>JGIcombinedJ30088_10001311_pt1 | contig 25709 bp, 20 predicted proteins | sample PinacodermPK_FD_30088 | JGI IMG/M metagenome (IMG submission 30088)
AAGCGCGATATCGGGCGTGCGGAACGCATCCTCGACGAGGACCATTACGGCCTCGAGAAAGTCAAGGAGCGGATCATCGAGTATCTCGCCGTCCAGCAGCGGATGAAAAAGATCAAGGGACCGATCCTCTGCCTGGTCGGCCCGCCCGGCGTCGGCAAGACTTCGCTGGGTAAGTCCGTTGCCCGGGCGACCGGCCGAAACTTCGTCCGCCTTTCCCTCGGCGGCGTGCGCGACGAAGCCGAAATTCGCGGGCACCGCCGCACCTATATCGGCTCGATGCCGGGCAAGGTCGTCCAGTCGATGAAGAAGGCGAAGACCTCGAACCCGCTGTTCCTGCTCGACGAGGTCGACAAGCTGGGCGCGGACTGGCGGGGCGATCCCTCCTCGGCTCTGCTCGAAGTTCTGGACCCGGAGCAGAACGGAACCTTCAACGACCACTATCTGGAGGTCGACTACGATCTCTCGGATGTGTTGTTCATCACGACGGCCAACACGCTGCGCATGCCTCAGCCCCTGATGGACCGCATGGAGATCATCCGCCTGCCGGGCTACACCGAGGACGAGAAGGTCGAGATTGCCAAACGGCACCTGCTTCCCAAGCAGGTCGAGGCACACGGCCTGAAGGAAGAAGANTGGTCGGTATCCGATGCCGCCCTGCGNTCGCTGATCCGCTACTATACGCGGGAGGCCGGNGTNCGGAATCTCGAGCGGGAGATCGCCAATCTTGCCCGCAAGGCGGTCAAGCAGATCGTTGGCGACGCCGCGGACAAGGTCGCCGTCACCAACCGGAACGTTGAAAAATACGCCGGCGTCCGAAAATACCGTTTCGGGCTGGTCGAAGACGAAGACGCCGTCGGCGTCGTCACCGGCCTGGCCTGGACGGAAGTCGGCGGCGAACTGCTGTCGATCGAAGCCGTCACTCTTCCCGGCAAGGGNAAGGTGTCCGCGACCGGAAAGCTCGGCGAGGTCATGAAGGAATCGGTTCATGCAGCCGAGAGCTTCGTGAAATCCCGCGCAGTCAGCTTCGGCATCAAGCCGACCATTTTCGAAAAGCGCGACATCCACGTCCATGTGCCCGAAGGGGCGACGCCCAAGGACGGGCCGTCGGCCGGCGTCGCCATGATCGCAGCCATCGTTTCCGTCGTGACCGGCATTCCGGTTCGCAAGGACGTCGCGATGACCGGCGAAATCACCCTGCGGGGCAGGGTTCTTCCGATCGGCGGCCTCAAGGAAAAATTGCTCGCAGCGCTGCGCGGCGGCTTGAAGACGGTGCTGATTCCCGATGAGAACGAGAAGGATCTTGCCGAAATTCCGGACAATGTGAAACGCGGCCTGACCATTGTCCCAGTCAGCGCTGTCGACCAGATTCTGGAACATGCGCTGACCGCGCCCCTGACGCCGATCGAATGGGCCGAAGCCGACGACGACGTTGCCGCGGTCCGCAGCGACAGCACCGGCGGAGAGGTCGGGGTGGTGACCCACTAGCGAGGCCGTTGCCGTGCGCCATGCCCGGTGTCGGTAAATTCCTTGCGAGAAACACGCTGTGCCGTGGTTCCGGTGATTGACCGGATCGCCGGGATCGCCGTAAACTTGGGACAGTCTGACTGGTCGGACCCGAGGCGCGGGTGGGCGGGACGGCTTCCGAATTGGTCGTCGCCCGAAGCCGAGCCGGCGGATAGACATTTGTAATCCTAGAGTAAAAAAGGGGACTTACGTGAACAAGAATGATCTTATTGCCGCCGTTGCCGACAGCACGGGCTTGAGCAAGACCGACGTCGCGTCAGCAATCGATGCGACGCTCGCTTCGATTACCGACACCCTGAAATCCGGCGGCGAGGTGAAACTTGTCGGATTCGGCTCCTTCCATGTGACTCAGCGGGCAGCTTCGACGGGCAGGAATCCGCGCACCGGCGAAACGATCCAGATCGCTGCCTCCCGGCAGCCGAAGTTCAAGGCCGGTAAGGGCCTGAAGGATGCGCTGAACTAGACAGACCGTGTTTCGCATCTAGCGCGAAACGGAAAATGGCCGTCCGGTTGCGGATGGCCATTTTCTGTCCGGATTTCCGCGACGGCCGGCGCAAACTGCGGCTCCATTGTCCCGGCGGGCCCTCGCAGCGAATCTCAGGCGGAATCGCGGGCGGTTAGCTCAGATGGGAGAGCGACTGGTTTACACCCAGTAGGTCGGCGGTTCGATCCCGTCACCGCCCACCAGAATGGGTGATTGCGCACGGGTAGTGAGGCGGCCCCGACATTCACTTCGTCGTGTCCGCGACCGGAAGAAATCAGCCCGGTCTCGGGGAAGACCTGTCGAATTGACGCGAGACTTCGCCAACACTCAATGCGGCAGTCAGCAAAACCAGTTAGAATACCTTATGCAGAACGAAAGGTATCCCCCGGTAATTAAATGAAAAATCAGTTGATCGATATTGGCGCACACGATATTTTGCGGGTGTCGAGCGGTAGTTCGCGGAACATCAGGAAGAAACAGGGATGCACCGGCCAGCGCCGCTCTTCGCCGACTGTCGGTTGCCGGTGACGGGACAGGCGCTCTCGCGCGGCGCAGTGTCTTGCAGGCCGCCTGTTGCACGTCGTGTCGATCGCTGTAACGGCCGACTGTCGATCTGGATTCCGCAGTTTTGGGAAAAAGCCGGCTCTGGTCTAGGGCCGATAGCTGGCCCATAATGGTCCGCGCGAGAAACCCGACATCGCGGGCGGGCGCCCGTGATTTCCTCTGAAATCGAGTACGGCAGGGAAACATGTTTTCGAGAGACAAGTCGAAGGAAAGTGCCGGTCCTGGCGCCACTCCGGCGGTTCCGAAGCCGGCGCCGGTTAAACGTCCCGATCCCGNGGCCGAGAACCAGCCGCCGCCGCAGCAGCGNGCGGCCGTCAAGCCGTCCGTCATTACAGAAAGCCTTCACGTCACCGGCAACCTTGCGTCCGGCGGCGAGNTGCTGGTCGATGGCGCCGTGACCGGCGATATCCATGTGCGTACATTGACGATCGGCGCCTCCGGCAAGGTCGAAGGCAAGATAGTGGCGGAAGAAATTACCGTTTCCGGGTCTGTTGAAGGTCAGATAAGCGCCAAGTCGGTGATGATCGGCCGGACCGCCCATGTCACCGGGGACGTGCTGCACGACGTGCTTTCGATCGAAAGCGGCGCCGAATTCCAGGGCCGGTGTCAGCGCCGGCCGGCAAACGAACTGGAAGTGCCCAAGACGGCGTCGCAGATGGCGCAGGAACAAAAGCCGGGTCAGGCGACGCAGAAGACTGCGAAGGCCCAGCCTCAGGCGTCTGTGCCGCCCGTTAAGCCGGCGAAAGCCGTTGGTGCATCGGCGACGCCGGCCAACTGAAGGCCGTNGGCTCCTGTCGGAAGCGCGAGGCGCGTGCCGGTGCTGCGCAGCTGGCTAATGCATGTCCGGATCGCGCAGCGCCCGGCCAAAAATTTCAGCATCGACATTGCCGCCCGAAGCCACCGCAACGACCGTGCGCCCACGGCACGGCAATTCGCCTGAGATCAAGGCCGCAAGCCCGACGGCGCCGCCGGGTTCCAGGACGAGCTTGAGATCGCCGAACGCGATGCGCATGGCGTAGAGCGCTTCCGCATCGGTAACGACGATGCCGGGCGCCAGCGTTCGCCGGTTAATTTCGAAAGTCAATTCGCCCGGCGTGTCTGCAAGCAGGGAATCGCAAACGGAGCGAACCGGGCCGGTCAGGACGATCCGCCGCCCGGCTTCCAGCGAGCGTTTGGTGTCGTCACCGGCGGCGGGTTCGCAGGGATGGACCGGCACGCCGGGCATCGCCGTTTTGAGCGCCGTGGCAACGCCGGCGATCAGTCCGCCGCCGCCGCAGGGCACGACAACGGCATCGGGGACAATCCCGAGCGCGCGGCACTGGCTCGCGATCTCCAGGCCAACGGTGCCCTGCCCGGCAATCGTATCCCGATGATCGTACGGCGGAACGATGGGACAGCCGCGTTCTTCGGCCAGCGCTCTGGCAAGCTCTATCCGATCCTCGGCGTTACGGTCGAACGACCGGACTGCCGCGCCCCAGCCCTCGGTCCGGGTGCGTTTGATGGCCGGCGCATCCTGCGGCATGGCAATGGTCGCCGGAATGTCATGCAGCATGGCGGCAGCGGCNACGGCCTGGGCGTGATTGCCCGACGAATAAGCGACAACGCCGCNGCTCCGGTCCTCTGCCGGCAGGCGGGAGATGTTCGTCCAGGCGCCGCGGAATTTGAACGATCCGGTCCGTTGCAGGCATTCCGCCTTGATCCAGACGGCGGCGTCCAAACGGGCGTCGAGAGCATCGGAGCGCAGGAGAGGGGTGACGGCAGCGACGCCGTGCAACAGCCGCGCTGCATCGACGATGCTGTCGAAGTCCGGCGGCCGGAGGTCTGCCGGGCTATTCATGCCGCCGTTGCCGATCGATCGACTCCAGGAATGTCGAGACCGCTCCGGCGGCGGCCGGCTCGTGAAGGCGCGGCGCATGTCCGACCCCGGGAACGGTGACCCCGGTTATGTCCGGATGATCGTCCAGCATGGCGTTGAGGCCGGCGTCGGTCAGGAGGTCGGAGTTTCCGCCCCGGATAGCCAGAACCGGCACATGATGCAGCGACCGGAACATCGCCCACAGGTCTTGCCGGGGCGCAGTGGCGCGCCGGATCGGCTTCACCAGATCGACGTCCCAGTTGTAGTGGAGCAGACCGTCGCTGCCTTCGCGGTAATTCGCGCGGGCGGCAGCTTCGAAGGTTGCGTCATCCCAGGCCTCGAATTCCGGGAAGCGTTCCCTGACGGCGGCAACCGCCGCGGGCCAGTCGGGCACAGGCCGATCCGCCCCGGCATAGTCGGCAATTTCAGCTGTCGCGGCGGTTTCGATCTGCGGGCCGACATCGTTCAGGACAACGCCGGCAATCGCCGAGGGCATTACGGCGCCGAGCCCCATGGAAAGAAATCCGCCCAACGAGGTGCCGACGGGAACGAAACCGTGCAGGCCGGTGGCAACGATCAGGTGCCGGATATCGTTGACGTAGGTTTCCGGCGTGTAGGTTCGCCAGTCGCCGGCACGGTCGGACCTGCCCCGGCCGCGGTAATCCAGGCAGACGATCCGGCGCTCCCCGGCGTGGGCTTCGGCCAGCTCGGCAAAATCGGCCGAATTGCGTGTCAGGCCTGCCAGGCAGAGCAATGTGGCGCCGGCCCCGGTTCCGCTGTCGTAATCGCGGTAGTACAGGCTCAGCCCGTCCTGGGTCAGGAACTGCCGTTCTGCGTAGGGCAGTGCGGTCATTTTTCCCATCCGGCTGTCGTTGTCATGGCAGGTGCAGGACNGGCGCCGGCTGTCGTGNGCCGTAAGGGCGCCTGACCGCCCGCATCTCCGGGCTGTNCCGAATTGCCGTTCGTACCGCGGGCTTTCTTGCAGTCTNCGGCGACGCTGCAAGTGATTTCCGATCCCGGGCGTCGCCAGGCCGCCACCGGCGTCGCNGCCAATCCGTTGCTGCCGAGCCGCGCACGGTACACGGCGACATTCGCCAGAACGCGGCGCACGAAGTTGCGGGTTTCGCCGAACGGGATCGATTCGATCCAGTCGATGGGCTCGATGTTGCGGCCGGGGTCGCCGTAGCGCTCGATCCAGCGCGCNACCCGCGCCGGGCCGGCGTTATAGGNAGCCGCGGCCAGCAGGTANGACCCTTCGAACCGGTCCAGCAGGTAATCGAGATACGCGGATCCCAGGCGGATGTTGTAAGCAGCGTCTCGCGTCAGGCGCCTGCGGNTCCATTTCAAGCGCGCGCGCCGGGCGGCGAATTTNGCGGTCGACGGCACGAGTTGCATCAAACCGCGCGCGCTGGCGCGGCTGTGGGCCTTGAGATTGAATTCACTCTCCTGGCGTATCACGGCCAGAACCAGCGCCGGTTCGACCGGCAACCGTTTCGGCAGGGCGATAACCGGATAGGCGAGGCGGTTGCGGACGAAGCCCAGCGGCAGCGCGCGGCGCGCGGCGCGGACCGCGATATGGCGTTCGCCCAATTCCGCGGCCAGTTCGGCGATCAGCACCAGGCGCCGGCCGGTTCGTTGCATCTCGCCGGCGGAACCGTTGGCGGATCGGCGGGCGCTCCGGCGGATCAGCCACCAGAGCAGCTGGCGGCTCTCCNTACTTGCCCGGTTGCGGCTGTAGAAACGGGTGAGCCTCACCGCCGCTTCNCGGTCGAANGCCGCTCTGGNTTTCGTCGGGATCGCCGTATCCGGGGGCAGGACCAATGTCCGTTCCTTTAGCCGCATCCTCGATAGCTGACCGTGNAGGCTGAAGGCCGCCGGAGCGGCTTTCNGATACCAGGCTTCCGCCTTGCCGGGATTGTGTCTGTCGCGCCAGGTCTCGGCGACCCACCAGGCCGCCATTGCGCGAAGATCGGAACGCCGCGATCCGGCATGAATCCGTTGAAAATGCTTCAATGCCGCNTCGGACCGNCCCTGCTTGCGCAGCGCGATCCAGCCTGCGAGGCTTTCGGCAGCGGCAAATCGGTAGCCGGAAGCCTGGCGATGGCTGGCCNCCACCGCATAGGCGCGGGCATAGTGCTGCTCCTTCAGCAATTCGCGCACCGTAAGCGTGCGTTCGAGCCACCAGCGTCCCGCCGCGGCCGGGCCCGGTTCTGGAGCGGTTTCNAGTCCTGCGCTTGCCGCCGTCAGTTCGCCCCTGCGCCGATTCCAGCGCACCAGGTCGAAACGGAANCCGGGCTCGGAGCGGCTTTTGGCAGGCACTTTAGGGATCCGTTTCAGCATTTTCGGAACCGTCCACGGACGCGGCCTTCGCTGAAGGTCGATGCGCACCCTGAGCGGTACGGCATAGCCGGCCGACAGCTTGTGAAAGAGTATCAGCCTGTATGCGCTGCGGTAGCGCCCGCGGTCGAGATGCATNCGGACCCTGGCCGCCCTGTCTGTGTGGGAAATCCTGCGCCCGTATCTCCGGAAGAATTTCTTCTCGGCCGAGGTCGGCATCGCGAGGCTTTTCCAGCAGCGGGAGATTTCGCGCTTCGCCGCCGACCGGTCGCCGCGCTTGCCCAGCAGATCGATATGGCGGATGCAGCCGATCGGCGTGACTGGCGGATGGCGGGCGAACCAGGCGGCTAGATCCGCCGCCGCGACCCGGCCGGGCAGTGCGACCTCTGCCCGCTGCCGCAGGATGAATTGTAACGGCCAATCCGGATGCTTCCCGATAAATCCGGCTATTTCCCGCATCTTCGCCGGGTTGCCGTCGCGCCGATACAGGGCGAACAGCAGGGCGTCGCGCTCGAACGGGTTGCCGACCCGCCGGATCGTCCGCCTGGCCCGGGAGAACCGCCCCCGCCGGATCGCGGACAGCGCTTGTCGGACGGGATCCGCCCGCCGCTTCGCCGCCTGGGCCTCGCCCGCAGACGGCGGGAGGGATACCGGGGCCAGGACGGCAAACCCACCGGCGACGAGGCAACAGCGCGCCCAGGTCGAGACGAGCGAGCGGCGGGTCACCGTGCCTTTTCCGTCATGCCTTCCACCTCGATTTCCGCGACAGGCCGTTGCTTGATGGCGGCCGACGGCCGGTATAGGGTAACGCAGAACATATTGGACTGCCGACCGGGGAGATAGCGCGATGTTCAAGGGTTCGATGGTTGCCCTGATCACGCCGTTTGACAATGGCGCCGTCGACGAAGACAGCTTTTGCCGTTTGGTCGACTGGCAGATTACGGAAGGAACGGAGGGTCTGATCCCGGTCGGAACGACCGGCGAATCGCCGACCNTGAGTCATGACGAGCACATGCGNGTGGTCGAACTGTGCGTGAAAAAGGCGGCCGGCCGGGTGCCGGTGATCGCCGGGACAGGCTCCAATTCGACCCGGGAGGCCATCGAGTTTGCCGAACACGCCAGCGCGGTCGGCGCCGACGCCCAGCTTGTCGTGACGCCCTACTACAACAAGCCGACCCAGGCGGGGCTGATCGACCATTACACGGCGCTGCACGACGCGACCGACCTGCCGATCATCATTTACAACATCCCGCCGCGCTCGGTGATCGACATGACGGTCGAGACGATGGCGCAGTTGGCGAAGCTGCCGCATATCGCCGGCGTCAAGGACGCAACGGCGAAACTGGAACGCCCGCTGGCGACGCGCCTGGCCTGCGGCCCGGATTTCGCGATCCTGTCCGGCGAGGACGCGACGGCGCTTGCCCTGCTGGCCCAGTCCGGCGACGGCTGCATCTCGGTTACCGCCAATGTCGCGCCGGGCCTGCTGGCCTCGATGCACAAGGCCTGGCGCGCCGGCAACCTGCAGGAGGCGATCCGCCTCAACGAACTGCTGATGCCGCTGCACGAGGCGCTGTTCTGCGAATCGAGCCCTGGACCGGTGAAATACGCCGCCAGCCTGATGGGGCTGGCTTCGCCGGAAACCCGGTTGCCGCTGACCGAAATCGCCGAGAGCTCGAAGCGACAGGTCGAGGCCGCGCTCGAGCATGTCGGCCTGTGGAGCGCGGCGCGGGAGGCTGCGGAGTAGGCGAAGCTGCATTCCGGGAGGCCGGTGCAGGCCGGCCGAGGCTGCTCCGGCGCTACGCGGCGGCAGACGCCGCTTCGTCGTCGTGCATATCCTCCCAGCGNTCGATGTAGCCGCGCGTGAGCGGCACGGCGTCCTGCCGCCGGGCGATCTGGATCTGGAAGACCAGCTGGTCCATCCGCCGGAACGACAGTTCGCAGCCGGTCAGGTAGAANTCCCACATCCTGCAGAAGCGTTCGTCGTAGAGGTTGCGGATTTCGTCGCGGTTTGCCTCGAAGCGGAGGCGCCATTCCCGTAATGTGCTCGCGTAGTGCAGGCGCAGCATCTCGACATCCGTCACCCACAGCCCTTCCTTCTCGATCGCCGACATGATTTCGGACAGGGCCGGCGTATAGCCGCCCGGGAAGATATATTTCGCCAGCCACGGATTGGTCGAACCGGGCGGGCCGGCCCGGCCGATGGTATGGAGCAGGGCGACGCCGTCCTCCTTCAGCATCGAGCGGAGTTTGCCGAAGAACTCGCGATAGTGGGTCACGCCGACATGCTCGAACATGCCGACGGACACGATTCGGTCGTAGGTTTCCCGCTCTTCGCGGTAGTCCTGCAGGCGGAAGCTGACCTTTCTGGCGAGTCCTGCCTTGGCAGCACGCTTCTCGGCAACGCCGTGCTGCTCGGCCGACAGGGTAAGGCCGGTCACTTCGGCCTCGGCTTCCCGCGAAAGGTAAAGCGCCAGTCCACCCCAGCCGCACCCGATGTCGAGGATCTTCTGTCCGGGTTCCAGCAGCAATTTTGCGGCGATATGGCGTTTCTTGTTGTGTTGCGCCTCTTCCAGGCTATCGCTGCCGCTGTTGAAGTAGGCGCAGGAATATTGCTTGTCTTCGTCCAGGAACAGGTCGTAAAGCCGGCCGGACAGATCGTAGTGATGCGCGACGTTGCGCCGGGCCTTGCTGACCGGGTTGTATTGCCGGATACGGCGCGTAACCCGACCCCAGGCGATGCCGGTCCGGCCGATCCAGGTATTCTCCTCGAATTCGCTAACGGCGCTGCACAGCAGGTCCAGGAGGTCGTAAAGCGAACCCTGCTCGATCGTCAGGCGGCCATCCATATAGAGTTCGCCGAACGCAAGCTTCGGATTGTAAAGCAGCCGCCGTTGGGCCGCGCGGTCGTGAACACGCACCGTCACGTCCGGCGCACTGTCGCGCCGTTGTCCGATCGTCTGGCGTGCCCCGGCAGCATCCACAATGGTTAGCCGGCCGGCGGACACGCATTTGTCCAACAGTCGAGCCAGCAGCATCGCCAATTTCTCCCTGGATTGGAAATTAGCGCGCTACCTGCCGCTTTTGCAACAGAGTGAATCGCATTTAAGGAGTGAGAAGCAGGCCGCTGGGCCATGGAACGGTTCGTAAGGTCCGCAACGCCCGGGCGGCTATCCGAATTTCGGCGAACCGGTCCGTTCGGCGGGTTATCCTCGAACCGGATTGCGCCGGAGAGTCCGGCGCCGCTCGCGGCGATCCGCGCCATCTCCTCCGGCTTCAGGTCTTCGAGGCCGCCGGCGCGGTTGCGGGTCAGGCCGCCTTGACCGGCTCTTCCGATTGCGCCCGACGGGCAAGCCTTACCGCATTCCGGATAATGGCGAGTCCGGCTTCTCCATCCATGCTCAGGATCGATTCCGGATGGAACTGGACGGCGCGCCACGGCCGGTAGCGGTGTTCGATCGCCATGACCACGCCGTCGGCTTCCGCCGTGATCGCCAGTTCTGCAGGCGTGGCGTCGGTGCGGGCATGCAGCGAGTGGTAGCGCCCGAGGGTCAGGTGCCGGGGCAGGCCTTCGAACAGGCCTGTACCGCTGCACCGGATGCCGGAAGCCTTACCGTGGTACGGTTCCGGCAACAGGCTCAGGCGGCCGCCGCAGAATTCGACAATCGCCTGGAGTCCGAGGCAGACGCCGAACACGGGCACCTTCATATCGCCGAGCAGGGCCAGCGTGTCCGCGGCCCTGAAATCCGCCGGCGTTCCGGGTCCCGGCGACATGACGACCAGATCGGGGTCGAGATCGCGCAGGGCTGCCCCGTCGGCGAAGCCGGTTCCGGCATGGGNGCGCAGCGTTGCGACACGGGCGCCGGTCTGCCGGAAATAGTCGGCGATCGTGTGCACAAAGGAATCCCGGTGGTCGANCATGGCGACCGTCATGCCCNCGCCCGGCAATGCGACGGCGGCCGCCCGCAACGCGACCGGCGCTGCCGGCTCCTCGCCGGAAATCGCCGTAACCAGGGCCGAGGCCTTCAGATGAATCTCCGCCTCTTCCTCTTCGGGGACGGAATCGTGCAACAGCGTGGCGCCGGCGCGGATTTCGGCCCGGCCGCCGGCAATGCGGATCGTCCGGAGGGTGAGGCCCGTGTTGACGTTGCCGTTGAAGCCGAAGGCGCCGACAGCGCCGCCATACCAGCGACGAGGCGATTTCTCGTTGTCCTCGATGAATTGCATGGCCGCAAGCTTGGGTGCTCCGGTAACCGTAACCGCCCACATATGGGAGAGAAATGCGTCCAGCCCATCGAAACCCGGGCGCAGCGTGCCCTCGACATGATCGACGGTATGGATCAGCCGCGAATATATCTCGATCTGCCGCCGTCCGATCACCCTGACGCTGCCCGGCACGCAGATGCGGGACTTGTCGTTGCGATCGACATCGGTGCACATCGTCAGTTCGGCTTCGTCCTTGGCGGAATTGATCAGCCGNCGAATCTGCGCGTGATCCTCCATCGGCGTTGCGCCGCGCCGTATGGTGCCGGAAATCGGACAGGTCTCGACCCGGTCGCCGGTGACCCGCACGAACATTTCCGGCGAAGCGCCGACCAGATATTCGCCGCCGCCCAGGTTGAGGAAAAAGCCGTAGGGCGAGGGATTGGTCTCGCACAGCCGGCGAAAGATTGCGGAAGGCGGCTCAGGCGCGGGCCTGGATTGCAGCATGCCGGGAACGGCTTCGAACAGATTGCCCTTGCGGAACTCCCTTTGCGCCTTGCGCACCAGGCCCGCATACTCGCCCGGACGGCGATCCGTCCGGTTCCCGCCGATACGGTCCGGCCGATAAGCCATAGCTGCGCCGTCGCGCGGCAGGCCGTGCGTGCTCGCGCCGTCGAAACCGAAATCGTAACGGAGGCGATAGGCGGTCCCGGCGCGGCGGTCGACGACAAACAATTCGTCGGGCAGGTAGAGCACCAGATCGCGCTGTTTCGCCGGCCGCTCCAGTTTGAACCGGATCGGATCGAAGGCGAAGGCGAGGTCGTAGCCGAACGCGCCGTAGAGGCCCAGATGGCTGTCCCTGTCGGTGCGGAACGCTGCGAGAATTTCCCGCAAAGCCGTGAAAACGCTGGATTGTTTGCTCCGTTCCTCTTCGAAGAAGGCGCCGCCGGCCGGTTGCGGACTGGCCTCGACCGCGGTGTCGGAAACGAAATCGACGTCCAGGCAATCGGCGTTCTCAAGAGCCCTGTGCATCACCGGAACGAGGACGGCGCCGCGCGCGTTCAAGGCATCGGCGCGGATCCGGTTGCGCTCTACCGTAATGGCAATGGGCGGGTCGACGAAGCCCGTGTCCCAGCGCGAGTAGCGCCCCGGATACTCAAAGCCGCTGGTGAAAACGCCGCCACGGCTTTCGTCGAGGCGGTCGATCAGGTCGGCGATCGCGGCCGCGCCGTCGACTTCGGCGGTCGTCCGCGCGATGGTTATTCCGGGGATCGGGCCGTTCGGCGAAAATTCGACCGGTGGCCGGCCGCCGGCGGAAACGGGTGAGTTTCGGTATTCGATTGCGAGCATGGTCTCTTCCTGGAGCGAAAGGGAGCCGGGAAGAGAACCGCAGGATCGAAAAAGGCCGCTCTCCATCCGGGGCGGCCCTGGTGCGGGTTCAAATGTGAGGCACGATCAACCCGAAGCAGCCGCCGTTCCGGCGCACCGCCACCACTGGCCCGATGTGCAGATTCCTGTCATGGGCGCGGCGTCTACAGCGTTCCGGCGGTGCGGTCAACCGCTCGTAGCGTTTGTGCGATAAAATGTGATGGGGCCCATAGGCCGAGCGTTACGACCGCCTGGTTTGCGTGGCCACGAAGCGCCGGGATCGCCTTGCATTGCTTGTTACCGCACATGCCTACCGTGCCGCCGGGCGCCGGAAGCGGACGCTCTCTACCCCGATTGCGGCTTCGGCGCCGGCTCAGGCGGCGCCGACGGATTCGCCGGTTGTTCTTGCGGCTTCGATTCATTGCCCTGCCGTACGCATTGCTCGAGCCGTTTCAGGGAACGGTCTGTCCCGGTGAGCTGGAAACCGTAATCGCGCTTGCCTTGCAACAAGCGAAGCTTCAGCCCGCGGCGCAGTCGTTTCCGTTTCTCTGCGTCCTTGCCCAGCGCCAGCCACAGCCGTTTCGTATCGTACCGAAGCACCGTGCCCGGGGCCGAATGGATNACCTTGCCGTCNATCGCCAATGTCATCGTGTAGGGACTGTGCGGACTGAGGGACCAGTCCGGTGCGGACACGCCGATGAACAGATCGTGATTGCGAAAGAGCAGGAAATAGAGAGTGATGCCGCTGTTGTACTTTGCCGACATGATGCAGTGGCTGAAGCCGCCTTCGCGGTTGACGTAGGAATTCCCGGTCCAGTCGCCGACCGACCATTGCGCCGCGGCCGCAGGCGACCATCCGGCCAGACCGCTCAAAAGCAGGGAAAAAAGCAGGGCAGAGAGACAGCGAAAGGGCCGGGGCATTCTGGAAGGCCACTCTTGCGTTGCGTTACCGCGACGATTGTCGGGCCTGCGGCCCGGACCTGGATTATCGCTTCTGTTGCTTTTGTGTTCAACCGGTTCGGCCGCCGCCGCCGCGCGACCCTGTCGCGGTTTATCTTGCACTGGCGCCGCCCTACTATATGCGCGTTCATGGAAATGCGGGCGGTCGGGCGCCGCCCTGTGCAGCCATTATTCCCGGGAACCGCGCTTTCCGGTTCGGCACGCGGGCAGAGGGATGGCGCGTGGGCTTTTTCGTCGACGCCCCCTAGGAGCGACAATCGTTGGCACGCAAGCGCAAACGGGACGACGGCGGCGCGCCGGAGACGGAAATCGACCGCGAGGGAGAGCTCTTCATTCAGGAAGTGAATGAAGAACTCAAACAGGAGCGGTATCTCCAGACCTGGAAGAAGTACGGGCAGTATTTCGTCGGCTGCGCGATTCTGGCGATCGGCAGTGTAGCGGGCTGGCAATGGTACAAGGGTAATATCCGCAGCGTGCAGGAGGTGCAGAGCGTGGAGTTTGCCTCTGCCGCCGCGCTCGTGGCCGGCGGAAAGAATGGCCAGGCCGGAAAAGTCTTCGACAAGCTGGCGAGGGAGACCGATGGCGGATATGCGGCGCTTGCCCGGCTGCGCCAGGCCGCACTGGTGGGAAAATCCGGCAATTCGAAAGCCGCCGCAACGCTCTATCTCCAGCTTGCCAACGACGACAGGCTGGCGCGGTGTTCCGCGATCTCGGTACGGTATTGTGGGGCCTGCACGCTCTCGACAGCGCCCGCCCGGACGACGCGATCGCCCGGTTGAAGCCGCTTGCCGCTGCCGAAGCGACATGGCGCTACACGGCGCTGGAAGTGATCGCCCACTATCACCGCAAGGCCAGGCGGAAAGACGAAGCCGTGCGTATATTCAAGCAGCTGTCAGATGACGACGGCGCGCCGGGATCGCTGAAGAAGCGCGCGCGAAATGCTGTCCATGCTGGGAGAATCCTGATCGTTCGCAGGGTTGCGGACGTGTCGGCCAACGGGTGTACGGAATGAGGAAGCTCAAAATTGCGTTGGCCATGGCGGCCGGTTTGGCCGCAGCGGGCTGCGATGCGATCAAGAATCTTGTGGATTCCGAGGAACCGCCGCTGCAGGGCCGGCGCCTTGCCGTCCTGCCGACCGCCGGCATTCTCCGGGCCGACATAAGAATTTCGGATGTCCGGATCGTCCTGCCCCGGCCGACACCGAACGCCGCCTGGCCGCAGCATGCCGGCTATCCGAACCACGCCATGCATCACCTGGCGCTCGGCAAGGATCCGCGCACGGCCTGGTCGGTGAGGGCCGGGTCCGGCTCGGAGCGCCAGGGCCTGTTGTCCCTTTCCAGGAGCCGACGGCTGCTGGCGCAGCCGGTGACAGGCGGCAACCGCGTTTTCACAATGGATTCGGCAGGCAGAGTCCGGGCTTTCGACCTGAAGACCGGGCGGCGGCTTTGGTCTCAGTCGATCCTGCCGCGGCAGGAGCGGGACGGCGATGTCGGCGGCGGTATCGGTTTTCATGACGGACAGCTCGTTGCGGCGACCGGCGCCGCCGAAGTGCTCGCCATGGACGCGTCGAACGGCAAGGTGCTGTGGCGCCGCAGTACCGGTGCGCCGGTACGTTCGGCGCCGGCGGTAAGCGATGGCCGCGTGTTCGTCGTCACGTCTGAAAATACCGTGATCGCGTATGACGCGAGCGACGGCAGCAAGCTGTGGAACTATGAAGGCGTCGCGGCCTGACCGGCATTCTGGGCGGCGGGGCGCCGGCGGTGGACGAGGGCGTCGTCGTCGCACCGCAGTCGACCGGAGAACTGGTTGCGCTGCGGGCCGGAACCGGCCGGTCGATATGGACGGAGAATATCGGCGTGGTCCAGCGCGGCGATCCGGTGCTCGGCCTCAACGCCATCACCGCCAGTCCGGTGATCGACCGCGGCGTGGTCTACGCCGTGAGCAACGCGGGACGGCTGGTCGCCATCGAACTGGGCTCCGGCCGCCGCCTGTGGGATGTCGAAATGAGCGGCCTGCAAACACCGTGGGCCGCCGGCGACTATGTGTTTGTGCTGACCAGCCATGCGGTGCTGGCAGCAATCCGGCGCAGCGACGGCCGTGTTCGTTGGACGGTTCGGCTGGACCGGTTTACCGACGACGATCACCTGTTCGACGGACGGCCCTTCTGGACCGGACCGGTGCTGGCCGGCGACCGTCTGGTGGTTGCCGGATCCCATGGTGAGGCTCTGGCCGTCTCGCCCTATACGGGCGAAGTCATCGGCTGGATACCGCTCGACAGGGGCGTATTCATCCCGCCGGCGATCGTGCAGCGCACGATTCTGTTTTTGGACGACAGCGGTCGCCTGACCGCCATGCGGTAATGTCCGCCGAAGCGGCGAGGGTCGCCATAGTCGGCCGGCCGAACGTCGGAAAATCCACTTTGTTCAACCGGTTGGTCGGCCGCCGCGCCGCCCTGGTGCACGATACCCCGGGCGTTACCCGCGATCGCAAGGAAGCGCCGGCGCGCCTGCAGGACCTGCACTTCTCGGTCGTCGATACGGCCGGACTCGAAGAGGCTGCGTCCGGTGCGATCGAAGGCCGGATGGCCGCGCAGGCGCTCCGTGCGCTGGAAGATGCGGCGGTCGCCCTGTTCCTGATCGACGCACGGGCCGGCGTTACGCCGGACGACCGGCATTTCGCCAATCTGCTGCGCCGCGCCGGCACGCCCGTCGTGCTGCTCGCCAACAAGTGCGAAGGCCGGGAGGCGGAGCCGGGCCGGCTCGACGCCTTCGGCCTCGGACTGGGCGAACCGCTTGCGATCTCTGCCGAGCACGGGCTGGGCATGGACGACCTGCGGCACGCTCTGGCGCCGTATCTGGAAATGCCCGCCGGAGAGGAGGACGGCACCGTCCCGGACGTTGCGGACCGGCCGATGTCGCTCGCCATCGTCGGGCGCCCCAATGCCGGCAAATCGACCTTGTTCAACTGCCTGATCGGCGAAGAGCGGGTGCTGACCGGCCCGGAACCCGGGATCACCCGCGACGCTATCTCGTTCGATTGGCGATGGCCGGACCGGGAGGGCGGCCGCGCGATCCGCCTGATCGACACGGCCGGGGTCCGGCGCCGGGCGAAGGTAGACGGTTCGCTCGAAAAGCTGTCGGTCATGGATACCTGGCGCGCGATCCGATACGCCGACATCGTCGTCCTGATGATCGACGCGCGGACGGTCCAGGCTTTCGGGCATGGCATCGAAAAGCAGGACCTGACGATCGCCCGGCAGGTCGAGGAGGAAGGCCGCGGCCTGGCGATCGCTGCGAACAAGTGGGATATGGTGTCGGAACCGCAGAAGCTGCGCCGCCAGATTACCGAGAGCCTGGAGAAATCGCTCAGCCAGCTGCGCGGCGTTCCGCTCGCCTGCATCTCCGCCCTGGACGGGCAGGGGATCGACCGGCTGATGGGCGCGGTCCTGCAGATCGATGCTGCGTGGAACAGCCGGGTCGGCACCGGCGCGCTCAACCGCTGGATCGAGGCGATGCAGGACGCGCACCAGCCGCCGCTGGTGAACGGCCGCCGGATCCGGATCCGCTATGCCACCCAGGTCAAGGCCAGGCCGCCGACCTTCGCGCTCTTCGTCAACAAACCGGCAGACCTGCCGGACAGCTATCTGCGCTATCTCGCCAACGGCCTGCGCGACACGTTCGGCCTCGACGGCGTGCCCCTGCGCCTGCACCTGCGAAAAGGCAAGAACCCGTACGCGGACAACGCCTGACGGTCGTTCACGCGAATAGCGTTTCCCCGTTCGCCGGCAGTCCGCCGCCGCCAGCTCGACGAACATTCCAGCGACGCTTTCGGGCGGCGGCAAGGTCATCGGATCTTCGCCGGGCATGGCTTCGGCGCGCATCCGGGTCCGCACGATGCCGGGGCTGACGCTGTTGGCCCGGATCGCGGTCTTTTCGATCTCTGCCGCCCAGGTCCGGACCAGCGCTTCCAGCGCGGCCTTGCTTGCGGCGTAGGGCCCCCAATAAGGAAAAGCGCCGCGCGTGACACCGCTGGTCACAAAAATTGCCCGGCCGGCGGAAGACAACCGGAGCAGCGGTTCGAATGCCCGGATCAGGCGCCAGTTGGCGGTGAGGTTGACGTCGATGGCCTCCGCCCAGCGCGCCGGTTCGACATGGGCGAGCGGCGCCAGGCCGCCCAGTATGGCGGCATTGCCGACCAGGATATCGAGCCGGCCGAACCGTTCGGCGATCGCCCCGGCCATTTCGTCGATCCGTTCGTGGTCGGCCAGGTCGACCGGCACCAGTGTCGCCTTGGCGCCTCCCGCCGCCGCCGCGATCCGGTCATCGATCTCTTCCAGCGCGCCGGCGGTCCGGGCGGCGAGGATCAGGCGGGCGCCTTCCGCCGCGAAACGCTCTGCCACCGCCGCGCCGATGCCGCGCGACGCGCCGGTGACCAGGGCGATCCGGCCGTCCAGGGCGCCCACGGCTTCAGACGTCCTCTTCCAGCAGCGAGAGTTCGTTGCCGATCGATCCGTCCTCGAAGTCGGTGAGGCCTGTCGGGTAGTCGCCGGTAAAACAGGCGTCGCAGAATTGCGGCGCGGCCTTGTTGCGCCCGGCCGCCTCGCCCATCGCCCGGTGCAGCCCGTCGATCGACAGGAAGGACAGCGAATCGACGCCGATCAGCGCCGCCATTTCCGCAACGTCGTGCCGGGCGGCAAGCAGCTTGTCGCGCTCCGGCGTGTCGATGCCGTAGAAGCAGGAATAGCCGGTCGGCGGGCTGGATATGCGCAAATGAACCTCGCGTGCGCCGGCGTTACGGATCATTTCCACAATCTTGGTCGAGGTCGTGCCNCGGACGATGCTGTCGTCGACCAGCACCACACGCTTGCCGTCCAGTGCGTCGCGGTTGGGACTGTGTTTCAGCCTGACGCCGAGATGCCTGATCTGGTCCGCCGGCTCGATGAAGGTNCGCCCGACATAATGATTGCGGACNATGCCGAGTTCGTACGGCAGGCCGGTCGCGTCGGCATAGCCCATGGCCGCCGGCACGCCGGAATCCGGCACCGGCACCACGACATCGGCGTCCACGCCGGCTTCCCGGGCCAGCTCGGCGCCGATGGCCTTGCGCGTGCTGTAGACGCCGCGGCCTTCGACCTTGCTGTCCGGCCGGGCGAAATAGATATATTCGAAGATGCAGAACCGGCTCGCCTGGCGCGGGAAAGGTCGCAGGCTGTCTATGCCGTTGTCGTCCAGCACCACCATTTCGCCAGGTTCGATATCGCGCACGAATTCCGCGCCGATGATATCGAGCGCGCAGGTTTCCGACGCGAGGACGTAACTCGCGTCGAGCTTGCCCAGTACCAGCGGTCGGACGCCGAGCGGATCGCGCACCCCGATCACCTTTTTCCGGCTGATCAGAACCAGGGCGTAGCCGCCCTCCAGATGGCGGATCGCATCCGTCACGCGGCCGACGAGCGTGTCGCTGCCGCTTTTGGCGACAAGGTGGATGATCACCTCGGTATCGGTCGTCGACTGGAACAGCCGGCCCTCCCGGACCATTGCGGCGCGCAGCGCCCGGGCGTTGGTGAAGTTNCCGTTCTGCGCGACNGCAAGGCCGCCGAACGCGAAATCCGCGAACAGCGGCTGGACGTTGCGCAAGATGCTGTCGCCGGTTGTCGAATAGCGGACATGGCCGATCGCCAAATACCCGGGGAGCCGGGCGATCACGTCCGGCGCGTTCAGGGTGTCGCCGACCTGGCCCTTCGCGCGGTGCATGTGAAAATGCTCGCCATCGTAGGCGACGATGCCTGCCGCCTCTTGTCCGCGGTGCTGGAGGGCGTGCAGCCCGAGGGTTGTCAGCGCAGCCGAATCTACGTGGCCGAAAACGCCGAAAACGCCGCATTCCTCGTGCAGCTTGTCGNCGTCGAACGGGTTCGTCGTCGCTATCTGCGGATGCCCGGGGGCTGCNGCATCCGGCGGGGAGCTACTGCGCGCCATCTTCTTTGGNTTTGGAGCGGTTGTTGCCCGATTTTCCGGCATCGTNGATTTTTTTCTTGATCTCGGCGCCCGTCCGCAAGTCCTGCGCCGCTTTACGGCCCGTCTGGATCACGCCCTCCGGCAGCAACCCTTCGGCGATGCCCAGCCCCTGTTCCAGATAGGGCTTGGAGATCGCATCGCGCATCCAGGAAATCTGGCTGTCCTTTGGATAAAACAAGATCAGCACGACATAGCCGAGGACGATCAGCACAGCCCCGCGGGCCACTCCGAACAGCCCGCCCAACAGCCGGTCCATGGAACTGAATTTGCTCTCGCGAACCCGGCCGGCGATCGGCGCGCTGACGAACGTGATGGCGAACAGCACCACGATGAAGACGGCGACCGAGGCGATAATCCGGGATGCCAGCACGTCGTCGACGATCTGCCGCGCAAAGGGCTCCGTATACGGCAGCAGGAACCAGGCGGCTGCGGCAGCGCCGACCCAGCCGAGCAGGCTGAACATCTCGCGGGTAAAACCGCGGACAAATGCCAGAATCGCGGACAGCAGCACCACGCCGATGACGACGAAGTCCAGGAAGGTCGGGTTCACCCGCGGCCTCGGCTTCCGGCCCGGATACCGGATTGCCCGGCCGGCGTTTCGAACAGCGGCAACAGTTCGGCAAGATGGCCGATCGATTTCTGCCTCAAGCCGTTGTGAGGATCGCTGTTTTTCCCGGCACGGGCCTGTCGCTTCGGCACGATGGCCCTTTCGAAGCCGAGTTTGGCAGCTTCCTTCAGCCGGTTGTCCATCTGACTGACCGCTCTGATCTCACCCGACAGACCGATTTCGCCGAATACAACCGCACGGTCGGGCACCGGGCAGTCCGTCAGCGACGAAACCAGCGCTGCGGCGACGGCGAGGTCCGCGGCCGGTTCGGCAACCCGCATCCCTCCGGCAACGTTGAGATAAACGTCGCGTCCGGCCAGAGCAAGCCCGCACCGGGCCTCGAGCACCGCGAGCACCATGTGCAGACGAGCCGCGTCCCAGCCGATTACGGCGCGGCGCGGCGCGGCGAAAGTCGCCGGAGCGACCAGCGCCTGGATTTCGACCAGCAGCGGCCGGCTGCCTTCCATGCTTGCCAGAACGGCCGCGCCGCTTGCCCGCGCGCCGCCTTCCTCCCGATCGCCAAGGAACAGGGCGGACGGGTTGGGGACTTCCGTAAGTCCCCGGCCGGTCATTTCGAACACGCCGATTTCGTCGGTCGGGCCGAACCGGTTCTTGACGCCGCGCAGGATGCGGAACTGGTGGCTGCGCTCGCCTTCGAAATAGAGCACGGTATCGACCATATGCTCCAGCACCCGCGGCCCGGCGATGGCGCCTTCCTTCGTGACATGGCCGACGAGCAGGAGCACGGTGCCGCGTTTCTTGGCCGCCCGGATCAGTTCCTGGGCCGAAGCGCGGACCTGGGAAACCGTGCCCGGCGCGGCCTCCAGCGTGTCGACATACATGGTCTGGATCGAATCGATGACGACGAGGTCAGGACCGCCCGCGGCGTCCATGCTGGCGGCGATGTCGCGGACGCTGGTTGCGGTCGCCAGTTCGACCGGGGCATCGGCTACGCCCAGACGCGCGGCCCGCATCCGGATCTGGTCGATCGCTTCCTCGCCGGAGACATAGACGGCGCATTCCGTCGCCGCCCGCGCCGCGACCGCCAGCAACAGCGTGGACTTGCCGATGCCGGGATCGCCGCCGATCAATACGGCGCTGCCGGGCACCAGACCGCCGCCGAGCACGCGGTCGAATTCGGCGATTCCGCTGGTCCGCCGCGGCGGTCCGGAGGACGCGCCCGACAGGCTGGCGAGATCCAGTTCCCGGCCTTTCGCCCGAGGTCCGGCGCCGATGCCGCCCGGCGCCGCCGCTTCGACCTCTTCGACGATGCTGTTCCACGCGCCGCAACCGTCGCACTTGCCGGTCCACCGGCGATGGACGGTGCCGCAGGACTGGCAAACATAGCGGGTGACGGTCTTCGCCAAGCCTACCTCCTGACCGCCATTCCGATCGGCCCCTCAGCGCGGCCATGGATGAACTGGTCGACGAAGGCATTGCCGCTCGAATCGATGTCGCCGGCCGGTCCGTCCCAGATAATTCGGCCGTCGTGCAGCATGGCGATCCGGTCGGCGATCTTGCGGGCGCTCGTCATGTCGTGGGTGATCGAAACGGCGGTCGCGCCGACATGCCGGACGCAGTCCACAATCAACCGGTTGATAATGTCGCCCAGGATCGGATCGAGGCCAGCGGTCGGTTCGTCGAAGAAGACGATTTCCGGATCCGTCGCGATGGCGCGCGCGAGTGCCACGCGCCTCTGCATTCCGCCCGACAGTTCCGCGGGCGACAGGTCGGCCACATCGGGTCCGAGACCGACCTGAGCCAGCTTGCCGAGGGCGATTTCCCTGGCTTCACTCCGGGACATCGCCGTTCTGCTGCGCAAGGCGAAGGCGACATTCTCCCAGACCGTCAGCGAATCGAATAGCGCGGACCCCTGAAACAGCATGCCGATTTTCGCAGTATGGGTCTGGCGCGTCCGGTCGGCTAGTGCGGACACGTCCACGCCGTCGATGCAAATCGATCCGGCATCCGGCCACAACAGGCCCAGAATGCATTTCAGCATGACCGATTTTCCGGTGCCCGACCCGCCGATGATGACAACAGATTCGCCTTCGCCGACAGAGAGGTCGATCCCGTCGAGAACGGTTTTTGCGCCGAAGGCCTTTTTCAGCCCGCGGAGTTCGATCTTGGGCTCGGTTCCAATTGCGTCGGCCGGTGCGCTCATCGATCAGGCCCCGAAGAACGCCAGGGTAAGCATGTAGTTGGACGCCAGGATCAGCACGGAGGAGGAGACCACCGCGTTGGTCGCTGCGGCGCCGACACCCTGGGCGCCGCCCCGGGAGTGGAAGCCGTGATAGCAGCCCATCAGCGTGACCAGGAATCCGAAGACCGCCGCCTTGACGAGGCCGGTAACGATGTCGATCGGCTGCAGGAACTCCCAGGTCAGTTTGAGGTAGTTGGCCGCGTTGAAATCGAGCGAATGGACGCTCACCGCATAGCCGCCGAACACGCCTATGATATCGGCCACCAGCACCAGAAGCGGCAGCGTCGCCACGCCGGCGATCAGGCGCGGTACGATCAGGTATTTGTAGGGGTTCGTCGACAGGGTCGTGAGCGCGTCGATCTGCTCGGTCACCCGCATGGTGCCGACCTCGGCGGCGATGGCGGCGCCGACCCGTCCGGCGACCATCAGGCCGGCGAGCACCGGACCCAGTTCCCGCGTCATCGAGAGCACGACGACGGTGGCGATAGCGGATTCCGCGTTCAACCGGGCGAAGCCGGTATAGGACTGCAACGCCAGGACCATGCCGGTGAAGATTGCGGTCAGCCCGACCACCGGCAGGGAAAAATATCCGATCTGAATCATCTGCCGGCCGATCGACCGGCCGTAGAAGGGCGGGCGCACGCAGTGGCTGACCGAGACCGCGGCGAACGCAACCAGCCGCCCGGTCGCGACCAGAAAGGCGATGAAGACGCGGCCGATCGGCGCAAGGAAATTCATGCGCGGCCCTGCGCCGGCCGCGCCGCCTCGGCCTCGCCGAGATAGCGCCGGCGGTACCGGCTGCCCAGTCCGGTGAGTATCTCGTAGCCGATCGTGCCGGCACGGTCCGCAACATCGTCGATGGTATGTTCGTCGTTTATCAGGTCGACAAACGTGCCCGGGCGGATTTCGCTGCCCGCACGCATCGCATCGGTGACATCGACGGTGAGGAGATCCATGGATACCCGTCCTGTGACCGGGCAGGGGCAGCCGTCGACGATAACGCCGCCCCGACTGCTCAGGGAGCGGAGATAGCCGTCGGCATAGCCGATCGCAAGCGTCGCGATCCAGGCGGGCGGTTCGGTTCGGGCGGTCGCCCCGTATCCGACCGTGCGGCTGTTCCGGATTTCGCGCAGCTGCAAGACAGGCGCCCGCAGCCGCACGACCGGCCGCATGGGATTGGCGCCGGCCGCCGGCGTCGGATTGCCGCCATAAATGGCATAGCCCGGCCGGCCGAGATCGAAGCGGTAGTCGCTGCCCAGATACAGGCCGTAGGAATTGGCCAGGCTGGCCCGCGCTGCTGCCACGCGCGGCCTCAATTTGGCAAAGTCGGCCAGCTGCTGGCGGTTCAACGGATGGCCCGGTTCGTCCGCGCAGGCGAGTTGGCTCATCAGGATGAGGCCGGGCAGGGCATTGGCCGCGTCGAGATCGAGTTCATCCAGGTCGTCGGGATCGAGACCCAGCCGGGTCATGCCGGTATCGACATGCAGGGCGGCCGGCGACGGCGAGGACCTGGCGCAATGGGCCAGCCAGCTTTTCACCTGCTCCGGGTCGTTGAGGCAGGGCGCCAGCCGGTGGCGGGCGAAAAGGGCCGCCGTGTCCGGCAGGAGCCCGTTCAGTACGAAAATCTCGGGCTCCGGCAGGGACTGCCGCAGCGCGACGCCCTCTTCGACACTGGCAACGAAGAAGGTCGTGCAGCCTTCGGCCGCAAGGCGCCGGGCGACCGGGAGGGCGCCGAGGCCGTATCCGTCGGCCTTGACCACGGCGGCGCAGGCCCCTCCCGCCTGGGGGCCGCCCATCCTGTCGCGCAACAGCCGCCAGTTGGCGGCGAGCGCATCCAGGTCGATGGTCAGCAGTCCTGCGCTCCCGCCGCTCTGCGGGGCGATNTCCGGATCAGCGCGCCTCGTCATTGTAGGATTGTGCGAGGTCGCTGAAGCGTGTCAGTTCCGGCTCGAAATGCAGTTTTATGCCGCCGATCGGTCCGTGGCGCTGTTTGGCGACGATNATGTCCGCCTTGTTGTAGGCGCGNTCCATATTCTCCGACCATTTGGTCCATTTGTCGGTATTCGGCGGCGGCTCCTGACGCTCCAGGTAATACTGCTCCCGATAGAGGAACATGACGACGTCGGAATCTTGCTCGATCGAGCCGGATTCGCGCAGGTCCGCCAGTTGCGGACGCTTGTCCTCGCGCTCCTCGACCTTGCGCGAGAGCTGGGCCAGCGCCAGAACGGGGAGGTTCAGATCTTTCGCCAGCGCCTTCAGCGAGCGGGTGATTTCCGAAAGTTCCTGCACCCGGTTTTCCGGCCGTTGCCCCGGTGAAGGCCGCATCAGCTGGACATAATCGATAATGATCAGCGACAGGCCGTGCTGGCGGTGCAGACGCCGGGAACGGCTTCGCAGCGCCGCGATGTTCAGGTCCGCGCTGTCGTCGATATAGAGCGGCAGATAATTCAGTTCCTGCGAAACCTGAACGAAGCGGGAGAAATCGTCCCCGGAAACCTCGCCGCGCCTGATCCGGTGGGAGGAAACGCCGGACTGCTCGGCGAGGATCCGGGTTGCCAGCTCTTCGGCTGACATTTCGAGGGAGAAGTAGCCGACCACGGCGCCGTCCGTGCGCACGGGCCGTCCGTCTTCTCCCTTTTCTTCGCGATAGGCCCTGGCCGCGTTGAACGCGATGTTGGTGCCCAGGGCGGTCTTGCCCATCGAGGGGCGGGAGGCCAGGATGACCAGTTCCGATGGCTGGAGGCCGCCCAGCTTGCTGTCGAGATCGCGCAGGCCGGTTGCGACGCCGGTTATCCGCCCGTCCTGCTTGAAGGCGGCTTCGGCCCGGCCGATCGCACTGCCCAAAGCCGTCGTGAAGGCGGTAAAATCGCGCTGCGTATCGCCTTTTGTGGCAAGATTGTGCAGATGCTGCTCGGCCTGCTCTATCTGAGCGCCGGCGTCCAGATCCAGGTCGATGTTATAGGCTTCGTTGACGATGTCCGAGCCGATCTCGATCAGGGCCCGGCGCAAATGGCGGTCGAAGACGGTGCGTCCGTAATCGCCCGCATTGATGATGGTAACGACGGAGGCGGCGAGGCGGGCGAGATAATCGACGCCGCCGACCTCGTCGAGCGACCCGTCGCTCTCGAACAGGTTTTTGAGCGTGATCGGATCGGCGACCTGGCCCATCTCGACCAGTTTGCGGATCGCGTCGTAGATGCGGCCGTGGCGGGCGTCGGCGAAATGCTCGGCNTGCAGAAAGTCGGCGACCCGGTCGAACGCCCGGTTGTTNGCGAGCAGGGCGCCGAGCAGCGCCATCTCCGCCTCGTAATTGTGTGGCGGTACACGGAAAGCGGCGCCCTCGTGCAGNCCGTCCGCAGGCGGACCGCCTCCATCGATGCCGCGGGCCGGAACCGGACCCGAACCTTCCATGCAACATTCCTCTCGATTTTCGGGTCAATCTTCGCGTCGGCGAAAGAAGGACTGTACAGTATTGCAAAAGAAAAAACGGACGAAAATTCAACAGTCCCAAGAGAAGTTATGCACAGATTGTGGAAAGCGGACATAAACTGCCGGACAGCCCGATGCGGCGTTCCGGCCGGGTTCGGGAAAGC
>JGIcombinedJ30088_10001321_pt1 | contig 25524 bp, 28 predicted proteins | sample PinacodermPK_FD_30088 | JGI IMG/M metagenome (IMG submission 30088)
CGCGGGGTGAACATCTTCCCCGCATTCGAGGAACAAGCTGGTCTTGTTTCCGTTGGTGGTGTAGACTATCGTTTCTGGCTGGGCCGCTCAGTTTGGGATGAAGACTCAGCAGGCTGCATCTTAGATCTGGTGACTCAACCGTCGTTCTCTCCACCTACGGTACAAGCGCTTGAACGGCAGATTGCCGCACTGAATGCGCGGGTCGCAGCGCTTGAGCCTCCACCACCGCCTCTTTGGTATCTCGCCACGAGCGCGAGCAGAGTCTTTACCCCAGCTCGAATTCTTGCTGGCGCTAGTTCAACTAATCGGACCCAGCAGGTTCCCATTTATCCTCACGGAGTAGAGAATGCTTATGTTGGGGTTTGGGTACCTGATTCTGCACCAGACTTACAGAACATTCAAATAAGCGGATTCGGTCAGATTGGAGCTTACGAAAAGCTGGATGACACAGTCACCGTCAACGGTGTAGCCTACAAGGGGTGGGTCTCCTATCGGCTTCTGCGACCCACGCTTATCGGTACAGACATCACCATCATCTTCCAAGACTAACAGCGGTCACCCAGTGTGAACGGATCGAACCATGTTCGGAATCTTCAAGTTTCTCTTCGGATACTTCCCGGCAGAAGCCGAGATCATCAAGCTTACCGACGCTAAGTACGGTGAAGCACTGCTTTTGTTCAACGGGACTAAGATGGACGATGCTCGCAAGAAGCTAGTTTGGTGGATGATCAAAGAGGACGTTGCCCGCGAAGCGCAGCAGCGGCGAACCGTTGCCATGTTGATCTGGTTCATCGCCCTCGAAGCGGTGGGCGGCGCAGCACTAGGAGCATATGTCCTGTGACCTGCACCCATCAATGGATCATCGAATCCCCATCTGGTAAGACCTGTAAAGGCGTCTGCTCCGTCTGCGGAGCCGAGTCCGAATTCAACTCCAGTATGGGAGATGAATACGCCTCAAAGGGTCGACATCATCACGTCTCCACCAAAGAGCGTGCCTACATCAACAACACGAACTTGAGGCCCTTCGTCTCACCGTACATTCAGCCTGAATACGCCCAAGGAAATTTACATGAGTAAAGCGGACTGGCGAAGGCTCTCCACCGAGCAACGGGTTCAGTCCGCATCTGCCCTCGGCTCCAAGATCGAGGAGAGATACGCTTACGGTGCGAAGACCTACGGCCTCAACTTTGAAGGCGATCCGCTACAGGAACTAGAAGAAGAGCTTCTAGATGCGCTCATCTATCTTCAGTGGGCTAAGCGTCAGCGGAGCCATGCTGAGGGTTATCAGCTTCCGCTTTTGTGATGTCAATTTGTCTGCCGGTGAACTTCAAACTTGACTCTATCTGTTCTATGCCTTATACTTCGGTCAGCGGGAATTCCGCGAGCAAGTGAAAGGTGTTGGAGATGTTTGACCCTCTGAGTTTCGGGCTGGGAGTTTTCTGGGGGATGTTTGCGGTGACCACGATCTCTTTCTGGATGATGGATCGAAGGTAGGGTAATCGTGGTCGAGTTCGGAATTTTCACGGCCGGCTCGCTCACTGGAATGCTCATTCTGGGAGCGATGCTCATTTGGAGTTGGAATCGGAGTTGATGATGTTGTTTGAGATTTTCCAAGTTTCTACCATGATCATGACAGTAGCAGTTCCTACCGTTGTTATCCTTGATGTGGTCTTTCAGCTCACCTCACGTCGTCGACGCGAGTGGCTGAAAGCCCCCGATCAAACTGGAGACTGATGCCTTGTGAATGTCTTCTGGGCGCACTTGGCCCGCTTCCGAGATACTCCGACTGTAACTCGGAGCTGAACACTGCTCGGAACACTCGAGATTCGTCCATCCGAACGGCGGCTCAACCTTTGGTGAGCCGCCTTTCTGAGTCGGTCGGTCGCAGGGCATCTGGGGGTATTAACGGGTTTCAGACAAGCGGCAGCATTCAAGTTTCAACAGGAAATTTGGCTGTATACACTAACGTTTCGTTTTTAGCAGCAGTCCGTAATGCCCTAAGCGTGTGGCGCACTGAGAATCTCGATCTCTCGGGCGAGAGTAATGTAAATGGCGGAGACGTTGCTAACTCAATCAAAGATGATCTGCAGGTGGTGGGTGAAGATCTAAACTCTCAACGATCTGATGTTGAAACTCTAGCCCGTAGGCTCCAAAACAGTTTGAACGTTAGTACACTTTCCGGCATTCACACTATTGTTGACCAACTATTGCTTCAAGCGTACAGAGATACCAACCGCGGTGCCGCGTTGTCGCTTACCGATCAGGCTCAAAGGTTATCGCCTAATTATGTATCAACGATTAATGCGTTGGTGGATGCAGTCATTCGACCAACGGATTCATTTTCCAGCACTAATGTAGATTCTCTTGTTGATCGATTTTCAGGTGAGACATTTGGAATTCTAGGCCGACCTCGAGTTTCTCGAGTATCTCTATGGGGTCTGTACTACACTCCGGGGGTTCGAATTGGTGTTGTTCCAGTAGGGGGGATATCTGAGACCTCAAATGTGGAAACAGTAGAAAACGCAATCAGGGTTCCACTTGGTGTTTCTCCCGCCGAAGTCTCTGCACTCCGTGCACAAGTTGACAACATCCTAGCGGTCTACGCAGCCACCTACGAAGAACTTGAAGACGACTACTGCTCCGCTTGCGAAGGTGGCAACGTAACTAAAGACGATCAGGGCAACTGTATCTGCGTCGAAGGCTTCATCAAGAACATCGACGGCGACTGCGTCGAGAGCACTGATGGATGCGATCCAGAATGCGAAGAGGATCAAGAGTGCATCGAAGATCCTGTGACCCCGGGTGAGTTCGTCTGCGCTGATGTAGAGCAGCCCCTTTGCTCCGAAGCGCAGTTAGCCACCCCTTGCCTTATTCCCGGTCAGGTTCATTTCTTCCAAGAAGGCTGCCCATGCGGGTGTCCCGATGGGCAAACTATCATTGAGATCGAAGGTCAATCGATCTGTGGAGTTCAACCAACCTGCGACGACGTAGAAGCGCCAGACTGCGGACTCGATGAAGATGGAAACCCAGTCTTCGCTATTCTGAATCCTTATCCCGACTGCTGGTCATGTCCAGAACCCGATGACCCAACTGAGGAAACAGAATGCCCATCGAGTGCACCGTTCCTACTGCCTAACGGAGCCTGCGGAACCTTCGAGGACATCTGCGCACTCGGATTAACTATCGAGGGGTTCGAATGCGAAGATGACCTATGCCCCCCGGGAGACGCACCTGTCTGCGCAGCAGGTGAAAAACCTAACTGCGGCGAAGAGGGCTGGGAATGCATAGACGAAGATGAGGAAGTTTTCACCTGCGGCCTCGGCCTCGAAGTGTACACGATATCTGAAGACCCTTTGGTGCAAGGATGTCGACCGGAACTGCTGGGCTCATGTCAAGTTCGGTCAGCTGATGGGCAGGGCATCGAAGCGCTAACCTGTGGAGCGGGTGATGTTCTTGTAGCGCTTGGTCAGAATAATTGCGAATGTCAGGATGCGTGCACCGCAGCGGGTGGAACGCGGCAGACGGCTGCGAATCTAGCTGCGGGTAACTGTCCTGGAGCCGCAGTTGGTGACTGCATCACCTCATCTACGATCTGCAATCCAGTTCAGGTAGTCGCATCGGAGCCTTGTGGGGGATCCTGTCCACCAGGTTTCGTATGCGACTCGCAAACGAATACTTGCATCAGAGTGTTCGTTCCGGTGATTCAACAGGCTTGCCCGCCGGGGTTCGAAGAAGTGATCGTAGATGGGGTGCGCGCTTGCAGGCCGGTCGTTGACCCGTGCGTACCTAGCCCGTTGTTACAGTTCTAAGCAGACAACTTGACACGAGTGAAGCGGACGGCTCTAAGCCCTGTCCTGCAAACTGGAAACTACGTCCGAAAGAACATCTGACGTCGTGGTGAAGATCTTGCCGTAGTCTAGAGATACGGATGTTTGTTCACCTGGTCTAAGCTTAACTCTCTTGCCCAGAACGTCTACGCCAGTGCGGTTAACTGTGGGCATCGTGGTGACCTGCTTATCTGGCGCCACGAGAATGCGGTCTCCCACTTCTGCTGACCTGATATTTAGACCCTCTTCGAGACGGTTACGGCCTCTGGTGAAGCCGAGGGTGATCGTTGAGTCTTCCGCATTCCAGGTATAAATTACCCCGATTCCGGCGAATGAGCAGGCGTGCTTGACGATTTCGCCGAGAGGTTCCCAGCGAGTGTTGAATGGGATACTTGGTCCGAACGCCTGCTCTTCATCGACGAGCAAGTTTAGTGGACCTCGCCGAGCGCGTCTACGTGGTCTGATAAGTTCGCGGGCGAGAAGATTAGATAAACCTTCAGTCGCAGTTGGAGCGTTCAGAGAGACACTTGTTACGCCTTCAGTGTCCACGATTCGAGCCGCAGGCCATCCCCACGCATCTTGAGCATGGATAACTATCCGCGTTTCAGGCTCTTCGGTGATCGGATCGAATCTGCCCTCGAAGGGGACAACTGATGTGTACTCAGTGAGTAATGCTTCTGCGTAAGCTTGTGCTTGCGTTCGTGATGTCAAGTCGTCTTTAGCGGTGTAGCCGTTGCCTGTGTTTCCGATCTCGCGGACTCCGAAGGTTCTGATCAAGTCTTCATCGATAGCGTGGCCTACAACTCGGCCTTCGGGGCAAGTTGGGTCCGACATACCCACTGTGATGACGTGGTTAATCGCGGCGGCTGAGTTGAATGTCCGGCGGCCCGCATCTGAGATGATGTCCACCGATTGAATCGGACCTATCCAGTCTTCCGAAGGCGCATCAAGTTCGTCACGGTGAATGTGTAGCACGGCTCCGGAACGGATACTTTCCCACAGATCTGACACTCTAAACTCATCGTTGACTACAAGTTCGACGGTTGCCCTTGCAGATTCTCGGTGCCGGAATTCGTAGTTGACTTCAATGGGGTTCTGAAGGATACCTAACTGCCGGAATGTCTGATTGTCTCTCAGCTGAACTAATGCACGGTCGTTACGCTTACGGGTAGTCTGAATGATAACCGGAAGCAGTGGGATTCCGGTGCCTGGCTGGCGTGCGCGTTCGCCAATTCGGTAGGTTGCCTGACTAACAGCAAACGACCATGTGGCGGGAGATGGTGCAGGGACAGCAAGGATGCGATACCTACGGATTGTCGGGTTGGCGGCAGCAAACGACCACGTGGAAGCCGTTGGGGTGACCGTGACGAATACAGGTTCTTCAACCTCAATGGTCGGGGTTGATGCTGCGAACGACCAAGTCGCAGGTGTCGGCTCAGCCTTGTGCATCCGCCTGATTAGCGGTCTAGCAGCAGTGAATGACCACGCAGCTGGCGTTGGGGTAACCGTGACTTCTGGTGACGTGACTTCAATTCTTGGTCGGCTAGCAGAGAATGACCACGTAGCAGGCGTTACTGGTACGCCGGCAACGGCACCGCCTGGATATCCTAATCTAGCCCGAATGGTTTCCCCGCTGGTGAAGGTTGACGCAACCAGATGGGTATCTTGCGTGGTGTAGGTTGCTGCCGTGCCTTGACCTACCTGGAATGTCGTCGCTGGCCTGTCCCACGTGATGTCGCCAGTGACGATTGTTGGCGGGAACTGGTCAATCGCAAGGTTGGGAATGGACGCAGCAAACCTGAGCGTGGTTGTGCCGTTCTGCACCATAAGTTGGCGAACAATGGCAGCCCGCCCATCGGGCGTCTGGAATGCTCCATCATTCAGCGTGCCAGCATTGTTGAACCAGTAACCAGTCCATCCTGACTGACTTCCTGCGTCAATCGAGAATGGATGGCCGCCTTCGCTTCCCCCGCGCGGGAATCTGTGAATACGAAAGACGGCAGGATTGGCAGCAAGGAATGACCACGTAGCCGCAGTTGGCGTGACGGTAGTTATTGGATGCTCGTCCGAGAACGTCAGTTGGTAGGTATCTGTTCTCTGAACGTGACCAGCAACAAGCGTTGCGATCTCAGCGCTGTTTGATGGCGTCCACGAATACGGATCGCTGTCGTCATCTACAGTTCCGCCTGCGTCTGGCCCGCCAACTGTGATGCTGATAGATCCGGCATTTGCTCGCGACCTAGTTATTACTAGGCCATTCGGATTGGTCTCCCACAGCTCGGTTAGGTCGGGGCCAGCAGTTCCAGTCGATGCGCTAGCTGTAGCGCCAATCTGAAGTGAGATTCTTCCATTCGTACGCAGAGAGAACCCGATTAGGAATGCCCCAACGCCTGTCGATACAAGATCGGCAGAAATAGGGTTGGTCCTGGAATCGAACAGCAGATTGCCGTTCAGTACCCTATTGGGCCTGTTTAGCTGGATGGTCTGCGTGGCCATTGCTTAGCCTAGGGGGTGCTTCCATTGATCTGTAGGGTTCCACTGTCGATGACCATTCCGTCGCCACCAGGAATAGCTTCACCAGCGCCGAGGGAATGTTCGGAGACGAATGCTCCACCACGGAAGAGCGTGAGGAATGTCGGAGTGATTTGGTTGCTGGCGTGCAGCTGGCGGATGTTGATATCCGCGTTGTAGGCAACGTCGCCGCTAGCTGCATTCGACCAGTTTGCTGCTGCTAACGTTGCCGACACGCCAGCGACGCGATTGGAGGTTCCTGCATTGCCCGGGTCGCCAGTGTGGACGTACATCGTCAAATCGGCAGCGACGATTGAATCTGCGAGCCTGTTGAGCTCAAGTGTTGAAAGTTCCATTCTTATGCCTCTGCTCTGTGCTTCAACACCCATTCTCCACCGCGAAGAATGAAGATGTCCCCGTCCCTACCTTCGGTAGAGACGTATTGCGCTGTTCCGGTTTCGCTACCAACCACAAGGACGCCAGAGACGATTGCAACGCTCCTGCCATTGAATCCATTTGGCAGTGGAGAAAGTTGCGTAAGGCTGGCTACTGCATTATTGCCAAGCTCGCCTTGCCAAACTGCATCTCCGCTACCGCCCCTGCGGACGAAGTAGAATCTTCCTGCCGATACATCAACTGCTAGGCCGTCTGACGTTCCGCCGATTGAAGGCCCCACCTGCGTTGAGTTCGTGCCGTCAAGGTCGGCTCGCCTGAGATTGCTAGCGCTTGGCTGGTAGCCGTAGATGTTATTGTTGTCGGCCCAGATAGCTGCTGGAGCAGTGATGCCGGCAATGCTGAATTCTTCCGACGGCTGCCTTGTGCCGTCAAGATCGAACACGAACATATCCGTACCACCAGTGGCACGATTGTTGCCTAGGATATAAATCCTGTTATCGTTGACGGCAAATCCCAGTGGCGTGGTCGATGAAGTTGCTTCATCAGGCAGGATTCCCTCAAGGCCAATATTGAATCCTGAATCGAGAAGCCCTGTGGAAGTTGAGTATCGCCTGACAATGTTTGCTGACGCACCAAAGAACTCATACGCGCCAGCGATGTACAGGAATGCTCCATCAGGAGACGTTTGCATTCCATAGATCCTTGACACCCCAGAGAAGTCAAATCCTGGAGCAGACAACGTCAGCATGAATGGCGTTCCATCTTGCGTTGCTGCTGGATCAGGAAGTTCTGATCCAAACTGAATGAAACCAGCTCGATCAACGGCCTGGCGTTCTCGAATCAATGCTCCAGCTGTATTGAATGGCTCGATGTTATCGGCATCGATTGTGAGCGCACCTGCCGGTACGAAGATGTAGTACAGTCCAAGGAATGACGCATCTGGTTGCGGCCTAGAAGGACTTGCAGATGCTGATGGCGCACCCGGGATTGTATCAACCGCAGTTCTTCTTGTGACTGAGTTGAATCTCAGCCCAACCAGATCAAAACGATTCTGAGTGGGGTGGGCTTGAGAAATCGGTACTGTCCGTTCGGATTCCAAATGCGCCCAAGAACGTGGGGACTTAGAAACTGCAACACCGGGCGAAAGCAGAACCGCACGCGAAGCAGGATTGGTTGGATTGCAATCAAGCCCCTCAGTGATTCCTGCCGTGTCCCAAGTCGCTCCCAATATTGCAGCCAACGTGTCACCTGGCAAATCCCGCAGGATTCCATTGGCGATGTCGCTATCGTAGAGGCTTCGCAGTGATCCGTCGGCCAGGTCTCCACCAAATGTCTCAGACATTGTTAACTCCCCAAGTATTCATCGAAGTAACCGATGCGGATGTTCTGACCCGGAATATCAGCTCCTTCGTGAGAGTATAGCAGCTGATTCGCCGTTTGTCCAGCGAGAAGAAAAGGCGGTGCTCCCGCTGATAAGAGCGGAAGTGTATTTGGAATGTCGTCAAGGTTAACGGCGAATGTTTCACCTGGAAGCACGTTGCGGCTGAATCGGATGCTGGAGCCAAGCGGGTCGCTTAGGTTAACTAGCGAAGGGTTTCGCGCTGGTCCCGGCACCGTAAGCACGATGCTGTGAGTGTCCGCGTCTCCAGCGTAAGAAATCTCGAAGAGCACACCTAATCTGCCATCAGATAACCTCTTCGGCATTCGCCATGGAAATGGGTTATCAAAGATGAGCCGCGATGCGGGAAGTTCGATCAGACGAGGGTTAGGGTCGATAAGGTTCGGATGATCAGAGCGAAAGGTGAGCGTAACCTGCCGCTGAAACGTCCCGTTAATCGCATCTCGTGGGTCATCTGCAAGACCGCTTACGATGCGAGATTGCGGCATGATGAACGTTCTTCCGTCCTCGCGCTCTCGTGTCAAGTTACCCTCTGGTAGTGCCCTCAGTCTGTCCATAGCGGCGACTACGACGTCTAGGCTGTTTCCAGCCACTAGAACCTCTAAGAACGCCTCACGGCCACCACGCTGCACGTTAAGCGCTTCGGAGCCGTCGCGACCAGCAAGAAGTGTTTCCTGAATATCTGGTCGGATGGAGCCGAAACCGCCATAGTTGATTACGGTGTAAGGAGCGGAGTCTAGATCAACACCGCCGTAGGTCCACGTCATGTTTAGAACTCCGTCCTGAACTCAGCATCGCCAGAGCGACGGGTTTCCCGGAGAATCTGTCGAAGAAGATCGTTTGTCGTATCTGCTTGCGGAGAGGTGAAAGATGATCGGCCGCGCTGCCTGCCAACTGGGTTAGCAGGATCGAAGTCTAGATTGGTGAACTCGAGATGTTGGTCCACCGACTTCAAGGCTTCGGTTTGCTGCTTAGATTCGGCAAGTAGTTCTCGAGTGAGCTCAGCGATCTCCACATCTTCTGCGTCTACTGGGATCGTTCGAGTGGAGATGATGTTACCGTGACCATCGAAGACGATCAGAGTGCTGCCAACCACCTGAACAGTGCGTTGAGCACTTAAGCGGCGTTCTTCAGCTTGCTCATCGGCCTCATCTCCAAGCCGGGATTCTGCGAATCCCAACTCACGCCGTAGCTGGGTGAAGTTCTGTTGGTCGATTAGACCGCCGATTACGCTACGCTCTCTAGCTGTGATATCGGAACGAGTTAGAAACGCACGTGCCCGGATAAGAAGGTCTTGTTCACTTGTAGAGAGTTCGGAAGGCGAATCTGAGGTGTCTTCACTAGCGTTTGTTCCAGTACGTTCCTGTCCATTACGACCTGTTACGCCTGGAAGTTCTACCCCAATAAGCCCCAAGATACCAGAAGGATCCGCACCGGCGAGAATCGCATCCCGATATTGGTCTACAACACCGGGGGCAGCACTGTCGGTGAAGAGACCTCGAATGTTCTCGATTGCGGCACCTTGAATGGCCTGAATACCCGCAAGCGCAGCAATCGGATCTTCACCGCTAACGTCGGCCAACTGTCTTGCGATACTTATGGCAGCACCGGTCGCAATGATGTTAGCTGATGCTTGCTGTGCCTGAACACTTGTATTGAAGAGTGAAACTGCAAGTGTATTCTGGTCCTCGGTTAGAATGTTGGTTTCAACATCTGCTGCTGCGACAGCCATCCGATATAGATCAAGCTGATCAGTTAGGTTCTCCGCAGAGTCTGCATTGTTGTCAGCAGATTTTTCTACCGCCTCAAGTGCTGCCCGCTCTTCTTCAAGAGTCTGAATACGAAGTGCAGCTAACCGAATCTGCTCGTTACGCTGCTCGATGTGAGATTCGATAATCGCCTGACCGGTCTTGTCAGTTTCAAGAATCTTTTCAGCTGCAATGTTCTCTTCTTCGAGAACCTGAATGAGATCTCGGTTAGCTTTGATCTGTCCATCAATTGCTTCAAGATTCTTGTCGACCTCAGTGTTGAGAAGCCCAATGAGGTTGGCGAGGGCCACAATCGGTGCAACGAGTCGACCTAGTGCTTCGGCCGCCAAGTTGATCGTATTCTGCCAGACGAACCCAACCACCTGCGCGATGCCGTCAAGATTAGTAGCGGCAGTCTCTGAGATGTTTGCGATACGGGTAGCGCGTTCGGCGGCGGCATCGTACTCAACACTGGATGCGGCAAGAAGCCTGCCCGCGCGTTCAGCAGCAGTACCTAGAAGTTCTTCGGCCAAGAACAGTCTGCGAGTTGGGTCTTCAACCCGACTAACGGCGTCACGGATGATCCGAAACTGTTGCTCCACCGGAAGCCCAATGAGGTCTTCAAGTCTCAACCCGACCGCGCCTAATGCTTCGGCGGCTGGCCCAGCTTCATCTTGCGCCTCACCCAGACGCAACTGCATCTCTCGAATGAGATCAGCTGCGTCCTCAGCAGATACGTTGAAGAATCCAAGTGTCTGCGCAAGCTCTTGAAAGTCGTCAATGTTAACTTGAGCAGCTTCAGAGAGTCGAAGAAGTTCTCTAGTACGAGAGACAATCGCAGTGCCAAGTGCGCCGATCGCGGCAAGCCCGATGCCGGCACCAGTAACGATGCCACCGAATGCAGACTGCGCTCGCTGCCTGAAAGTGTCAAATCTTCCACTAGCTTGATCTAGTTCAGAAGAATCAACATTTACATCGATGTCTACATCTTCACCATCAAGCTGGTCAACCTTACGCTCAACTGCATCGACCTCGGAGTCGTCTACATTAACCCTGAGGTCTGCATCAAGTTTCGGAGTTCGTCCACCAAATCTAGACATTGATACGACCCCTTCCAGTCAGCTGAGCAAGAACGTACTCTTGCAGAGGTCGACGGTTAGGTGGAATCCCATCGCGTCCGATGGCGCGAGCGATGACGTAGGGAGAAACGTCTCGAATACCTACTCGCCGCATCCATCTTTCGATCGGAGCCTGCGGTGGCTGCTTGGCTCCGGGGCGACGACCGCGATATTGGTAGACTAGATACGCGGGAACTTCTAGCGTCAGACCATTGCGAGTAGCCCGCGCACCTGGAGTGCGGCGGGCTAGTTCATGGAAAGCGTTCTGGGTAACTTGAGCGCTCAGTCGAGCCATTTTTGATTTTCTAAGTAGAGATGCACGAGGGCGACTCAAGCGGCCTCATCGCCCCCGCTGAAACAGCGGTCTCTTCGGGGACTCCGAAGCCCAGCCACTGCAGCAGTCTGCGGATGAATGGGTGCATTGTAACCACCCCCTTTCTCCAAAGAATCGCACTCGCAACATAGCCGCTATCCGAAGCGAGTGCGTGAGTCTTATGGAGCAGCGAGTCCGTAGGCGGTTCGGTCATCCTCGTGAACCGTCAAGTCAATCCGAATGTCGTTGTCCAGTACCTTTGCGGAACGCATCGCCATAGACCACGTAGCTTGCCCGGCAGCGTTCACCCCATCACGCTCAACAAGTGAGCCACCCTGATGGGTCACGTTGGCCGTGATGATCATCGCATATGGCTCGATGGGCGAAGCCATCCGAATGCGGACGGCGCGGAATTGGTCAAGCATGCGAGACTCAGCTTGCGCCAAGTCGGCGGCTTCGCTGGTCAAGATCGCGGTGCCGCCGATGGTCATTGTCCGACCAGAGCCAGCGATGTCACCGTAGTCAATCGGACCATCGCGTTCCTCGACTGGTGCCCAACCGCTAGTGTATCCGATGGTGATTCCCGACAGTCTGGAGCTTCCAGCAATCGGATTCTGGTTAGCCAGTGCATCGGCGAAGGAGTTGTGGACGCTCATAGTCATCGTGCGGTTGAGCAGACCGGCGATCTGAACATTGGGATCGGCGATGTTGTCAGTAAATTCGCGCTCAACCTCTCGACCGAGCTGCCAGTTCTGGGTAATCGCCAGCAGGCCACCCCCACCCTCTGCGATGTTCCATCCAGTGATGAACCCGTTCGCGTAGGCATAAGCGTGCGGCGAACCATCGGCTGATGCGGAACCACGGGCGAGAGAGAACGTGGAGATGTTCGGGATGCGGTCGGCGGCTGGCTCGAATGTGATGTCCTCGAAGTCATCACCAGCGCGCGCAACATTCGTTGGAGCCGCGTCGATCGATGCCAGCAGCCACAGAAGTGAATCGCGCATGTCGATGTCCGCTGCCAGTGGCAGAGTTGCACGGTCTCCAACTAGGATCGGCGGATACGCTGTTGGCGCCGCCGACGGAATGCCGCGAGTATTATCTCCACGCCAGAACTCAGCGTTGCGAGTCAGTGGGCTTGGCGCGTTGAACAGAATGCGTCGCGTAACCGCAACAGGTGCACCCACGATCAGCGCCGGTTGCTTGGCCACACCGAGTACAGTGTTCGTTCCGAGAATGATCTTTTCAGCCATTTGCCTACCTTACTCTCTTGAAAGCCGTTACAGAGATCTGAACGACACCCCAGTTGCCAGCTACACCGGAACCCTCGAAAGCGGAAACATCGGTTGTCGCGTTCAACGACAAGTTAGATACGTTTCCGCCTAGAGTGCGGTTGACTGGAAGATCGAAGCGATCAACGATCTCATCCATCTTGTCCCACAAGTCAGAAGCTACGAACGAACCCTCTTGCGCCACATAAAGTGAGCAGTTAAAGGTGTAGGTATCCTCTCGGCCACCAGCTTGGTTGATCTCGGGGGAAACTAGAGTTTCCACCAGCCAGCAGCCAGCAAGCGGCGGTGCGGTATCGGTGTAGATCGTTGGATCTGGCAGAAAAACAACTCGGTCTTCGCCGAGCACATCTGCAAGTCCGCCAGCTACATCAGCAGTTCTCATTCAATTAGCCTCGCTCTAGTGAAATACTCAGGAGCGGAAAGCCTGTACTCTGAAAGGATGCTAGCCATCAGACTGCGCGCATCTCGGGTAACTGACTTTGATTCGCCCGTAATGATGTTCGTCTCGTTGAACGCTCTGGGGCCAACGAGTGCTTGCATCGAAGCAAGGCGGATAGCTAGGTCTTTAATCGCAGGCGGAATGCTTGCCCAGCCCAGCTTACCTGTAATGCGGAACGTTGCAAGGTCTCCACGCCAAGTAAGGTCGGATCTGTTTACCCAGACAATGTTGAATGGGTGATCCGAAGGCTTACCCGCGAGGCGCTCCATCCTTGCCACTCCGTCGTGGATTTGCGCAAGGTCTTCAACAAGAACTTCACAAGTCTGCCGATCTCCAGTGTCTATGAATTGATCACCATGGGCGGTAAATTCATAGACTCTCAAGTTAGTGGCAGAAGCGTCGGCAAACTCACGCCCACAGTATGCGCGGATATGGTTCGAGACCGTTTCCGCTACACGCTCTAACTCCACCTGGGAAATCCCAGGTGGAGTGTAGTCTGTGGGCGTGAAGAATGCCGTCACTTGCGGTTCGCTTTCTAGGCGTGGTCGATGACAGCGCGGGCGAAAGCGGTCGGACGCAGAAGTTTCACTTCCATGTTCACGATTCCGCGAAACGCCATCTCGTCCTCTTCGAACCGGGCATCTGCTGAAGCCGAAACCTCAACGTCACCGAGAACGTAGAGTCGCGAGTAACCTGGGAAGTCGCCTGCAACTGCCCAAGGGCGATTCTGGTTCGCTGCGGTGGGCAGCGCCGGGAAACGAACGCTCTTGAGCACCGGGTATCCGAAGATGGTCCCGGGGCCAGCCGAGAAGATGTCCCGCAACGGTCGCTGGTTGCTGTCCTTCACCGTCTGAATCGCGCGCCAGTAGTTGGAGCGCATCAGAATGTGGGAAGCATCGGTGAGACCGTTGTCCTCGATCTGACCCAGCATCGCCTCAAGTTGCTCAGTCAGAGCAATGAGGTTTGCGTTGGTCAGGTTCTCGGGGTCGGCCAAATCCAGTGGACCAGCGGACTGCAACTGAGCCTGCTGGTTAAACAGACCACGGACCGTGACGCCACCGGAAGTTGCACCGTTGAAAAGCGTGTTGTCGATCTTGTCCGACACCGAATCGCGCATGTCGACCATGATCTCACCGTTGAGTGCGGACTCACTCATCAGTGCCTGATTCGAGACGCGACTTCGGATGCCGACGCGCTGAGTTTCCGCGTTCCGCAGAACCCACGCGATGTCATCTTCCACCAGCGATGCACCCTCAACTCCAACTTCGGTGGCATCAAACTGAGATGTCTGATCTCGGTACGAGAACAGCTTGCTCGAAACGTTCACCCGGCGGAACACTTCAAGTGCAGCTCGGCGGGCGCGCGGAATGCTGACGGTTTCCACGGCGGGTCGAGCGAGACCGATCTCACTCGAATCAACCGCACGCGTAATCCGTTTCTCTTCACCCTCTTCGGTGAGAGCATTCGCTGCGGGGCCGACAATGCGATCGAGTTCGCCGCGAAGAATGAATCGCTGAGTTCCACGGTTCTCGCTGACGGCGTTCTTCCAGTCCGAACCCTCTGCTTCCAACATCGCCTTCGCGTAGTTGGGAGTGCTGGGACCTTCGATGGCGTGACCGAGAATCTCACCGCGTTCGTCTTCGAGAGGCTTCCAACGAGTGGTGACCTTCTCATCCTCGGGCTTGGCGTCGTTGCCTTCGTCATCCTTCGGAGTGCGTGTGCCAGCACCCGAATCCGAACCACGGTTCAGTTTCTTCTCGAGAGTTTCAAGCTCATCGAGTTCCTTCTGCCGCTTTTCGAGTTCATCGGCACCGTCGGTGGCCATCTGTCGGTAGAGTTTGCGCTCTTCCTCAGACACCTGAGGGTCTTGTGCTCGATTGAGCATCTGCTCATTCGAGGCTTTCATTGCCGCGAGTTCCGCCCGCAGCTTCATCAGCTTATCCATGTTAGTTGCTACCTTCCCATGGATTAATCTTTGACAGTCGCGAGCGCAACTGTTCAAGTTCTTGTTCAGCAGTCGACTTCGTATCAGCGTCTGCATCCTTATATCGAGTAAGGGTGAACTCGCTGGTCGGAAGTTTCGACTGGGGTACGTATGCGGAATGAATCATCCGCACTGGATTGATGTGATTCCCGTCTTGACGGCGGACAACGTTTGAGTCCAGATAACCGAATGCACCGCTGAGCTGTCCCAAACCCTGCTTCTCATCTTGATCCATTCGGGTAATGATTTGTTCAACGCGGGGCATGTTGAACAGAACACCACGATGAATGATCTTTGTCAGATCAGATGAGTACTCCAGGCCACCCATACCGATGACCGGTGCCCTAAGCGGGTCGTGGGATGACGCTGGGTTCTCAGGGTAGGCGTGAACTGGGTACAGGTCACCAGACTTCACAGCTGCATCGAGAGCCTTCGCAGGAACGAAGTTTCCATCTGAATCTTTCACCCCGTCTTCGGCGATGACGCCACTGAAGCGGAGCAAAATCAACTCAGAGTCTTGAACCCGTTCGAGGATCAATTCATGTTCCATCTTGCGCACCTTCAGCTTCTGGCTCCACCATAGTCGAATCTTCGGGGTTTGTCAAGTCAGGCTCAGACTGAACCGGATTCAACAAGCTGTCAAGTAGTTGATAGCCGCTGGGTACGAGTCGGTCATCTGACAAGCCTTCATCATCTTCGCCGAGCGCTTCTGCCGCACCCTTCATGGTGAGCAGACCGTTCAACATCTTCTTGATAGCTAAGTCAGCTTTCTCATTCTCATCATCTGCGAGAGATGCGACCATCGAAAGATCGAACTCATACTCTCCAGACATCGAGACTCGGCGCAGCAAGTGTAGGGTAAGCTGCTCCGCAAGACCCCGCCAAAGTGGAATGAATGTCGACTCAATAGTCCAGTCTTTAGCAGACTCCAGACTGTCGGATGAAAGCGGTGTAGACTTGCTTCCTTCACGTGTGCCCACTAAAGACGGATGAAGACCGAAGAGCATCGGAACTCGCGTCTCCGCCAGCGCATGCTGATCCGGGAAGTTAATCTGTCGCTGAGAGTTATTGGTCACAGGTTGGAACTTGACCCTTGCGGGCATAGTTGCGATGCCACGGCCACCTGGCTTGAAAGCACGAATCAGACTATTAGTAATGCGGGCGACGACTTCCTTAGACAAAATACCCTTATCGCCAGTTTCATCAGCCGCATCATCAGGAGATACGATGCCATCGGTGCGTCCACGCTCGCGGGCAACGTGTGACGAGTAAGCAGTCCACTCTACATCTTCCGACAGATATGGAATCGCAGCTTCAAGCGGGGTACGCGAACCTGCCTGCCGCGCGAGTAGCGGATCGAAGTGCTCCAAAGAGAATCGAAGATGGATGATGTTGTCAGGCAGTGCATCAATGTGTCCGACGCCAACGTCCGAAGTCGAGTTGTACTTCAGACTATACCGGGCGTTCAGGTCATAACCTCGAATTCGTCGGCCGATGGGGTCTCGCACTGCGCGGGTCTCTAGCGGATCCAGGTACTGAATTGCCAACGTGATTGGGTCAACGAACAGATAAGCCTCGTTGAACGTCAGCAGATCTGCACAAACCTCACCTAAAACGAGACTCTTAGTGAGACCGTTTCCAGGTGGATCCAGCGGATCTGAAACCCTGCGAGTCTCAACCCCATTAGAGTTGACCACCCGCATCCTCGGCTCCGTGGCCAGACTGCGAACACGTTGGCGACAAGCAACGACCAGATCATGGCTCATCACTTGATACAGATTGAGAGAAGACGGTGGATTCGAAACTGGGGGTGCGTAATACTGTTCAAGTGCACGTTCCCAGGCATGATCTGTTACGCCTGTGGAGCCGATAACTGGGCCATCAGATTGCTGACGAAAAAGGGTCTTCCAGTTCATCAGGCTGCCTCTTCCATTTCATCCCACTCTGCCCATGCTTCCCAGGCAGACTGCGCACCGCTTGCGATGCCCATAGCCCAATAGCGGATCGCATCGCACGCGTGGTCAAACTTCTTAACCGGACGATCTCCGATGTAGTTTACATCCCAAATGTAGCTTCCGGCTTCGGCAAGCAGGTTCGGAGAGTGAAGAGTAATCCGAAGTTTCTCTTCGCGACAAAGGTCTTCAACGAGGTTGATGCCCTTCGCGACCGTGTTGTTCGCCTTCCGCACTACACCTTCAGGCAGAAGACTCCGCAGCTTCTTGATGAAGTCTTTCGCACTGGGGTCCACGAACAAGAGCTTAGCGCCAATCCGGAGATGAATATCTGCAACACGTTCCGCATGCTGTTCAAGAGTGCGACTCTCTTCGTAGTACTCACGGACAGTCTCGAATGTTCCATCTTCATTGCTCCGCACCCATTGCACTGCCGTCGGGTTCGCAGTTCCGAAATCGCATCCGCCGTTGATCTCGCCATCTTGGAAAGTCGGAACTTGCTCAACCATACTCTCGAAGCACAGACCATCTTCGGCTGCCCAAGTTTGCTCCAGCAATCGCTTCTTGCGAGCGCCGGAAAGGGTGTCGAGCTGAGTCTGGTAATATTCCTCAGAGATGATTCCTGCACTCACTGCATCAACAAGATAAGCTTTCTCGTAGATCTTATTTGCGAACTTGGGATCATCGATCCAGTCGGTCTTCAACCATGACATCGGATGGCCGGGGTTGAAGGTTAGAAGCATCTTCGGCACTTTGGAGCCGCGCAGCCGCGACACCAACATCTCCATGAAGACCTTAGACATCAAGGTAGCTTCATCGCATCCGGCGGCAGATGCGGTTAAACCTGTAAGCGGGTCTTCTGAACCCTTCTTACTTCCACCGAAGACATGGAAAGTGTTCCCCAGCAGTTCAAGTTGGTTCTTCGAGGTGACCGTATGCGGCTTCTGTCGAAAGAATGCCAAAGACTGCTTACGGAAATCCGGTAAGACGTTTCGAGCAACCGCTTCAACCGTCTGGCCACCGAACACGAAGTTGTTTCCGGTGCCGAGAGTAGCGGCAAGTGCGTGCGTCGCCAGACCTAAACCGAAAGTCTTGCCAGATGCGGCATCGCCTTGCGCGAGAAAAATCCGCCCGTCATCAGGATTAAGTGCCCATTCTAGCATGGACTCCTGGATGGGGAGAAGCTTACCCGCTGGAATCATCAATGTCGTCTGTTCCCTTGCTGTTGAAGAGCAGGTTACCGAACATCGCGCGAGCTTCCTCAATGGCAGCCTCATCGCGGTTCTCAGGGTTCAGTCGCAGCAAGTACGCGGCTCCACGAAGTGTAGCACCGTAGTCGCCGGCGAGGAATGCGGCCTGCGTAGTCTTGTCCAGCATCTCAACCGGATCGCAAGATTCTTCAAACCCCGCACCCGTCGACCAAAGCGAAAGCATCACGTTTAGAGCATCGCGGCGAGGGCCGAGCAATGCAGCGGTCTGCTTCGTGTCAAGATGGAAAGCTTCCTTCGAGTCCTGGAAGAGCTCAAAGTACTCGCGAACGAAGAAGTCGCGATCTAATGTAGGCACCAGTCGGGGGGCGGGCATTTCCGGTTCGGGTTCTGGCTTCGCAGGTGGCCGACTCGGTCGTTCTCTAGCCATGAGTACGCGCCTTCATTCCACGATAAGCAGAGTAAACGTGCTCCATCGATTCCCCAGATTGGCTCAGCATTTTCCACGCTTCCGGTTCACGCACCAAGGTGACACGGCGGAATCGCTCATCTTCATCCACGAAAGAATCAAGAAGGAAACTTGACACGTCGGCTGCGGTCCGCAGTGAGATCACCGGAATCGTGATCTGATTCTTGCGTACCCATTCTTGCACCGAAGCTGCACCATCTCTGACGGCGGCCACCACGCCTCTCAGGTTTGCGCAGCTGGCCACCCTCAGAGTGTCTGTACACACGGGGGTGAACGCTTCGGGAACAAGGAAAATAACGAGATCTTCCTTGATCTCGAACTTGTGGGAAACGACGCGCTGATGCTTCTCATCCCACCAGTATGCCGTCTGGCTACTCGGTTGCGTCATCTGACACCTCGAACGTGAGCATGTAGTTGGCGAGTCGGACCGGTCGGATGGCCCGCACCGGAACTTCGATGCGCGGCTGACCAGCCATCTCCACTACTGCGTTGATTTGGTTAAGGAGATCAGTCGGGTCGATAGCGACCCACCATCCGCTGTCGTCGGACTCGATGAGTCCGGCAACAGATGCGGTGATGGTGACCTTGTCGGGAATCGGATCTTCACTGTGGCCATAAATTGCGGTTTGCGCATCGGACATCTTAGAAACTCCTGATTTCCGCAGATCTTCTCCGTCTGCGACAACTGTATAGGATGGTTGCCGTAATGTCAAATCGTCGTCTCACCTCAGTTCATGTTCGGTTCTTTGACGCGCCACTTGCGGACTCCACGTTCTCGATGATCTCCGCGAACAATAGTTGGCAGAGCCGCAATCTTAACCTTGTCTGCAGTACGGAGATTCTTCGATGTCTTTTGCATCTCTCTGAGAATCTGATCTTGGTTCGCCCGAACACCTACCCCATTCTCCGACAGATATCGACGAACATCAGAGACCCAGACAAATTCACTGTCATCGTCTGACATCTCAAAGAGTTCGTTGATCACATCTACAACAGCGCTGGTGTCCCATTCACGTGAAGCACTTTCCTTACCGTAAGTAGCTTGTTCTTCACCAGCAAGCATCGCCGGACTTTCGGGGAAAGCATTCGCGGGGATACGACCGGGGACGAACCCATGTTGCTTCGCGATGTTGTAAAGGAAACCGAGATCAGATGCTGCATACTTCTGATACAGAACCTGAACCTCAAACGGACTTCGTCCTGTATTGCGGAGCCGAGAGTCTGGGAACTTGAGAAAGATCAGACGGTCTTTCAATGCCCGAACCTGTTCAACGTCCAGACCAAGACCGATCTCATTAGTGGTGAGACAAGGAGTTCCACGCATGAACATGTTACCCTTGCCGCCGCCTTTAACTTCGTAGCGCACTGGCTGAGCATTCGGGCCGACACCTGATTTCAGCTCGTTGATGCGAGAGTAGAACTTGCTGGAGAGACCGTTCTTTGAAACCTCATCTACGAAGATGAGTCGACGACCTAACCATTCGGCGCTTCCAAACTGAGCGCCGAAGTCTAGCTCGCTAATCTGATACGGAGCCTCTCCGTGAACCCACTGAGTGTACATGACCGACCATGCGCTAGTCTTACCAGAGCCAGGCATTCCAAGGAAGACTGAGCCGGTGTAAGGAACCCCGGGATTAAAGACCGCATTCGAGAGAATCAAGAGAAAAACCTCTACGTCCTCTTCAGTCCACGGATCTTTTTTCGCAGAGGTCTGCTGATCGATAAACTGCTGGAGTATCGGGGACGGAGCAGTCGAATCCAGATCGGGCACTGCCGACAGACTCCATGTGAAAAACTCATCTAGCTTTCGGATCGAGAGTTCTCCAGTTTCCAGATTCAGCTTGTGATCTATTCCACACGGAATCTCGTGCACGTAGGGATTCTCTTCGGTGCCGACGAGAGACAAGTTGATACCGAATCGATACTTGTATCGCTCAGTGTGCTCTAGGCTTCGCTGGCCTTGCGATGCGAGGACCAAGTTGACACCGTTAAAACGTTCTTCGACCAAACTGAGAAACTCTTTGGCCAGATGGGTGCTCATTCGCATCTTGTGAGCAGCAGCAATCTCAGACATGCTCTGCTTCACTGTCTTTTCCTGAATAGGTGTCCACAGACCCTGGTCACGCTTCAACGTGTACCACTGGTCTTCGATGAACGCCACCTTAGCTCCAGAACTTGAACTGACGTCGGTGAGCCCGTGCGGCCCAACGATTTTCTCTTGAAGAAGCAGACCCTTTCCATCAGAGTTGATCTGTGGAGTACCAATGGTCTCCAACGGATCAGTGCTCCGCTGGATAGTTGGTCGCTTACGGCGTGCACGCACCGCAGCCTGTTTTTGTGCCAGCGCACTTCGGCGATCAACGGCTTCCCATTTGTCGTCATCGCTGCCTGACTCGATCTTTCGATCTTCGCGCGAAATCTGAGCCTGTAGCATCTTTTCTTCGACACCCAGCTCATGATCCATAATGGATGCAACGGAATCAGTTTCATTGCCGCGCCAGGAGTTAAGCTGATTAAGCTCTCGCTGCTCAGCCTCTTGGTCTTTCACCCTAAGCACTACTTCGCGCTGCTCAGGCTCCAGTGCGTCGATCCACTGACTTTCGGTCTGGCCTTGGGGCCGAGCTGGGAGCTTCATCCCATAGGTCTTCAAGTTATGAGCGTCAAGCTGCTCCTGTCGCAGTTGATCGGCGACAACTTGCTGGGCAGGTGTGAGACTTGCATACCAACCGTGATAGCTCTGAGTTCGCGGACGTTCTGGTAGATCGTTAGCGGTCATTAGGATGCTTTCTCGTTCAGCGCATCGGAGAAGTCATCGAATGCCCATTCCAGCAGACCGATGACTACGTCGGTCTTGGTGGAGTCGTGGGCTTCAGCTAGTTCTTCGATGCGATCTTTCCACTGTACGGGGATAAGCATCTCAAGGCGCGCTCGGTCTGGTTTCCGCTGGAGCGTTGGTCGGGTTCGGGTGGTCATCCTAGTTCTCCTTTTTAGCCTGCGATGCGAGGCGCTTAGCTTCTTGCCGCACATGTTGGGGGGTATCGTACTCATCCAGCATGCCATCCAGAAGCTCGATGATTCGGGGCCGGGCATCCCACATTTCTGAGCGAAGCAGTCGGGTCATCCCGATCTGAACCAGACGACGGTAAAGAGCGTCACGAGTCTCGGCATCCGCAGTGTCTAAATTGGCCAACCTGTTGCGAACGTTCTCCAGAATACCCTTGCGTTCTGCGCCACCGTCTGGTGCGTACTCGATGCCGTAAACGGTCTTGTGATGCATCTCTTGGATGTCTAGGGCGGTTACGTAACTCAAACTCATCTTAAGAACCTTTCTCGGTCTCGGCTTCGGAGCCGAGTTTAGATTTCCTGCGTTTCGGTGTAGTTCCCGAAACCGTCGATTTCACCCGAATGGAAACGAAAGTAGTTTCCTGCGGTCTTTTTCAGGGTGGGGCGACCGCGCTTGTTTTTGGTGACCATCTTGCGTCCGCGCTTGTGAAGTGGGAGAGTGGTGAAGGGGTTCGGCTTGGTCTGGGTCTTCATCAGTGCTGGCCTTTCAAGTGCTTGCTCTGCGGTTTTGGTCGCTCTCTCAGCGGCCTACGGCCATTCTACAGGAAGCCCTATACGTATGTCAAATCGTAGGCAGACCCGTATAAACGTAGAACGGCCGTGCGACCGACACACTCACACACCACGTACCATTACTACCGTATATTAACCCCCTAAATACCTGGACCAAATCTTTTAGGATGAACTTACTACGTGTGTGTGTGTGTCAGTGTGTTACTCGAACGGCCGTTCTAACGCAGATGCGCGCACCTGCTCACTTAGTTCACCGGCGGCACCAACGACGATTTGACAACAGACCGCATACCTGCTAAGGTTGTCGCAGACGGATAAAATCCGTCCACCGGATGAAGTACTGGAAGTCCTTTCGATGCTTGCTCGCTCTGAAACCTCCACCAGTGCTTCATCCGGCACAAAATCTCCCTCCAAGAAGCGAGCATCTTACCGCCTCGTCTCAACTGTAGATGAGCTGGACAAGACCTTTGTCCGCAACAAGCGGATCAAGCGAATGAACGAGCAACGACTAGGAGCGAAAGTCTAATGGGTATTAAGATCGTTCGGACAGTTGAAGACCCGAACGCTGGTCCGACTCGGCGGGAACGGGCGCTCGACAAACTAGGTGAGCGCGAGACATGGGGTTCGCTGACCGGAATCGTGGGAACCATCGCAATCATTGCGTCGGCTCTCTATCTTCTGGTGACGGGGAATCCGAATGTGTCAGAGATTCCGTATCTGGCGGCTTCTCTCTCACCGTTCATCGCCTCGGCGCTTGCGTATGCAGGTGTTGGAGCGGCTCAGAAGCGTCGAGTTGAGAGTGATCACATTCTGATGTCGTCAGTACCAGAATCGGCGGGGGATCCCGAAGCTGGTCAGTTTCATCAGGACGTTCGGATGGAAGAGTAGACATGACGCCTCTTCTCGTCGACGGCATCAAGTTCGTTGATGTCACCAAAGGTGGAACCGAGCGGTGCTGGAACGAGGCTTACAGCATTCGTCCAGCACTTGGTTTCATTCATCATTTCATTCAGGGTGGCCGATGGTGGATTGGAAAGCCTGACACCGGCTGCAACGTTTCCTCTCACTTCACGATTGACGCCAACGATCTTGAAGGAAACGGTGAGCTCTGGCAGAACGTTCCGCTCAACCTCGTAGCGTGGACCAACGGCGGAATCAATAGACCTACCTGGCCGCTTGTCAGCGAGGTTCCCTTCCACTACTCGAAGCGTAAGGGTCGAAAGATTCAAGACGGCAATCGGCCTACCTTCACTTGTGAGGCAGCAGGGTTCGTAGTTGTCCCTTACAGCTACTCAAAAGAAAAGTGGTTAGGTCTTCCAGCCGAAACTTACCACGTCTACGGTGAGCACAATGTTCCCGACAAGTTCGGCCGAGCAATGAAGGACTTCCCCGAGCATCTCATCGCTGCTCAAATCGAATGCACAATGGCCACGTTCGATCTCGGTCTGATGAAGTATGACCCAAGCGAAGAGACCATCACTGGCCACTTCGCTCTCGACTCAGTTAACAGACCGCATGACCCGAACATGCATTGGCGCGAAAAGTGGCTGCCCCACATCATTAGTACGGTGCGCGGCAAGCAACCGAAGCTTCCCGACTCTTCTCGCATCGCTCGCGCTGAAATGACCAAGGCGGAAGCAGCAGCACTGGAAGCTAATCTCCGGCTCCGCAAGCGTATCGAAACTCGCAAGGATCGTGAAAAGCGGTTGACGCTAGTCGGAATCGACCGCCGCTTGCAACGTGTTGAAAGAGTGCTGAACTAATGAGCCGATGCTTCACCTGTAAGCTTGTCTTCCTCGGCAAACCAGTGCTCTGCGTTGGCAACGACGAAGCCTGCCACGGTAGGCATTTCTGCGTCAACTGCGCTTATCTTCACCGACATGAAGCTAGGTTCGCCTAATGCCGAATACACCGTCTACAGTAGTCTGGAACAAGGCCACCGGGAATCTTGAATTCCTGGACGGCGGTGTGTTCACCAAAGATCTCATCGGCGCATACGTGAAGCACATCTCCAACCGAGGTGTGATTACTCTGCAGCTGGCTGATGGCTCCGAACAGGTATTTGAGCTAGAGGGGGTTGCGATCACGGGGCCAGGTGGAGTCGCGATTACTTCCATCAGTGGAGACCCCATCATCTTCGATCCCGACACGGGTTCACTGATCATTACTGAACCTGAGGTCGACGACTACGAGGTGCTTGGCCCTCAAGATGTTCGTATAACTTCTATCACCGGAAGCGGTGTCCAGATCGACGCCCAGACTGGTGCAGTAACCATTGATGCGCCCGTGGCTCCGCAGGCGGCAATCTATCAGCGCATCGCAGGTCTCCTTGACCCGATTGCCGTCGCAGTTGGCGATATAACGGCAGACCCTAACGTCTCGTTCTACACCACATCACAGGTTGACACAATTGCCGTGGCGCCGGAAGATGTGTCTGCGCTAGTTTTTCCACTCAGACCATTCTTTGGAGTTCCCGAATCTGAGGATCCGCCGACGGAAGTCTTCATCGGCGAGAATCGCGGGGTGAACATCTTCCCCGCATTCGAGGAACAAGCTGGTCTTGTTTCCGTTGGTGGTGTAGACTATCGTTTCTGGCTGGGCCGCTCAGTTTGGGATGAAGACTCAGCAGGCTGCATCTTAGATCTGGTGACTCAACCGTCGTTCTCTCCACCTACGGTACAAGCGCTTGAACGGCAGATTGCCGCACTGAATGCGCGGGTCGCAGCGCTTGAGCCTCCACCACCGCCTCTTTGGTATCTCGCCACGAGCGCGAGCAGAGTCTTTACCCCAGCTCGAATTCTTGCTGGCGCTAGTTCAACTAATCGGACCCAGCAGGTTCCCATTTATCCTCACGGAGTAGAGAATGCTTATGTTGGGGTTTGGGTACCTGATTCTGCACCAGACTTACAGAACATTCAAATAAGCGGATTCGGTCAGATTGGAGCTTACGAAAAGCTGGATGACACAGTCACCGTCAACGGTGTAGCCTACAAGGGGTGGGTCTCCTATCGGCTTCTGCGACCCACGCTTATCGGTACAGACATCACCATCATCTTCCAAGACTAACAGCGGTCACCCAGTGTGAACGGATCGAACCATGTTCGGAATCTTCAAGTTTCTCTTCGGATACTTCCCGGCAGAAGCCGAGATCATCAAGCTTACCGACGCTAAGTACGGTGAAGCACTGCTTTTGTTCAACGGGACTAAGATGGACGATGCTCGCAAGAAGCTAGTTTGGTGGATGATCAAAGAGGACGTTGCCCGCGAAGCGCAGCAGCGGCGAACCGTTGCCATG
>JGIcombinedJ30088_10001323_pt1 | contig 25514 bp, 14 predicted proteins | sample PinacodermPK_FD_30088 | JGI IMG/M metagenome (IMG submission 30088)
CCTCCTCCTGTCGCCGCCGGGCCCCTTCCTGCATCAGCTGAGGAGGTGGCCCGGTGGTGCGACGCACGATTAAAGGTGCCGGCGGGCCTGCTCCAGGGCCGGCCGTTCACCCTTCCCGGGTGGCAGGAGCGTTTCCTCCAGGGCGCTCTTGCCCCCGATTGCAGGGAGGCCTGGTTGTCCTGCGCCCGCAAGAACGGGAAAAGCGGCTTGATTGCTGCGCTCCTGCTGGCGCACCTGGCCCCAGAGGGCCCCCTGCGCTCTGCTAACTGGCGGGCCCTGGTGGTGTCGGAGACCGGCCGACTGGCTGCGGAGCTCCGGCGCCAGGTGCAGGAGATAGCCCAGGCCAGCGGGATTGACCATGTGGAGGTGAGGGCCTACCCGACGCCGGGCCAGATCATCGGCCTTAGCGGGACGTGCGATATTTTGGCCGCCGACAAGGCGACCGGCCACGCTGCCGGCGTGGACCTGGCCATCATCGACGAGGCGGGCCTGCTGGCGGAGCGTCAGCGCTCCCTGTGGGACGCCGTGACCTCCGCCGTCTCAGGCCGCGACGGCCGGGTTATTGGTATCTCCATACAGTCCACCGGCCCGATGTTCGCCGAGGCCCTGGCCAGGGAGGGACAGCCCGGCGTCCACGTGGTGCGCTACGAGGCCCCGATGGATGCGCCCCTGGACGATCCGGAGACCTGGCACATGGCCAACCCCGGGCTGGAGACCGGTATCAAGAGCCTGGAATACATGGCCCACCGGGCCCGCCAGGCGATAACGCAGCCCTCCACCGCGGCGGGCTTCCGGGCATTGGACCTTAATCAGCCGGTCCACCCTGAGGCGGAGATGCTGGCCGACATGAGCCATTGGGAGGCCGTGGAGACGGCGGACCTGCCCCCGCGTGAGGGGCGGGTATTTCTGGGCGTCGACCTGGGCGGGAGCATGAGCCTTACGGCCGCTGTGGCGCTGTGGGATAGCGGCAGGCTGGAATCCTGGGTGGCCGTGCCCGCCTTGCCCACCCTGGCGGAGCGTGGCCAGCGTGACGGCGTGGGCAGCGCCTACCAGCTGGCGGCCCAGGCCGGTTGGCTCCAGGTGCTGGGCCATCACGTCACCGATGCCCGGGCCTTCCTCGGAATGGTGCTGGCCGACATCTCCGCGCCGCCGACCGTGATTGGCTGCGACCGGTACCGGCAGGCGGAGCTCCGGGAGGTCCTGGCAGGGATGGACCTGGCGCCCGTTCCCGTGAAGTATCGAGGCGTGGGGGCCTCGGCCACCGCGGATGGCAGTTACGACGTGAGGGCCTTCCAGCGCGCCGTTGCGGAGCGGTCCATCAGGTGCAGGCCCAATCCCATGATGCGGATGGCCCTGGGCGCGACGTCCATCAGGCGGGACTCCAGCGGCAACCCTGCCCTGGACAAATCCCGTTATGACTCGCGGATCGACATGGCCAGCGCCGCCGTGATTGCCTGCGGGCTGCGGGCCCTGGCACGGGAGGAGACGGCCGAGCGCCGGCCGTCCTTCGTGATAGCCGGATGAGCGCCGTCGATATCCGGCACACGGCGGAATGGCCGCGGATCCGCCTGCAGGTCCTCGATCGGGACGGCTGGCGCTGCCGGGACTGCGGGAAGGCGGGGCGCCTGGAGGTCCACCACGTTAACCGGGTGGCCGACGGTGGGACAAATGCGCTGGCCAACTTGCGGACCCTGTGCATCGGGTGCCACCAGAAGGCCCACGCCACGCCGAAGAGCGCGGAGCGCCGCCGGTGGGTGAGCTGGGCCAAGGAGCTCCTCTGATGGCCTTTACCGAGCTGTGGGGGTATCACCGGGTGGAGGCGGCCGACGCCGTGCCCGTGTGGGTGGACCCCCGCCGGATGGAAACCCCCTTCGCCGCTGTGGCGGGCCTGGCCCTGGTTCCGGACTCCGGCGCTGGCCAGGCGCCGGTGGCGGACCGGACCATCCGGATCCGCTGGAGGCCGGACGTGTCGGCGCTGGCCAGGTGGACGGACCCCCAGGGCCGACCCTGGCTGACCCGGGATTACGCCGAGGTGGGCAGGCGCCGGTTTATCGACGTGGCCATAGAGAGACCGGGCCTGACGTCGACGACGTCCACCGGCGATTTTACGCCCCCCCTGGGCTGGCACCTGGTGGAGCGGGGGACGCTGCGGCCGGTGGAGGAGCTGGTTATCGCCGAGTTTTACCTGATAGACCCCGTCAGCGGCCGCTGGAGGGCCTGGACTGCCGCTGACGGGGCAGGGACCCGGGTAGGCCTGGGCTTCAGGGTGCCGGCGGACGGCGCCGGGTGGTCCTGTCATCCTCCCCTGGTCATTCCTCCGGCAAACGCGGATCCGCCGGTCCTTTCGATTCCGGTGCAAACGGCCAGCGGGAGGCACTCCTATCTCACATGGGGGGGGTACCTGTGCGAGCCGGAGGCCCTGGAGCTGGCCGGAATGCTGAGCGCGCGGAACCTGGCCCCGGGGGACACCTGGCCGGCCCTGCCCGCGGAGGGAATAGCCCTGGCCCCCCCGCTGTTGTCGGGTTATCGGGGCATACGCGCGGGGATGGGCCAGTCTGAGCTAATGGACAGCCTGGAGCCTGGGGACATTCTGACGATCCTGGAGAGGACTTAGGAGGAGGGGAGACATGAGCGGATACAAGGTCAGCGTCAAGATCCGGCCGGACCTGTTCAAGGGGGTTGGCCGGGAGGCCCTGGTCAAGTCCCTGCAGGCGGCCGCCAGGGAGACGGCATCGGAGATCGGCGACGACTTTCGGGAGGACCTGCCCCGGGTCTCCGGCCAGCTGCAGGACACCGGCCGGATCGGATTCGTCCCGATGCCAACCGGCGTAACCCTGCAACCGGAGGTTAAGCATTACTACGGCTTTTTACCGCAGCGGGACGAGCTGCAGGAGGACCTGGCGGCCCAGGCCAAGGACAAAATCGTCTCGCGGATGCGCGAGGACCTGAAGAGGAGGCTTAAGCGTGGATGAGAAGCTAATGGAGGCCCTGGAGGCGGTAACGGTGGCCAGGCGCCTGTTGAATGAGTTAATGGCCAGCGACGAGGAGCCCGCCGCGGAGGAGAGGGCCAAGCGGGAAAAGGCCCTGGACGACGCGGATCGGCGGCTTGAGGATGCGCTGAGGGAGGCCAGGAAGAAGCAGGCCGCCGACGCGCTGACCTTCGACGCCGAGGCCCGGGAACGGGAGGAGCTGAGGGCCCGTACACCGATGGCCGACTATCTCAGGGCCGCAATCCAGGGCGTGCCCGTGTCCGGCGCCGCCGCCGAGTTTGCGGCCGCTTGCAAGTGTCCCGTCGGGCAAATGCCGCTTGAGGCCTTCGGCAGGCCGGAGCGCCGGCGGCAGGAGACCCGGGAGGACATGGTCAGCCAGGGACCGGCGGCAGGCACGCAGGCCACCACGGCGCCGATCGGCCCCAACGTTTTTCACGGGAGCCTAACGGAATACCTGGGCATTGAGATGCCGGTGGTGGCCAGCGGCCAAGCGGTTTATCCCATTCTCACCACGTCGGGAACGGCGGGGCCGGTGGCCCAGGGCGAGGGCAACGACGCGACGGCCGCCGTCATCACGCCTTTCTCCGTGCGGCCCGGGCGCATCCAGGGCCGGATCAAATGGCAGAAGGAAGACGCCGCGCTCCTGGCGGACCTGGATACGGCCCTGGTTGGCGACGTGCAATCGGTGCTCCGCGACGCCCTGGACCATCAGACGGTCAACGGCGACGGGGTGAGCCCGAACCTGCGCGGGGTAGGCGCCCAGCTGCCCCTGGACGATCCGGCCAGCGCCACCGACGCGGAGGCCACATCATTTGAGACGCTGGTCAGGCGCTCCGCCGTAATGGTGGATGGGCTCTACGCGATGGACTTCGCATCCTGCCGAATGGCCATGAGCGTGCCGGCCTATACCTACCTCGCGGCCCTGTTCCGGGCCAATGAAACTGATTTGACGGCGCTGGATTGGCTGATGCAGCGCTTCGGCGGAATCAAGGCCAGCGGCCGGATTGCGCCGGTGGCAGGCGATTCCAACAACGGCCCCAGGTCCCAGGTCTACGTTAGGCGGACGTCGGTAATGGAGCGGGCGGCCGTGCTGCCCGTCTGGCAGGGCGTGAGCCTGATTCGTGACGAGATCACGCGGTCCCGGGAGGGGGAGGTAATCGTCAACGCTGACATGCTGGTGGGCGGAGTGGCCTACCTGCGCCCGGACGCCTTCGCGGCCTTCCCGGTGGCCACCGCTGGCCAGGGATAGGGGGCGCCATGGCTGACAACGTGCTCCTGGCGCCCGTGGAGATCCGGGCCAGCGAGAGTGGCCCCGAGCTTTATATGCTCCTGCTGCAGGAGGGCAGGGCCGCCACCGGAGGCCGGGCAGAGCTCTTCGCGCCTGGCGCGGCCACGTGGCCGGGAGACGGTATCGACATCATGACCGTGCACCGTGGAGCGCCGGAGGTGCGGGGCTTCCCGGTCCGTGGCCCACGGGGTGAGCTGGAGGTACGGGCCAGGGCCACGCCGGCCATACAGCAGGCGGTGGCCGAGGGCAAGGCCTTCGCCTCCGTCGAATTCCACCCCCTGCAGGAGACCAGGACGGCGGGCGGAGTACGGGAGATTCAACGGGCCCTGGTCACCGGCGCGGCGCTGGTCAGTAATCCGGAGTACGGGCACACCCGGGCCGAGATCCGGACCCGGAGGCGGTACTACATCTGATGGCCACGCCGACGCTCACCGTGCACCAGCTGGCCGCCGACATGGGGATAATCGGGGCCTCGACCGAGAGCCTGCCGGCTGACCAGGAGCGCCGCCTGACCCGGCTTATGGGAGCGGCGGCCGCGCTGATCGAGCGGATTGCGCCCGAGGCGCCGCAGGAGATCGTAGACGAGGCCCTATATCGGATTGTCTCCTACGAGTACGACACTGACTCAGCGGCCCCCAATCGGCCCCGCGACGTGATCATGGCCAGCGGCGCCGGATATCTGCTGGGCAGATGGCGCGTGCACCGATTCCTAACCCCCACCGAGGCCGAGAATGTTTAAGCGATTTTTCGGGCGGAGCGGGCCGGAGACCCGGGAGGCGGAGCCGGAGACGCGGACGGCGCTGCAGGAGCTCCTGGACCTGCGCCTAGCCCAGGCTGCCGCGGCCAACATGGGGGACGCTGGCACCCTGGCGGCCGCGGAGATTGCGGCGGGCCTGTGGGAGCGGGCCATGGCCGGGGGGGAGAGCGACCGGCTGGAGGCCTGGCAGCTGGGCATGATCGGCCGGTCCCTGGTGGTGCGCGGGGAGAGCGTATGGCTGGCCCGGGGGGGCCTGGCCACCCCCGCCGCCGACTGGGACATCTACAGCACCGGCGTCGATCCGTCCTCCTGGACCTACCGGCTGACCCTCCAGGGTCCATCAGGCAGCCTGCCGGTGTACGCCGCCTATGCGGAGGTCCTGCATTACCGGATCCGGGTAGACCACAAGACGCCGTGGCGGGGCCGGAGCCCCTGGGCGGTGTGCCCCTCGACGGCCAACCTGGCCGCGGCCATCGAGCAGAGCCTTACCTATGAGATGGGCGGGCCTGTCGGCGGCGTGCTGCCGGTGCCGGACCTGAACGGGGCCCAGGGAATCCAGGACGGCCTGCCCACCATGCGGGGGCGCGTTTTGCTGGGCGAAACAATGGGCGAAGGCTGGGAAGTTGGCCAGGGAAGAGCCCCCCGCGGCCACGAATGGCAGCCGGTGCGGATCGGGCCCAACCCTCCGGAGTCAGAGACAGGACTGCGGGAGAATACGCAATCGGCGCTCCTGGCGGCCGCCGGGGTGCCGGTGGAGATCGTGAACGGCGGAGGCGGGGGCGATACACGCGAGGGCTGGCGCCGGTTCCTGTTCTCCACCATCTCGCCGGTGGGCAAGATTGTCGCCGCCGAGACGGCCCGGGTCATGGGCGGTTCCGGGCGGATCGACTGGTCAGAGCTGGCCGCCTCGGACCTCCAGGCCAGGGCCCGGGCATATGCCGGCCTGGTGCAGGCAGGCATGAGCGCCGAGGATGCCCGCCGTATCTGCGGCTTTGAGCAACACGGATGACCACCGCCGCAGAGCGCCGCAAGGAACGGATGAGCCGACGGCCACCCACCAAGCAACAGCTGATCGGCCGCTTGTCCATCGACAAGATGATGGAGCTGTGGCCCTGGGGGCCTCCCCAGGCGTTGCCCCAGTACCTCTACTGGGAGCTGTCCATCAGCTGCAACTGCGCCAACCGCAGCCACCGGCGGAAGGATTGCCCGGTAAGCGGGATGATCCCTTGCAATATCTGTAAGCGAGCCTATGAGCCCACCGGCACTTTAATGCACTTCTGCCCCGAGTGTATGGATTATTGGCTGGCCCGCCATGAGTACCTGGCCAGATGGGCCGCTGAGAACACCACCGCCGGCGCCATGCAAGGAGCGCTCCTGTAGGGGGAAACGTGCAGCTTGAGCTGTGGCCACCCTGTGAATTCTGGGGTGAGCCGGATATACCCACCTGGCAGATGTGCCTGGTGCACCAACGAGATTACAACATTTGCCGGGAGATCCTGAATGCGCCGGCCCCACCGAGGGGCAGGCGGAGGCCTTATCGTGGCTACATTACNCCTCCTCCAGGGACCGGCGGGAGCCGGTAAGAGCCAGGAGGCCCAGCGCCAGCTGCAGGGCGGCCTGTTCGACGTGGTGGCCGACGTAACAGCGATATGGGCCGGGCTGCGCCTGTTCGAGCGGGGGGCTGATGGCCTGTTTCCCACGCGGGCCAGCGAAGACGTGGCCCTCAGCCTGGCCCGTTACCTGCAGGTGGTCCTGGTGCGGGAGGCGCTGCGCCAAAATCTGCGCGTGGTGGCCACCACGTCAAGACGTGGCCAGGAACCCCGCTGGGAGCGCCTGGCGGTGGAGACGGGCGCCGCCTTCCGGGTGGAGACCCTCGACCCGGGCCGCGCCGTGGTTGAGAAGCGGTTGCAGGGACCGGATGGCCAGTTGTCCGACGACTGCCGGCGCGCCCTGGAGAGGTGGTATGGCTGACGGATCCGAATTGTTGCGCTATTCCATGTGGTGCACGCCTGACGGCAGGCCCGCGCCGGAGATGGCCATCATCGACGAGAGGGACCAGCGGGGCAAGAAAATTCTGCGGCAGGCCCGCGCCGCTGCCGTCTTGAGGCATTCCCGCGCCGCGGCCGCTGATAAGGAGGTGGCCATCAGGAAATTGGCGGACCTGCTGGAGGGCTGCACGCCGGAGGAGCTGGCGGCCCTGTCCCGGGTGTGGATGATCTCCGACAAGTGGAACGGGGCCACCGGACAGGGCGGGATCTGGGCGGTGGCCAGCGAGCTTGTTAACCGGTTGGCCAGCGACCGGTTGCGAGACGTCGGCCCCTGACGGTCAGGCCCTGACCTGGCCATGGAAGCCCCGTCGACTTGTCCGGGGTGTGTGTCTGCTCTGGCGCCCTTCCATGGCCAGGTCAGGGCCCCGCCGGCGTGCTTGAAGACGTGCCGAAATGCCGCGAGATGTGCCCGAAATGTCGAAAACTGCTGCATTTCCGTAGCTGAGCGCCGGGTCAATTCGTAGCTGACAAACCTGGGAAGTGTAACATTAAAACCCCTTACTCGGCCCTTACTCGGCCCTTATTCGGCCCTTACTCGGCCATATCTGAAAAGTGTCCAGAAACTCACGTCGGGAAATGTCCATATCCTGACGCTGGAATGTCAAAAGCTGCTGCCCGGGCGCTGCTGGAGTGTCGGCCCGTAGGGATGTCGAAAGTTGTTGCTCCGCGTCAACCCATTGACAGCGGTTTGATCCGGGGGAAAAATAAAGGCCGCGCGTAGTATCCAGCTACCGCGGCCACGGCCAATCCCTTGAAGGGAGGGAATGACGATGAAAGCCTACACCGAACAAGCCACAAGCTACAACCCCCGATTTATCCCTCCGGAGCTCCTGGAGGCGGGAATCTCCGAGGTCCACCCCTATCCCATGGTAATGGACGCGGACAAGAGACCTTGTGGTCATCGGCCCGCTGAGATCGCATGGGCCCAGTATCCCCGGGTGGAGCTCAACCCCCCGAATAGCTACGCGGCCATATCCCTGGATATCGACGATCCCCGGGAGGCGGGATTTGAGGGCGGCAAGCCGGCCATCCTGCCCACGTGGATTGTCCAGAATCACGCAAACGGCCACATGCACGCCGTTTATGCGCTGGCGCTGCCGGTCCACCGAAACCCGGAATCCCTGGCCGGGCCGCTGCGGAAGGTGGCCGACATCGCGGACCGGCTGGCGCTGACGCTGGGAGGCGATCCGGGCTACAGCGGGCAGGTCACGCGAAACCCCATAAATCCGGGCCCTGGCGTATCAAGTCATTGGTATTGCATGTTCCCTTACACCCTGGACGCGCTGGATAAAAGGCTACCGAAGACGCGGACGGCGCCGGGCCACCGGCTGACGGGAATCGGAAGAAACTGCGACTCGTTTGCGGCCCTGGTCTCGGAGGCCCACCGGCCGCGCTGGCAGCCGGTATTTCAGGCTGAGGGCTGGAAAACGGCCTGGCTGGACCACGTGCGCCGCTACAACATCGCCACGTGGGCGCCCCACGTGCTGCCCGATAGCGAGTGTCGGAGCATTGCTAGAAGCTGCTGGGGTTACGCAATCCGGCAGTTTGATCCGGCGGTCTTCCAGGCGCGCCAGCTGGCCAGGAACGGCAGGCGGTGGCATGGCCGCCATGACTTCGACTTTGACGAAAGGGACGGTGCTATTATGTCCCTGTGGCGGTTGGGGTTCGAGCCGAAGGAAATCGCGCCGATTGTGGAGCTGAGCCCCAGGACCGTTAACCGGAGACTTAAAAAACTGGAGGAGGCTCAGATATGACGGACGAAGAGCAAGGGATGCTGGCCCGGTACCTGGTGGAGACGGGAGAGCTGGAGGCCGACGCTCCGATAGATGATGTCGTCGCCTGGTGCAAGGAAATACGCGAGGGCGGGCCGGTGGACGGGGAGCGCCTGTATAAGATGACGCTCACCGCGGCCAGGGCCTACGACCGGCTGAAGAGTGAGATATTGGCCCAGGGCTCTTAGCTTGGCGGTGGTTCGCACAATCTAAAGCTGGGCCCGTTCGGAGGCCGCGTTATGTCTGCTGGCCACCGGACCGGCTGATTTGGTTCGCACAAGCGGGATTATGTCGGCCATTTTCCAAAATCCGGCGCGCTGAGGCTTGAAATAAGACCCCTGCCCGGGCGGGGGTGGTGTTAGGAGTGGCCGAGGGTCTGGCAATCAACCCTGTCCAGGGGAGACGGCCGGGAAGAGGCCAAATCATTATAGGCTGAGGTGACGGAATGGACCCCGAGGTTAGCCGGTTGATCGAGGATCTGAGGGTGCGGGCCAGTCAATGCGCGTGCGCCGGCTGCCAGTCTCTCCGGACCTGGGCGGAGCAGATCGAGAGGGAGGCGCCCGCCTCCCTGGCAGCGGTGGACGAGCTGCCGGACATGGCCGCGGCCATCGTCGAGGAATGCGACTGTGAGGGCTGCCGGTTTAGCCGGTTCATGCTGGTGCAGGGGATGCACGCGGAGGAGGCGGACGGCGGGGGTTAGCCGGTCCCTGGTGGAAAAGCATAGAAGGCCCTGGCCCTGGTGGCCAGGGCCTTCTGCCGCCAGGCGTCCATATCATGCTGCCAGGATGTCGGGACCTGCATATTCAGCGCTTATTCCCTGCACATTTCAACGTTACATGAAAGCACTCTCGATCCGCCGCAGATCCGGCCAGGGCGGGACGGATCAGGCATAGCCTACCGTCAATGAATGACGCTGGAACATAAACAAAACTTTGGCGCGGGACATCCCATAACAGTTAGAGTCCCCGGGCAGCTATAAAATCCCATCCGTTGGGAAACCTTGGGGACCCCATGAGAAATCAGGGTGCGGGGGGTGTCCAACGCAGGGGGCATAGACCGCTTACAGACCGCGCAGACCCTCCGTAGCTGGGCCCCTGGCCTTCCGGTTTGCCAGCTACGGCCCCCCCGTTTACGCTCCGGGTATGCCATTAACGGGAGAAGCGAAGAGAGAGGCGAACAAGCGGGCCAACGCCAGGCGTACGGCCAGGCGACGGCAGGAACGCGCCCTACGGCTTGCAGGTGAGCCGGGGCGGCCTCCCCTATTCCCACCTCCTCCTGTCGCCGCCGGGCCCCTTCCTGCATCAGCTGAGGAGGTGGCCCGGTGGTGCGACGCACGATTAAAGGTGCCGGCGGGCCTGCTCCAGGGCCGGCCGTTCACCCTTCCCGGGTGGCAGGAGCGTTTCCTCCAGGGCGCTCTTGCCCCCGATTGCAGGGAGGCCTGGTTGTCCTGCGCCCGCAAGAACGGGAAAAGCGGCTTGATTGCTGCGCTCCTGCTGGCGCACCTGGCCCCAGAGGGCCCCCTGCGCTCTGCTAACTGGCGGGCCCTGGTGGTGTCGGAGACCGGCCGACTGGCTGCGGAGCTCCGGCGCCAGGTGCAGGAGATAGCCCAGGCCAGCGGGATTGACCATGTGGAGGTGAGGGCCTACCCGACGCCGGGCCAGATCATCGGCCTTAGCGGGACGTGCGATATTTTGGCCGCCGACAAGGCGACCGGCCACGCTGCCGGCGTGGACCTGGCCATCATCGACGAGGCGGGCCTGCTGGCGGAGCGTCAGCGCTCCCTGTGGGACGCCGTGACCTCCGCCGTCTCAGGCCGCGACGGCCGGGTTATTGGTATCTCCATACAGTCCACCGGCCCGATGTTCGCCGAGGCCCTGGCCAGGGAGGGACAGCCCGGCGTCCACGTGGTGCGCTACGAGGCCCCGATGGATGCGCCCCTGGACGATCCGGAGACCTGGCACATGGCCAACCCCGGGCTGGAGACCGGTATCAAGAGCCTGGAATACATGGCCCACCGGGCCCGCCAGGCGATAACGCAGCCCTCCACCGCGGCGGGCTTCCGGGCATTGGACCTTAATCAGCCGGTCCACCCTGAGGCGGAGATGCTGGCCGACATGAGCCATTGGGAGGCCGTGGAGACGGCGGACCTGCCCCCGCGTGAGGGGCGGGTATTTCTGGGCGTCGACCTGGGCGGGAGCATGAGCCTTACGGCCGCTGTGGCGCTGTGGGATAGCGGCAGGCTGGAATCCTGGGTGGCCGTGCCCGCCTTGCCCACCCTGGCGGAGCGTGGCCAGCGTGACGGCGTGGGCAGCGCCTACCAGCTGGCGGCCCAGGCCGGTTGGCTCCAGGTGCTGGGCCATCACGTCACCGATGCCCGGGCCTTCCTCGGAATGGTGCTGGCCGACATCTCCGCGCCGCCGACCGTGATTGGCTGCGACCGGTACCGGCAGGCGGAGCTCCGGGAGGTCCTGGCAGGGATGGACCTGGCGCCCGTTCCCGTGAAGTATCGAGGCGTGGGGGCCTCGGCCACCGCGGATGGCAGTTACGACGTGAGGGCCTTCCAGCGCGCCGTTGCGGAGCGGTCCATCAGGTGCAGGCCCAATCCCATGATGCGGATGGCCCTGGGCGCGACGTCCATCAGGCGGGACTCCAGCGGCAACCCTGCCCTGGACAAATCCCGTTATGACTCGCGGATCGACATGGCCAGCGCCGCCGTGATTGCCTGCGGGCTGCGGGCCCTGGCACGGGAGGAGACGGCCGAGCGCCGGCCGTCCTTCGTGATAGCCGGATGAGCGCCGTCGATATCCGGCACACGGCGGAATGGCCGCGGATCCGCCTGCAGGTCCTCGATCGGGACGGCTGGCGCTGCCGGGACTGCGGGAAGGCGGGGCGCCTGGAGGTCCACCACGTTAACCGGGTGGCCGACGGTGGGACAAATGCGCTGGCCAACTTGCGGACCCTGTGCATCGGGTGCCACCAGAAGGCCCACGCCACGCCGAAGAGCGCGGAGCGCCGCCGGTGGGTGAGCTGGGCCAAGGAGCTCCTCTGATGGCCTTTACCGAGCTGTGGGGGTATCACCGGGTGGAGGCGGCCGACGCCGTGCCCGTGTGGGTGGACCCCCGCCGGATGGAAACCCCCTTCGCCGCTGTGGCGGGCCTGGCCCTGGTTCCGGACTCCGGCGCTGGCCAGGCGCCGGTGGCGGACCGGACCATCCGGATCCGCTGGAGGCCGGACGTGTCGGCGCTGGCCAGGTGGACGGACCCCCAGGGCCGACCCTGGCTGACCCGGGATTACGCCGAGGTGGGCAGGCGCCGGTTTATCGACGTGGCCATAGAGAGACCGGGCCTGACGTCGACGACGTCCACCGGCGATTTTACGCCCCCCCTGGGCTGGCACCTGGTGGAGCGGGGGACGCTGCGGCCGGTGGAGGAGCTGGTTATCGCCGAGTTTTACCTGATAGACCCCGTCAGCGGCCGCTGGAGGGCCTGGACTGCCGCTGACGGGGCAGGGACCCGGGTAGGCCTGGGCTTCAGGGTGCCGGCGGACGGCGCCGGGTGGTCCTGTCATCCTCCCCTGGTCATTCCTCCGGCAAACGCGGATCCGCCGGTCCTTTCGATTCCGGTGCAAACGGCCAGCGGGAGGCACTCCTATCTCACATGGGGGGGGTACCTGTGCGAGCCGGAGGCCCTGGAGCTGGCCGGAATGCTGAGCGCGCGGAACCTGGCCCCGGGGGACACCTGGCCGGCCCTGCCCGCGGAGGGAATAGCCCTGGCCCCCCCGCTGTTGTCGGGTTATCGGGGCATACGCGCGGGGATGGGCCAGTCTGAGCTAATGGACAGCCTGGAGCCTGGGGACATTCTGACGATCCTGGAGAGGACTTAGGAGGAGGGGAGACATGAGCGGATACAAGGTCAGCGTCAAGATCCGGCCGGACCTGTTCAAGGGGGTTGGCCGGGAGGCCCTGGTCAAGTCCCTGCAGGCGGCCGCCAGGGAGACGGCATCGGAGATCGGCGACGACTTTCGGGAGGACCTGCCCCGGGTCTCCGGCCAGCTGCAGGACACCGGCCGGATCGGATTCGTCCCGATGCCAACCGGCGTAACCCTGCAACCGGAGGTTAAGCATTACTACGGCTTTTTACCGCAGCGGGACGAGCTGCAGGAGGACCTGGCGGCCCAGGCCAAGGACAAAATCGTCTCGCGGATGCGCGAGGACCTGAAGAGGAGGCTTAAGCGTGGATGAGAAGCTAATGGAGGCCCTGGAGGCGGTAACGGTGGCCAGGCGCCTGTTGAATGAGTTAATGGCCAGCGACGAGGAGCCCGCCGCGGAGGAGAGGGCCAAGCGGGAAAAGGCCCTGGACGACGCGGATCGGCGGCTTGAGGATGCGCTGAGGGAGGCCAGGAAGAAGCAGGCCGCCGACGCGCTGACCTTCGACGCCGAGGCCCGGGAACGGGAGGAGCTGAGGGCCCGTACACCGATGGCCGACTATCTCAGGGCCGCAATCCAGGGCGTGCCCGTGTCCGGCGCCGCCGCCGAGTTTGCGGCCGCTTGCAAGTGTCCCGTCGGGCAAATGCCGCTTGAGGCCTTCGGCAGGCCGGAGCGCCGGCGGCAGGAGACCCGGGAGGACATGGTCAGCCAGGGACCGGCGGCAGGCACGCAGGCCACCACGGCGCCGATCGGCCCCAACGTTTTTCACGGGAGCCTAACGGAATACCTGGGCATTGAGATGCCGGTGGTGGCCAGCGGCCAAGCGGTTTATCCCATTCTCACCACGTCGGGAACGGCGGGGCCGGTGGCCCAGGGCGAGGGCAACGACGCGACGGCCGCCGTCATCACGCCTTTCTCCGTGCGGCCCGGGCGCATCCAGGGCCGGATCAAATGGCAGAAGGAAGACGCCGCGCTCCTGGCGGACCTGGATACGGCCCTGGTTGGCGACGTGCAATCGGTGCTCCGCGACGCCCTGGACCATCAGACGGTCAACGGCGACGGGGTGAGCCCGAACCTGCGCGGGGTAGGCGCCCAGCTGCCCCTGGACGATCCGGCCAGCGCCACCGACGCGGAGGCCACATCATTTGAGACGCTGGTCAGGCGCTCCGCCGTAATGGTGGATGGGCTCTACGCGATGGACTTCGCATCCTGCCGAATGGCCATGAGCGTGCCGGCCTATACCTACCTCGCGGCCCTGTTCCGGGCCAATGAAACTGATTTGACGGCGCTGGATTGGCTGATGCAGCGCTTCGGCGGAATCAAGGCCAGCGGCCGGATTGCGCCGGTGGCAGGCGATTCCAACAACGGCCCCAGGTCCCAGGTCTACGTTAGGCGGACGTCGGTAATGGAGCGGGCGGCCGTGCTGCCCGTCTGGCAGGGCGTGAGCCTGATTCGTGACGAGATCACGCGGTCCCGGGAGGGGGAGGTAATCGTCAACGCTGACATGCTGGTGGGCGGAGTGGCCTACCTGCGCCCGGACGCCTTCGCGGCCTTCCCGGTGGCCACCGCTGGCCAGGGATAGGGGGCGCCATGGCTGACAACGTGCTCCTGGCGCCCGTGGAGATCCGGGCCAGCGAGAGTGGCCCCGAGCTTTATATGCTCCTGCTGCAGGAGGGCAGGGCCGCCACCGGAGGCCGGGCAGAGCTCTTCGCGCCTGGCGCGGCCACGTGGCCGGGAGACGGTATCGACATCATGACCGTGCACCGTGGAGCGCCGGAGGTGCGGGGCTTCCCGGTCCGTGGCCCACGGGGTGAGCTGGAGGTACGGGCCAGGGCCACGCCGGCCATACAGCAGGCGGTGGCCGAGGGCAAGGCCTTCGCCTCCGTCGAATTCCACCCCCTGCAGGAGACCAGGACGGCGGGCGGAGTACGGGAGATTCAACGGGCCCTGGTCACCGGCGCGGCGCTGGTCAGTAATCCGGAGTACGGGCACACCCGGGCCGAGATCCGGACCCGGAGGCGGTACTACATCTGATGGCCACGCCGACGCTCACCGTGCACCAGCTGGCCGCCGACATGGGGATAATCGGGGCCTCGACCGAGAGCCTGCCGGCTGACCAGGAGCGCCGCCTGACCCGGCTTATGGGAGCGGCGGCCGCGCTGATCGAGCGGATTGCGCCCGAGGCGCCGCAGGAGATCGTAGACGAGGCCCTATATCGGATTGTCTCCTACGAGTACGACACTGACTCAGCGGCCCCCAATCGGCCCCGCGACGTGATCATGGCCAGCGGCGCCGGATATCTGCTGGGCAGATGGCGCGTGCACCGATTCCTAACCCCCACCGAGGCCGAGAATGTTTAAGCGATTTTTCGGGCGGAGCGGGCCGGAGACCCGGGAGGCGGAGCCGGAGACGCGGACGGCGCTGCAGGAGCTCCTGGACCTGCGCCTAGCCCAGGCTGCCGCGGCCAACATGGGGGACGCTGGCACCCTGGCGGCCGCGGAGATTGCGGCGGGCCTGTGGGAGCGGGCCATGGCCGGGGGGGAGAGCGACCGGCTGGAGGCCTGGCAGCTGGGCATGATCGGCCGGTCCCTGGTGGTGCGCGGGGAGAGCGTATGGCTGGCCCGGGGGGGCCTGGCCACCCCCGCCGCCGACTGGGACATCTACAGCACCGGCGTCGATCCGTCCTCCTGGACCTACCGGCTGACCCTCCAGGGTCCATCAGGCAGCCTGCCGGTGTACGCCGCCTATGCGGAGGTCCTGCATTACCGGATCCGGGTAGACCACAAGACGCCGTGGCGGGGCCGGAGCCCCTGGGCGGTGTGCCCCTCGACGGCCAACCTGGCCGCGGCCATCGAGCAGAGCCTTACCTATGAGATGGGCGGGCCTGTCGGCGGCGTGCTGCCGGTGCCGGACCTGAACGGGGCCCAGGGAATCCAGGACGGCCTGCCCACCATGCGGGGGCGCGTTTTGCTGGGCGAAACAATGGGCGAAGGCTGGGAAGTTGGCCAGGGAAGAGCCCCCCGCGGCCACGAATGGCAGCCGGTGCGGATCGGGCCCAACCCTCCGGAGTCAGAGACAGGACTGCGGGAGAATACGCAATCGGCGCTCCTGGCGGCCGCCGGGGTGCCGGTGGAGATCGTGAACGGCGGAGGCGGGGGCGATACACGCGAGGGCTGGCGCCGGTTCCTGTTCTCCACCATCTCGCCGGTGGGCAAGATTGTCGCCGCCGAGACGGCCCGGGTCATGGGCGGTTCCGGGCGGATCGACTGGTCAGAGCTGGCCGCCTCGGACCTCCAGGCCAGGGCCCGGGCATATGCCGGCCTGGTGCAGGCAGGCATGAGCGCCGAGGATGCCCGCCGTATCTGCGGCTTTGAGCAACACGGATGACCACCGCCGCAGAGCGCCGCAAGGAACGGATGAGCCGACGGCCACCCACCAAGCAACAGCTGATCGGCCGCTTGTCCATCGACAAGATGATGGAGCTGTGGCCCTGGGGGCCTCCCCAGGCGTTGCCCCAGTACCTCTACTGGGAGCTGTCCATCAGCTGCAACTGCGCCAACCGCAGCCACCGGCGGAAGGATTGCCCGGTAAGCGGGATGATCCCTTGCAATATCTGTAAGCGAGCCTATGAGCCCACCGGCACTTTAATGCACTTCTGCCCCGAGTGTATGGATTATTGGCTGGCCCGCCATGAGTACCTGGCCAGATGGGCCGCTGAGAACACCACCGCCGGCGCCATGCAAGGAGCGCTCCTGTAGGGGGAAACGTGCAGCTTGAGCTGTGGCCACCCTGTGAATTCTGGGGTGAGCCGGATATACCCACCTGGCAGATGTGCCTGGTGCACCAACGAGATTACAACATTTGCCGGGAGATCCTGAATGCGCCGGCCCCACCGAGGGGCAGGCGGAGGCCTTATCGTGGCTACATTACACCTCCTCCAGGGACCGGCGGGAGCCGGTAAGAGCCAGGAGGCCCAGCGCCAGCTGCAGGGCGGCCTGTTCGACGTGGTGGCCGACGTAACAGCGATATGGGCCGGGCTGCGCCTGTTCGAGCGGGGGGCTGATGGCCTGTTTCCCACGCGGGCCAGCGAAGACGTGGCCCTCAGCCTGGCCCGTTACCTGCAGGTGGTCCTGGTGCGGGAGGCGCTGCGCCAAAATCTGCGCGTGGTGGCCACCACGTCAAGACGTGGCCAGGAACCCCGCTGGGAGCGCCTGGCGGTGGAGACGGGCGCCGCCTTCCGGGTGGAGACCCTCGACCCGGGCCGCGCCGTGGTTGAGAAGCGGTTGCAGGGACCGGATGGCCAGTTGTCCGACGACTGCCGGCGCGCCCTGGAGAGGTGGTATGGCTGACGGATCCGAATTGTTGCGCTATTCCATGTGGTGCACGCCTGACGGCAGGCCCGCGCCGGAGATGGCCATCATCGACGAGAGGGACCAGCGGGGCAAGAAAATTCTGCGGCAGGCCCGCGCCGCTGCCGTCTTGAGGCATTCCCGCGCCGCGGCCGCTGATAAGGAGGTGGCCATCAGGAAATTGGCGGACCTGCTGGAGGGCTGCACGCCGGAGGAGCTGGCGGCCCTGTCCCGGGTGTGGATGATCTCCGACAAGTGGAACGGGGCCACCGGACAGGGCGGGATCTGGGCGGTGGCCAGCGAGCTTGTTAACCGGTTGGCCAGCGACCGGTTGCGAGACGTCGGCCCCTGACGGTCAGGCCCTGACCTGGCCATGGAAGCCCCGTCGACTTGTCCGGGGTGTGTGTCTGCTCTGGCGCCCTTCCATGGCCAGGTCAGGGCCCCGCCGGCGTGCTTGAAGACGTGCCGAAATGCCGCGAGATGTGCCCGAAATGTCGAAAACTGCTGCATTTCCGTAGCTGAGCGCCGGGTCAATTCGTAGCTGACAAACCTGGGAAGTGTAACATTAAAACCCCTTACTCGGCCCTTACTCGGCCCTTATTCGGCCCTTACTCGGCCATATCTGAAAAGTGTCCAGAAACTCACGTCGGGAAATGTCCATATCCTGACGCTGGAATGTCAAAAGCTGCTGCCCGGGCGCTGCTGGAGTGTCGGCCCGTAGGGATGTCGAAAGTTGTTGCTCCGCGTCAACCCATTGACAGCGGTTTGATCCGGGGGAAAAATAAAGGCCGCGCGTAGTATCCAGCTACCGCGGCCACGGCCAATCCCTTGAAGGGAGGGAATGACGATGAAAGCCTACACCGAACAAGCCACAAGCTACAACCCCCGATTTATCCCTCCGGAGCTCCTGGAGGCGGGAATCTCCGAGGTCCACCCCTATCCCATGGTAATGGACGCGGACAAGAGACCTTGTGGTCATCGGCCCGCTGAGATCGCATGGGCCCAGTATCCCCGGGTGGAGCTCAACCCCCCGAATAGCTACGCGGCCATATCCCTGGATATCGACGATCCCCGGGAGGCGGGATTTGAGGGCGGCAAGCCGGCCATCCTGCCCACGTGGATTGTCCAGAATCACGCAAACGGCCACATGCACGCCGTTTATGCGCTGGCGCTGCCGGTCCACCGAAACCCGGAATCCCTGGCCGGGCCGCTGCGGAAGGTGGCCGACATCGCGGACCGGCTGGCGCTGACGCTGGGAGGCGATCCGGGCTACAGCGGGCAGGTCACGCGAAACCCCATAAATCCGGGCCCTGGCGTATCAAGTCATTGGTATTGCATGTTCCCTTACACCCTGGACGCGCTGGATAAAAGGCTACCGAAGACGCGGACGGCGCCGGGCCACCGGCTGACGGGAATCGGAAGAAACTGCGACTCGTTTGCGGCCCTGGTCTCGGAGGCCCACCGGCCGCGCTGGCAGCCGGTATTTCAGGCTGAGGGCTGGAAAACGGCCTGGCTGGACCACGTGCGCCGCTACAACATCGCCACGTGGGCGCCCCACGTGCTGCCCGATAGCGAGTGTCGGAGCATTGCTAGAAGCTGCTGGGGTTACGCAATCCGGCAGTTTGATCCGGCGGTCTTCCAGGCGCGCCAGCTGGCCAGGAACGGCAGGCGGTGGCATGGCCGCCATGACTTCGACTTTGACGAAAGGGACGGTGCTATTATGTCCCTGTGGCGGTTGGGGTTCGAGCCGAAGGAAATCGCGCCGATTGTGGAGCTGAGCCCCAGGACCGTTAACCGGAGACTTAAAAAACTGGAGGAGGCTCAGATATGACGGACGAAGAGCAAGGGATGCTGGCCCGGTACCTGGTGGAGACGGGAGAGCTGGAGGCCGACGCTCCGATAGATGATGTCGTCGCCTGGTGCAAGGAAATACGCGAGGGCGGGCCGGTGGACGGGGAGCGCCTGTATAAGATGACGCTCACCGCGGCCAGGGCCTACGACCGGCTGAAGAGTGAGATATTGGCCCAGGGCTCTTAGCTTGGCGGTGGTTCGCACAATCTAAAGCTGGGCCCGTTCGGAGGCCGCGTTATGTCTGCTGGCCACCGGACCGGCTGATTTGGTTCGCACAAGCGGGATTATGTCGGCCATTTTCCAAAATCCGGCGCGCTGAGGCTTGAAATAAGACCCCTGCCCGGGCGGGGGTGGTGTTAGGAGTGGCCGAGGGTCTGGCAATCAACCCTGTCCAGGGGAGACGGCCGGGAAGAGGCCAAATCATTATAGGCTGAGGTGACGGAATGGACCCCGAGGTTAGCCGGTTGATCGAGGATCTGAGGGTGCGGGCCAGTCAATGCGCGTGCGCCGGCTGCCAGTCTCTCCGGACCTGGGCGGAGCAGATCGAGAGGGAGGCGCCCGCCTCCCTGGCAGCGGTGGACGAGCTGCCGGACATGGCCGCGGCCATCGTCGAGGAATGCGACTGTGAGGGCTGCCGGTTTAGCCGGTTCATGCTGGTGCAGGGGATGCACGCGGAGGAGGCGGACGGCGGGGGTTAGCCGGTCCCTGGTGGAAAAGCATAGAAGGCCCTGGCCCTGGTGGCCAGGGCCTTCTGCCGCCAGGCGTCCATATCATGCTGCCAGGATGTCGGGACCTGCATATTCAGCGCTTATTCCCTGCACATTTCAACGTTACATGAAAGCACTCTCGATCCGCCGCAGATCCGGCCAGGGCGGGACGGATCAGGCATAGCCTACCGTCAATGAATGACGCTGGAACATAAACAAAACTTTGGCGCGGGACATCCCATAACAGTTAGAGTCCCCGGGCAGCTATAAAATCCCATCCGTTGGGAAACCTTGGGGACCCCATGAGAAATCAGGGTGCGGGGGGTGTCCAACGCAGGGGGCATAGACCGCTTACAGACCGCGCAGACCCTCCGTAGCTGGGCCCCTGGCCTTCCGGTTTGCCAGCTACGGCCCCCCCGTTTACGCTCCGGGTATGCCATTAACGGGAGAAGCGAAGAGAGAGGCGAACAAGCGGGCCAACGCCAGGCGTACGGCCAGGCGACGGCAGGAACGCGCCCTACGGCTTGCAGGTGAGCCGGGGCGGCCTCCCCTATTCCCACCTCCTCCTGTCGCCGCCGGGCCCCTTCCTGCATCAGCTGAGGAGGTGGCCCGGTGGTGCGACGCACGATTAAAGGTGCCGGCGGGCCTGCTCCAGGGCCGGCCGTTCACCCTTCCCGGGTGGCAGGAGCGTTTCCTCCAGGGCGCTCTTGCCCCCGATTGCAGGGAGGCCTGGTTGTCCTGCGCCCGCAAGAACGGGAAAAGCGGCTTGATTGCTGCGCTCCTGCTGGCGCACCTGGCCCCAGAGGGCCCCCTGCGCTCTGCTAACTGGCGGGCCCTGGTGGTGTCGGAGACCGGCCGACTGGCTGCGGAGCTCCGGCGCCAGGTGCAGGAGATAGCCCAGGCCAGCGGGATTGACCATGTGGAGGTGAGGGCCTACCCGACGCCGGGCCAGATCATCGGCCTTAGCGGGACGTGCGATATTTTGGCCGCCGACAAGGCGACCGGCCACGCTGCCGGCGTGGACCTGGCCATCATCGACGAGGCGGGCCTGCTGGCGGAGCGTCAGCGCTCCCTGTGGGACGCCGTGACCTCCGCCGTCTCAGGCCGCGACGGCCGGGTTATTGGTATCTCCATACAGTCCACCGGCCCGATGTTCGCCGAGGCCCTGGCCAGGGAGGGACAGCCCGGCGTCCACGTGGTGCGCTACGAGGCCCCGATGGATGCGCCCCTGGACGATCCGGAGACCTGGCACATGGCCAACCCCGGGCTGGAGACCGGTATCAAGAGCCTGGAATACATGGCCCACCGGGCCCGCCAGGCGATAACGCAGCCCTCCACCGCGGCGGGCTTCCGGGCATTGGACCTTAATCAGCCGGTCCACCCTGAGGCGGAGATGCTGGCCGACATGAGCCATTGGGAGGCCGTGGAGACGGCGGACCTGCCCCCGCGTGAGGGGCGGGTATTTCTGGGCGTCGACCTGGGCGGGAGCATGAGCCTTACGGCCGCTGTGGCGCTGTGGGATAGCGGCAGGCTGGAATCCTGGGTGGCCGTGCCCGCCTTGCCCACCCTGGCGGAGCGTGGCCAGCGTGACGGCGTGGGCAGCGCCTACCAGCTGGCGGCCCAGGCCGGTTGGCTCCAGGTGCTGGGCCATCACGTCACCGATGCCCGGGCCTTCCTCGGAATGGTGCTGGCCGACATCTCCGCGCCGCCGACCGTGATTGGCTGCGACCGGTACCGGCAGGCGGAGCTCCGGGAGGTCCTGGCAGGGATGGACCTGGCGCCCGTTCCCGTGAAGTATCGAGGCGTGGGGGCCTCGGCCACCGCGGATGGCAGTTACGACGTGAGGGCCTTCCAGCGCGCCGTTGCGGAGCGGTCCATCAGGTGCAGGCCCAATCCCATGATGCGGATGGCCCTGGGCGCGACGTCCATCAGGCGGGACTCCAGCGGCAACCCTGCCCTGGACAAATCCCGTTATGACTCGCGGATCGACATGGCCAGCGCCGCCGTGATTGCCTGCGGGCTGCGGGCCCTGGCACGGGAGGAGACGGCCGAGCGCCGGCCGTCCTTCGTGATAGCCGGATGAGCGCCGTCGATATCCGGCACACGGCGGAATGGCCGCGGATCCGCCTGCAGGTCCTCGATCGGGACGGCTGGCGCTGCCGGGACTGCGGGAAGGCGGGGCGCCTGGAGGTCCACCACGTTAACCGGGTGGCCGACGGTGGGACAAATGCGCTGGCCAACTTGCGGACCCTGTGCATCGGGTGCCACCAGAAGGCCCACGCCACGCCGAAGAGCGCGGAGCGCCGCCGGTGGGTGAGCTGGGCCAAGGAGCTCCTCTGATGGCCTTTACCGAGCTGTGGGGGTATCACCGGGTGGAGGCGGCCGACGCCGTGCCCGTGTGGGTGGACCCCCGCCGGATGGAAACCCCCTTCGCCGCTGTGGCGGGCCTGGCCCTGGTTCCGGACTCCGGCGCTGGCCAGGCGCCGGTGGCGGACCGGACCATCCGGATCCGCTGGAGGCCGGACGTGTCGGCGCTGGCCAGGTGGACGGACCCCCAGGGCCGACCCTGGCTGACCCGGGATTACGCCGAGGTGGGCAGGCGCCGGTTTATCGACGTGGCCATAGAGAGACCGGGCCTGACGTCGACGACGTCCACCGGCGATTTTACGCCCCCCCTGGGCTGGCACCTGGTGGAGCGGGGGACGCTGCGGCCGGTGGAGGAGCTGGTTATCGCCGAGTTTTACCTGATAGACCCCGTCAGCGGCCGCTGGAGGGCCTGGACTGCCGCTGACGGGGCAGGGACCCGGGTAGGCCTGGGCTTCAGGGTGCCGGCGGACGGCGCCGGGTGGTCCTGTCATCCTCCCCTGGTCATTCCTCCGGCAAACGCGGATCCGCCGGTCCTTTCGATTCCGGTGCAAACGGCCAGCGGGAGGCACTCCTATCTCACATGGGGGGGGTACCTGTGCGAGCCGGAGGCCCTGGAGCTGGCCGGAATGCTGAGCGCGCGGAACCTGGCCCCGGGGGACACCTGGCCGGCCCTGCCCGCGGAGGGAATAGCCCTGGCCCCCCCGCTGTTGTCGGGTTATCGGGGCATACGCGCGGGGATGGGCCAGTCTGAGCTAATGGACAGCCTGGAGCCTGGGGACATTCTGACGATCCTGGAGAGGACTTAGGAGGAGGGGAGACATGAGCGGATACAAGGTCAGCGTCAAGATCCGGCCGGACCTGTTCAAGGGGGTTGGCCGGGAGGCCCTGGTCAAGTCCCTGCAGGCGGCCGCCAGGGAGACGGCATCGGAGATCGGCGACGACTTTCGGGAGGACCTGCCCCGGGTCTCCGGCCAGCTGCAGGACACCGGCCGGATCGGATTCGTCCCGATGCCAACCGGCGTAACCCTGCAACCGGAGGTTAAGCATTACTACGGCTTTTTACCGCAGCGGGACGAGCTGCAGGAGGACCTGGCGGCCCAGGCCAAGGACAAAATCGTCTCGCGGATGCGCGAGGACCTGAAGAGGAGGCTTAAGCGTGGATGAGAAGCTAATGGAGGCCCTGGAGGCGGTAACGGTGGCCAGGCGCCTGTTGAATGAGTTAATGGCCAGCGACGAGGAGCCCGCCGCGGAGGAGAGGGCCAAGCGGGAAAAGGCCCTGGACGACGCGGATCGGCGGCTTGAGGATGCGCTGAGGGAGGCCAGGAAGAAGCAGGCCGCCGACGCGCTGACCTTCGACGCCGAGGCCCGGGAACGGGAGGAGCTGAGGGCCCGTACACCGATGGCCGACTATCTCAGGGCCGCAATCCAGGGCGTGCCCGTGTCCGGCGCCGCCGCCGAGTTTGCGGCCGCTTGCAAGTGTCCCGTCGGGCAAATGCCGCTTGAGGCCTTCGGCAGGCCGGAGCGCCGGCGGCAGGAGACCCGGGAGGACATGGTCAGCCAGGGACCGGCGGCAGGCACGCAGGCCACCACGGCGCCGATCGGCCCCAACGTTTTTCACGGGAGCCTAACGGAATACCTGGGCATTGAGATGCCGGTGGTGGCCAGCGGCCAAGCGGTTTATCCCATTCTCACCACGTCGGGAACGGCGGGGCCGGTGGCCCAGGGCGAGGGCAACGACGCGACGGCCGCCGTCATCACGCCTTTCTCCGTGCGGCCCGGGCGCATCCAGGGCCGGATCAAATGGCAGAAGGAAGACGCCGCGCTCCTGGCGGACCTGGATACGGCCCTGGTTGGCGACGTGCAATCGGTGCTCCGCGACGCCCTGGACCATCAGACGGTCAACGGCGACGGGGTGAGCCCGAACCTGCGCGGGGTAGGCGCCCAGCTGCCCCTGGACGATCCGGCCAGCGCCACCGACGCGGAGGCCACATCATTTGAGACGCTGGTCAGGCGCTCCGCCGTAATGGTGGATGGGCTCTACGCGATGGACTTCGCATCCTGCCGAATGGCCATGAGCGTGCCGGCCTATACCTACCTCGCGGCCCTGTTCCGGGCCAATGAAACTGATTTGACGGCGCTGGATTGGCTGATGCAGCGCTTCGGCGGAATCAAGGCCAGCGGCCGGATTGCGCCGGTGGCAGGCGATTCCAACAACGGCCCCAGGTCCCAGGTCTACGTTAGGCGGACGTCGGTAATGGAGCGGGCGGCCGTGCTGCCCGTCTGGCAGGGCGTGAGCCTGATTCGTGACGAGATCACGCGGTCCCGGGAGGGGGAGGTAATCGTCAACGCTGACATGCTGGTGGGCGGAGTGGCCTACCTGCGCCCGGACGCCTTCGCGGCCTTCCCGGTGGCCACCGCTGGCCAGGGATAGGGGGCGCCATGGCTGACAACGTGCTCCTGGCGCCCGTGGAGATCCGGGCCAGCGAGAGTGGCCCCGAGCTTTATATGCTCCTGCTGCAGGAGGGCAGGGCCGCCACCGGAGGCCGGGCAGAGCTCTTCGCGCCTGGCGCGGCCACGTGGCCGGGAGACGGTATCGACATCATGACCGTGCACCGTGGAGCGCCGGAGGTGCGGGGCTTCCCGGTCCGTGGCCCACGGGGTGAGCTGGAGGTACGGGCCAGGGCCACGCCGGCCATACAGCAGGCGGTGGCCGAGGGCAAGGCCTTCGCCTCCGTCGAATTCCACCCCCTGCAGGAGACCAGGACGGCGGGCGGAGTACGGGAGATTCAACGGGCCCTGGTCACCGGCGCGGCGCTGGTCAGTAATCCGGAGTACGGGCACACCCGGGCCGAGATCCGGACCCGGAGGCGGTACTACATCTGATGGCCACGCCGACGCTCACCGTGCACCAGCTGGCCGCCGACATGGGGATAATCGGGGCCTCGACCGAGAGCCTGCCGGCTGACCAGGAGCGCCGCCTGACCCGGCTTATGGGAGCGGCGGCCGCGCTGATCGAGCGGATTGCGCCCGAGGCGCCGCAGGAGATCGTAGACGAGGCCCTATATCGGATTGTCTCCTACGAGTACGACACTGACTCAGCGGCCCCCAATCGGCCCCGCGACGTGATCATGGCCAGCGGCGCCGGATATCTGCTGGGCAGATGGCGCGTGCACCGATTCCTAACCCCCACCGAGGCCGAGAATGTTTAAGCGATTTTTCGGGCGGAGCGGGCCGGAGACCCGGGAGGCGGAGCCGGAGACGCGGACGGCGCTGCAGGAGCTCCTGGACCTGCGCCTAGCCCAGGCTGCCGCGGCCAACATGGGGGACGCTGGCACCCTGGCGGCCGCGGAGATTGCGGCGGGCCTGTGGGAGCGGGCCATGGCCGGGGGGGAGAGCGACCGGCTGGAGGCCTGGCAGCTGGGCATGATCGGCCGGTCCCTGGTGGTGCGCGGGGAGAGCG
>JGIcombinedJ30088_10001346_pt1 | contig 25339 bp, 28 predicted proteins | sample PinacodermPK_FD_30088 | JGI IMG/M metagenome (IMG submission 30088)
GTGTCTACACCCGCTACGACAAATTGGACGTCATCTTCATAGCATTCATCACCCTCGCCCTCGTACACGACTGGCTCAGAAGTGTCAACACGCCCTAGTTACTCAGGCCAAAGATGAGCGTCTCGCCGTAGGCGCTCCGGGTAGCTCCTGAAGTAATCCATTCCGAGGTCCTGGAGCAACTGCAACTACAACTCTGCGACGTGACCCTAGCGGGTTCCGAGTAGGAGTGGTCTGGGTGGCTTGGCGACCGGCTAACCGTGTTGGGGGAACCCGAGATCCACGCCCCGGTGGGATCGGATCCGGCCAGCGTGAGATCACCACCTTGGGCGGGGTGTAGAAGTGGACCCCGTCCGGGCCGTAGATAAAATGGTCCCCGAGGATGGACTCCTTCCAGCCACCGAACGAGTAGAAGGCCAGCGGTACCGGAATCGGTACGTTGATCCCAACCATCCCCACCTTAATCTCGGCCTGGAACTTGCGGGCCGCTCCCCCGTCGTTGGCGAAGACCGCCGTCCCGGTGCCGTGGGGGTTGGCATTGATCAGGTCGATGGCCTCCTGGTGTGCGCCGGTCCGCACCACCGACAGCACCGGTCCGAAGATCTCGTCGCGGTAGACGGACATGTCCGGCGGGACGTTGTCTAACAGGGTAGGTCCGACGCCCTGCGGGAGGCGGTTCGTGACGATCGGGCCGCCGGGCTGGAGCCGGCCTTCGCCTGCTCGGCCGTGGGCACCACCGGCACGACCGCGGTGGACCCGGTCCGCGCCGTGGGCGAGCTGGCCCACCAAGCCGGGATGTGGCACCACGTGGACGCCGCCTATGCCGGCAACGCCATGCTCTGTCCGGAGTTCCGACACCATCAGGACGGCCTGGACTTGGTGGCCCCCGTACCGTTCGCCCTGGTGTGCTTCCGGCACCGGGCCGGCAACCGAGCCACCGAGTCACTGGGGGAGGCGGTCAACCGATCCGGTCATTCGTTCCTGACCCCCTCCCGGGTAGCGGAGACATCCTTCCTGCGGGTGTCGATAGGCCAGATGAACACCAGAGAGGAACATGTCGAGCGGCTGTGGCGTCTCGTAGGAAAGGAGGCCGCTCCTCTCCTCTAGAGTCCTCGGCGTCTATCGGTTCGGAGGATCATGGAACATTGGAGGCCTGGTGACGTAGTGTGGGAGGAGGCGCCCGCCGAGTACTTCACCGGTGACGTGCTATTCGGGCCCGTGCGAAACGACGGAACGCTGAACATCCTGGCGGTGAGCTTCGAGCCGGGCGCCCGGACCGACTGGCACCACCACCCTGAAGGTCAGGTGCTCTACGTCACGAATGGCGCGGGCCTGGTCCAGAATGACCAGGGAGCCGCCGTCGAGATCTCCACCGGAGACCTCGTCCACTCACCTCCTGGCGAGGTCCACTGGCACGGCGCACTCCCGGACTCACCGATGACGCACCTATCCCATACCACGGGCGGCGCCACCGTCTGGGAGGACCGCAAAGTGAGCGACGAGGAATACGGGTCGGTGGCCGGCGGTGGTCGCTCACCCGTCGCCGAATCCGGCTACTGACGCACCCCTAAGTCGGTGGGGGTTGACCCGGGCGAGCGCCGATGATCAGACCTGGGGACGGTTGACCTCCGGTATGACCGTCTTGCCGTAGGCGTTCAGCGTCCCCTCCCGGTCGTCGTGCATGAGGTAGACCCCGAAGTGGTCCATCCCCAGGTCCCTCAGTAGCTGCAACTTGGCGATGTGGTCCTCCGCCGTTCCGAGCACGCAGAAACGGTCCACGATGGCGTCGGGCACGAAGTCGGTGGACGGGTTACCGGCCCTCCCGTGGTGGTCGTAGTCGTAGCCTTCCCGGGCGGCAATGTAGTCGGCCAGAACCTCGGGGACCATCTCCGGACTGTCCGAGCCGTAGCGCTTCACCAGGTCGTGGACATGGTTGCCCACCATGCCCCCGAACCACCGGAGTTGCTCCCGCTGGTGCTCGATGTCGTCTCCCACGTAGGCCGGCGCCACCACGCAGACCGATATCTCGCCGGGGTCGCGGCCCGCGTCCACCGCCGCGGCCCGCACCGCCCCCACCGTCCACTCCAGGATCTGGGGGTCGGCCAGCTGCAGTATGAACCCGTCGGCGTGGCGTCCGATCGTGGCCAGCGCCTTCGGTCCGTATCCGGCCGCCCACATTGGTAGGTCCCAGCCTTCCGAGATCCACGGTATCCGCAGAGGCGTGCCGTCGTAGTCCACCTCGTCTCCCGCAACCAGGCCCTTGATGACCCCCATAGACTCGGCCATCTTGGCCAGGGTGCGGGGTTTGCGGCCGATGTAGCGGAGGGCCGAGTCGCCCCGTCCCATCCCGCAGATGGTCCGGTCCCCGTACATGTCGTTGAGGGTGGCGAACAGGGAGGCCAGCACCGTCCAGTCCCGGGTGCCGGGGTTGGTGACCATCGGACCCACCACCATGCGTTCGGTCTCGGCCAGCATCCTCGAGTAGATGACGAAGGGCTCCTGCCACAGCACGTGGGAGTCGAAGGTCCAGGCGTGGCTGAATCCGTTGGCCTCAGCCAGCCGGGTGAGCTCTATGACCCGGGAGGCCGGCGGATCGGTCTGGAGCACGACGCCGAAGTCCATGGTCCCTTTCCCCTCTTCCGGTTCTTCTTGCCTCTTCTAACGATGCTGGGGGAATCCGAGATCAACCCCGCGATGTATGGGATCCGGCCACCTGGCGATCACGACCTTGGGCCGGGTGTAGAAATGTACCCCTTCGGGGCCGTAGATGGAATGGCCTCCGAAGATGGAGTCCTTCCAGCCCCCGAAGGAATAGAACGACAGGGGTACCGGGATCGGGACGTTGATCCCGACCATCCCCACCTCGATCTCGGCCTGGAACTTGCGAGCCGCGCCGCCGTCGTTGGTGAACACGGCGGTTCCGTTGCCATAGGGGTTCACGTTGACGAGGTCTATGGCCTCCTGGTAGGAGTCGGTGCGCACCACCGAGAGCACCGGTCCGAAGATCTCGTCCCGGTAGATCGACATGTCCTGCGTCACCCCGTCGAACAGGGTGGGGCCGAAGAAGAAACCGTCCTCGTGCCCGTCGCTGGTGAAGCCCCGGCCGTCTTCGAGGATGCGAGCGCCCTCGGCCTCGCCGGCGTCGACGTAGCCGGCCACCCGGTCGCGATGCTCGGCGGTGACCAGCGGACCCATCTGGGCGCCTTCGGAGTCCCCCGGACCCACCACCAACTCCGCGATCCGCTCCCGGACTTTGGGCAGCAGCCGGTCGGCGGCCTCGCCCACCGTGACCACCACCGAGATGGCCATGCACCGCTCGCCGGCCGAGCCGTAACCGGCCGATACCGCCGCATCAGCGGCCAAGTCCATGTCGGCGTCGGGAAGAACGATCATGTGGTTCTTGGCGCCGCCCAGCGCCTGGACCCGCTTGCCGTTCCGGGTTCCCTGCTCGTAGATGTAGCGGGCGATCGGGGTCGAGCCCACGAACGAGACCGCGGCGATGTCCGGGTGGGCGAGGATGGCGTCCACCGCCACCTTGTCGCCGTGGACGACGTTGAACACCCCTTCGGGTAGACCCGCCTCGGCCAGCAGCTCCGCGTTGAGCAGGGAGGCGGACGGATCCTTCTCGGACGGCTTGAGCACGAAGGTGTTGCCGCAGGCGATGGCGATGGGGAACATCCACATGGGCACCATGGCGGGGAAGTTGAACGGGGTGATCCCGGCCGCCACCCCCAGCGGTTGGCGCACCGTGTAGGTATCGACGGCGCTGCTCACCTGCTCCGAGAACTCCCCCTTGATCAGATGGGCGATGTTGCACGCGAACTCCACCACCTCGAGGCCCCGCTGGACCTCGCCCAAGGCGTCGTCGAGGGTCTTCCCATGCTCAGCGGTCAGGATGCGGGCCAGGTCGAGACGGTGCCGGGTGATCAGTTCGCGGTAGGCGAACATGATGTTCTGGCGGCGGGTCAGTGAGACCGACCGCCAGTCCTCGAACGCCTTCCGGGCCACACTGACTGCTCGGTCCACCTCGGCGGCGGCGGCGAACGCCACTTCGGCGACCTGGCGCCCCGTGGCAGGATTGAACACCGGACCGGTCCGCTCCGGCTCGCCCTCCCAGGACTTACCGTCTATCCAATGGGTTATGGTCTTCATCGCCTCGTCCTCGTGGTTTTAGGTCCTTGACTTCACCCTGCCGTGGCACTCACCGGCTGCGGAGACGCCCGGTCAGCGCAGCATCATGGTCGTGGCGCGCCGCAGGTACTCACCGTCGCCCTTGCTCCCGTGGTACCGGCCGTCCTCGATGATGACCTTGCCCTTCGACATGACCGTCTCCACCTTGCCGGTGATCTCCCGGCCTTCGTACGCCGAGTAGTCGACGTCCATGTGGTGGGTCTCCACCGAGATCGTGTGCGTGCGGTCCGGGTCGAGGATCACGATGTCCGCATCGCTCCCAGGCGCGATGGTGCCCTTCTTCGGGAACAGGCCGAACATCTTGGCCGGCGTCGTGGCGGTGATCTCTACGAACCGGTTGGCGTTGATGCGACCGCCTGCGACACCCGCATCGAAGATCAGCTCCATCCGGTTCTCGACCCCGGGCATCCCGTTGGGGATCGCCGCGAAGTTGTCCCGCCCGAGCTGCTTCTGGGTTCCGAACGTGTGGTGGTCGCCCATGCAGAAGGGGCAGTGGTCCGTCGACACCACCTGTAGGTCGTCGGTCGTGAGGCCCCGCCACAACCGCTCCTGATGTCCTGCCGCCCGGTCGCGCAGCGGCGGCGAGCACACGTACTTGGCGCCTTCGAAGCCCCCTCCGAGGTTGTCCAGATCCAGCAGCAGGTACTGCGGGCAGGTCTCCGCGAACACGTTCCGCCCCTCATCCCGGGCGAGCGTGACCTGTTCGAGGGCTTCGAGAGCCGATAAGTGGACGAAGTAGACCGGAGCTCCCGTGACCTCGGCCAGCCGGATGGCACGGTGGGTCGCCTCGCCCTCCAGCACCGATTTGCGCACGATTCCGTGATGGATCGGATCGGTCTCGCCCCGCTGCAGCGCCTGGTTCACGAACACGTCGATGGCGATGCCGTTCTCGGCGTGCATGGCGATCATCGACCCGTTCTCGGCGGCCTTCTGCATGGCCATCACGATCTCACCGTCGTCGGAGTAGAAGACCCCCGGGTACGCCATGAACATCTTGAACGAGGTGACGCCCTCATCCATCAGCATGTCCATCTCCTTGAGGGTCTGCTCGTTGATGTCCCCGGTGATCATGTGGAAGCCGTAGTCGATGGCACACTCCCCCTCGGCCTTGGCCATCCAGCGCTCGAAACCGTCCATGGCGGACTCGCCCTTGGTCTGGACGGCGAAGTCGACGATGGTCGTGGTGCCTCCCCAGGCGGCGGCGCGGCTTCCCGTCTCGAACGTGTCGGCGGCGCAAGTCCCCCCGAACGGAAGCTCCATGTGGGTGTGCACGTCGATGCCGCCCGGTATCACCAACTTTCCTGACGCGTCGATGGTCCGGTCCGCCACCAGGCCCAGGTCGATCCCTCCGGACGCAACGATGGCAACCACCTTCGTGCCCTGGATGAACACGTCGGCCTGCATGGTCTCGGTCGCGGTGACGACGGTGCCATTCTTGATGAGTGCAGTTCCCATGACTTTCCTCCGGATTGGATGGTCTCGGATGTCAGGCGCCGGTCGCCCGGCGGACAGCGGCATCAAGCATCGCCAGGCCCTCTTCGCATTCCTCCTCGGTGACGGACAGGGGCGGGGCTATGCGCAGCACGTTCCCGTACAGCCCGCCCTTGCCGATCAGGAGCCCCTCAGCCTTGGCCGCCTCCATGATCCGGGCGGTCCGGACCGTATCGGGCCGGCGGGTAGCCGGATCGGCCAGCTCGACCCCCAGCATCAGCCCCTTGCCCCGAACCTCCACGATTTCCGGGATGTCGTGTGCCAGATGGTCCAGCCCGCTTCGCAGCTGGGCACCCCTCTTGTAAGCGTTGGACTGGAGGTCGTGGTCTTCCAGCACGTCCAGGCTGGCCAGCGCTGCGCTCGTGGCCAGCGGATTACCTCCGAAGGTCGAGAGGGCGTTGGCCGGGTACGAGTCCATGATGGCCCGACGCCCCACCACACCGCCGATGGCCATGCCGTTGCCGAGGCCCTTGGCGAACGTCAGCAGGTCGGGGGTCACGCCGTGGGCCTGGTAACCCCAGAAGTTGTCGCCGGTCCGTCCCCATCCCGTCTGTACCTCATCGGAGATGAACAGCGTTCCCCGTTCGTCGAGCACGTCCTTCAAGGCGCCGAAGAAGCCGTCCGGCGGGGTCACGAACCCGCCCACGCCCTGGATCGGTTCGGCGATCAGCGCCGCAGGGACGCCGGCCACGGCTATGTCGAGCAGATCCCTCAGGTCGTCCACGCAACGAGCGGTGAACTCCTCGTCGGGAAGGTGGCCGAACGGGGAGCGCAGCTTGTACCCGCCGTGGACGTAGGTGACCTGGAAGGGACTGAAACTGGTACCCGACCAGGCCGCGTTACCCGTGACCGCTATGGCGCTGTGGGACTTGCCGTGGTAGCTGCCCCGGATTGCGAGCACCTGGTTGGAGCTGCGGTAACAGGTGGCGAGCATCAACGCCGTGTCATTGGCCTCGGATCCGGAGTTGACGAAGAAGACCTTGGCGTCGGGAATGCCCGAGAGCTCGGCGATGCGTTCGGCCAACTCGATCTGGGCCTCGATCAGGTAGAGCGTGGATGAGTGGAGCATCCGCTCCGCCTGCGCCTTGATCGCATCCACGACCTCGTGGACTGCGTGGCCGACCATGGTGACCAGGATCCCCCCGAAGAAGTCAAGATACCGGTTGCCCTCGGCGTCCATGACATGGCGCCCCGACCCGCCCGCGAGCGAGATCGGCTGGTCGTAGTAGAGACCGACCCAGTTGGGAATCACCTCCCGGTGGCGTCTCAGCAGGTCGGCATGGATTCCCACAATTGACCCCCGTGTCGTGCGTGTCGTGCGTGGAACTTCCAGGATAACTTCCCCAGCATCATGTGGGGCGTGGCAGGCCGGCGCTCATCCCGGGCGTCGATGATCTACACGACACCCGACCTGCGACTGCTGCTCGAACGGGTGCTGAACGAGGTCGGCGCGGTGAGCGAGCGGGACCTGGCTCGCGTCCTCGAGATTCTTTTGACATCGTGGCTGCCAACGTTCCTTCAAGATCCCGAAGGGGAATATCCGTCGGAAGAGCCGACACCCGAAGCGGTGGCAGAGGATGCGCAGATGCAAGCAGCGGTCGAAACCTTCGCACGAGACCTCAGCGAACCGGAGCAGTGGATACTGCTTGGCAAGAGCCAGGGCATCGCCGACGTGGACATCGGGGCGCGACTTGGACCGTCGAGACCGTGGGTCGCGCAAAGGAACAACGTGTTCTGGAACGATTGGCCACAGAGCTGATGTCACAGTTGGACGCTGACCACCACGTTCCCGCGATGGAAGACCTGTTGGCTCGGATCAGTCAATCGCTAGAGGAGAACGCGGAGCGATGACTGTTCTACCATTTATCCGATCGTCCGTTGCGCGGCGTCCGGGCCTGGTATCAGCCGGTCTCCGCATGCCCGTAGAACGCGGCCAGGTTCTAATGGTTCGTGCGCCCGGGGCCGATCTTGTCCCCGAGCGGACGGCGCTCGTTCTCAGGCTGGATTGGCACATGCAGAGCTGCTTCGCCGAGGTCATGTTGGTTCATCCCCACATCGAGCTTGCCGCGAACTCCGATCTCATCATTTCGCCCGAGCATTCCACCTTGCCGTACTGGATCGTGGGGCAAGCGGATACCAGAGGGGTCGTCTGGAGGCATCAACTTGGCGCCCTTATCGGAAAGCTCGAAGATGTGGCTCTCGAGGCGCTCGGAAATGTCGCCGTCGGCCAGCCCTTCGAACAGGAGGGCCTTACTATCGGTCCGCCGCTCCGAGGCCGGTTTGACCCCCGATGGGACTTCAAGCGCCAGGAAGGGGAGGCCGTAAGAACCCTGGCTGCGGATTGTACCTCCACTCTCCTCTATGACGGCCTGCCGTACCAACTCGATCCCGGTTGCCTAGATCAATCGGACTAATAGAGCCATACATGATTTGTTTAGATTGAGAATTGGTCATCTAGGACCATTACGCGCGGCACCACACGAGATGGCACAGGCTGATCTCGTTTCGGGAGGAACGAATCTGGGGAAGGCTGGAGAATATACCGCGTCTGTGCTCTACCCAAGAGCGGATGATGTTGTACGCGTTCCGTTGCCAGGTGGACGCGAGACCCGGATGCCTCTTGGCGACGCGACCAACCACTGGCTGAAATGGTTCGGACTTGCTGATGATGCTGCAGCGCAGAGTGCCCGCCGCACCATCGACCTCAGCGTGAACCCTCCAGGCACCGCCATGTCTGTAGACCTTGCGTCAGTGGGTGTCGGAGTAAGCCAAGTTCTACCTGTAATACTGCTATGCCTGTTGAGCGAGCCCGCGGACGTATTGATCCTCGAACAGCCCGATCTGCACCTTCATCCGGCGCTCCAGAAACGGATGGCGGACTTCTTACTCACCTTCGTTTGCGCAGGTCGCCAGATACTGGTGGAGACCCACAGCGACCATCTCGTGAACCAGTTGCGGACCCAGGTTGCGGCGGATGAATCCGACGAAACCCGGAAGCTGGTCAAGCTCATCTTCGCGGAGCAGACGGACGGCATCACCACCTACCGGGAGTCGCCGATCAATGAGTACGGGGGCCTTTCGAGGACTGGCCGGACGGATTTCTCGACATCAGCGCCCGGTCGGCCCAAGACCTCGTCCGCCACAGCCTGCGAAAGATGAAGGCTCGTAGACGAGAACCCACCGAGGCGAGCGAGGCATCGCCGGTGTGCGAGGTAGATTGATCGGCATGACCGAACCGAATCTTCCCCAGGAGTTCAAGCTGATCGACATCCGCGAGGCATGGCCGGGTGAGGCGAAGGATTTCACGCCTTGGCTGGCCGACAACTTGGAAGCCCTGTCCGACCACCTGGTGATCAGCGAACTCGAGTTGGACAGCACCGAGGTCGCAGTGCCTGGTGGGCGCAGGCTCGACATCCTCGCCAAGGACACCGACGGTCGGAACTGGGCGATCGAGAACCAGTACGGCGAGGCCGATCACGACCACCTCACCCGCGCCCTCGCCTACGCGGTGGGCCTTGAGTGCCGGGCGGTCATCGTGGTGGCCGAGTCCCACCGGGACGAGTTCGTGGCCGTGGCCGACGAGTGGAACCGGTATTCGGAGGCCTACGGCTCCGATGGGATCCGCTTGTTCTTGGTCGTCATCGAGGCAGGCCGGATAGGCGACTCGGCGCCCGGCTTCCGGTTCCGCCTCGTCGCCGGCCCGAACGAATGGAAGTCAGAAACGGCAACAGGACAACGACCGCTCTCCGAGGCGGACAGACTTCGCCGTGAACAGCGGAGAACGTTCTGGACAGAACTTCGTACTATTATGGAGGACAAAGGCGGTTTAATTTGGGGCGCTGACCCGAATGTATCGGTCAACGTGAAGACCCGCGGACCGTTCTCTTTCTATTTTGCGACAGCGCAGCGCTCTAGCCGAATCGGCTTGTACATAGATTCGACTGACAAGGATGACAACGACAGGCTCTTTGAGGCTCTTGGAGAGGAACGCGAGGCAATCCATAAGTCCCTCGGAGCCAAGCTCGAGTGGATCAATAAGCCACAGTATCGAGCGAACCGGGTTTCTTGGGAACCGGGCGGAGCCTGTGGCTACCGCTCACCTGCTCACGAGCGGAAAGCAGGTTACGAGGTCCTAGCCGACGCCATGTATCGATTCCACGAGACACTCATGCCCTACATTGAGCGCCTCATCTAGGAGTCTGCGCAACTAGGCGGGGGTTGATGTAGTCACATATATGTCCTAAAGTGACCACATGAATGTCGGCATCCGTGAACTCAAGGCACGTCTATCCGAGTACGTGAAGAAGGCTGCGGGGGGAGAGCGAATCCTCGTGACCGACCGGGGCAGGCCGGTTGCGAGACTCGAAGGCCTAGGCGGCTCATCGATGGTGGAGAAGGGCATCGCTGAGGGGTGGATAACGCCCCCGGCGCGCTCCGGACTCACGCCCGCCGTCTATTACAAGGCTTCCCGGAGCACCACGGAGGTGTTAGACGAGGATCGGGGATGACGCTCTATGTAGACACGAGTGCCCTGATAAAGCGGTATGTCTGCGAGCGCGATTCCGACGTGGCCGAACAGTTGATGTTGACCGATCCCGTGCTCGTGACCTCGCGGCTCACCGAAGTCGAGTTGCGTCGCAACCTCACTCGCCTCCTCGAGGGTGACGATCTTGTCCATGCACGCCGTCGTGCCCAAGCAGATCTCGATGTGTTCGCGCTGGTCAGCCTTGATGCTGCTACCTGCAACGAGGCTGCCCGCATTGCGGAGCAGACACTGTGCCGTTCGCTCGACGCCTTGCATGTGGCCGCCGCCCTCCGCACAGGTGAGTCAACGACTTTGCTCACCTTTGACATACGCCAAGCTCAAGCCGCACGATCGGTCGGCCTCCCCGTCCTCGGAGTCTGACCAAAGCCTTGAAGCCGCCCTCGGCAGCAATCCGGCTGGCTCCTCTTCACGCATGATGTTCTGGGACTTTGACTCTCAGGGGGCAACCAGGGGGTCGTAGGCGTCGGGGCGGCGGTCGCGGTAGAAGGCCCAGACCTTGCGCACTTCGTCGATCATGTCCATCTCGAGGTCTCTGATCACGAGTTCCTCCTCGGTGTCCGAGCCCGCTTCGCCCACCAGTTGCCCACGCGGGCCGACGAAGTAGGAGGAGCCGTAGAAGTCGTTGTCGCCGTAGGGTTCGGTGCCGACCCGGTTGATAGCGCCGACGAAGTACTCGTTGGCCACCGCCGAGGCGGGCTGCTCGAGGTTCCACAGGTACATGGACAGGCCGCGGCTGGTGGCCGAGGGATTGAACACGATCTTTGCACCGGCCAGACCCAGTGCCCTCCAGCCCTCCGGGAAGTGGCGGTCGTAGCAGATGTACACGCCGATCCGGCCCACCGCGGTGTCGAACACGGGGTAGCCGAGGTTGCCGGGGCGGAAGTAGAACTTCTCCCAGAACCCGTTGAGGTGCGGGATGTGGGTCTTGCGGTACTTGCCCAGATACGTACCGTCCGCGTCGATCACCGCCGCGGTGTTGTACAGGAAGCCGTCGTCCTCCTTCTCGTAAAGGGGGACGACCAGCACCATTCCCGTCTCCTTGGCCACCTCGATCATCCGTTGCGTGCTCGGGCCGTGCGGCACCGGCTCGGCGGTGTCCTTGTGGTCGTCGTCCTGGACCTGGCAGAAGTAGGGGCCGTTGAACAGTTCCTGGAAGCACATCACCCTGGCACCCCGGTCGGCCGCCTCGTATGCGTAATGGGCGCCCTTCTCGACCATGGACACCCGGTCCCCGGTCCATGCAGCCTGCAGGAGCGCCGCTCGAACGATGTTCGCCATAACTTTCTCTCCGATCCTCAGATTTGTCCTGGCCAGGACGGTGTATTCCATCTGCCCGCCGGTCCCGGACCTAGCTTGCGGTTTGCCGTACCTCGGTTGTCTGCCGGGTTGGTCCTAGATCTGATTCGGCGGTGTGGGGCAGGCGCGATAGCAGGCACCTCTCAGCCCTTGAGCCGTGCGCCGCACTGGGGATGCCCTCGATTGCGGCGCCACTGGGACGGCGCGATAGCAGGCACCTCTCAGCCCTTGAGCCGTGCGCCGGCCACCACCCGCTGCCGGGCCTTCAACGCCCACAGCGCCACGGCGCCGACTATGGCGGTGGCAATGACAGTGCCGGACACCAACGGTGCGCCTGGCCGCGGCAGGGTCTGGAGACGGGACCGCAAGGTCACCGGACTATCGAACTCGGCCACCGGCCAGCCCCGCTCGGCCGCGACCTCCCGCAGGGCGCGGTCCGGGTTGACGGCTACCGGATGGCCCACAGCCTCCAGCACGGGGAGATCGGTGACGCTGTCGGAGTACGCGTAGCAGCGGTCGAGGCCAAACCGCCATTCTCCCGCTAGCTGCCTGATGGCGTCGGCCTTGGCGGTTCCGCTGGCGTAGAAGGCCAGCTCACCGGCGTAACATCCCTCGGCGTCAACGGCTGAGCGGGTCGCGATCACATGACCAACCCCGAGGTGGGCGGCCAGCGGTCGCGCCACTTCCTCGGGCGCGATGGACATGATGACGATCTCCCGGCCCGCGCGGCGGTGCTCGTCCATCAGGTCGAGGGCCTCCTGGTAGACCAGCGGCGTCACGACTTCGTCGATGGTTTCCTCGACCAGTTCCCGGATCCGGGAAGCCTCCATGCCTTTGGTCAGGCTCACCAGCCGGTCGCGGAGCTCATCCAGCTTCTCCTGATCCGCTCCGGCCATCCGGTAAACGACCTGGGCCACTGCCGCTCTGAGCAGTGTCCGTCGCCGGAGCAAACCGGCTTTGTGGAGGGGCCGGGCGAAGGCCAGGGTGGACGATTTGGCGATGATCGTCTTGTCGAGATCGAAGAAGGCGACACCCGTTCTCACAACCCCCATCTTACGGCAGAGCGAGGCGGTCCGGCAGCCTGGAGGACTATTGCGGCCCTGGCCTGGCAGCGAGAACGCGAAAAGATAAGGGTTGCCAGTCCGTCTCTAGTTGGATACGTTAGCTATATGTTTCACATTGCTAACCATTATCAAACAGGCCCAAGAGCGGCCCGCCCGGAGAGACAACGGGCATGGTAGCCATGGCTGTCCACACCCTTCACGACGATGTGCTCGGGATGCTGGCACCGCTCGCGCTGGCGTCCTTCCACCCCACGGCACTCGTGCTCGACCTCGATCCGGAGGGCCTTCCCCTGCCGGGTCGACGAACCCTGGCAAGCCTGGTGGAAGACGGCCCGACGCTGGCCGAGCTGGTCCCGTCCCGGAAGGGGCTGGCGGTACTCCCGCACGGAGGCGTGCATGTCCCCGCAGCCACGGAGGTGGTCAACGCCCTCGTCGAGTCCTGGCCGTGCGTGGTGGTAAGGACGCGTACCCCCCTGGACGGCATGCCGTTCGTCCGGATAGTGCCCCTGATCCCCGGCGTCGACACCCGGGTGCCGCCCCGGGTGTGGGTGCGTACCGGAATCGGCAGAGAGAGGCCCGGGCCCGGGCCCGTGGTCGACGCTCCGCCCCGTTCTGCCTTCAACTCCGTGCCGGCGCGCCAGACCCCTACCGGAAGGTGGCTGCGGTCGTGGGCGCCGGTCTGGAGATGGCGATGGCAGTAGTCGAACGCGTTCTCCGGCGGGTGCTCGAGTCCGATGTCGAGCTGAGCCGGGATCACGCCGAGGCCGAGGTGCGCCGGATCATGTCCGTGGAGTCGCCGCTGGCCTCCCCCGGGATCGTGGATGCGGTCGTGGACACCCTCATCGGGATGGGACCGATCGAGCCGCTCTTCCGGGACCCCGCCGTGTCGGACGTGTTCGTCAACGGTCCCGACGAAGTCTGGGTGGAACGTGTAGGGGTCCTGGAGCGCACCGATGTCGCCTTCGCCGACGACGGGGCGATCCTGGCAGCCGTCGAACGCACCATCGCCCCGTTGGGCCTGCGCCTGGACCGGGCGAGTCCCCTGGTGAGCGCCCGCCTTCCCGACGGCAGCCGCCTACACGCGGTAGTCCCGCCGGTGTCGGTCGGAGGTCCGGTCGTTGCCATCCGCCGCTTCACCGCTGTGGCGCCCAACCTGGACACCTTCGTCGATTGGGGTTCGATGACCGATGCCCAGCGCATGGTGCTCGAACAGGCCGTGATCGATCGGAAGAACATCGTGGTCAGCGGCGGAACCGGTACGGGAAAGACCACCTTGCTCAACGCGCTGACGGCGACAGTGCCGGTGGGCGAACGGATCGTGACCATCGAGGACGCCGCCGAGCTGCGTATCTCCGGTCACGTGGTCCGGCTCGAAGCCCGGCCTCCCAACGCCGAGGGCCGCGGACGGGTCACCCTGGCCGACCTGGTACGTACCGCCCTCCGGCTCCGGCCGGACCGCATCATCGTCGGGGAAGTACGAGGCGCCGAGGCCCTCGACATGATCTCGGCCATGAACACGGGCCACGACGGGAGCCTGTCGACCGTCCACGCCAACGGACCCGAAGACGCCCTCTGGCGGATCGAGACGCTGGCCCTGACCGGGAGCGAGGGAGTGGGCGAGACGGCCATCCGGCGCCAACTCCGCTCCGCTGTCGACCTCGTCGTGCACCTGCACCGAAGGAACGCTCACCGCCGGGTGGAGATGATCGCCGAGGTCGGGCTCGAAGGATGCAGGGAGGCGACATGCTGATCCTCGGGCTGGTGGCGATCGGTATAGCGCTCCGGCCCAGGCGCTGGTGGGAGGCGCTGGCTCTGGGAGCCCCGGTCGTATTGCCTTGGTGGGCCGGCCTGGCGGGGATCGCCGCCGGTATCTGGGTGGCCCTCCGCAAGAGCCGCCCCGATCCCTACCAGGAGGTGTCCTACCTGCAAGCCGTGAGCGCCGAACTACGAGCGGGAAGAAGCCTCCGCCAAGCGCTCGTCGACGGCGGCACTCGCGCGCCCGACCTGGACCTGGCCCGGATATCCCGCCTCTGCCGGTCCGGCCGCCCCATGCTCGAGGTGGCAGAAGCGGCGTCCGAAGCGCTCCCGGAAACCGGCCGCTTGGCGGGAGCCGCGGTGCGGATCGGCGCCGAGAGCGGAGGCCGGGTATCGGCAGCCTTCGCCACCCTGGCAGGCATCCAAACCGACCGCATCGAACTCCAGCGCGAGATGCGTGCGGCCGGCTCGGCCGCCCGGGCATCCGTTGCGGTGCTGACTGTGCTTCCCATCGGAGGATTGCTGGCCGCGGCAGCCGCCGGAACTCTCTCGGATCTGATGTCGATGGGGAGTGTCGGCCCCATCCTGGTCGGCATCGGGGCCGTGCTCCTCATCGGTGGCGCTTCCGTGACCCTGATCCTGGGGCGGAACCTGTCGTGAGCCTCTTCACCATGGTGTCCGTTGCGGTGGTGGTCTACTTCATGGCCGCCATGCAACCCGTCGGCGTGCGTCTCATCGCCGCGACCGGCGCCGCAGTCGGGCTGTCCAACCCGCTGGCCGGCGCCAGCCTCGGCCTGGTCTGGTACTCGCTCCGTCGGCGCCGGTCACTCCGATCCGAGCGGTTGGCCCATCGCCGGGCGGAGAAGGAGTTGGAGTTGCTCACCCACTCCATGCTGATCGGCCTCTCGGGTGGCCTGTCGCCGGCCGGAGCGTTGGCTCTGGCCCGCGAGAGCCTTTCCTCGTCACTGGGCCAGGAGGTTGACAAGGTACTCCGCAATGCCGTGAAGGGTGGCCTCACCCCATCCCTGATGAACGCGACCGGCACCGGCGGCCGGCTGTTCCGCCAAGTGGGCGCCGCGCACCTGTCGGGTTCCCCCCTCGAGCTCACCCTGACCGCCCTGGCCACCGAATACCGGGAGGCGGCCCGCTCCTCGGCGGTCGAGAAGGCACGCCGGCTACCGGTGAGGATGATGCTGCCGCTCACGCTCCTGATGCTTCCCGGCCTGCTCATCCTGATGATCGGTCCGCTGGTGCTGCCCCCGCTGGCGCGGCTCCTCGACCCCTTCATGTCGTTCTGAAATGTCACTTCCCCCCGAACCGGCCGGACGCCGGCAGGCCCGCCTACGCGGGAGAAAGGAGACTCATCATGAGTTCAATCATCAACATCGTCCGACGGGCTACCCGGGCTATCGGAGGCGAGGAAGGTCAGGCGACCGTCGAGTACACCCTGGTGGGGATGTGCGCAGCCGGCATGGCTTCGTTGCTCCTGAGCTGGATCAACAAGACCAGCCTCGTCGGCAAGTTCTTCGGCACTGTGGCCAAGAACATCATCGGGCTAGTGGGCTGAGACGGGAACGGGGTTCTTCGTCAGTGGAGTTCGCACTGGTCATTCCCTTGATCCTCCTGCTGGTCCTGGCGATCGCGGAGGTGACCGTGGTGGCCAGAACCGCGCTCCAGCTGACCGCAGCCGGGCGGGAAGGGGCGAGGGTGGCTGCCACCTCGCCCGATCCCGCCCGAGCGATCGAGGCAACCCGCCGTGCGCTCGGAACGGAGCTGGCGGACCGGGCCCGGATCACCGTCCGGCGCCCACCGGTGGTGGGCCGGCCCGCCCGGGTCACAGTGGCGGTAGACCATCTGCTGCTCGCGGCGCTGGGTGGGTTCCGGATACCCCTGGAGTCCACCACCGAGATGCGGGTCGAGGCGTGAGAGCAGGCAAGACGGGTTCGGACCGGGGATCGGCCACGGTATTCGCGATCGGGGCGATCGTGCTGGCGCTCGTCCTCATGGCCGGCGTGACCGCGATCGGTCAGGTTCTGATAGCTAGGAACCGGGTGACCGCCGCGGCTGAAGCGGGTGCTCTGGCCGCGGCGCCGGTTACCTTCCGGCCTTTCGGCGCCTCCGGATCGGCGATTGACGAGGCGGCGCGGCTTGTCCGCTCCAACGGCGCCACGCTGATCCGGTGCGACTGCCGGCCCGACCCCGGTTACGGACCGCGGACGGTGACCGTCACCGCCATGGTGAACGTGAACGTCATGGGGTTGCGAGAAACGAGGATCGAGGCCACGGCTCTAGCGGAGTTCCGGCCGGTGGCTTTGCTGGTCGGGAATTGAGCTGCCAGGAACCCCTCCTACTCGGTCGCACGGGAGCATCCGTCTCGCCTCCGTTCTGCGCCTTCTCACCGCTCTTACAGCGATACGTAGCTGGGTTGATTGTTGATACCTATGCCGGAAGATGCCCGTAGTTGACTTGCCTTCTTGATGAGACTGATTATCATTATCTATGCTTGAGATCAGAGTGACGATAAGGGAGGGAACTCCGTGTTCCGATGGCTACGCAGATTCGCATGGTTACTGGCGCTGATGATGGTTTCGGTGGCGTGCGGTTCGGATGACTCCGCGCCGACCACCACCGCAGCCCCGGCGGTAGCAGAAACCGATCCGGGAACGACGGCTACATCACAGCCTGGCCGTTTGGCAGTGATCGCCACCACCACCATCCTCGGCGACGTGGTGGCGAATGTCGTTGGTGGGGACGCCCAGATCGATGTTCTGCTGCCGCCGGGAGCCGATCCACATGACTACCAGATCTCGTCCAGCCAGGCGGCCATGCTCTATGACGTTGACCTGGTCATTGCGAACGGGCTCGGACTCGAGGAGGCCCTGATCGACGTGCTACGCGCGGCCGAAGCCGATGGCGTCAGCATCTTGGAGGTAGCCAGCCGGCTCGACCCGATCCCGTTCTCCTTCGAGGATGCGCACCATGGCGAGGAAGGCGAGGACCACGGCGACGAGGAAGAGGAAGAGGGCGAGGACCACGGCGACGAGGAAGAGGAAGAGGGCGAGGACCACGGCGACGAGGAAGAGGAAGAGGGCGAGGACCACGGCGAGGACACGAGCGGCCTTGATCCACACTTCTGGACGGATCCTCTCCGGGTAGCGCAAGCCGCCATGCTGATCGCAGAGGCTCTGGCAGCGATCGAGCCGTCGATTGACTGGGCGGCCCGTGCCGAGGCCTACGCGGCAACGCTCACCGAGCTGGACGAAGAGATACAGGATCTACTGGCGCCGATTCCAGACGAGAACCGCTTGCTGATCACCAACCATGACTCGCTCGGCTACTTTGCCGACCGGTACGGCTTCGAGATCATCGGCGCTGTGATTCCCGGCGGTGCGACCCTGGCGGATCCCAGTTCAGCTCAGCTCGCCGAACTTGTGGACGAGATCGTCGAGGAAGGGGTGAAGGTGATCTTCGCGGAGACCATCGAGCCCACGGCGCTGGCCGAGGCGGTCGCTGCAGAAGCAGGCACTGACGTGGCGGTAGTAGAGCTACACACCGGGTCGCTGGGCGAACCCGGAACCGCAACCGACAACCTCGTCGGGATGCTCAGGGACAACGCCAAACGAATAGCCGACGCGCTTTCCTAGGAGAGAAAGGTGAACACATTCTCCACGGCAAGTAGGCGCCGCAACCGCCGTTGCCGAGTGGGCGGAGCCTGAACGGATGGAGTGGTTGACGGAACCCTTCGAGCTCGCCTTCCAGCAGAGGGCGATGCTGGGTGGCGCCTTGGCGGCCGTCGCCGGGGCCGTCGTCGGGACATGGGTGGTGATCCGCGGGATGACCTTCCTGGGCGACGCCCTCATCCACGGCGTGATCCCGGGGATCACTCTGGCAATCCTGCTCGACTTCAATGTCTTCATCGGAGCGGCGCTCGCCGCGGCGGTCATGATCGCCGGTATCAATCTGGTTCACCGCCAGACCGTCTTCTCGGAGGACACCGGTATCGGACTGTTGTTCGTGGGAATGCTCGGTCTGGGGGTTATCTTCATCTCGCGGGCGCCGTCTTACGGCGGCGGGATAGCGGCGATCCTGTTCGGAGACACTCTGGGTGTCCAGACGTCGGACATCCAGGTGCTGATGGTGGTGACGGGGCTGGTCATCCTCGTCTCGATCCTTTTCTACCGTCCCTTCCTGGTCCTGTCCTTCAATGAGACGAAGGCCACGCTGCTCGGACTGCACCCGTCGTTCACCAACGCCGCCCTTCTGGGGCTGGTGACCCTCTCCATCGTCGGCTCGTACCGCACCGTCGGCACCCTGCTGGCGTTCGGTCTCCTGGTGGGGCCGCCCGCGACGGCCGCACTGCTCGTACGGCGGGTTCCGGCCATGATGGTCACGAGCGCGGTGATAGGAATTTTCAGCGTCGCGGCCGGACTGCTGGTCAGCTACCACGCCAACACCTCGGGTTCCGCCACCATGGCGGTCCTCCCGGTGGTGCTGTTCTTCCTGGTGCTGGCTGCTACCAGCCTGCGAGAAAAAATCGCGTCGAGTCGAGTAGGAGGTGTTGCAGGGTCTACGCCTTGATTTTCCCCATCGTTGACTGAACTGGAAAGTCCCGGCCCCGCCTGATCGGAACAGCGCCGGGCCCCGGATCAGGATTTGGTGCCCCTTTGTGAGGGCCACACTTTCGCGCGTGCTAGTCTGCCGCGTATTCGCGTGTGTCTAACCGACGGTTAGGTCACGTCGAGCGGAATAACGGTCAGTGCGAAAGGAGACCCGGATGGGTGAGCACGACACGCATGAGTGCGACACGCACGAGCATCACGGCGACGAAGAGGGCCACGTCCACGACGCGCACGAGTGCGACGACCACGAGCACCATGCCGACGACCACGAGCATGATGATCATGAGTGCGACACGCACGAGCATCACGGCGACGAAGAGGGCCACGTCCACGACGCGCACGAGTGCGACGGCCACGAGCACCACGGTCACTAAGTAGCGAGCCGACGGCTGGGAATGGAGCGGTAGCTCCGTCCAGCCGGACAACCTGAGGAGAGCCGGAGGGATTCAGCTCCTCCGGTCTCTCGCGTCCGGGACCGTTGCTAGTTGGATCATGTGACCACTAGTTTTAGATTATATTGATTACTAGTTATCGGTTATCGACTCATCATCGTTGAGGGCGGTAGTCAAGAGACGATGTGCTCCGCTCTTGGAGAGGGGCTCGTTGAAGTTGCCGCACTTGGGCGACTGGACGCAGGACGGACAACCGGAGACGCACCCGCACCGGGAAAGCGCTGCCACCGTGGCCTTCACCAATTCCTCACCGGCCGGATACGCCACCGAAGCGATGCCGGCGCCGCCCTGATAACCCTCATGGATGAAGATGGTGGCGTCACCCGTCTGCGGGTGGTAAGTGATCGAGAGGCCACCGATGTCCGAACGATCACAGATCGCGAATAGCGGAAGCATGGCGATCATGGTGTGCTCCGCAGCGTGAAGCGCCCCGGGCGCTTCACGCCGGTCGATTCCCGCCCGATCCATGACCGATCCGGGCACGGTGAACCAGAATGCTTCGGTCTCGATCTGCGTAGGAGGCAATTCCAGCGGGATGGTCCGCCGGTCGTTGCCTCGATCTCTCATCCAATACTTGCGGCGATAGCCCAGCACATGAGCCGACACCCTCACCGGACCGAGGAAGCTGCCCATCGCTCCCACCCGACCCTGGTCCGAGACCCCCATCACGTCGAGAGCTTTCTGGACGTGTGGCTCCGTGTAGTAATCCACTCGGGCGCTCCGGACACGGACCTCCAGCACGGCCACGTCCAGCTTCTCCACCAGGTAGGTCCGGCCCTTGTGCAGGTAGACAGCGCCCTCGTGCACGTCCGAGAAGGCCCGTTCCCAGTCCACCTCGCCGATCACCCGGCGGGTTCCGCGGTCGTAGATCGTGAATGACCTGGCGTCGGATGAACGGATGCTCCTGCCATGAGCGGGCGATCGGCGGCCCGTCCAGAGCAGCCTGCGGCCCTCGAGTCGCAGATCGCCCTCCCCCACCAAGCGGGCCCCCGACTCCCACAGGTCGTCTCCGAAGACGGGGCTATCCCGCCAGCCGAGAGGTAGCTCGTGGGCAGCGCAGCTCAGGTGATAGTCCATGACGTCCGGGTTGGTCGGGTTGACGACCGCGGCTTCCGGCGTCCGGCCGAAGAGATCTTCGGGATGGTGGACGAAGTACTGGTCCAGGGCGTCCTCTCCGGCAACCAAGACCACCAGCGCCATGTCCTGTTCCCGACCCGCCCGGCCCGACTGCTGCCGGAATGAGGAAATGGTGCCGGGGAACGTGCACAGCAGGGCCGCGTCCAACCCCCCGATGTCGACACCCAGCTCGAGCGCATTGGTGGCGGAGATGCCGACCAGCTCTCCCGAGAAGAGCCGGGCCTCGATGTCCCGCCGGTCCCGGGCCGTGTAGCCGGCCCGATACGGAGATATCCGGTCAGCGGCGGCGCCGAGCCGGCTGGAGGCGTTGACGTGGATCAACTCGGTGGCGCGCCGGCTCCTACCGAAGGCGATGGTGTGTACGCCCCGGCGCACCAGGTCCACGTACAGATCAGTCGTCTCAGCGATGGAAGATCGGCGGCTGCTCGAGTCCTCCTCCTTGAGCGGCGGGTTCCAGATAGCCACCATCCGTTCGCCGGCAGGAGAGTCGTCGCCGTCCACAAGCGACACCTCCATCCCGCACAGGCGCTCGGCCAGATCCACCGGGTTGCCGATGGTGGCGGAGGTCAGCACGAAGGTCGGATCGGCGCCGTAGTGAGCGGCGAGGCGACGCAGGCGCCGGATGATGTTGGCCGTGTGGCTGCCGAACATTCCTCGCAGGTAGTGCATCTCGTCGATTACCACGTGGCCCAAGCGGGATAGGAAACCCTTCCACAAGCCGTGATTCGGGAGGATCCCGTAATGCAGCATGTCCGGATTGGTCAGGATGACGTTGGCGCGCCTCCGGACCCGGGACCGCTGTTCACGTGGAAGATCGCCGTCGTAGGTGGATACCACCATCTGGGGGAGGCTCAGGGCCTGGATGGAACCGAGCTGGTCCTGGGCAAGCGCCTTGGTCGGGAAGACGAGCAGGGACGTGCTGGTGCGATCCTCGAGCATTCGTTCGGCAATCGGGACCTGGTAGCACAACGTCTTGCCCGATGCGGTGCCGGAGACCACCACCGTGTGGTTCCCGCCCCTGATCAGGCGGATCGCTTGGGCCTGGTGGCCGTAGAGACGGCCGATGCCCTTGCCGGTGAGCCTCTCGGCGAGGGTCGGATCGAGAGGGGGATCCAGATCCTCGAATCGGGCAGAACGAGCAGGGAATATCCGGGCATGGACCAGGTTGCCCGGGAAGCGGCCGCTCTTCTCCCAACCCGAGACCAGTTCCCGGAAGTCGGTACTAGCCATGGTCCAGATCCTTCGCGGGAAGGTGCTGACGGCGACCGGGATTGGTTGACCCGCGATGCCTCAACCTGGGATTTCGCCGGCTATCGGGCCAACTGGACATTTTCGGTACCCTCCTCGCAGCCGGGACGAGCCGGCCACGCGGCGCCGGCTACCACCTGACTATCGGCACGAGCCGCCGGAGTTTCAACCCCTTTGACGCGGGGACGTTACGTCAGGCTGGGGAGTCTCTCCGGGAGCATCAGGTTGAGATCGTCCTCGGTGAACTGGAGTATCTCGTCGGCAAGGTCGTTCATCTCTCGCGAGACGCTGTGCCGATCGGGCGTGGCGATCACGACCCGGGTTCCCATCTCCTGTACTGATCGCACGGCTTCCGCCAGATCGCGATCGCCAGAAAATATCACGGCCGTGTCGAATGCCCCGCGGCCGGCCAGCCTGACGATGTCGGAGCACAGCATGGTGTCGACCCCGCGCTGGCGGCGTTCCGGTCGGAAGGTCCACTGCTGCTCGAACTCCTCCATCACCCGGTTCGGATCAAGGTTGAGCGCTGCCGCAGTGCGGGTTACCGCATCGCGGATTCCCTGCTCGAACCACGGCCGGTACTCCACGATGTGACCCAGGCGGAGCTGGATGCCCGGGGTCTGGCCGAGGGCCGAGAAGAAACGGCGCTGACCCTCCGCCAGCTCGTGACCGCTCTCGAACCGGGCGTCGTACCAGTAGGCACGCAGGAACCGTGCCCCCCTTTCGAAGGTCAGATCCTCAAACCACGTGACCACGGCCCCGCTGTCCATCCGCACGTTGCGGGGATTCTCGTCGAGGGCTCGGGCACCCTCCGCTCTCAGGAAACCGGCGTTCACGAACCCGGCATAGGTAGGTAACGTCATCGAAACCCCTCTTTCAATCGCTAACAAGAAAATAAGAATAATAGTCATCGAAGTCTTACACGGCGCTCGCCAGCCACACCATGCCACCGGCAGCGGGCCCGGATGGACTGCTCGGCGCCCCCCTCAACGATAGCTTCGTGGCTCGCCAATGCTTAACCTTGAAGAGATGCATGCGATCTCCACGGGCCGCCTCCGGCGCGACAACCTCACCGGTGACCGGCGCCAGGTCGTGGTGGTGCTGGTCATATCGGCGCTCAGCCTGACCTTTCTCAACTTCGGGACGACCAACCCGGCGTGGTTCGTAGCCCTGCTGGAGATGCTCGGGGCAGGCGGGTGGGCCGAGCGGGCTCGGGATGCCTTCGAGGGGTCCGACTCGGCCCAGCTCAACCGGTTGCTCTTCTGGGGTGGTGGGCAGATCCTCGCTTACACCCTTCTCCCCGTTGCCGCCATCAAGCTGATCCTGAAGGACAGCATCGGGAACTACGGGCTCCGGATCAAGGGCACAGGATCGCATGGCGGCACCTACGCGGTGCTGCTGGCACTGTCGGTTCCCTTCGTGGTGCTCGCCTCCTTCACCGCGGCATTCCAGGCCAAGTACCCGTTCTACGACCTGGCGCCCGGTGAAGGGCTCTGGCCGGGCATGGCGCTCTGGTGGGTGGTCTACGGGTTGCAGTTCGTAGCGCTGGAGTTCTTCTTCCGTGGCTTCATGGTGCACGGCCTCAGCAAGCGCTTCGGCTACCTGTCTGTGTTCGTGATGATGGTCCCGTACAACATGCTCCACTACAGCAAGCCGGTTGCCGAAGCACTGGCAGCCATCCTTGGAGGGGTCATCCTCGGATCGCTGTCGTTGCGGAGCCGCTCCATATGGTGGGGGGTCGGGGTGCATGTCGGTGTGGCGGCCACCATGGATGTGGCCGCTCTCGCCCACAAAGGCTTCCTGTGGTGAGCGAGCCCGGCGGTAGACCACTCCTGGTCGCGGCCACGGAAGCAGTCGCGGTCGGGGGCGCCGGGGCCGGGCTGACCTGGCTGTTCATCGCGTCCCTCCCATCGACACCGGCCGCGCTGGCGGGAGCCGCCGTGGCAGCGTCCGGGCTGAACGGCGCGATCAGCGGCGCCAAAGGTGTCTACCAATGGCGCCGGCCACACGGCTGGGTGTGTTGGGGACTGGACTCGACCTGGGGACTGATCAGCGTGGCAGGCGGGGTGGTGCTGCATCTGATCAACGCCGTCTATCCCTCCTCTTACTTCGACGGCATGAGCCGCCGCACCAACCGGCACGTGTACGAGTGCGGGTTCACCTTCCGGTCCCGGTTCGCCATCACCTTCGGCAACGTGGTCTCGGCCGGCGGCGGCGACACCGGCCTGCGCGGGGAGTCACCGCGGGTGATGCGGCGAAGGCGCCTGGTCGAGGTGCACGAGGGGGCCCATGTCCTCCAGAACCGATCGTTCGGTCCCCTGTACGTTCTCGGATACGCCGCCTGGCTCGTACTGGCGGGCGCGGCCGGCCTGGTGGTCGGGCTGGTGATGGATCGGGGCAACTGGCGATCGGTGGTGGAGACCTTCGCCTACTACGACAACCCCTTCGAATACTGGGCATACCGCAAGGACGGTTACTGGCCACCCCGCGGCGCCCATCCCCGCTTCGTCTGGAGGGCCGGGAACCAGCATCACGGTCCGTGAAGAACGCGAAAATCGCGGCCACCTTGGCCGAGACCGCCCCGCCCCATCGTGACCCGCCTAGCCCACCACTCTGTGGGCAAGACACCTAGCCGCTTGCTACGCCACTCCCACCCGGAGACCCGCCGCCCCGGAGCGGCCCGGGGACCCTCTAGCATTCCCCGCATGGTCATGATCTGGACCGCTGGCAGCCACGACACCGGTAGCGGAATCCTCGGGTATGCCTGGTGGTGCACGAGCGACCACCGCAACGCCGGATCAGCCATAGGGTCGGACAACGAGGCAGAGTTACTAGCCGTCCTTGATGCCCTCGGACACGCAGACACCGCACACCCCGGAGAATCCGCCACGGTCTGGACCGACTCCCGCCATGTCGCGGATGTCCCTTACGGAGCACGGCGACGCACCAACTGTCCCGAGCTATGGACCGATATCACCATCCACCTAGACCACGGAAACGCCCAGATACAACGCCCGCCGCAAGGTCAGGACCACCCCCTGCTACAGATAGCCGACTCTATGGCGTTCGGAGCTATGGCAGCCCACCGCCGCCGCTACCAGCCAATAACCGAAGTAACCCTCACTCGACCAACAACTGAGGTACCGCTATCGGCCACCGAACAAGCCCTCCAACAGATCCTAACCGCCACCCACGAACTACTAGACGAGTAGTTCCAAGGGATCCGACCGCGCCACAACCCTTGTTCTCTCGATAAACAACGCTGTACAACACGGATGGTGACTCATCCGCACATCGCTCCTGGCACCGGGAGCCCGAACCGTTCCCAATACTGAAGAATCCTTCGGCGCTAACCCGGATCTGGCACCCTTATGATACTGAAAACCTACCGAATCTATCAGTAACCACCTGCCGCCCTCTCCAGACCCCTTGGAACTAACCATCTAGGGCGTGTTGACACTTCTGAGCCAGTCGTGTACGAGGGCGAGGGTGATGAATGCTATGAAGATGACGTCCAATTTGTCGTAGCGGGTGTAGACACGG
>JGIcombinedJ30088_10001349_pt1 | contig 25271 bp, 20 predicted proteins | sample PinacodermPK_FD_30088 | JGI IMG/M metagenome (IMG submission 30088)
GCGATGTNTTGGGGAGGGACGTGTTTACGGCGGTGGATTACACAAGCTGGAGCCGAAGGAGCTCGGGAATGTACCGGCCGAAGCGGTCGCGAAGCTGATGCCCGAGGTGGATTTGCCGCGCGATGAGGAACAGGCGAATCTCTTCGAGAAGGTTGCACCGTAGGCTGTGATGGACAAGTGCACAGTCATGTAATGGCTGCCCCAAGTAGCGGAGGATTTCCAACGCGTCCTTGGGCGGTGCATGGGGTGCTGCGCGAAGTTGGCGAACAAAATTTCTCGCGCGATCAGGTCAGAGAAAACTATGAAGAGAACTTGAAGCTTGTTTCAATAGCGTGGGACGGCGCGATCCCCATTTTCTGCATCCAAGCCTGAACTTCGTTTCGTGCTGTATCCGACTAGGATTGATTGAGTGATTGGCTCATGGCAATTTCGTTGAGTTCCCAGATCCTTTGCGAAAGCCCGCGCTCGAATGCACAAGCACAGCCAACGATTGCTGGGACCCCAAGAACACAGCGTCTAGCCCTGAACTCCTGGCTAGGCATCTGGTGCATTAGTAAACTATGGCGATGACCACTTGTTCATCAAGTCACGCATGCTCCCAAGGAGGTTCACATTCGCGTTTCGTTTAGTGCGACCCGAACGCTTACAAGAAACAGAACCAAATCAGCGTCAGCGCCCCCGCCCGACAGAAAACCGAGGCCAACAGGATGCCCAATGCTATTCCAGCGTGGTTAGAGGCCCGACCTACGGGTAAGGTGATCCCGCCGGTCAACACAAGGAAACAGGAACTTCCCTTTGGTCAGCTTGAATGGGTCGATTTCGAACGCCTCGTCGTACGGCTTGTGCAGCAGCAAAACACGATTATTGATTGCGCGTTGTACGGAGAGCCAGGCCAACCGCAAGAGGGAATCGATATCCTGGCTCAGAGAAGAGATGCGGAAAAAGCCGCGTGCTACCAATGCAAGAAAGTCGACACCCTTTCCCCTGCGCTCATTCGTAAGACTTTCGACAAGTTTCTGGAGAATAGCTGGGCGGAGAAAGCATCGCAATTTGTTCTTTGCGTTTCCCTGCCCACGATTAGAAAAGAACTCCAATCGGAGATATACAAACAAGCCCAGAAACTGCGGTCGAAGGGAATCGAGTTCTCGATGTGGGATGCGTCGCCGGCAGGGCAGCTGGTGGGAGTGCTTAAGGACTGTCCGAAGCTCGTTGACGACTTCTTCGGACGCTCTTGGGTTGAGTTGTTCAACGGTAAGGAGGCCGCCAGCGAATTAGAGGGTCGGCTAGACCACAGTGACGCGATAAAACTGAAGCGGCGACTCCACGACCTGTACGGCGTGATCTTTGAGCAACACGATCCTGGTCCGCCTACACCGCGACATGGTAAGAAAGCGAGCTATGCCCGACGCTATGTCCACATCGATGTAATCCAACAAGGGAGCCGGCATCAATCACACCAAGTTTCATTGAAAAAACCAAAGGATCTTTCGACGGATGCCGCGGACGAGCAATGGCCGAATGACTATGCCCAAAGAACACTTCCCTCCGCGAGTGCCGAAGAAAATTCAAGTGATCGCCAAGAGCATGGTTCCGAACAATTGCGAGGACTGGCCCGGACAGATGAAATAAACCTTCCAGCATTTGAGTGGCTCGCCGACAAACGCAAATGCCTCGTTCTTGGAGAGCCAGGGTCGGGGAAGAGTGCACTCCTTCGCTTCCTTGCTCTTTACTTCGTGAACGACGAAAGTAAAGACAATCCTGCTCTATTGCCCGATGCCTTGCGGAAGTTTCCCATATGGATGTCGTTTGCTCGTTTCTCTGCCGCCATACGCGACAAGCCACAAACAAATGTGGAGGATTATTTCGATCAGTGGCTCCATGAGAATAGCCACGACGACATTACACCGCTCTTCGAGCGAGCCCTTAAGCAATCGGACGTAATCCTGTTTCTTGATGGTCTCGACGAAGCGGTTGACACACAGCACGGAAGAGAGGCGTTTGATCGTGTCGTAACCTTTGTTCAATCAGTGGACGCGATAGTCGTCTGTACCAGCCGACCCTTTGCGCAGTCAAACTTCGCAATTCCTGCAGACTGGCATGCTGCCAGTATTGCGCCATTGCGCGACACCCATATTCAATCCTTGGCAAAGCGGTGGTTCAATGCCACCGAGTTTGGTAGTTTGGAAGAAACGCCTGGCGAGATTACTGAAAAGCAGGCCGACAGGCGTGCCGAACAGTTCTTGAGAGCGGCAAAAGGGAATCAGCGCACCAATAAGCTCAGCAGGAATCCGCTTCTTTGCTTAGCAATGATTCGGCTGCATCAATCGTCTCACCAACTGCCGGTAGCGCGAGCTAAGTTGTTCAACGACATTATCGATTTGCTCCTCTCGCGCCATCCGGCTGCAAGGGCGCAAGCCGGGATGAAGGAGGCACCAGTCAATTCGCTCAAGATTAGCGGCGGAGACCTCCGAGAGATACTTGTGCAGTTGGCATCCGAGTTTCAAAACAGTGGCGATATTGATGCGCATCCAGTTGAGAGATGTCACCAAGTTTGCGTCCGTTTTCTCGAGGATGACATTGGCGGCCTCGGTTTGCCTAAAGCAGAAGCGAAGCAATTGGCTAGAAGAGCAATTGGCCACTTGACGGAGGATTTCGGACTCTTGGTGAGCAAAGGAGCTGATGTCCTTGGATTCGTCCACTTGAGCATTCAGGAGCATCTGGCTGCTGAGCGAATAACGCGCCGCACCGAGGATCACCAACTAGCATGGCTATCTGAGGTCTGGCAGAAACAAGAATGGCGGGAGTGCGTAACTGACTGGTTTGCGATTCAAGGTGAACGCAGAAACAGTCAACTGACCGGGCTGGCGGCAGAGCGCATTCACGAATTAGGCGATGAGGGTGAATGGCAGCGATTGCAATCTCTTGAGCTTCTGACTGAACTTGCATGCGCTGATATAGAGCTGCCTGTGCGTATTTCACGTGAGGTGATTGAGGAAGCAGGTCGAGCAGTCGGAACATCCCCACACTCCTCGCATCGCACGAAAATTGCCAAGTCCATCACAATAGGGGCTCTCTCCCCAAAATTGGGCGATGCTTGCGCGTCTTGGGTAACGCAGTGGCTGCCTGGCAGACCCGCATCGCAAAGGGCAAGCTTGCTACGATCATTCGATTCATGGGGACCAAGCGAAGATCTCCGTGCAACTTTGCATTGCGCAATTGAAGACGAGGACCATGATTGCCGAACTGCAGCAGCGCAAACTCTTCTCTCCGTCTTTGCGACGTGGCCATGCCTTGGGGAAACCCTGCAGGATTTAGCGGAGTCGAATGCCAAACCGGAGATTCGGGCTCTTGCATTGCGCACCCTTACAAAAAGGACGCCATGGCATGACCGGGCAACGCAGGCATGCAACGTCAACGCGCAATCGTTATCTCCAGAGATGGCCTATAGCATTTGCGCCGCTCGTGTCGAGTGCGGAAAGCATGGAGAACACGATCTCAACACGCTGCTTGACATCTGGTCCAACCATTCCCTCACATTCGAATTAGAACGTGAATTCACCCAAACACTCTGCTCTGGGTGGCCACGACACCGTGGTGTTACCAAGTCTTTTGAGACATTTCTGGCAACAGAACAAGCTACTCTCTATTTCAAAACCCCGCTCGTCTATCTGACTCGCTGTTACCCGGGTGATGACCACGTTGCGACCCTTCTGGCAAAGCAGTTCGATCGACATGGCCTTCACCTTTCCTTCCTCTCAATTCTCTGGAAATTCCTCATTGAAGGCTTTCGGGGAAATCGAATCCTGCAAGGTGCATTACGCCGCGCGCTCGATGATTACAAGGAGAAATACAGCTCAATCATTTGGCACCCCCAAACGATCCCGGCATATGCCGTTATCGGAGACAGCGCTGCCCGCGATCAATTGATTAAGGCATACATTGGAAACAACATTCGCGGGTGGGATCGATATTGGATCGCCCATACTTTGATTACGCACTGGCCCCACGACAAGAAGGCCATCGCATCACTGCAGCGTTGGGCGGCGGCCGACGCTTCTCTTGCTGCCCCACTCGCAAGCTGGGCCGACAAATTCTGGGAAGATCCAGCCTTTCAACGAAAAAAGTTGAGTCTGTTAATTGAACAGGCGTCGCCGGAAATCGTCACTCTCGCAATGCATGCGATTCTTGAATCTTTTCCGGACGAACAATCGCGGTTGCTGGTTCAGGAACGAAACTCCGATGAGCGTATTTGGTATTACCATCGCGTTCGGACTCAAGCCCTGCTGGCACGCTATTTTCCCGAACACCCATTGAGTGTGAAAACTGTCGAGCATGCGCTCTCCGAAATTGACGGACCGAATCTCAGCGACTTGTCGATAGGATATGAGAATCATCAGCGCTTCCGCGGGGAGCTGCTCAATGCGTCATTGACTGTTCCTGAGGATGTCAGGAATTCAGTTGCTTCTACACTGCGTGATTACGCGTTCGATCCGCATACTGTCGGGAAATTGACGCCCTTTCCCCTTGCTGAGGGGAGCCCTTCTGTGCGTACAACGGTTCTTGTCGGAAGGGCAAGACTGGCCAAGGTTGCAGACGACTCCTCCGCACAGGCGTTAGCGGAAATGCTGGCCCCGGAAATTACGTCGCTCGGCCAGTTCCATGAGATGAGACGACTTACGGCGCTCGCGGGCCTGATCGAATTGGGTCAACCGCAGTTAGGAGACACTACGTTTGTATTGGACACGCCCCTAATTTCTTTGGAGGATTATTCGAGCGCCATTGCCGTAGTCGTAGCGAATTGGCACCTGCTGCAACCGCTGTTGGAAGAAGCTGGTTTTGACACGGAGCTGCCCGTCGAAAAACTAATCGCGGCCGGCTATGGATCTGTTCTTAGCCAAGCCAGAGGAGGCCAGGCTGCACTTGACCTATACCTTCAATCGCTGGATATTGCGGATCTCAACGAACATCAGTTACACGAGTTGGCACGTCGCTTCCCGGGAAGCAGATTGTTGCGTGATGCATTACTCGCTGCTCTTATTCGTCCGTCTGGGTGGGGGGCCGTGAGGAGCGTAAACAAGTACAAGGTGGCGCAACTGCTTACTGATCATTTTGGGGCTGACTCAGAAACATTCGTAAGCCTTGCTTCGCATTTCGAAAATAATCCTGTGGCTCTTCGATCCCTAGGGCCTGGGACTGTCTCAATTCTAAAGCTAGGGTGGCCAAAAGATGTCCAGGAACTTGTACTCCACGAATCCAATATGGACCGCGCCCATTGGACAGATTCGGACCATCTCTTGAACGCGACTGCAGAGGGGGATGGGGAAAAGGCGGAACGCATCGCCGAGTCGATAGTCTTCAAATCGGCACGCAATTGGCGCTATTGGGGATATCACAAACAGGCGCTGCGTCTGTGGTCGGATCAGCAATTGGCGCAACCGGTTATCCAACGATGGTCTGAGTCCACGAATGGGACATTGGCCGTTACCGGTCTCGCTTTTTCTAGTCCATCAACAATGGGCGAGCCTTGTCAGGTAGAAAAACTTATCGACCGTTTTAATGGAGAGTTGTCAAGCAACGCTATGCCACCACGCGAAGGATTCGATGCCACCACCGGACTTTTTGTCGGATTGAGTGTTCAGGTAGGGGGGACTCTCTGCAGAATACAGTGAACCATACAGCAGCCACATCCATTCAGGTTCTTTCTCATCTGCGCCGCAATGCCAGAATCTCGGAACTAACGTATTCGCGGCGAAGGAAGACCTAGAAGGCATGACACACGCGCATACGTAGCGGCTAGTGTAAATGGCGGAAAAGAACATGAGCTGGAAGCGTCAGATAGCCGAGCACAAAGCTATAGCCGAAGAATCGAAGGCGGCAAAGTTCGCGGCCTGGGGAAGCTATTGGGATTTTGCGCACGCCGTTCGACGTGGCCATCGTTTCGTTTGGCCGCCTAAGGTCCAAGAGTTCCTCGATGCGGTCGCACGCACGGCTAAAAAACGAGAGTTCCCCATTCAAGAGGGCGAGTCGTTCTACCGTGCTCAAATAGGGTGGGAACACGATATAGAAGAACTTGAAGACGGTACGCTCGTGGGTCCGAGCGCGTTCGGACCCGAGCGCATGAAGCCAGTGGCACGCCTAATCCCCGAAGGAAGGGCCAATGCGGCGGGAATCCCGGTTTTGTACTTGGCAAAGGAAAAGGAAACGGCGATTGCGGAAGTGAGGCCTTGGATCGGGTCGCGGGTGTCAGTGTCCCAGTTCAGGACGACAAGAGAACTGAGAGGACTTGATCTGACGCAAGAGTTCGGGAAGACTCGGATTCCGCCGTTCTCCGCTAAGGAAGGGAAGTTCCTGCCGGTCAGCGATGAGGAAAAGGAAACGGCTGCCTGGACTCATATCGACAACGCATTCTCGCAACCCGTTGATCGCACTGATGATCCAACCGAGTACGTGCCAACACAGATTTTGGCAGAATTGTTCCGCGACAACGGATACGAGGCCATCGTCTATCGCAGTCTGCTTGGTAAGAAAGGTTTCAACGTCGTGATCTTCGATATTGTCGATGCAGACCCCGTGGACGGGTTGCCCTGTGAGGTAAAGAAGATCGATGTGGCGTTCGAGGCTGCTGGCTACGCTTGGTAATGAAACAATGATGGCAACATGGAATGCTGGAGATTAGGCGCCGATCTGCTTCCCGGATTCCTGCCCGGGATTGTCAACAGAAACTGGACTGGAAGGCACTAATGCGTGGACTTCTCCAAGGCTGAGGCGACGATCCACGAATCTAAGCTGAGTTTCTACTGGTCGTTTGCCAACTATGGAGATGGGCGGCTCTGTGAGCATGTCTTGAATTGCCAGCATCAGTTGGCCTCCCGCAACGACTTGCGCCGTTCCCCCGCGCCAGTAGCGACTTGCGACGAGCCTGAACCGCATTAGTCCTGTTCCATCACTTTGGCCATCTTGTATCCACAGTGACCGCACAGGTCTCTACTAATTCCGTAAAAGTCATCTGGCGACAAGCCGGTCCCGCACCTCCAGCAGTCCCCCAACTTAAACTCGCAGTTCACACATCCCGTGACGGAACCGTATTCGTCCAGCTCGTTGATGTAAGTCTTACACATGCACTGAGGGCACGAATGGAGAATGGCGTCTCCGCCGTCTTTGACGGAGATATGGTCGAACGCCCAATACACTTGGGCCACCAAGCTCTCGATCACGGCGTCGGCATCGATGTCCACACCGCATGCCCGGCATTTTCCTTGGACGTTGTCCTGATCCGTGTTGTCTTGATCGACATGTTCGACCAAGTCCGACTCGCACAATTGGCACTTCGGGCCAACACCGTCCGGCACCGCGAATTTCCAGACCACATGCTTGAACGTCGCCCGAGAGGCGGACAATTCCTGCTCATAGACCTCGTTGACTTCAAGCATCACATCCCAGGCTTTGTCCAGTAGATCCTTCGGGTTCGCGTTGCCCAGCCGGAAAAACTCAGCCGCTACGACGAAGGACCGAGACACCGTCTCCCGCAAAGGCGCGCCGCCAGGGTCCGCATACAGGTGTTCAACCGCGTTGCGTACAACCGCGAGGGATTCAAGGCGCTTCCTGGTCTTCTTCGACAGGTTTAGTCCGAATGACTCGAACCGACGTTGGATGTCCTCCAAGCCAATTGTCCGTTTCCCTACCGATACGTACTTCACGCCGCCTGTTGTATCCGGCACCGGTGCGTACGCTGCCGCGATTACGTCGTCTTTGCTCGCGTTCGGAACCTTGCTGACCAAGACCCACTTGGCAAGTAGAAGCAATCCAGCGTGAAGGTTGCGAACAGCCGATGCCTCCCTGACCGGATCGCCGGCCTCGTAATCCTCTACTCCGATTCTGATGGAATCGATTGCGTTCGCCAAGAGTCCGTCCATCAAGCAATAGAACGCTCAGATCTCCTCGATTTGACCCTCAACCCAGTAGATCAGCATCGGGGCGTTGGCCTGTCAACGGGACAGCCCGGCGGCGTGATTACTGGCCGCCTGCTTAATGCTGCGGCGACTGCAGAGCCATCGCTACGACTGTAAACAGTCATTTTCGGACTAATGGGTAACAAGACTATTGGGTTTCGGAATGACAGGAAACGCAATGGGTTCTGCGTACAAGCCAAACTGGTTTACGGCAATGGCCCGTCAAGAGCCCAAGTCATCGTCTTCCCAAGCACGGCGACGGGCCTCTCGTCTTTGCTGTTGCACCTCTTTCTCTGACTGCCGGCGGCGGTTCTCAATTTTGATGTCCTGAATGCATCGCGCTCGATACGCCTCATTGGTCTCGGACACGGCTGCCTGCAGAGTCCTCTTCAGGTCGTAATTCTTGATGTCCTCTCGATCAATTCCCTGAATCTGTAGCCTGGTTCCACGCACAGTGACACCAAAACCAGCTCCCAAGTCAAATTCCGTCAGTTTGATGGGCCCACCGGGTCCCGTTGAGCGTCGCCCTCTGATTTTCTTCACAAAGATCTCCTCCCACTTCGCAGGAGGGGCGGTATTCAAACTAAGGGTAATACTGGGTCTAAACGGATCGTCGTCGTAATCTGCGAGACCAACCAATTCAATGTCGTGGAATTCCATTGCCTTCGTTTTTCCTGTCGCTGACGGATTCGGGCACCAATTGCTTTGTTTTTAGTCTACAACACCACGTCAGATGGTTCAGGTTTTTTGACCGTTCCCCCGCAACAGATGTCACAGCAACTCGTCCAGCACCCGCGCACGTTTGACAATACGCGCCGGGTACAATTCGTGCATGGCCATCGCCGCCATTGACGCCCGCTCCGCGCCACAATAAAACTCGCAGGACGCCTGCCGGGATCTTGTTAGCCGCACTTGCTGTAGCTCCTTCGGGCCAGGCTGACGAAAGCCTGAGCGAGAATCCGGAATTCCGCGCCTTCCTTTACGCGCAGCGCGCCGAGTCCGCCAATCATCAGGCCTCGCACGAATTGGATGACTTAGGGGACACCTGGACAACGCAAGAGAAGCGGTAACGAGAGCAGAGAACGCCCGCACGGTAGCAGAAAGTCCCGGTCCCCACTCCCGCAGTCGACGCGCCGCGGGAGATGCCGCCGATTTGGCCTTGTTAGCGGACAACTCCTCCGAACAGGCCGAGCGCTCTGCACGACGCCTCATGGGGTTTGCAGAAGCAGCCGCGAATCACGCACAGAAAGCCGCGGAAGCTACTGCGGAGGCCGAAACAACGTTTGCTCAAGAGCAATCCGACCGCGTCGCCCAGGCGGCGGAGCGCGCCCGGTAACAGCATCCTTGAAGTTTCGACATTGGATATCCAACGGGGCAAACCAGCAAAGCAAATCTTAGATGGTCGCGACACCTGAGGCTTGTATCGCCTAGGGGGTTCTGAGGTCTAACCGCGCGGCGCGCGCATTGTGGTAACGCGCAGCTTGCATCGCAATACCTTAGGCGAAATCGCCTTTGTTCCGCCTAAAATGGGCTGAGTCCGTATCAACAGGAGGGGATTGATGATGAAGTGGTTCCTCCCCAGTCTGGCTTTGGTTGTTGCATTTTCTGCCGCAGCTCAAGAAATTCCTGATCTTGAGGATGAGAGCGTGGTGCGTGCCGCGCTGGAGACGCAAAGGGCCGCGCAAGCTACGCGACGAATGATCGAGAGCATGGATCTTCCTGCTGCGGAGAAAGAGGCTTTTCTAGCGCAGATTGAGGCGGTGGAGACCATCCAAAGCGCTTGGCTGAATCTGATCGATCAGGCCGAAGAGGAAGAAAGCAGGGCGATCTCTAGCTGGTCAACTCCAAATTCCTCGGGATCGGAAATCAAATCTTTACGGGCCACAGTAAGGCGTTTGATGCGACTAGGGGAGATCCTTGTTGGCGAAGTCCGAGTCATTGATGGCGATACCCTGCAGGTCGAAGGCAAGCGTATCCGCTTGCATGGGATCGATGCGCCGGAAATGGACCAACGTTGCCTGACTCCGGATGGCTATATCGAATGCGGGTATGAGGCCAAGCAAATTTTGGTCGGTCTGATCGCCGAAGAACCCGTGTGGTGCCGCAAAGTGGACATTGATCGATACGACCGGATCATCGCAGTCTGCGAGAGCGACGAAGGCCAGAATCTAAACCAGATAATGGTGGAGCGCGGTTGGGCGCTGGCGTATCGGGATTATTCGACTGATTACGTGGAAAGCGAGGAGTTTGCCCGGCTGCACGAACGGGGCTTATGGGAAGGTGATTTTGATGCTCCTTGGGACTGGCGTGCGGGAGACAGGAGGGTTGGAGGCCAGTAAGCTAACCCTGCCGGGCGCGCCGCAGAAGATACCATCCCTATGCGTCTTCGAGAGGCTGTCGTGGGCCCGTCGCTTCAGCAGTTTCGCTGGCTTTTCTGATTCGCCTCGCAAGAAACCGATCCTTGGGGCCCTTGTCTTCGCGGCTTCGTTGTTTCATTTCACATAAAATGGGCAATGCTGCATCCGATTTCTTGAACCGATCCATGTCCCATTCACGCCGATCAATACGCCAAATGATCCAAATTAGGAGGAGCGTAAATAGGGCTCCTGAGACTTGCACGGAATAATCTGCCAGAAAGTCCATAGACCCGCGCCAATTGACTACTAGATTGGCGAGCGCACTGAGCGCCACCAAGCACTGAAGAACAGACTGCTTTCCCATTTGATCTTTCTCCAATCGATTTACGCGCTGAACTGACCGCGCGGCCCTGTTTCGGTCCCGCCCCGGAGTTGAGAAGCCGAGGCCGGGCTTTCGGCAGCCCACGATCTAGGAGGCATCGACTTGATCCGTCTGGCATCACAGAGAATCCGCATTCGCACTTGGCGTTGCGCCACTGTGGAATAGGCGCAAGCCGCCTCCTCGGCCGCGGGTCAGCCGGGTCAATAAACCTCCTAAAGGGGCAACTTCGTGCCCTCTGCTCGTAGACCTGACTGTCTTGCGGGAGAGCATTCGGCGTCGGGCATTTCCCCACGCGTAACCCGCTCCACTCGGTATCGGCCGTAGACCGCCCTTTCTTCCCAATGCCTAAAGCAAGCATCAACGTATTCGGGGACGGGCTTTTGAACATCAACAATCCTCGCGAGCTGTGCCCCCGTTGACGTAAAGGAAAACTCGCCCAAAGGAATTTCGAAGCCAGCGTGCTCTGTCTTGAGAGCAGCGGTACAGCCGGAGTCGCCAACATGTGAGAGAACCATCGTGGTTCCGCCCACCCTACCCGCGGTCGTGTAGTTTCCGCTGGCTACCAACCCGAAGGACTCCAAATCCTTCAACTGCCCAAAACCGATCCCACGAACCAACGGCGTTCTAGGGGCACCGTAGGGGACTACAACGAGCTGTGGCACGTTGGGGGGGGTGTGCTCCCACGTGGTACCAAGTGAATTGGCAAAGCTCACCGAACGATTTCGCATCGTGCCATTGCATGTCCGCTACGGTGGCGATGGTCCGAATCGAGAACGTCCCTGGCGCGTTGACTTCCCCCGCCAATATGCGGCTCCACGCTTCATGCATGTCTTCGTCGGCGATCTTCGCGGCATGCGCCACGAATCGTTCGCGCCAGTCGGCATTCAGCTTCGCTGGCTCGGCTTCCTCGTCAAGTTTTTCCCCAGCAAGTGCTGCGATATTGGCGAGCCTTACTCTTTCTACGGCGCGTTCTAGCCGTTCGACCCTGCACATGATTTCTGAGTCGGGAGCCGAGTCGATCTTGATGCGCTCGCCTTCCGCGATCGCTGTCATTCCCCGTAGGTAAAGATCGGGCTTCATGCCAACGATTATCGGAAACAGCGCGTTCGCCGCCTTCCCTTTGACGATGTGCTTCTTTGCCTTGATTAGATCGAACATGAGCAATGCGTCCCTACCGCCCGCAACGCGCCGCCTGCAGCCGCCAAAAGAGCACCTGCGAGTGAGTCCGAGGCCGCGAATTTAGGTGGAGTATAGCCATTTCCGTCCTCTAAGTTCCGCCTTGTCGTCAACCAAAGCTGCTGCTAGCAGATGAACATTCCGACTAGCGGTCGCTTGCAGAGGCGTCTCGGTGTAGCGCGCTCCGCTCCAGACGTTCGGGTCAACTCGCCTCCAAGAGCGGCACCTTAGTGCTTTGACACCGTAAACGGCGGGCGCGGGCGCGCCCCCGGCCACGCCCCCCTCCACACGTCGATTTCTGTGGGCCGCACCAAAGCACCAAAGCGCACAATGAGGCCGTTCGAATTCTCGCCGACGAGCAAGTCATAGAACCAGTACTGACGCTAGACATCTGCGGTAAAACATAGTTAAATCAGTGACTTGATGGAGGCATGTCGCGGACGCTCCGATGGCGACAACCGTATCGACCCAATCCTTCAGTTCATTCGCTTGACTGGGCAAGTCCCGCTACGGCTTCGTCCACTTCCCGTTCGATTATGCCCGTGATGCCCTGTTGATCTGGCTCGCTGACCTGTGCCTCAAAATCACCAATACGCTCGCCTAGACGCTGATCTACCCCGTCGATGGCCGAACTGATCTCGTACACCATGTCGTCCAGCTCTTCTTCTGTTGGGTGCCGCTCTGGACCGGGGTGGGCGGCAGCCGGAAGCGCGATCATCATAGCAACGGTCGCAACGGCCATTAGTTTGCTTACGTACATCAATCCTCCGCCGGGTTTACGAGTGCTTGGCCAAGTGAAAGGGGCTCGATCCCAATACGTTTGAATGTGTCGTATGAGGACGTGGAAAGGACATTCTCGAATCTAAGGGCCTGCTTGCCAGCGGCAGCGCGAATCTGGGGATCGCGTTACCTGAGGTAGATCTCAAACATAGCCACGCTGAGACTCGGGCGGGGCAATGCTGGCCAGATCGATTTGTGTGAAGACCGCACAATTTTTCTGCATTTCGACCGCCGCCCAAGAACAACGAATGCAGGTGTGAATGATACTGTCTGAGACAAGCGACAGGGCCACTCAAGTCAAAGAAATCCCACACCCAGGACGACTCGGATTACGGGGAACTGTCAGACCGGCAGGGCAAGCGCTTGCGTCAAGTCGTTGATCCTCCGCAAGCAAACGGCTTTTGTGGCGGGCAATCCCGTGCGTCCGTTATCCTTACCTGGCCTTCAGGAAAATTGTCTTTGCCACGTATGGAGCACTGAATTGGCTGATTGGGTGACTCGATCAAAGCTATTGCCCATTGGGCCTGATCGGTCCCTGCTCCGGAGACCGCGTCTGATGGACCTGATCGACCAGGTGCTTACAGTTCGCCTTTCTTTATTACATGCGCCAGCGGGCTTTGGCAAAACGTCTCTGTTGGCCGGTTGGCAAGACACGCTGGCGGACCGAGAGATCCCGGTGGCCTGGCTGTCACTGGACGATCACGATCAAGATGTTTTTCAGTTCATGAGTTACCTGATGGAAGCATGCAAAGTGTCCGGATTGGTCTCCAACGCTCATTTGCCGACGCCGACGAGTGGAGAATCGCATGCCAATCCCAGGGCACTGGTCCTTGCCGCCCTGACCGAACTCAGCAAGTCCGGCGGGCACCAGATTGTGATTCTGGATGATTTTCACCGCGCGTCGAGTCCCGAAAATTGCCGCGCCATGGAGGAATTGCTCGCTCGAGCACCGGAGAATTTTCATATTGTGATCAGCAGTCGGGAATATCCACGTTCGATTCCTTTAGCCGATCTGCAAGCAAGGGGGGAACTGTTTGAGATTGATCATGCCTCGCTCCGCTTTTCTGAGAGTGAAATTCGCGATTGGCTGAGTTCCGAGGTGGAGTCTTCGGCTCCCGAAGATTGGTCGACGCAGCTTTTTGATCGAACCGAGGGTTGGCCGATTGCGCTGAAAACCGTCAGACGTTGGGTCACGGAAGGCGCGTCCTTGTCCGACACCCTGGCCGAGATTTCCGGGCGAAGTTCCGACCTGTCCGATTACTTTTTCGAGCAGGTGTTTGAAGATCTGGATGGCGCCACTCAGACCTTCCTTCTCAAGACGTCCATTCTCAAGCGAATGAACGGCGATCTGGCGAATTGGCTCTGCGGAACAAGTGACGGGTGGCAAACGCTGGATTTGCTTGAGCGCCGAGATATTTTTGTTGAGAGCCTGGACCGAGAGCGCACATGGTACCGCTACCACCGTCTGTTCGCAGAGTTTCTGCAGGAACGATTGCGCCGGCGTCCGGACGGGATGCTGGACTCGCTTCACCGTGCCGCGTGCCAATGGTTCCGCGAGCAAGGCCTGACCGCGGAGGCGGTCCAGCACGCACTGGCCAGCAACCAGGCTGATGTAGTGGCGGATCTGTACGAGTCGTTGGGCGGTTGGCACTATGCGCTGAAGGGACACGTGGGCGGGCTTCAGCAGGCACTATCGTTGGTGGACGACACGGAATTGGAGAATCATCCGCGACTCTGGCTGGGGAAAATCTATTTGACGGTACGGCGCGGAGAGATCGAACGGGCGCGCAGTGAATTTGAACGACTGGTCGCGAAATCGGAATCGTCGCGCAGGCCCGACGGCGAATTCAAAGGCGAACTTCTGATCATGCGGAGCCTGCTCAACCGCTATGCGGATCAGGACATTACCGAAGGCGAGATTGCACAACTCGAACAACTCGACACCCTGCTGTCCCGCGACAACGACCTGATGCATGCGGTCCGCTGGAATCTCCTGTGCGTGATGTATTCGCAGCGGGGCGATTTTGACGCATGCGTTTCCGCCGGAGACAAGGCGATTCGGCGTTTCCGGGGCATGGGTTCCGTGTTCGGTGAGACGTTCATCTATTTCCACGAGGGTTACGCCTGCATGGCGCAGGGGAGGCTTCGGGATGCGGACGCGCTCTACGGAGCGGGCCAGGCGATCGCTCTGGAGCACTTCGGCACGGATAGCGACCTGGCGGCAATCGCCGCGGTTTTTCTGGCCGAGCTCGCGTACGAAAAAAACAATGTCAAGGAGGCCGCCCGACTGCTCCGTGGCGCCTTGCCGCATATCGAGCGCTCGGATGCCTGGCTCGACGTATACGCGGCGGCCTACGCCACGGCCATGAAGCTGACGCAATGCCTGCCGGGTGAGCCGTCGGCTCGGGAAATACGGCATCGGGCCGAATCCGTTGCGGCCAGCCGGGGATTGCCCCGACTTCGCGTCCTGGCGGAATTGCAGGAGATGGAACTGCAATACATGCAGGGCATGGACGCTGTTTGCACTGACAAGGAAAGGATCGCCTCGTATCGTGCCAACGGCCATTTGGCGATGCGCCAGCTCAGGGTGAGCGTTAAGGCGCGCGCGCATCTCCAGGCAGGCGAGAATCGTGAGGCAATTCAATTGCTGAGAACAGAATGCCGGCGCTGCCTCGATCACCGGCTGATTCGATCCTTTGTTACCCTGTCCGTGCTCCAGGCCGGGGCGTGTTGGGCCGACGGGCAAACGGAGGCCGCAAACGATGCGCTCGAAGCGGCCTTGTCGCTGGCGCTTTTCGAGGGTATCAAACGGCCGTTCATCAATGAGGGCGACGCGCTGCTGGGCGTCATTCGCAATCGCAAGAATCGGTCGCAAGAACAGCACAGCAATCGATTGAGGGACCGATTCCTGGCGGAGTTGCTGATCGAGATGGAGACCCCCCAAGGTGCACGCTCGGAGAGGCCCGATGACTTCACTCCGCGCGAGACGGAAGTCATCCGTCAGCTCTTACAGGGACACTCCAACCGGGAGATCGCCGAGGTGGCCGCGATTTCGGTGAACACGGTGAAGTTCCACGTAAAGAACATCTTCGAGAAACTCGATATCAATTCGCGCAAAGACGCCGCTGCCGCCCTGGCGCGGCGCCGATTCTCTCTGTAACTACCCGATTGTCGGACGATGCCTACCCACGGTAGGTGTTTTCGCGAGCAAAGACCTGTTGTTAGGGTCGTCGCAGGCCGATTCGCGGGCGGCAGAGGATCACAGTGAGAATCGGAGTTGACGTTGGCGGCACCAATACCGATGCCGTGATCATGGATGGGCAAATCGTGCTGAGTGCGCACAAGACACCTACCACGCCCAAATTGAGCGAGGGAATTATCGCGGCGATTGGCGCCGCACTGAAAGGCGCTGCCATTGACGCGCATTCCATTGAGGCCGTCATGATCGGCACGACCCATTTCACCAACGCCTTCGTGGAGCGCAGGGGGCTCATGCCGGTGGGCGTGGTGCGAATCGCGTTGCCGTCCTCGCGGGGCATTCTGCCTTTTTCCGGCTGGCCTTCCGACCTCTCCAAAGCCCTCTGCAGTCAGCAGCATCTGGTAGAAGGCGGTTACCACTTTGACGGGCGGGTTGCCGACCCGCTGGACGAGAAGGCAATCGCCGCCGCGGCACGCCGTATCCATTCGGCAGGGTTGCGAACCGTCGCGGTGACGGGGCTGTTTTCTCCCGTGAACCCGGCCATGGAGGTTCGTGCGAAGGAAATCATCGCCAACGAAGCGCCGGACCTGACCGTTACGCTTTCGTCGGAGATTGGCCGCATGGGCATTCTCGAGCGCGAGAACGCCGCCATCATGAACGCCAGCCTCGCGGACTTGTCGCGCAATGTGGTGGAATCATTTCGCTCGGCACTGGATGGGTTGGCGATTTCCGCGCCGTTCTTCATCAGTCAGAACGACGGCGCCTTGATGAGTGCCGAGTACGTCGAGCGCTATCCGGTTCTGACCTTCGCATCCGGTCCGACCAACAGCATGCGCGGCGCGGCCTACTTGTCCGGACTTGCCGATGCGCTCGTCGCCGATATCGGCGGAACCACGACCGACATCGGCATGCTGAAAAACGGATTCCCGCGGGAATCGTCCCTGGATGTCGGCATCGGCGGCGTTCGCACGAATTTCCGGATGCCGGACATCCTGGCGCTTGGCCTCGGGGGCGGGTCACTGGTGGAAGAGCGAAACGGGGCCCTGCACATCGGGCCTCGATCGCTGGGCTACCGCCTGACGGAAGAGGCCCTCGTCTTCGGGGGTAGGACAATCTGCGCGACCGATCTCGCGGTAGCGGCCGGCAAGGCCGAAATCGGCGACAGGCACCGAGTGTCGCACCTTTCGCCCAAAATGGTTGCGGGAGGCCTTGGGCGCATACAGGAAATGCTGGCCGCCGGCGTGGATCAGATGAAGACAAGCGCCGAACCCGTGCCACTGATCCTCGTGGGCGGGGGTTCCCTGCTCGTTACCGATTCGGTGGCAGGCGCGAGCGAAACTATCGTGCCCGAACACGCTGCCGTAGCGAACGCGATCGGAGCATCCATTGCTCAGGTGAGCGGCGAAACCGACCGAGTATTCGCCTACGAGGAAACCGGCCGCGAGGCGGCGCTTGACGCGGCCAAGCGGGAGGCTCGGGAGCGGGCGGAGGCTGCGGGTGCCGATCCCGGGTCGTTACGGATCGTGGAGTTGGAAGAAATGCCGCTTGCCTACATGCCCGGCGGCGCCGTTCGGATTCGCGTGAAGGTCGTCGGTGACCTGGAGCGAATCGCGCTGCCGACGAGCACCTTGCTGGAGGGCCATGCATGAGGATTTCGAAAGAGGACCTTGTCGACATCGCCACGGGCGCGGCGTTCCTGGGAACCGGAGGCGGCGGCGATCCGTACATCGGCCGGCTGTTGGCGATGAACGCCATTGAAGAGTTCGGAGCACCTGGCGTCGTGGAACCGGAGGCGCTCGAGGATTACGCTAACGTCTTCACGATCGCAATGCTGGGCGTGCCGACGGTCCTGGCCGAAAAGGCGGCGTGCGGAGACGATGTGGACTTGGCCATCCAGCGCCTCGAGCAAAGGCTGGGGCGCTCGCCTGATGCCCTGATCGGGTTGGAAATCGGCGGCATCAATTCGCTGTTGCCCATCATGGCGGCGGCACGGCTGGGGCTCCCGCTCGTCAACGCGGACGGGATGGGCCGGGCCTTTCCCGAACTGCAGATGACGACGTTCAATGTGGGTGGAGTTTCGTGCACGCCCCTGGCCATGACCGACGATCACCTGACGTCGGTCGTCGTGGACACGGGCGATGCGAAGTCCGCGGAGGACCTGGTGCGGTTGGCATCGGTGCATCTTGGCTGCAGCGTCGTGCTGTCCAGCTACCCGATGACGGGCCGGGAGGTCAAGCGCACCGCGGTGCCCGGGACCTTGACGCTGGCCAGGGACATCGGCCGAACCATTGCCGAGGGACGCAAGCAGGGGAATCCGATCGAACACCTGGTCGAATACCTGCGCACCACCGAGCACTACAACCAATGCAAGGTTCTCTTCGACGGGAAGGTGCAGGATATTCGCAGGGAAGCCAAAGAAGGCTTTTCCATCGGGCACTGTGTGCTGGGCGGGGCCGACGGGTCCGGTTCGACCATGAACATTTCCTTTCAGAACGAGCATCTCGTGGCCCGCATCGATGGCCGGACGGTGGCGATCGTACCGGACCTCATTTGTCTGGTCGAGCGTGAGACCGGCAATCCCGTACCGGTGGACGGGCTGCGGTACGGCCAGCGGCTCAAGGTCATTGCCATCAGTGCGGCGCCCATCATGCGAACCCAAGAAGCCCTGGCCCGATTCGGGCCGCAAGCATTCGGACTCGACGAACCCTTTGTTCCCCTGGAGCAGATCGACCCTTAACGGGAGACCACATGAATATTGAACTACTGACACCGATCATCACGCGCGGCGTTCGAACACTTGACGATGTGAGGCCCCTGGAGCACGAGAACCTCAAGATCACCCACTGTCTCTTGGAGAGCGGCCCCGCCTCTATCGAGTCTAAATTCGACGAGGCCCTGGCTGTACCGGACACCCTTCGCAAGGCCATTGAGGCCGAAAGGAACGGGGCGGGCGCCGTGGTCATCGATTGCATGGGCGATCCGGGGCTGCATGCCTGCAGGGAGGCGGTCTCCATCCCGGTATTGGGGGCCGGTCAGACGGCCATGCATCTGGCCAGCATGCTGGGCCATCGGTTCAGCTTCATTACCGTCCTGGATCGGATCAGGCCGATGGTGGAGGACCTTGTCAGCGCGTATGGTCTTCGTGAGAAGTACGCTTCCTTTCAGGCAGTGGATATTCCGGTGCTTGAACTCACCCACGATCTTGATGTCTTGAACGATGCGCTCGCCGAGAAGGCTATGGTTTCGATAGAGCAAGACGGCGCCGACATCGTGGTGCTGGGATGTACGGGCTTCTTGGGCTGTGCCGAGGCCATGCGCGCCTCGCTGCTCACACGGGGGTACGACGTGCCCGTGATTGATCCGATTCCCGCCACGGTCCTGGTGGCGGAAGCATTGATCAAGGCCGGAATCAGTCACAGCAAGCACGCCTATCCTTGCCCGGAGAAGAAGCCCATCGCGGGTTACGACCTGAGCCCGTAAGCCGACCTACCCGGTGTTTCCATCGCACCTACCCATAACAGGTGTTCTATGGAAACCGGCGCGTTGATAGGTTTTGCAACAAGAACCGTTCAGGCAAGCTTTCGGAGGGCCTCATGGTTGGATTGATTTTCCGAAGCGTTTTGATCATCGTGGGCGCCGCCGTCGTGTTTCCGATTTCGGCTACGGCCCAGTCTTCCGACGGGAAGGTGCTTGAGGAGATCATCGTTACCGCGCAAAAGCGCGAACAGTACGCCTCCGATGTCGGCATCGCCGTGACCGCGTTCTCGGGGCAGGATGCGCGCAGACTGGGATTCTTGGAACCGGTCGACGTCGCGACGCAGACGCCCAACCTCAACATCAACAATACCTTCAGCAACGGGATCCCCAACGTCAGTATCCGCGGGATCGGGTTGAACGATTACGCGGTCAACAACAACCCGCCCGCCGGTATCTACATTGATGATATCTATCTTGTCTCCCCGGCGATGCTCAGCTTCCAACTGTTTGATCTGGAAAGCATCGAAGTGCTCAGGGGCCCCCAGGGGACGCTATACGGCAAGAATACGACGGCAGGGACGGTCAAGTTCGTGAGCCGCAAATCCACGGTGGACACAGAAGGCTATCTGGCCATGGACGTCGGCCGGTATGAACGGGTGTACCTGGAAGGGGCCGTTGGGGGCATGTTGACGCCGGAATTGGGTGTTCGCATCGCTGCGCAGGTCGTCCAGCAAGGCGAAGGGTTTCAGTTCAATCGCACAACAACACGTGATGTGGGCGAGGTGGATCGATACGCGTGGCGCGCGATCCTGGATTGGCGCCCGGCTGAAGCCATTGAAGTCAGGATCAATCTGCATTCCGGTCAGGACCGTTCCGATCCCCCGTTGCTCAATGTGAACAATATTCTGGATCCGTCGGATGATGTTTTCTTCGAGGACGTATTCAGTTCGGCCGGCGCTGGTCCGCTACGACAGGATGTGCAGAGCCAGGGTGGGGCACTCTCGATCGACTGGGCGGTCACGGATGAATGGTCGCTCACCTCAGTGACAGGCTACGAGGACTATTCCCGCTTCTACCAGGAAGATCGCGACGGTTCGGCGCTCGTGCATCTCGATGGTTTCTACGACAACGAGATTGAGCAGTTCTCCCAAGAATTGCGGGCGACGTACATCAGCGATCCATGGGTCTTGATCCTCGGCGGATTCATTGGATCTGATCAGGTGGACACAAGGGATCAATTTGACGCGCGGGATCTCTTGCCATTGTTCGGATTGGCCGGAGCTACGGCGGTGGGCAATTTCTATCGCCAGGACACGGATACCAAGGCGCTCTTCGCACACTCGGAATGGCAATTCAATAGCCGGTTTCGGCTGAACCTCGGGCTTCGATACACCGATGACCGCAAGGAGTTCAGCAAGGCGTTCACCTTCATAGTGACGCCGGATGTCACCACGGGCGGTGGTTTCCTGTGCGCGCTGCGCCCATTGGGCGACCCGGCCGTCGTTGCAGTGCCGGATGGCGTGCAAACGGGTTGTTTCCCGCCAGCGGTGAATGATTACGACGTGGGCGATGTTTCAGGAAAGGTCGGTATCGATTTCACCGGCATCGAGAATACGCTGATCTACGCGACGGCGAGCAAGGGGTTCAAGTCCGGAGGTTTTCAAGGGCAGTTGACGTTCAACCCGGCGGATTTGGCGGGTTTCGATGAAGAAAACCTGTATGCCTACGAGGTCGGGCTGAAGACCCAGTTTGGGGGCGGACGGGCACAGTTGAATGCCGCCGCGTTCCTTTACGACTTCGAGGATCTGCAGTTCTACGGTCCGCTCTTTGACTCGCCCTTCGGGCCGCTGTTCGGAATTGCCAATGCCGGGGACGCGGAAGTGCGCGGAGCGGAATTCGAACTCGTTTGGCTGGCGGGTGAGGGTCTGGATGTTCGTCTGGGTTTAGGGCTTCTCGACACTGAAATTACCACTTCGATTCTTCCGGGTGTGGCGGAAGGCAGCGACCTGCCCAACTCCCCGGAGATCAATTTCAATACCCGCATCGATTACCGCTGGGCTCTTGGCGCCAGCCTCACAGCAAATGTCATGCTTGCGCTCGCTTACAAGGACGATGTGACCTACGACATTGTTCGCCAACCGCCGGAAACCCGCGAGGAAGGCTATTGGCTGGCGAATGCTCGATTGAGTGTGGACAGCAATAGAGGGAATTGGTCGGCCTATCTGTGGGGCAGGAACCTGACGGATGAGCGCTACCGCACGCAGGTGCTGACCAGCAGCATCGGATTCGGGGAAACCTGGGGGACGCCATTCACGTATGGGATTGGATTCGAGCTTACCTGGTAAGTAATTGCGACCTGTCGGGCGGGATTTGCACAAGGTATTGGGGGTAAATTGGGCGGCGACTGTCCGCCGGAATAACGTGAAGCTGTTGTAGAACATTTCCGAGAGAAGTGCCAGATTAATTGATGAGATGGAGCGGGTAGACGCTTGCTCGGCAGCCAGAAGCGGCGACCGGGATCAGCACCCAAAAGACAATGCGAGAAATACTTGAAACTGCCTTCCGGCACGAATCCGTGCATTTCTTTTCTGATCGATCGAGCGGTCTCAAGTCGATCATCGCCATTCACAACACACGACTCGGTCCGGCAATCGGAGGATGCCGAATACGACCCTATGGATCGACCTCGGCGGCACTGACCGATGTCTTGCGCTTGTCGCAGGCGATGACCTACAAGTGCGCCATCGCCGGTATCCCTTTTGGCGGCGGCAAGGCCATCGTTGTTGCGGAGCCCAAAGAGCACAAGACCGTCGAATTGCTGCATGCATTTGGCAAAGCGGTCGACTCACTTGGGGGCCGCTATATCACCTCCTTCGACATGGGCACGACAATGGACGATATCCGAACAATCGGCGAAGTAACGCCGCATGTCGCCGGAATTGATGCTGAATGCGGTAATGCGTCCGCGTCCACTGCGCAAGGCGTGCTCGCGTGCATCGAAACCAGCATCCGTTATCTGCTGGGTGCCGACCGATCTCTGGATGGCATTCGAGTAGCCATCCAGGGTGTGGGAAACGTGGGCGGGCGTCTTGCCAGGCTGCTATCGGCCCAGGGTGCCAGGCTTGTTCTCGCTGATATTGATCAACAGCGAGTCGGCCTCATGGCCGAGGAACTGGATGCCAGCATTTTGGGCATTGACGAGATCATTTCGGCAGACGTGGACGTTTTTTCTCCCTGCGCGCTCGGTGGAATCTTGAGCCAGGCTTCCATAGGCCGTATTCGGGCTCCGATCATTGCGGGAGGAGCCAACAACCAATTGACGTGCCCACGCGTCGGAACAGAACTCCGGGAACAAGGCATCCTGTACGCGCCAGATTACCTGACTAACGCTGGGGGCATAATCGATCTGCATTACCAATTGAACAAAGAACGCCGAGAAAACCTCAAGATGCACCTTCGCAGACTGGGCAAGATCCTCCGCCGCGTGTACGAACGCTCCGCCGAGACAGGGCTTGCCACAAACGAAATCGCGGATCAACTTGCGGAAGAAGTTGTTCGCAGTGGAAAAATACACGCGGCTTCATAGCGTCAGCGCCCAAACGCCAAATAGCGAAGGAACGCATCGTCCATTGAGGGGCTCAGTTTTTGGGAGTGCCCTCACGGGTACAGTCACAACCAGTCAGCTTTTGGGCGTCGGGGAGGCTCGCCCGCGCGTTCTGGCGATTCCATCCTGTCTGATTGCTTGGCGTCCCCGGACGTGAGCCACAGTGGATCTCGCATCCGGTCTTACGCGGCCGGTCCTCTGGGTGTTGGAGACTCCGGCATGGTAGCCAACGTATCGGCGACCTCCGCCTCGTCTATCACTGAAGACAACCCGGCTTTGTATCCCATGGCACGAGCGATGACGGCCGCCGGCTGCGCAGCGGCGTCCTTGAGCGTGGCGTCGTCGAGGTGGGCGTAGATCGCGGTAGTGTCGCGCTGGCGGTGTCCGAGTAGCCGACCAACCGTGGTGAGCCCGACTCCGTTCATGACGCCTTGCGAGGCCCAGGTGTGACGGCAGTCATGGATCCGGAGACCGGGCAATCCGGCTTCTTCCCGAATGCCCACCCAGAATGTGTAGAGCCGACTGGACGTGAGGGTCTCTGGAAACACTCGCGTTGCCTCTTCCGCCCGGGGGAGAGCGGCGAGCACGCTGGAGGCTTCCTGCCCGAGCCAGAGCGTACGCGGTCCGGTCTTGGAGTCTTCAAGCCGCACGCTCGCGCCGTCCTCGCCAGGTTCGCCGATGTCTTCCCATTTGAGATTGAGGATCTCGGAGAGCCGCGCACCGGTGAGCGTCAGCAGACGGATCGCGGCAACTGGCCACGGATGTTGGGCCTTGTGCGTGTGGAGAACGGTACCGAGCCGTTGTAGTTCCTGGCGGGTGAGAAAACGCGCGACGGGCTTTCTCGGGTTCCTGACAATGTTGGCGCAGGCGTCGGGGACGTGCTCGCCGAGCTCGCCCCACTGGCGGGCGGTCTTCAGCATCGCGCGCAGAATCTCGAACGCGCGGTTGGCCGCGCCGGGTTTGTCCGTGCTGGCCGCGTCGAACCATGCCGAGACCCGGGTGTGGTCGATGGCATCCAGCCTCAGCCTCCCGAAATGTGGCATCAGCCGATGACGCAGGTATCCGTCGTAGGTCTTCAGCGAGGACGGCTTCCAGCGGTGACGGCGCCGTTCACGGTAGCGCTGGGCGAAATCCCGGAACAGCAGCGCCTTCTTCTTGCGCGGCGGCGTCACGTCCTCGCCGCCCCACAGGCGGACGAGCACGGCCGCGCCTTCGCGCCGTGCCGCGTGTAGCGGCAGTTCGGGGAACCGCCCGAGCGTAATTTTGCGCATGCGCTCGTTGACGCGGGTCTGAATGATGAAGGACTTGACCCCGGAGGGCTGTACCCGCACACCGAAGTGTGCCAGCTGGGTGTCCCATAGAGTGTATTCCGTCCCGCGCGGCTTCGCGGCTGCGATGCCCTTTACGGTTAATCGAATGCGCTGCTTGCCGGCCCTCATTGTCTTTTCTCCTTGGCGCTGCCGGTCATGGCCCCGTGGACGATGCCGGAGATGCGCCCCGCCGCGGCGCGGACGTGCTCGTCGGCCAGATGGGCGTAGCGCTCGGTCGAGGCGATGTCGGCATGGCCGAGCAGGCGGCCGACGGTGTAGAGATCCAGTCCGCTCATCACGGCATGACTGGCGAAGGTGTGCCGACAGTCGTGGATGCGCACACCATCCAGCCCCGCGAGGTCCCGCAGCTTCAGCCAGCGGTATCCGAGGTTCTTCATTGGGCCGTCGCCCGCCGGGTTCGGGAACACGTACTCGCTCTCTCGCGGCAGCGCGTTCAGCACCGCTTGGGCGGGTGGCGGTAGCTGGATTGCCTTCGGCCCGGTCTTCGAATCCGGCAGCACGGCGCGGGCGCCGCGTATCCAGTCCCACCTGAGACTTGTGATCTCCGAACTCCGGCCGCCTGTGAACAGCAGCAGCCGGATGACGGAGGCAGCCTGAGTGTCCTCGGCCTGGTCAAGCACATAGCCGAGGCGCTTGAGTTCGTCCAGCGACAGGAACCGCTCACGGGGCGCGGTCTTGTAGCGGCGCATGTTGCGGCAGGGGTTGGAGCCCTGGGGCCGGTAATCCAACAGTTCCGCCTTCCGCATCATCACCGACAGCACCGGCAGAGTCCGGTTGGCGCTGGCGGGGATGGCGCTCATCGAATCGAACCAGCGCCGGACGTCGGCGCGGGCGATCTTCGCGACAGGCATTGCGCCGAAGAAAGGCACGATGTAGCGGTCCAACAGGTAGCGGTTGCCCTGGCGGGTGGATGGCTTCCAGCGAGGCGCCTGGCGGCGCATGAACTCGTCGGCGAAGTCGGCGAACAGGGGTCCGGTCTCGCGCTCGGTCCGGGCGGCCGCGATGGCGGCCACGGC
>JGIcombinedJ30088_10001360_pt1 | contig 25149 bp, 20 predicted proteins | sample PinacodermPK_FD_30088 | JGI IMG/M metagenome (IMG submission 30088)
GGGGACAGATTTTCCGGGGACACCGGGGACAGATTTTCCGGGCACACCGGGGACAGATTTTCCGGGGACACCGGGGACAGATTTTCCGGGGACACCGGGGACAGATTTTAAATCTGTCCCCTTTTTCAGCAGGTCAGCGCGGATTATATAAAATGATTGGTTGTCCATTTTCCAGCCTGTAATGACCCTCTGTAATTACAACCGTGTCCGGCGGCAGGTCTACCGGTGTGGTCCGGCCCTGCTGGGCGCCGGGTATGACATGAAACCTGGCTTTACCCGTGTTATTGATGAAGATGCCGAAATCATCGCCGCGCCGCACCAGCAACTTGGCGGAGACGTGCGGCTGGTTATCCCGCCAGGTGAGCTTGCCGGCGGCGCCCGGCAGCGCCTGTTCGTTGCCGAACAGCAGCCTGACTTCCCGGTTGCGGGTCTGGGTATTGACTGCCGGCGTCACCGTGCGCAAATTAACCGGATAGCGCCTGGCCGTATCTTCGAAATAGATCTCGTCGGCCTGTTCGACAGCCTGGATGTCCAGGGTCGGGACCTGGGCCGAGATTTCCAGTTGTTCGATATCCATGATTTCCAGCAGCTTCGTTCCCATGTCGGCGAATTCCCCCTCTGCGGCCAACCGGGCGGTAACCACGGCCCGGTACGGACTCCTTATGGTGCAACGGGAAATGTTGGTTTGCGCAGTCTCCAGTTGCGCCAGGGCGCCCCGAAGCTGTGCCTGCAGGACCGCCAGGTCGGCTTCGCGCTGGTCCAGCAATTCGGCGGACGCGGTCTGCTTCCGTTCCAGTTCCCTGGTTCTTTCCAGGCGCCGTTCGGCCAACCGGATACGGGCCTCCAGTGCGCCGATATCCGCTTCGGCCTGCTGTTGGCCGATGCGGTAATCCGTACAATCCAGCCTCACCAGCACACTGCCGGCGTCGACAACCTCGCCGACCTTCACGGAGATCCCGTCGACACGCGCCTTGATCTGGGCAGCGACGGACGTGTCATTCAGGCTGACGACAGTCGCCGGCGCGGATTCCCAGAGGTAAATTGCGATGTCCTTGACCCGCGCGGTTTTCACCGGGACGGCATTTTGCCCGCTCGATACGAGCGGCAAATTGAGAAGCAGCAATATCAGGAATGCCTGTGCGAAAGATCTGTTTACCATAACTTCTGCTTGATGACGGTCCGCCCCGGTACCGGGAATGATCCTGTTCACGGTGAATTCCATTAATTTCAGGGCGTGCTGAAAAACGGCTTTATACTATAACAATTCCTTTATGGGTGTGTCTGCATCAGCCGGTTATTTTTATTCACTGCCTTATGCAGCGGGATCAGTTTTTTACAGTCCTTGCACTGTATGCCATAAAAGTTCGATACAGCAGGGGGATAACCAGTAATGTCAGGATTGTTGAAATCGCCAGTCCCCACACGATCGCAGTAGCCACGGGACCCCATACCAGTGATTTCCCGGCCAGTCCGGCGGCCAGTGAAAACAATCCCGCAATAGTTGTCAACGAGGTGATAAAAACAGGCACAACCCGTCTCCGGGCGGCATATACCGTCGCATGCAACAGGCTCATACCCTGTTCCAGGCGGGTGTTGGCTGCCGAGATCAGAACGATGGCGGCATTCACCGCAATGCCCGACAACGCCACTACGCCGTACAGGGTAAACAGGCTTAAGGGATTCCCGGTTACCAGCAGCCCCAGCGTGACGCCGGTAAATGCCAACGGCACCGTGGTAATCACCAGGAATGGTTGAAAATAGCTGCGGAATTGCGTGCCTAAAATAACATAAATGGCGCCCAGACCAAGCAGCAGCAACAGCCCTATGGCATCCAGGCTCTCGGTGATATCATCCAGTTCGCCGGAAAAATCGATGGAGACATCCGGATATCCGGCCTGTATTTCGCGCCATTTATCCCTGATCAGGCCGTTTGCCTGCAAGGTATTGATTTGCTCCGTATCGATATCGCTTTCCAGGGTAACCGCCCGGCGGAAATTGTAGTGGAGAATGCTTTGCGCGCCTCTCCCCGGCATACTCACCACCAGTTCTTCCAGCGCAATGGACTGGCCGTCCGGCAACGAGATGGTCTGCCGCATCAGGTTATCTATATTAGTGTCACTGTCTTTTTTCGACACCACCCTGACCTTGATTTCCTCCCCCGCATCCTGAAACACGGCCACGATTTCACCATCCACGTAAGTCTGCACGGTGCGCGCCACGGTTGCAGGGTTGAGACCGGCCCGCTGTACGGCTTCACCGTCAAGGCGCAAAGCCAGTTCGGGGTTTCCCGGGCGGTAATCCAGAGTGATGTTTTTATACACCTGCTGCCGTTCGAGGAAGTCACGCAGTTCATCGGCAGCCTGCAGCATGGCCTGGTATTCACTGCCCAGCACCTTGACACTGACGGCTTTGCTCGCAGGTAGCGCGCCACCCATTTCCAGGACTGATACAGCAATCGGCCCGGGCATGCTTTCCACGCGCTGCAAGACATTTTTGGCAATAACGGAGACCGGGCGACCATCATGGGCGCGCGGATACAAACTGAACATTATCTGGCCGAGGGTATCGCCGTAAAATGGCTGCGTCTCGGTCAACTGTATGCCGGCAAAGCTGACGGAGGAGCGTAGTTCACCCGGGAGAAATTCCTTTAACACCTCTGCCTCGGTCTCTACCAGGATGCGGCTGGTATCTTCCACCGATACGCCCTGGGGAAGTTCAATATTCAGGTTGAACATCCGCACAGGGTCAAACTGGAGAAAGTTGTATTGGATCCGCCCGCTGGCCAGGGCGCCCAGCGCCAGCGCTATCAGCAGAATAATCAATAACAGGATAACAACAGGGTAGCGCAGGGATTTAACCAGGACCCGCGTGTAATAAAGCCGGAGCCGATGGTTCGCCGCCGCCCTTTTTCTCTGAACGGCGCCGGCGTTGGCAAAATCCAGTTTCATCCCCAGCACGTGAGACGGCAATATCCAGTATGCCTCAACCAGGCTGATGAGTAAGGCTACCGTTACCACTATCGGCACGACGCGCATAAAATCCCCGACAACGCCAGGCAGCAGCGCAAGCGGAAGAAACACGGCGATAGTCGTCATCACCGAGGTGGTAACCGGCGCGAACACTTCCCTGAAGGATTCAATGACGGAAGTCATGGCGTCCAGTCCCCGTTGCAGGCGGTAATACACGGCTTCAACCACTACTACCGCGTCATCGACAATCATTCCCAGGACAACCACTACTCCGAGGAGCACGGAATTATTCAGCGTAAAATTACTGGCGTTGAGAATGAGAAACGTGCCGGCAAGAGTAAACAGGATACCGATACTGGTCATGAATGCGATGCGGGTGCCCAGGAATACCCAGGTGACCAGCATGACCAGAACAAGGCCGAGCAGCGCATTGGTCTGCATCAGCGCCAGTGCCTGCCGGGTACTCACGGTCTGGTCGTCCGCCAGGAACAACTCCACGCCGGTTGCGGCCTTCAGGCGGTTACGCTCTTCCAGGTACTCATTCAGCCTGTCAATCAGTTCCAGTATGTTCGTGTCGGCGTGCTTGGCTATATTCAGGGTCACCGCAGGATTACCGCGAAAGGTGACGAGCGACGACCGCTCCTCCCTGGTCCTGATCAACTCGGCGATCTCTCCAAGCGGCACCACCCCCGCTGCCGTGACGACAGGGAAGTCCTGCATGATTGCCGGATCCGGGCTGGTGCCCGTCAAACGCACGATCCATGTGCCGTCGGAGGTTTCCAGGTCGCCCGCGGTGGTATCGCGAAAATAGGCGCGGATAGTCTCTGAAATATCCACAGGCGTTATGCCCAGCCCTTCCAGGCGTTCGGGAATAAACCTGATATGCAGTTCCGGGTCAGCCAGCCCTGTCGCGGCAACGCCATCTACGCCACTGAGCCGCTCCAGGTCTTTTTTTACGCTGTTTGCCTGCCGTCTCAGGTTTTCATCGTCGCCGGGGCTGGTTACCACCACTATGGCGCTTGGGAACGAGTTGGAAGTGCTCAGTTCCTGGACAACCGGTTCTTCAGCCTCTTCGGGAAACTCATCGACATAGGTGTTCTGCACTTCCCGTCTCAGGTCAACCAGGCGTTGGTTGAACGTGGCGTCATCAACCTGTTTGAACCAGACCAGGATATTGGAGATGTTATCCCGGCTGGTGCTGAGCACATACTTTATATCCCTGACAGTGCTGCGCAACGCGTCTTCAACGGGGTCGGTAATGCGTTTTTCAATATCTGTCGCAGAGGCGCCGGGATAAATACTGATGATGTTGACCCAGTTGAAGTTAATCTCCGGGTCCTTGGCCCTGGGCATCTGCAGGTAGGAGAGCGCCCCCAGGACGAGTACCAGACCGAATGCCAGGTTCGCCAGTACGTGATTGGATAAAAACCGCCTGAGGAAATTCATCAGCGAATAACCTCTATTGCCTCCCCGTCCTGCAAACCGTATTGCCCTTCCGTTATCACCGAAGTATCCAGCGGCAACGCCGTTGGCGCTGCCCTGCCCTGTTGCGCGCCGGGAAGGGCATGAAACCTGGCTTTGCCCCTATCGGCAATAAAGACTCCGAGGCTGTCCTGGCGCCGGACCAGTACCCTGGCGGAAATATGTGGCCGGTTGTCCTGCCAGACGAGTTTGCCGGCTGCGCCCGGCAGGGCCGCTGTGTTACTGAACAGCAGTCTTGCTTCCCGGTTGCGCGTCTGGGTATTGACTGTCGGCGCCACCGCGCGTAACTCGGCATCATAACGGCCTGTTGAATCTTCGAAATACAGGTCCTTGATGGTTACAACCTGCCCGATGTCCGTGGCCGGCACCTGCGCAGAAATTTCCAGTTGCCCGATATCCACGATTTCCAACAACTCCGTTCCTTTCTGTGCAAATTCTCCCACCGAACCTGTTCTTGCGGTGATGACGGCCTTGAACGGACTGACTATCGTGCAGCGGGAAATGTCGAGTTTGGACATATCCAGTTGCGATAATGCGCCCTGGTAATCCGCGCGTAATACGGCCAGGTCGGCTTCTCTCTGGTCCAGCAACTCTTCCGATACGGTCTGCTTTTCCACCAGCGCCTCAGTTCTGGCCAGGCGGCGTTGCGCCAGTTTAATGCGCGCCCGGAGGGACGCTATTGTCGCCTCTGCCTGTTTCCTTGCCAGTTCAAAATCCGTGCAATCCAGCCGGGCGAGCACACTGCCCGGTTCGACAATATCAGCGACACGGACGGAGATTTCATCAATACGCGCACCCACCTGCGTGGAAACAGCGGTGTTATTCAGGCTGACGACGGTAGCCGGCGCAAACTTGTGGGGATAGACCGCGATATCCGCAAGACGCGCCGCTTTCACGGGAATACTGCTCTCAGCGCCCGGACTGAGATGCAACAAAAGTAACAAACCTGTCAGGAGCGCGCTGACGCCGACCCGTTGCCGGTAACCTGATCTATTTCCGTTCTTATGCATAGCCTGTGGAACTATAGCAATTCCTTGACAGGTACGTCAGTGTCAGCCAGTTTCAACTTATCCACTACCTTTCGTGCCGGGATCAGTTTCTTGCTGAACATGAACTCCTGCGGTTTGTTGATCGCGTCAACAGCAATCACCCTGCCGGATTTCAGGTAAAACGCCGCGAAACTCCGGCCCTCTCCGGGGTTGCCCCGGGTAACGATTTCATCGTAACCCTGCGACAGTCCGGCGATCTGCAACATCAGGTCATACTGGTCCGACCAGAACCACGGCACACTGTTATAACTTGTATCCTTGCCGCAGGCAGCGCCGGCGATGACCCTGGACTGGTCCGTGGCGTTCTGTACCGACTCGAGCCTTACCCAGCGGTCGTAGATCGGGTTGTGATGATAAGTGCAATCCCCGGCGGCGAAAACATCCGGGTCCGATGTTTGCGCCTGGGCGTTGACTACAATGCCGTTGTCGATTTTGAGCCCTGCCGCCTGGGCCAGTTCCGTGTTCGGCAGTATGCCGACACCTATAATAACGAGGTCTGCAGCAAATTCGCTGCCGTCACTGCACAGGACTTTGGCAACCTTGCCGTTGCCCTTAAAACCGGTCACGCCGGTACCGCAACGAATACTGACGCCTTCTTCCCGGTGTACGCGGGTATAGAATTCCGATATCACCGGGGCCGTTACACGCTGCATTACCCGCTCCATCATCTCCAGCACCGTGACGTTCATGCCTTTCCTGTTCAGGACCGCCGCAGTCTCAAGGCCGATGTACCCGCCGCCGACAATCACGGCGTTAGCCCCGGCATTGATGTATGCGCTTATCCGCTCGACATCCTTTAAATCACGCAGGTAAAACACGCCGTCCAGATCCACTCCCGACAGGTTCACTTTCCTCACTTTTGACCCTACGGTTAACGCCAGCTTGTCATAGGACAGGGTTTCGCTATTACTCAGCCGCACAGTCTTGTTGTCCCTGTTGATGGACTCCACAGTGGTGTCCAGAATGAACTCAACTTCTGATTTCTCATACACTTTTGCCGGGCGGATGAGTATTTCATCCAGTGTTTTCTCCCCGGCCAGGTAGTCTTTTGACAAGGGCGGACGGTGATAAGGTATGGAGGCTTCGGCGCCGACAACAACAATTCTGCCCTGCCAGCCCTGCTGGCGCAGACTTGGGGCCAGCATGGCTGCAGCATGGCTGGCGCCGGCGATTACAAAAATCTCACTCATAAATGTATATCCTCATCTGATGCACCGCCAGGTTCGGATGAGCGATTCAGGACTATCATCCGCAGGGATAATCGCTCATCCGAACCTGTTCCACTGTATAGCTAATGGGATAGTTTAACCACAACATGATACATTGCACTGGTCAATCGGGTTAAATCGTTGGCGTCTATAATATATGGAGGCATGATGTAGATCAGCCGGCCGAAGGGCCTGATCCATACGCCTTGGTCCACAAACCGGCGCGGGACGACATGCATATCCACGGGCCGGTCTACCTCTACCACGCCAATGGCGCCAAGCACCCTTACGTCAACGACGTTGTCCAGTTCCCTGCACCTGGCCAGCTCATCCTGTAATTGAGCCTGGATTTCAGCGACCCGCTGTTCCCAGCCCGTCTGTTCCAGCAAATCGATACTTGCCAGCGCCACGGCGCAGGCCAGCGGGTTCGCCATGAAGGTGGGTCCGTGCATGAATACGCCTTTACCTTCAGCAGAGATGGTATCTGCAACCCTGGCAGTCGTCAGCGTAGCCGCCATAGTCATGTAGCCTCCGGTGAGCGCCTTGCCGAGGCACATGATATCGGGACTGATCCGGGTGTGTTCACAGGCAAACAGTTTGCCGGTCCTGCCGAACCCGGTGGCAATCTCGTCGAAAACCAGCAGCAGGTCAAACTCATCACAGATCTGCCTGACCCTGTCCAGGTACGCAGGGGAGTAAAACCACATGCCCCCGGCGCCCTGGACCACCGGTTCAAGAATTACCGCGGCAATTTCATCGTGGCGGCTTTCAGCCAGCGCTTTCAGAGACTCGATATCATCATCGTCCCATTCCTCACCGAAGCGGATTCCGGGAGTATCGGCAAAGTAATGTTCCGGCAACACGTCCCTGAACAGTGAGTGCATGCCCGTGACCGGGTCACAAACAGCCATGGCGCCGAAAGTGTCGCCATGGTAACCCTGCCGTATGGTCAACAGCTTTTGCTTGCCGGGACGCCCTTTTGCCGCCCAGTACTGGATTGCCATCTTGATGGCAACCTCCACCGACACCGAGCCGGAATCGGCAAAGAAAACGGTCTGTAGATCACGCGGGGTAATATCCACCAGCTTCTGCGCCAGCCTGACCGCCGGTTCGTGGGTCAGGCCGCCGAACATGACATGGGCCATATCCTCAAGCTGTGCCCCGACGGCCGCGTTCAATACCGGGTGATTGTAGCCGTGGATGGCGCACCACCAGGACGCCATACCGTCGATCAACTCGCGACCGTCCGCAAGCGTGAGCCTCACACCCCGGGCGCAAACAACCGGAAATACCGGCGGCGGATCCACCATGGACGCATAGGGGTGCCAGAGCAGCGACCGGTCGGCATCAATCAGGGTTTGATTAGTCATTACGATGTCGTAATATCCCGGTAGTAAGATACGGAATTAACGCACAATATACACTGCTTGATGACATAAGTTATGTGCGAGCCACTCGCACCTTGTCCATGGACTCATACCTGCGTCTGCAGCCGGGACGACGCGGCATTTTATCACCGTATCAAGCCACTCCATGTACCAGGGGACCCCGGCGCCGCATTCGAGCGTCTGAAAAACCTGCTGGAGGGTGCGGCGCGAACTGTCATTATCACTGCAACGGATGATTATGTGCACGCTGCCTGCCGCAGCCGGCGCGGGTACATTGACGACCTGGAGTGCCGCCTGTGCGCTGCGGACAAGGTGATCCATGTACGTTCCGCGGCGCGGTCGTGGCACGCTGTCTACGACTTCGAGGTGAACCGGGCGCGTATCGAGAAGCTGCGCCGGGAGCTTCAGGCAGGATAATCAGGGGTCAGTAACCCGCTGCATGTCCGTCCTTGCGGGATTCCGAGGCGCCGTGATATACGCCGTTGCCGGCTCTCATAATTGCCTGGTAGCCGCCGAAGCCGTCTTCCGCCCGTTGCACATGGTGGCCGCGCTTGGCCAGTTCCTTGACTACCTGGTCCGGGAAACCTCTCTCCATCAGAACTACCCCACCGTCCGTGAGGTATTCATTCGCGTCGGCCATGGGCATGGTAGAACCGTCATGACGCCAGCGCGGCGCATCTCCCGCCAACTGTAAGTCCATCCCGAAATCGATGATATTCGTCAAGACCTGCACGTGCCCCTGGGGTTGCATATCGCCACCCATAACGCCGAAACTCATGAAAGGCCTGCCGTCTTTCATAACGAATGCCGGAATAATGGTATGGAATGGCCGTTTCCCCGGCGCGTACACGTTGGCATGGGACGGGTCCATGGAAAACATCAGCCCGCGGTTCTGCAGGGCAAAACCCGTTCCGGGGACGACGATACCGGAGCCGAAGTAGTAATACACGCTTTGGATCAACGATACCATGTTGCCTGCGGAATCCGCTGCCGTCAGGTAGATGGTATCGCCATCCCGTAAAATTCCCTCCCCCGCCCGGACCTTCAGCGCCGCGCTGTCCTTGATCCCGGATCGTCTCTTCCTGCTGTATTCCGCGCTCAACAGGCGTCCTGTCCGGACCCTGGAAAAATCCGGATCCGCGTAATATTTCGCCCGGTCTTCGAATACCAGTTTTTTTGCCTCCAGCATCAGGTGCAGGCAATCAACGTTCATAAATCCCATGGCGGCGAGGTCATCGTCCCCGAGCATCTGCAACATCTGCAAGGCGGCGATACCCTGGCCGCCGGGCGGCAATTCAAATACATCATAACCCCGGTAGTTCACCGACAGCGGCGCGACCCAGTCCGAGTGGTGTGATTGCAGGTCGGCGTGGTCGATGTAACCACCGTTCTCCTGCATGAAACCGGTGATACGGTCAGCCAGTTCACCCTGGTAGAAGGCCTTGTTGCCGTCATTCGCGAGCAGGCGGTAAGAGCGGGCTAGGTCCTCATTGGTAAATATGCTGCCGACGGCGGGCGCCCGGCCCTCCGGGGTATACAAGGTATTGAACGCCCCCGGTACGGTGCCCGATATTTCAGCCGCCGCCCACTGCCACTGACCGGCTATGACAGGCGACACCGGAAATCCGGCTTGCGCGTATTGGATTGCCGGCGCCAATAGTTCAGCAAACGGCATTTTGCCGAACTTCTCGTGTAACGTGGTCCAGCCGTGGACCGCACCCGGAACAGACACCGACAGTACGCTGTTGTGTGGAATCTGGCGTGTGCCCAGCTGTTTTAAACGCCCGGCCAGTTCCCGGTGGCTGAGAGACTTGGGAGAACGGCCGCTGGCATTGAGTCCATGCAGTTGTTGTTGTTTTTCATCCCAGACAATGGCAAACAAATCGCCGCCAATGCCGCACATATGGGGTTCCATCAGTCCCAGGGCTGCATTGGCTGCGATGGCTGCATCCACCGCACTGCCGCCTTTTTTCAATATACCCAGGCCGATGTCGGTTGCTATGGGCTGGCTGGTTGCCACCATGCCGTTGCCGGCTATGACTGTAGAACGACCGCTTTTGATGTTCATGCTCTTCGTCCAGTTAATATTTACCACAGAGATCACAGAGGATAATAGAATGATTATATTTAATCTGCGTCAATCTGCGTAATCTGCGGATTATTATACCCATGAGCTACCTCTGAATTGAAACGGCTTGCCTGTAGACCGGCATTTCATCAATATGTCGGACGTGAAAGACGGTAATCCTGCATGAATAATTTCATCATAAAAGCCGAAAACCTGAAAAAGTCCTTTAACGGAGAATTTGTCGTCAAGGGAATAGATTTGCAGGTGCCCTACGGCGGTTGCTTCGGCCTGCTCGGCCCCAACGGCGCCGGCAAGACAACTACGTTGAGGATGATCCTGGGACAATCCCCCCTGTCTGGCGGTGACCTGGAAGTCCTGGGGTTGAATGTCCCCACGCATGCCAGGCAGATACGGAAAGACATCGGTATCGTTCCTCAACTGGATAACCTGGACCCGGACTTTACCGTTGCCGAGAACCTGGAAGTTTATGCCGGGTTTTTCAGCCTCAGCGGGCCGGCGTTGCAACACCGGATCCGGGAGTTATTGAAATTTGTCGAACTGAGTGAAAAAGCCGATGTCCGGATCAACCAGCTGTCGGGCGGCATGAAACGGCGTCTGAGTATTGCCCGGGCCCTGGTCAATGAACCCAGCCTGCTGGTACTGGACGAGCCGACGACCGGCCTGGACCCCCAGGTCAGGCACCTGATCTGGGGCAGGTTGCGTGAGTTGAAGAACTCGGGTACAACCTTGTTGCTGACGACTCATTTTATGGAAGAAGCGGAACGCCTGTGTGACGATATCGTGATCATGGACCACGGCGTTATCCTCAGCCAGGGGCATCCAAAACAGTTAATCAAAAACCACGTGGAACCCGAAGTTGTGGAAATTCACGGGGAGATGGATGCGCTGCCGGGCATACTGACTGAGCAAGATATCTACCGGGTGGAGATAGTTGGAGAGACAATTTACTATTTTACCGACGCCCCCGGTGAAATTATCCGGCGGGTTGAAGACAAGCCCAAGGTGCATTACCTGCACCGTCCCGCCAACCTGGAAGACGTATTCCTGCGCCTGACCGGCAGGGAGATGAGGGAAACATGATCGACTGGCGTCTCCCTGAAATGCGTTTCGGGATGTTCCTGGTCTGGCGCCGGAACCTGCTGGTCTGGCGGAAATTACTGATCCCCAGCTTACTGTTTAACTTCGGCGAACCCTTTTTATACCTGCTGGGACTCGGCCTGGGACTGGGGCGATTCGTTGGCGAACTGGGCGGATTACCATACCTGACTTTCCTGGCCAGCGGCCTGATTGCCTCATCGTCGATGAACACGGCAACGTTTGAAGGACTGTTTTCAGTCTATACGCGTATGGTCCCGCAACAGACCTACGAAGGCATGCTGGCAACCCCCCTGGAGGTTGACGATATCGTCGCCGGCGAGATGCTGTGGTGCGCAACCAAGGGACTGTTCAGCAGTTCGGCCATTTTACTGGTGGCATTTTTACTGGGCGCAATCTCGCACTGGCAGGCGCTGCTCTGTATCCCTCTCTTCTTTTTAACAGGCTTGTGTTTCGCCGGTCCGGCCATCATGGTCGCCTCGTTTTCCCGATCTTATGACTTCTTTAACTACTACGTCACCCTGGTATTGACACCCATGTTCATCTTCTGCGGCGTTTTCTATCCCGTTGCGACCTTACCCGATTTTGCCCAATCCGTGGTGCGGTTGTTGCCCCTGAGTCATTCAATCGCCCTGATACGCCCCCTGGCAACCGGACAGGAAATATCCCAGGTAATTCTCCATATCGGTGTGCTGCTTGCGTTTGCCCTCGTCAGCTTTTACTGGGCTGTCGTGCTGGTGCGCAGACGGTTGATCCAGTAGTGGTAGTATAGCTATCCACCCGCTTAATTATTTTGGTTTCATCTGCGTAAAGTACCAATACGCAATCATTCATATACATATTTCCATATCTGATTGAACTGGTACTACAACACTCCCCACGACAATGCACAATTGTTGATGACGTGTCAAAACCCGTCCCGCTGGATGAGTTGACTAAGGACAAATTGTTCTTTGTGAGAAAAACCCGAATGGCAGTTCCGAGCCCCTCTGTTAGATTCTGCGCCTCTTAACGGACAGGTGTAGGGCTTCTCTGAGTTGTTCAGATGTTGGATGTCTTCATCATCTATTTTGGCAACAGTTTGTTGCAAATGTTACTCCTAATCTGTCAACTGAAGTATCCCAAAATGGTCCGCTAGCGCGTAATTAATAAAATGCTCTACGTCCTTAGTCGCGAGCAAGAGATCATCATAAGAACTGCCCTGAGGTTCGGTAAGTCTGGCAAATTGCTCTAAAGCAAACTCCCAATCGTGATTGGTTATCGCTAGGAGTGTAGACCCCGCGCAGGCACGAACAGCTATGCTTTTATCGTTCACCAATCGTCCAATGGTAGAACGAAAGCGATCAATGTACGAGGCATCTCGCTGAATGAGGGTGCTAATAGCCTCGGCAGCACGTCCACGAGTCGTGTTGATACCGTGTCCAATAATATCTCCTCAATAATAGAACTGGCCACCTATGGCTTTTTCATTCCATAATTCTTTATCTGGGTCGGTATGCTCAGTTGCCAACCAGTCAAGCATTTGCACGGCGTCGTCAGGAAGCTTATCTTTGATGGAACCCAATACATCAGCAATCGCCTTTCCACAACTATGACGTGTTTCAGAATATGCCTTGCGGCAAACTGCCAATTTGAGCTCGACATATCCATTGGTTTCTCTCAAACCATCGATGTTTACATTTTATTTTATAATATAATTAATGATTACAGGTAATTAAGTATATAAATTGCAAAATAAAATATAGTAAATCAGTTGTTGATATTTCGAATTCTGCCTGATTTTCACCTATGAAGTTTAATTTGTCCCAATCACTTCATTGCCGGGAATCATTTCGAATGATTCGATATCTCGGGTATTCAGATATACTCCGCCTTGTTTCAAGTCTCGCCTGACTGCAAGTTCGGCATCCAGGAGATAGGCAGGACGGAGAACAAATTCATGATTTTCGGCTGCCGGATCGAAAGAGTATTTATCAAGCCACCCGAAGTAGTAAATACCCTGTTTTGTACGTACCAATGCCCAGAGTTCATCATCAGGAGCGTGAGTGGCAACAACCGGCCAAATCGCTTGAGAGTCAGGGTCGGGCAAGAAGGGAATAAATTTACGTAACCGATAAAATCCTACGAGAAATAAATACCAGACGACCCCACCGATAAGCAGGACCAATATAGTCTTAGGCTGGATGGAGGCATCCCTTGTCAGGTTGAAAGGATTAAAATCATTGTTATCAAAGATCCATGATGTACCTGCAAGACCTAAAAGAATTATGAAACTGTGGACAATACTCCAGGCGACATTCTCGAACTGAGACATGCGCTTGGCTGGGTAACTGACACGGTAGAGTTGCATGGCGAGGAAGCCAGGCGCCAAGTAGAGCAAAAGGCCTATGGCCTCATTAAATGGAATACCCACAACAGGAGCTTATCCTGAAGAATCAGGAATAATCAGTTACTGGTGCCAGTGTCACTGCTACTATTACTGGTTTGACTCGGTTGTATCTGGGCAGGTTGTTCAGTTTCAGGAACTCTTAATGCCGAGAACGGCGGCTCGGTTTTAGGGGCCGGGTTAGTATGGGTGAATGATCTTTCAACTGTAACGTTGCGAGCCTTATTATCGCCTGACATGTATGTCGCCTCCTGATACTTTCTGAGCTGCGAGATAATTCATCTTTGCATGCATGAATATTATCGCCCGACGCCCAGAGGAATGTCAAGAAACAGCAGTCTGTACAGCCTGCAGCAGGCGCTGTTTTTCAGTGCCCTGATCCGACATTGATCTTGTCCGAAACTCTCACTCTGACTCTGACTTACAAGCTTTTTGATTAAGATGCGTACAGGAAATATGGGACTTCTGGTGAAAATATGTTTCAGAAGTCGCGGTTGTAACGCAGCAGTAATGCAAAATCGTGTTGTCCGCGGGTGTGCCCTGCATGGCGGGTGACGAGTGTCGCCAGGTGGGCCTGTCCGCCTTTCCAGGGCCGGCTATAGGCCAGTTCAAGGTCAAGCTGACGACCCGAGGGTTCCAGGTCGAGAGTGCTTCTTTCGATCTGTACCTGCCTGTTCCGAGTCCGGCCCGAGGACCAATGGAAGCGGGCGTTTCCTGACTCAACGCGCAGCGGCTGGGACAGTCTGAACGCCAGGCGGTCGTGCGTATAGCCGATGTCTTCGCCGATAACACCAATTGCAAAAGTGCTGGTCCACAGAGCGGACGGATCACGCAGCATCCCGTATTTTTGCATCCCGGTCAGGCTGACGCCCGCATGGAGGTCGCCAAGGACGGTCCAGTGATTACCGAGCCGACGGTATGCCGAGACTCCCGTAAAGACAGTATCGGCGTTCAGTTCGCCGAATGCACCGCTTGGTCGACTGCCGGCAAGACGGTCTGGTTCCATCAACCAGCCTGCCTGGATGGCGACCCCGGACAGCCTGTTGTGCGCGAAGCGGTATTCAGCCAGCGCGCCGGTAGACTGACTGGTGTCGATATCGCGTCGTTCGCCGTATTGCGCAGCGCCGTGAAACGCTGCGATACTGAGAGCGCTCTTGCCTATTGGTATTGCGATGCCCGCGGCCGCGCCGTTGCGGGCGAACGTAAGGAAGGGATTGGTAAAGGCTGCATCGTCGGTGAATGTCCCCGGAGTAATTGAGCCGGTGGCATGAAGCCCGAAACGCCAACCCGGATGGCTGCGCAGCCCGAAGAAGATTTCGTTGTCTCCGGCATGGCGAGTCAAGGACAATGAAGCGAGTCGGGATTCGATTGTATCGTATCCGGTTCCCCGGCGAGTATAGCTGTGAAGACCGGTTATTTCAGCGTCAGCTTCTGCTGAAATCCCTGACGGGATTAAGCCGTAATAGCGCCGATCCGGCACAGGTTCAAGTCGCATCCTTAGTTCAAGGTCCTGTGTATTCCACACGCCGCCGCGCGGATCATTGCCCAACACCCAGAGGCGTTCTTCGAGGCGTGCGCCGGCGCTCGCGTTCGGTTGGATGTAATCATTGAGCGGACGGAAGAACGGCGCATCCAGTTCATCGAAGCTCGCTATCTCACTGGAGGCAAGCCCGCGAGAGAGCGCATCGCCGAAGGCTGGGCCAAGAGAGACGGTGCTGAGGCTTTCCGGGGCTGAAGGTCCGGAAAGTGAATGACCGGTCAGCATGCGCGTGCCACCGACCGGCCGGGTGGCGCTGTCAAGGTCAAGAAACCCTTGGCCGTAGATGTCAGAGTCTGCGTATATTCCCTCCTTGTTTGCCGTTTCCAGCATGCGCCTGACGATCTCATCGTTGCCGAGTTGGTCGCGATAGTACTGGGCAAGCAAGGCAACCCCGCCAGTGACGACAGGCGCTGCAAGAGAGGTGCCGGACGCGCTGGCGTAACAGTCCCCGGACCCGGTTGGACAGTAGGTGTTGGGTAAGGGCGCTGTGAGTTCTACGCCCGGCGCTGCCAGGCAGAAATCCTTTGCAATGCCGCAACGGCTGGAGAAACCTGCGATCTCACCGTTCTGGTCGGTTGCGACCACGGCAACAGAGTGGCCGCGCAGTTCAGGAATACGGACAGGGAGCCCAGCCACGATCTCGACCGAGGTAGCAGACTCTATGGTTCCGTCAAAGTGTACTTCGCCGCGGGCATTGCCTGCTGCCCATACGTAGATGGTGCGTTCACTGGCCGGGGTAGCTGCCTGGGCAATAGCTTCAAGGGTGAGGGGCAAAGCGCCGCGGATCTCCGTTTCATTGTAATCCTCGATGTTCCCGAAAAAACCAAAGCTCAGGTTGATGGCCGTGACACTGGGGTTTAACCGTTTGGAAATCTCTGCAAACTCCAGGTCTGTCGAACCCAGGGAACCGGGCAGGCTCAGGTCAATGGGATCATAGTAATCGGGGGGATCGCCGAAGGGGATACCCACCGAGAACAGTTTGGCGTCGAAGGCAATTCCGTGAACGGCAAACTCACTTCCGGTTCCATTGGTGGCGTCTGTTTGCCGGTTTGCCGCTATAACGCCTCCCACCAGGGTGCCATGTGACGGAGGTCCCGCATCCAGTGAGCAGGATCCGTCCGGTTCGCTCATTGCACAAAAGCTGTAGTCCGGGTCGTATCCTGCAACATTGAAGGAATCGGTATGTAATTTCCCTGCAAACTTTGTATGTCCCGGGTCAATGCCGCTGTCAATAATGCCGATAGTGACGCCTTCACCGGTGGCGCCGCGGGCGTAGGCATAGTGGGCGTTGACCTGCTCCAGGGCGGGCTGGTTGCGGAACTCGGGGTGCCCGGCATATTCCCGGCGCAATTCAGCTTCAGCTTCGTCAGGCTCGGCCGTGACCGGTGGCGGTTCCGGCATGACGGGCGGAGGTTGGGGAGTGGCCGGAGGCGATTGGCTTTTGGTTCCCCCTCCCCCACTACAACCGGTGATGAGTAACATCATCCCACCTGTTAACACCAGTTGTTTTGCTATAGTAATAATATATTTTCTCCAGGAGTTCCGCGGTGAGACAACCATGCTACATACATTTGCAGCTGCATACACTGGGTTTGTTTGTATTCACCGTACTCCTTGCCTTGCTCTCAGGATCTGCGACCGCCCGAACACAAAAACCCGTACTCCACGGTCAACACTGGGTAGCGGTTACCGGTAAACCGCTGGCGGCAACAAGGTGGAATGGGAAATGAACCCGCAGGAGGCAGCCGAAGCCGCCAACATAAACAGTTTCCAGATGCGCGGTTCGTTCATGGATCATCCTTCCGAGCCGGGCAAGATGTGGATACGCAAGGATGTGCCGGCCTGGGTGCGGGACCGGCTGTCGGATATGGGTTATACCCTGGAACTGAAGGAAAGGACTTCAGGCCCTATCACCGCCATCTGGTTTGACCGCAAACACGGTAGTATGTGGGGTGCGGCGAGTAACCAGGGCGATGACTACGGGATTGCCTGGTGAACATGGCCGGTAGTCCTTCAGGAATTCTAATAAATTGCCGGCAGCGGTTCCAACCCCAGCAGGAAGCGTCCGTAATTTCTCGTGCCGACCTCATAGTTGAACACCACGTGCTGGGCTATGGCGTAAAAATCACGCCAGAACCGTTGTATCGGCGTTCCCGCATAGATGGCGAATGCGCCGGTATTCTGGAATAAAGTATCTGCCACCGACCTCGTCTCCCGGCCCAGGTATGAGCGCCAGGCGAACGTCCTTGTACGCACCTCCAGGGTATCCACCTCTTCGCCATTGCTGATTGCCGTACCCACTTCCATAATCTCGTCGGCGTAGCGGTACATTAACTGTTCGCAGGCTTCCAGCTTAACCGAAGATTCAGCCAGGATCATCTGCGACGGGACCATTTCGTCCTGGCGTTCTACGGTAAACAGGGGCACGCGTTTACTCATCCTTTCCTTATACATCCTCAACATCGCCTGGGCGCCGCCGACGTGACAGCCCACCAGCGATACGGCCAAGCCCGGGCCGAAGGGCAAGCGATACAGGGGACCGTTGTTATAGACGTGTCCCGGGGCAACATTATCATTGATGATGGACCCCATACTGATCGCCCGGTATTCCGGGATAAACATATCCTTTACCTGCACACTGCAACTGGCGGAGGAGCGCATTCCTACCGTATCCCAATCGTCCAGCACCTCGTAATCACCTTTGGGGAGAAACATCATGAAGTATTCAGGCTCCGCCTCTGTCTGCACCATGGCCCCCAGTGCGATAAAGTCAGCCCAGGGAACGCCGCTGACAAACGCCCACTTGCCATTGAGGATATAGCCGTCAGCTACCGGAGTCGCTTTCCCGGCAGGAGCGAAGGCATCCGAGAACAGTTTATGCGGGTCCTCCTTCCACATTTCGTCCTGCAACTCCGGTTTGACCAGTGAACCCCACCAGTGGTGAATGGCGAACAGGCTGTAAATCCAGGATGCCGCCATGTCATGTTGCGCCAGGGCCTGGCTGATACGCACCATGGCCGGGAAACCCAATTCCAGTCCGCCGAACCGTTTCGGCTGCAGCACCTGGATCAGCCTGGCCTGGTTGATGTCTGCAACGATTTCATCGGAGAGTTTGCAGTTTTTCTCAGCCTGGTCTGCCTGTGAAGCCGCGTTTTCACCGATACTGTGCGCTTTGGCAAGCAAATCGTCCAATGTTGTTTTTTGTTGTTCCGGCATGATCAGTCCTCTTCACAGTGACCAGCTATGTCAACTGCAATAAACGGGCTGCCGCAAAGCTCAGTGGCACCACTATCTGTTTGAGTGTGAATAAGAGAGAGTTTCAACAGGGAGAATAATATCGATCTTTTGCAAAATAATCGATTGCAAACAACCCCAGACTATGTATCCGGCATGTTATCATTGGCGCAGGTGTTGTAATTTCAGGAGTTATACATGCAGGTTATTTCTTCCTTAAAACAATCCAGCCGTAAAAAGTCGTTGCCGTTATTGGAATATCCTTTTCTGTATATGTGGCACATCGTTCTGCAAAGCCAGGCAAAAATCGAAGAAGCCATAAAACCTCTTGGACTGACTCCTGTTCAGTGGCGGATTATCTACACGCTGTATGACTTTGATAGTGTATCGATTCGAGAACTGTCAGATGTCATTTTGATAGAAGCATCTGTTCTCAGTCGCATGCTGCAAAAACTGGAGGAACGAAAAATAATCATCAAGCAGAAAAAAAATAAAGACCAGCGTTATGTAATAGTACAACTGACTTCAAAGGGACGAAAATTTTATGATGAGGTTATTCCTATTGTTATCAGGCAATTGAATATAGCGCAGGCAAACATTCCAGAAGCAGATTTACAACATTTACTGCATACGCTCAAAATCATGATGGGCAATGTGTACCGGTCTCCATTTGCGTTTGATTCGACGTGAGTCTTGCATCATTGCCGTTTAACACACGCGCTTTTCCAATAAATTAACCCGACTTCCGACTGTCAACATTCTGACCGTTTTCGCTCAGTATTCAGTCTGTTGGCGTCGATGCAAGTATACCCATGGAAGTATAATAAACAGGGTGCCGACGGCATAGGTCAAAACAAACAAGGCGAACTCCGGCCGCTTTAGAATAACTTCAGCAATAAGTATCGCCAGTACTACGTTTTGTAATCCTACTTCTATGCCGATGGTAAATTGAACGGATTTGTCCAATCCCATGAGCTTTGAGGTCACTACTCCGGTAATCACAGCTAATATGCAAAAAAATAGTGCCGGCACGATCATTTCAGCAAAAGTAGCGCCTATACGGGGAAAGTTCATGGTAATTACAATCGATATATGTGTAACCAGCATGAGCACTGCCAGACGCTGGACCAGTTGTAAATGGTTTGTATGAATTTGTGGGAATTTTGCCCTCAGTATCATTCCGAGAACTATCGGCAGGATTGCAACCATGAAGATTTGTGCAATGGTTTTTAGAATAGGCAATTGAATATCTGTGGATTGACCCGCAAATATTGCGATCCCTAAAGATGCAATAAAAGGTGTCGACACTAATGCCAGAAATCCATTAATGGCGGTGAGGCTCACAGATAAATCTACCCTGCCTTTCCCCAGATAAACAAAGCTGTTGGAAAGCGGGCCTCCGGGACAGGCTGCCAGTAATACAATACCAATCTGTAATACAAGACTGGACTCAAACCATGCCGCTATGAGAAAAGCCATAGCCGGCAATAGAAGCAACTGCCCGCAGATCCCGGTTATTATCGCTTGCGGATAAATAAAAATTCGCTTGAAATCTTCAATCCGCAGGTCCAGCCCGAGACACATCATGATGACAAATACCGTAGCCGGTATCAGGATATGTCCCAACAACACTATCTGCTCACTCATTCTTTCGGTTAACCAGCATCCGCAACCGAAAGCGTAATCGTAGATAAAGGCGGTTACTCACAACGGATATACAATCGCAGAGACAGTATGGAATGTGTCTGCAATAACCAGCTTTTCTTTAAATTTCGGTTCACCATCCGCTATTGTAATTACGTCGCGATACTCCCCTGCATTGGTACACTCGAATTTACCTTCGAAATTAGTCTGTACAACGAGGAAATTGGAACGAACACAGAAACTGTCATCGCCATGTTCACTGATTTTAATATTACTGATCAGGTGACGATAATAATGCTTGTTAAACGTATTGATATGCCGTAGAGAGGTAACCCGGTCACGCATCATCCCCTGACTGGTATAATACATCCAATAACCGCCATCCATACCGGCCTCAAGATTTTCTCTGGACTGAATAAGATATTTCCCGTCCTCCCGGAATAACCCTGGCCAATTCTCAAGATCATCGTTATCGAGACAATCTGCGTATTTATCTAAAAGATTGTAAATTAAACGCTCTGTTGATGCGCTGTGGGCGGGTGTGTGCATCTGTTTTGAGATGACCTGGATTTAGCTCGGGCAAACTAAGGTGTCGGGATTTGCATCATCTCACAGTAGCCTTTCCAAAAGGCCCGAACCGTGGCTTCGGAATTAAAATGGTCTGAAGTAATCTCGATACCGGCGCCACCGAATTCGATATAAGACGTATCCCCCCTGGAAATTGCATTCTGGGTCATAGCCAAAACTTCAGCATCTTCCATCGCAATATATCCGGCAGGGCCTAAAAGATTACTTTGCTTTTTTCGGCACTCGTGTTCATAGTCAGACTCATTGTCATATCCGAACCAGGTATATTCGATATCCGTTGTGCCCGGGCTGGTTGGGATAATACGCCTGCAACTCCACGAATTGCGGATACAGGTAAATAAAGAGCCCGGATATATGGAGATTACGCTTAATTGCAGATCACCCAATGCATCAAAGCCTTCTGCGATACTTGGATCATCCAGTTCATATTTCCCCTTTTGAGCCGGAAATCTGTCTTTGCCATCAGTATCGGTAGGGGATGGTAACCATGAACTCAACAACGCATGCGCATTGTGGATGTCAACGCTCACACGGTCAACAGGCATCGCAAGACCAAACTGTCCAACGAAGGTATGGAGTTGCGGTCCGTGGTATGTGTCCCTGTTGTTTTCGACAAACAGCTTCCAGTTGCAATGTACGGTTTGGCGTTGATATCCAACGATCCGTAGTGGGCGCATGCAAATCGTTTCAATGCGCCCGACAATCGCCGAGCCAAGATATTCACGAAGTGGCGGCGCCCGGTCGTCAAACGTCGCAAAGATAACATCCTTGATAGTTTCAACCCGAAGAGTTTTTAACCCATGGCAGTCTTTTGAAAAGTCGTCCGGATACCCGCCTTTGTTCTGCATTCCCCGTTCCATTGAGACGCCCAGTAATTTCCCGGTCCCGTCATAGCGCCAGTTATGATAGGGGCATATCGGGAATTTATTATTTCCCCTCAACTCCCTGATTACCCTGGCGCCCCGATGAGCGCATCTGTTGACATAAGCATTTATAGAATTGTCATGTGCACGATGCAGAACAACAGGAGTTGTTCCAATATATGTGGATGTGAAATCACCCGGTTTGGGGATATCGGCAAGCAGTCCTGACAGGTGCCAGACCGCCCCCTTGAAAATCAGCTCCTGTTCCTGCTCAAAAATATGCGGGTCGATATAAACTTCGCAGGGAATGAGCGTGTGGTCTGAACTTGGCCAGGATAAATAACGATTATCGGAAGTTTCTACTCGCAAAGTACATTCGTGTTTTTTTATCTTGATATACCGTACTATATCATGTGTAAAAACACTTGTAATAACATTTATCTGTTATAAACTATTTTCAATTGATGGATATTGGTTGTGAGCAGTCACATCAAGTCGCGGGGGTGTTATGTACTATCGAAACAGTTTGAAGAGCGAGCTTCGATTCTCTCCAGGCAAGCTTGCAATACTGATCTTTGCTTGTGTTTGTCTAATGGGTTTATTTCCTATCCTCACAATCGCACAGAGCAATATTCTGGAAGAAGTCGTTGTTACCGCCCAGAAACGAGAGCAATCTCTACAGGACGTGCCAATCTCTGTCGCGGTCACCTCAGGGGAAAGCATAGAAAAACAGAATTTAACCGACCTGGGCGAACTTGCCGCACAGACACCAAACATCATCATTTCAGATGCGCCGGCCAGCGATCAACTTTATATTCGCGGCGTTGGCTCCAGTATCAATGGTGGTTTCGAACAATCCGTCGGAACATTTGTCGACGGCATCTATCATGGCCGGTCCCGGTATTCTCGCGGCCTTCTCTTTGATGTTGAGCGGGTAGAGTTGCTGCGCGGGCCCCAATCCACTTATTTCGGCAATAATGCCATTGCCGGGGCATTGAATGTCATCACCCGTAAGCCGGGTGATGAATTCGAAGGGTACGTCAACCTCTTGTTTGAGCCTGACGATGGTGAGAGGAGCGTTGAATTTGCACTGGGCGGACCCGTGACGGATACACTCGGTGTCCGCGTCGCTACCAAAATCTACGGCATGAGTGGTTTCGTCAGAGACTTCCATACAGGTGTTCAGGGACCCGACCTGGACGACAAACAGATACGCGCCACTGCTACCTGGAAACCGACTGACTCGTTTGATGCAACATTTAAAGCGGAAATTGCAGAGTCTGACGGTGACCGTAACCCGCATTTCCAGCTCTTTAACTGTCCCCCGGGTCCACCCTTTCCAGGCCCCGGTGGTGGTTGCGCCGTCGCGTTGCGTGTGTTTGGACCACTCAATGACGAGCTGGATACGATAGCTGCCGATACACCTGGAGAGTTTACAGCCGCACATACAAGGGAGTACGTCTTAACCCTTAACCTGGATATGTGGAATCACACGTTTACCTCTGTCACAGGGTATTCCAATTATGATTACCGCCAGGGTTTTGACGGAGACAGCGTTCCCTTGCCTCTGCTTGGCGTCAATTTTAACGAGGATTTTGAGCAATACAGCCAGGAGTTCCGTATTACTTCACCAACCGGCAATCGATTTGAATATATTGCGGGTTTTTATTGGCAATCCAGTGACCTGTTCAACCAGAACAAGATTTATGCGGATATCGTTTCTCCGATATTGCTCGGATCACCTGTCGGACCATTATATGCTCCCTTCTTGCCGGTAGGACCACAAAATGATCTAAGCCAGGATGAAGAGACTTTTTCACTGTTTGGATCACTGACCTGGCATGCTACTGATTCCTTACGCGGCACAGTCGGCCTGCGTTGGACAGACGTACAGAAGGACGGGGTCAAAAGCCTGTTTATAGGGTCGACAGATGGCGCTGCCGCACTTTCCGGTACGTTTAAACCCTTGCCATTTCCGCTCAGCATGTTTCCATTGCCGCCGAGAGGACCTGTCGCCGGTGGCTTGGGAACACCGCATGGACCGGTTCCGCTCAGTATATCCAATGACGATGTAACGCCTTCCGTAAATATTCAATATGATGTGACGGAAGACATTATGACGTATTTTTCCTTTTCCCAGGGATTTAAATCGGGTGGTTTCGACGCGCAAAATGTGTCAGGCCCGCCCGACCCGTTGACGTTTGGTCCGGAAGAAGTGGATGCATACGAGGCAGGAGCAAAGGCAACCTGGTTCGATGGAAGACTTGCCACCAACCTGACCTGGTACCGTAACGAGTATACGGACCTGCAACAGGCCGTGCTCCAGACGGGGATTACCTTCAACGTAGAAAATGTGGGTAAACTCGTGGTTCAAGGTGTGGAGTTTGATGCGAGCCTCAAGGTGACCGACAATCTCACTGTGGATACCGCAGTTGCCTATCTTGATTCTGAATATAAATCCTATCCGGATGGTGGTTGTACCGCCCTGCAAACCTTACAGTTTGCAATGGCGAATCCCGGCCAAACCTGCGTGCAGGATCTGACTGGTCAGCCCTCGCCGTATTCACCTGAATTCAGTGGTTATGTACATGCGCGCCATCTATTACCGCTGCCCCGGGCTCTGAGGCTCGTAACCGACATAAATATCTACTTCACGGATGATTTTGAAATTATTTCGGACAATGACCCGTTGGTAACGCAAGGGTCTTACGCAAAACTGGATGTTCGTATCGCCCTGGGCAACCAGGGGGACACCTGGGAAATTGCAATGGTAGGGAAAAACCTGACAGATAAATTTACCAGGTCATTCGCCAATGATAGTCCGCTTGCAGCCGGATCTTTTCAGATGCTGCTTGACCGGCCAAGAAGTCTTGCTATTCAGGGGCGATACAGCTGGTAGTAAAGACTCAAGCTCAATGCAGGCATAAACTACTGCTATTCTTTCAGCGTGAATAAAATGGCGGGATTTTGGCATCGTAGTTGATCCACACCGCTTTGGGCGAGGTATATTCCTGCAGACATTCTATACCCATGTCCCTGCCATAGCCGGATTCGCCTACGCCGCCGAAGGGAGAAGCGGGATGGACCCGCTTGTAGCAATTCACCCAGACCATGCCGGCCTTGATGCCGTCGGAGAACCTGTGGGCGCGTTGCAGGTTATTGGTCCACAGTCCGCTGCCCAGACCGTAGTCGGTCGCGTTCGCCAGTCCCAGCGCCTCGGCATCATCCTTGAAGCGGGTCACCGATACGAACGGGCCGAATACCTCCTGCTGAAACACAGTATCGCCGGGTCCGGCCTCGACTATTGTCGGTTCAATGTAATAACCTTTTTTGAGTTCATCGTTATCCGGTTGTTTGCCGCCGGCAAGTATTTTATTGCCTTCTTTTTTACAGACGTCGATGTAGTTGAGCACCCGGTCCAGGTGCATTTTCGACGTAAGCGGCCCCATCTCGGTTTCATCATCCAGCGGGTTCCCCAGCCGGATGGATTTTGCCAGGCCGGTGAATTTTTCCAGGAATTGATCGGCAATGGCCTCGTGCAATAACAGGCGGGAACCGGCGATGCAGGCTTGCCCCTGGTTGTGGAAGATGGCGAATGCCGACCCGCCGACGGC
>JGIcombinedJ30088_10001368_pt1 | contig 25060 bp, 20 predicted proteins | sample PinacodermPK_FD_30088 | JGI IMG/M metagenome (IMG submission 30088)
CCCCCGCCTCGACTGGACCCCCACCCAACCGCTAGATCCCTCCTGAACTCAAGTCCGACAGCTCCACACCCGGACCCACACCCGGACCCACCCCCGAACAACTGCCCCCGCCACGCAGGACGAGTTTCTCGTCTGCACGGCCACCCCAACGGTTACCTCAGCACCCCACCACACTCGGCATCATCGGCAGCCTGTGGACGGGTGGGTAGCTCGACGACTACAGCCAACGAAGCGGAAGCCGGATTCAGAGGGCCCGGCACCGCCATCAATTTCTCCTTTTAAGAAGGAGAAATTGATAGTAAACTTTCCTTCTGACAAGGAGAGAATACGCCATGACGCCATCGGCGAACGACAACTGGGAGCGCACGGCAGGCTCGGATGCACCCTCGCCGCAGCTGCGACACACCTTCTTCGCCCGGCTGGAGGAGGTGCGCAGCCCCCCCTTGTTCACGCCGCGTCGCGTCGTCGGGCCAACGGCGTTCGCTGGCAAGGCCACAGCCGTGATCGGCATTCGCCGGGCGGGCAAGACGACATTTCTGCACCAGCTGCGCTCTGAGCGAATCTCGACAGGAGTCCCGGCCGAGTGTCTTCCCTTCGTCTCGTTCGAAGACGAGCGTCTGGTGGGGCTCGGTGCAGCGACGCTGGGTGCGTTGATCGACGAGTACACCGATCGCTATCGAGCCACGACGTCTTCGGGTACACATGCACCGGTTTGCTGGTTCCTTGACGAGATCCAGACCGTGGCGGGCTGGGAGCGGCTCGTGCGGCGCCTGCTCGATGCCGAAGGCGCGGAGGTGTTCGTGTCGGGCTCCTCGGCAGCGTTGCTGTCACGCGAGATCGCTACCGAGTTGCGGGGCAGGGCGTGGCAGGTCCTCATGCATCCGTTCGGGTTCGACGAGGCGCTGCGGCATCGCGGCGAAGCCCTGCCCGAGTCCCCCCCGAACATGTCCCGCATCGAGCGGGCGCGGGTCGAGGCGGCGTTCGTCGAGTGGCTTGAGTCCGGCGGTTTCCCTGAAGCACAGGGACTGGACACCGCGACACGGCGGCGCTTGCTGACCGACTATGTCGATGTTGCTCTGCTGAGGGACGTGATCGATCGCCACGGGGCGACCAATGTGGTCGGCCTGCGCTGGCTGGCACGCCAGTTGCTGGCCAACGCCGGCGCGATGTTCAGCGTCGAGAAGTTCCACCGGACCCTGCGCTCCCAGGGCATCGCGATCGCGCGCGACACCGTTCACCAGCATCTGAGCTGGCTCGAGGACAGCTTTCTGGTGCGAACGGTCTGGATGGAGGCGGCATCGGAACGGCAGCGGATGGTCAACCCGCGCAAGGCGTACCCGGTCGATGCAGGCCTCATCGGTGTGTACGACCGCAACGGGAGGGCCAATAGGGGCCATGCTCTGGAGACCGCGGTGCTGATCGAACTGGAGCGTCGCGGCAGCGAGATCACCTACGTCCAGACTGCCGAGGGCTACGAGGTCGACTTCCTGGCACACCATCTCGACGGAACCGCTGAGCTCATCCAAGTGTGCGCGGACGCGACCGACGCAAGCACCGCCGCTCGGGAGCTGCGTGGCTTGGTCGCGGCCAGCAAGGTGCTCCCGACTGCATCGCAGTCCTTGCTCACGCTCGACCACCGGGGTCTGCCCGGTGAGGTGCCCACCGGGGTTCATGCCCAACCCGCCTATGAGTGGATCCTGAGCGCCGCTGTCGGCGCTCAGCATTGCGCCGCGAAGTGAAAGAAGAGCCTCGCGACGGTCCGCTCTTGAGGAGCGTGACATCACAGAGTGCACGTGTGCGGTTCGGCCCAGCGCGACTTCTATCAGCTCGATCGTCTCTGGAGCGACCGCCCCCGCCTCGACGCCGCTGGCCCGGCCGGTCAGTCCTGAATCCCCGGTTCGGGAACCTCCCCGGCGGCGGCACCGAGGCCCCCAAAGGGCCCAAGCACCGAATGCGGCGTTCGTGCGTGGCCGCGATCCGATGTCATTTTCGGACGGTGCCGGCGCGACACTCGCTGGCGTTCGTGCGTGGCCGCGATCCGATGTCATTTTCGGACGGTGCCGGCGCGACACTCGCTGGCGTTCGTGCGTGGCCGCGATCCGAAGCGCCCCGTGGTGTCCTAGGATCGTGTGGGTGCGGATCGCGACTTGGAATGTCAACTCGTTGAAGGCCCGACTCGGGCGGGTCGAGCGCTGGCTTGAGATGTTCGAACCAGACGTGCTGTGCCTTCAGGAGACCAAACTGGCCGACGAGGCGTTCCCGGCGATGACCTTCGAAGCGCTCGGCTACGACAGCTTCCATCATGGGCAGGGGCGCTGGAACGGCGTCGCGATCCTCTCGCGGCTGGGAATAGACGACCCGATCGCCGGATTCGGCGACGGCAAACCAGCAGACGCCGATGCCCGGATCGCCTGGGCGACCTGTGGCGGAGTCCGGGTGGCCTGCTGCTACGTGCCCAACGGACGGGCGCTCGACCACGACCACTACCAGTACAAGCTGGCCTGGCTCGACCGGCTGGTCGGAGACCTCGACGGGCAGTGCGAGCCCAGCGACGACATCGTCGTCTGCGGCGACTTCAACATCGCCCCCGAAGACCGCGACGTCTATGACCCCGCCGAGTTCGTGACGCAGACCCACACCAGCGAACCTGAACGTGCCAGAATCGCGGCTCTGCAAGACTGGGGACTGGTGGACGTGTTCCGTGAACACCACCAAGATGAGCGCCTCTACTCCTGGTGGGACTACCGCGGCGGCAGCTTCCACAAGAAGCTGGGAATGCGCATCGATCTGCTGATGACCTCCCGGTCCGTCGCCGACGCCACCGAGCTGGCCCTAGTAGACCGCAACGAGCGCAAGGGCCCCAAGGACGACCCGCCGAGCGACCACGCCCCGGTCCTGATCGACGGAAGCCGCTAGGGCGATGTTGACCCCCCTCGACGAGCACCAACTGCTGGTCTTCTGGACGCAGTTGCTGGTGCTGGTGTCGGTAGCCCGCCTGTTCGGCGGCCTCATGCGCCGCATCAACCTTCCCTCGGTGATAGGGCAGCTCGCGGCGGGGATCATCGTCGGCCCCTCGATCTTTGGGCGGGTCTGGCCCGAGGGCTTCGCCTGGTTCCTGCCCGAAGAGGAGATCTCCTCGGGTGCCCTGCTGGCGGTCAGCTGGCTGGGTGTGGCCCTGCTGCTGGTGACCGCGGGTTTCGAGACCGATCTGGGGTTGATCCGCAGCCTCGGGCGCGCCGCCGCGCTGGTGACCGGCTTCAGTCTGGTCGTGCCCCTGATCGGTGGGATACTGGTCGGCGTCTGGCTGCCCGAGTCGTTCGTCGGCAGCGACGCCGACCGCAGCGTGTTCGCCATGTTCGTGGCCGCGGCGATGGCTGTCTCGGCTTTGGCCGTGATCGCCAAGATCCTCTCCGAGCTGGGCCTGATGAGACGCGACTTCGGCCAGATCACGGTTGCGGCCGGGATGGCCAACGATGTGATCGGCTGGGTGATGCTGGCGGTCTTCGCCAGCTTTGCCACTTCGGGGTCGGTGTCGATAAGGGTCGTGCTTGAAACGGTGCTGGGGTTGGCTCTTTTCCTGGTTCTGGCCATGACCCTGGGCCAACGGCTGGTCGACCGGGCGCTGCGCTGGGTGCGACGCGACGGTCCCAACATTGCCGGGGCGATGACCGTCGTTGCGGTCACCATGCTCGTCTATGGAGTTGCGACCCAGGCGCTCGGCATCGAAGCCGTGCTCGGCGCGTTCGTGGCGGGGGTTGTGCTGCACCGCTCCCGGTTCGGTCAACCCGAGGTGCTGCACCACATCGAGTCTCTCACGACGAGCCTCCTCGCCCCGGTCTTCTTCGCCACCGCCGGGATGCGTGTCGATCTCGGACTCCTAGATACAGACGCTCTCAGGTGGCTGGGGATCGTGCTGGCGGTGGCTATCGGCGCGAAGTTCGCCGGGGCTTTCGTCGGGGCGCGCCTGGCCGGTCAGAGCCGCAAGGCTGCGGTGGCTCTGGGCGCCGGACTCAATGCGCGGGGGACCCTGGAGATCGTGATCGCCTCTGTGGGTCTGTCCCTGGGCGTGTTCAGCGAGACGGCATACACGGTGATCGTGATCGTGCCGCTGGTCACCTCGGTGTTCGCGGCGGTGTCGCTGCGCGCCGTGGTGCGCGGCTGGAGGGGATCGGCCGACGAGCGGGAGCGACTCGACCGCGAGAAAGCGCTCAGTCAGAACCTGGTGGTGAAGTCGTCGAGGATACTGTTGCCGTCACAGGGCGGCCCGGCTTCGATAGCCGCGGCGCAGCTCGTGCAGTTCGCCTGGCCGAAAGAAGCCCCGGCGACGCTGGTCTCGGTGCTCGACGGGCCGCAACGACCGGACCTGTCGGTGCTCGAAGCGGTGCTCAACGAGCGGGCGGTCGACCACCGGACGGTGAGCGGCGACGATGCCGCGGCAGCGATCGCCGCGGAGTCCCGGCTCGGCTACGGGGTGATCGCCGTGGGTGTGGCGACCCGCCACGAGAGCCAGTTGTATTCGCCGATGGTCGACGAGATCCTGTTGAAAGCCACGATCCCGGTCATTATCGTCCGCCGGGCCCGCGATCTTGATCGCCCCCTTCCGGCAGCGTTCAGCCGAGTCGTCGTTCCGGTCACGGGCACCCGTTCGTCGAGCGCGGCCCAGGAAGTGGCGTTCAGCATCTCCGAGCAGTTGGGGACCGAGGTGTTCCTGACGCATGTGCTCAACCGCAAGACGCTCGTTCCGCGGGTGTTGAAACGCCGCTCGACCGAACTGGACCCGAGCGAGGTGGTCGCCAGAGAGCTCCTCGACATCGCCACGATCCGGGCGGTTCAGGCAGGAATTTGGCCGCGCGCACTGATCCGCAGTTCCGCCGACGTCCCTTCGGCGCTGGTGGGTGTTGCCACAGACGAAGGCTGCGACCTTGTGGTTCTCGGCGCGCAGTTGCGCAGCGTCGACGGGCGGCCATTCCTCGGCCACACCGTTGAGACGGTCCTTGAACAGTGCGATGCGAACGTTGCGGTGGTCGCACTCCCGCGCCGCGACTAGCCCGGTGTCTCCAGCCTCACGCCGCTGAACCGGGAGAAGGCGCGGTCAAATGAGACGATCTGGCAGTGGCGTTTTGATGCTTTGCTGTCAATCTGCGGGATGGATGATCTCTAGGAGCCGAGGGCCGAATCGATCGGCCATGATGGGGCCGATGACGGCGCTGAGTTCGGAAATGCTCGACGGCTCCTGTTGGGCGATGCGGCGCAGTGTGCTGTCCTTCAGCACTGCTGAAGGCTTGATCCTGGCAGCGCGGGCGACTGCGCTCCGCCACTGGTGCAGATCGGTGAGTAGTTCGCTGGCACGCTCGGCGGGGTCGTCACCGGAATGCGAGTCTCGCAATCGTCGGAGCAGGTCGAGGACTTCGCGGGGAGGGCCGGTGGGGGTCTGGTCCGCAGGTTTGTCGCTGACGAATGCCTCCAACCACGGTGAGGGGGAGCGTTCCATCGGCTTGCTCGCGACGACGCGGTTGGAACACCACATGACGTGAAGTTCCTGTCGGGCCCTGGTGGCCGCGACGTAGAGCAGTCGCCGCTCCTCCTCGCGGGCGGCGCGCGAACGCGCGAAGGCGACGGGGACCAACCCGTCTTCGAGCCCCACCAGATGGACTATCGGCCATTCCAGTCCTTTGGCGGAATGGAAGGTGCAGAGCTCCACGGCATCGACGGCCTCGCCCACTCGATCATCGCTGCGCAGCGAGACGGTGAAGTCTCCGATCGTGGCCCGGGGTTCAAGCGTCAGGTGGTCCGCAGCGAGACTCATGAACGCGTCGAGAATCACGGTCTGGTCGTTGACGGGCCGATCGTGCCGCAGACGCATCTGCTCGTCGGTCAACATCGTCGAGAGCGCGGTGTCGCTGTGCCAGCGGTTCAACAGATCGACGATCTCCGGGTGTCGCAGCAGGCCGGTGTCGCGCCTTCGGGTCGGTACGCCCAGCGCAGTCAACGCCTTGCGCAACGCGGGGAGTTGGGCGTTTGTCCGCGCCAGTACCGCCTGGTCCCGCCATGAAGCACCCTCGAGGCGTCGAGAACGGATCGCCTGCACCAGCACCGAAGCCTCGTCGTCGCCCTCGGTCACGGTCACCGTGGGCCAGTCACCGGAGGCCCGGGTGGCGGGTTGAGGTTCGCTGTTCAGCACCCGGGCCGCGGCGAACAGCACCTCCGGGGTCGACCGGAAGTTGGTGCGGAGGTGCATCACCGCAATCCCGGGAAAGTGGCGGTCGACCCGGCGGATGAAGTCGGGGTCGGCGCCGTTGAAGCCGTAGATGGCCTGATCTGGGTCGCCGACTAGGGCGAGCGACGACTCGGGCCCGAGCCAGGCCGACAGGACCGCGAACTGCAGCGGATTGACATCTTGAAACTCGTCGACGAACAGATGCCGGTAGAACCAGCGCTGCGCGTCGGCGAAAGCCGGCTGCTTGGTCAGCACGGAGTGGCACAGGGCCAGCACATCGTCGAAGTCGATGAGCCTGCGGGTGTTCTTGGCCTGTTGGAACGCAGCGTAGGCCGATGCCGTGAACTCGGCGCTGCGCGGAGGTCGCCGCCGGGCCTCGGTTGCTTCGGCGGCGTAGCGTTCGGGCGTGATCAGTCGGGCCCGAGCCCAGCTGATCTCGGTGTTGATAGCGGCGACCGTTGTGGTGTCGAGCTGAGGATTCGCTTTGGCCAACAACGAATAGCGGCTTGGGAGGAGTTTCATGTGCGGTCGGTCGCAGTGGTCCCAGTAACGCTTCAGCAGCGCCAACGCCACCGAGTGGAAGGTGCCGGCCGCGATCGCCTCGCGCATTCCCAGACTCTTCAGTCTCGAGCGCAGCTCAGACGCGGCCCGCCGGGTGAAGGTGAGCACCAGCACGCGGCGGGGGTCGATGTTCGCTTGCGCCGACTGCCAGGCGACCCGCCGGGTCAGCACCCGGGTCTTGCCCGAGCCGGCGCCGGCGATGATGCAGAGCCGCGAAGCCGTCGTGGTGACTGCGTCGCGCTGCGCTGGAGTCAATCCGGCCAGCAACGCCTCGGCGCGGTCCTCGGATCGATCGTCGGCGCGGTCCTCGGCGCGGTCCTCGGCGCGGTCCTCGGATCGATCGTCGGCGACCATTGCAGCACCCTACCGAGTCGACCATTAGCCTCTGGTGGGTGGAACCGGTCGGCACACGCCGCTTCGAACATCTGGTGGCTGAGGTGGTCGATGCGCTGCCGGCGGAGCTGGGCGCAATGATGCACAACGTTGCGGTGGTGATCGAGGACCGGCACCCCAGCGAAGACCTGCTGGGTCTCTATGAGGGAGTGCCGCTCACCGAGCGGGAGGCCTACGGTGCCTTCGAGATGCCCGACAAGATCAGCATCTACCGGCTGCCGTTGTGCGAGATGTGCAGCGACGAGACCGAACTGGCCGCCGAGGTCGAGATCACCGTCATCCATGAGATCGCCCACCACTTCGGCATCGACGACGAATCGCTGCACACCATGGGCTGGGGTTGAGACTCTTCGATGCGACTCATCAACCGGAGGGCAGCAGCCAGCAGCCCCTCATTCTCCTAGAAGCCCCTCATTCCTCTGCGGCGCTCCTTCTCCGTCTCGATCTCCTCGGCGTAGGCTTCGCTGGACTTGGGCGCTGTGGGTGCTTGACGCCGGCGCAGGTTCGGTGGGCTGAGCAGGTTCGTGATGAATCTCTTGAGTCCCATACCGTGACCCTAGCACCGCACGGCGCGTTCGCGGAGTTGGTATTTCAGGACTTTGCCGCTGGCGTTGAGGGGGAGTGCGTCGACGTATTCGACATGTCGTGGGACCTTGTAGTTGGCCATCTGGCCGCGGCACCAGGCGATCAGTTCCTCGGGGTCGCGGTCGGATCCGACCGAGGGCACCACGAAGGCGTGGCCGACTTCGCCGAGCCGGTCGTCGGGCACGCCGACCACGGCTACCTGTGCGACTCCTGGATGGTTCATCATCAGGTTCTCGATCTCGGCCGGGTAGGCGTTGAACCCGCCGTTGATGAACATGTCCTTGAGCCGGTCGGTGACGTCGATGTTGCCGCCAGCGTCCATCACTCCGATGTCGCCGGTGTGCAGCCAGCCGTCGGCGTCGATCGTCTCGGTGGTCTTGGCCGGGTCGTTGAGGTAGCCCTTCATCACGTTGTAGCCGCGCACAACGATCTCGCCCGGCTCGCCTCTCGGCACCTCTCGGCCCTGCGGGTCAACGATTCGCACTTCGACGCCGTCGATGGCCCGGCCGCTGGTGTGGGCGATGATCTCGGGGTCGTCGTCGTGTCGGCACATGGTGGTGATCCCCGATGATTCGGTGAGCCCGTAGCCGGTGACGATCTTCTCGAAGCCGAGCCGCTCGCGCATAGCAAGGATCATCTCCACGGGGATGGCGGCCGCGCCGGTCACTGCCAGGCGCAGCGACGACATGTCCCATTGGTCGAGGTCCTCGCTGTTGAGGATCGTCTGGTAGACGGCTGGCGGTCCGGGGAGCATCGAGATGCGCTCCTCGGGTATGCGCCTCATTACCGAGGGGACGTCGAACACCGGGTGGGGGATGATGGTCGAGCCGGTCATGAGGCAGGCGAGAATGCCCGCGTTGAGCCCGAAAGAGTGGAAGAACGGGTTGATGATCAGGTAGCGGTCGCGGTCGAGCCCGATCACCTTGGACCAGCTCAGATAGGACCGGCAGACAGCGGAATGGATCAGCATGGCGCCCTTGGGGTCGCCGGTGGTGCCGGAGGTGAACATGATGTGGCAGAGGTCGTCGCCGTTGACCGCGGCGCTGCGGGCGGTCCGTTCGGTCTCGTCGACCGCAGCGGCACGGGCCATGAAATCGCGGTAGTCGGTGGCACCGGCCGGGCAGGCTCCCCGCATCACGACGATCTCCGACAGCGTCTCGGGAACTCCGGCTTGCTGCAGCAGTGCCACATAGTCGGTGTCAAGGAAGTCGGTGACGCAGAACAGCATCTCGGCCCCGGAGTTCTCGAGCACGTAGGCGGCCTCGCGGCCCTTGAATCGGGTGTTGATCGGTACCACTACCCCGCCTGCTGCATGCACCCCGAGCGCGGCCACGGCCCATTCGCAGATGTTGGGTGCCCACAGCGCCACGCGGTCGCCTGGGTCCACCCCCGAGGCCATCAGCGCACGCGCCGCTACGTGGATCTGCGAGCGGAACTCAGAGAAGTTCCAGCGGACGCCGCCGTCCACCATCGCTTCATGTTCACCGAAGCGGTGGGCAGCGTCGTCTATGAGTTGCGGGATCGTCTGCCACACGGCGCTGTTCATTATCCGCGAGGGTAGTCAGCAGCCTGGTTTCGCACCCACTCAGCGAGGTTGCCCGCTTTCACCTGCCCGCGCACGCTCTCAGTTGCGGCCTCGGAACTGGGACTTGGTTGCGCCTCCGTCCTTGTTGAGGCGCTTAGTCAGATGGAGACCTTCGAGTATCAACTCGGTGGCGCTGGCGACCAGAGCGGGCGACTCGGATTGGCCCTCGTCTGACAACAGAGCCCGAACCGGTGCGATGAAAGCCGGGATCTGCTCGAGCATCGCGGCGTACGCCTCGTCGGTCACGTCTTCGCCGGTGTCGACCACGAGGTCGCCCTCGAACGCCTCGACCACCCCGAGATGGGTGTCGGGCGGCACCCGCTGCTTGAACACCGCGAGCACCGCGGCCCGCACGAGGTTGTTGAGGATCTCGCCGTCGCGTCCCTCATCGAGAGTCTCCATCTCGACCTTCCCCGCAGTGGAGGCCGGCAGCGCCTCGAGGTCGACGATGCGCGGCACTGCCTGGCTGCCGCCTGCGCGCAGGGTGCGTCGCACGGCGTTGGCGACCATGACCTCCTCGTTGGCGATCGACAGCCGCACCGACACGCCCGAACGTTGCGAGATGTGCTGGCTGGCCCGTGCCGCGTGGGTCAACGTCGCCACGATCTCGCTCATGAACGACGGCACCGACACCTCGACATCGCCGGTGAATGCATCGCCATTGAACGAGATGTCGGCCTCCTGTTCGACGATCGCCATCTCGGTGTCGACGTTGAGGGGGTAGTGGGTGCGGATCTGGGAGCCGAACCGGTCCTTGAGCGGGGTGATGATCCGGCCGCGGTTGGTGTAGTCCTCCGGGTTGGCCGATGCCACGAGCACCACGTCGAGCGGTAGCCTCACCTTGTGGCCCCGTATCTGCACGTCACGCTCCTCCAACACGTTGAGCAGGCCGACCTGGATGCGCTCGGCGAGGTCGGGTAGCTCGTTGATCGCGAAGATGCCGCGGTTGGTGCGCGGCACCAGGCCGTAGTGGATCGTCAGCTCATCGGAGAGGTAGCGGCCCTCGGCCACACGGATCGGGTCGACCTCACCGATCAGGTCGGCGATGGAGGTGTCGGGCGTGGCCAGTTTCTCGCCGAGCCGGTCATCACGATGCACCCAGGAGATCGCGGTGTCGTCGCCGTGTTCTGCGATCAGGTCGCGTGCGTAGCGTGAGATCGGGTTGTACGGGTCGTCGTTGATCTCAGATCCGGCGATGATCGGCATCCACTCGTCGAGCAGGTTGGTGAGGCCGCGGATTATGCGTGTCTTGGCCTGTCCCCGTTCACCGAGGAAGATGATGTCGTGGCCCGCGATCAGGGCGTTCTCGAGCTGCGGGTTGACGGTGTTGTCGTAACCCAGCACTTCGCTGAACAGCGGCTCGGAGCGGCGGATGCGCTCGATGGTGTTGTTGCACAGTTCTTGGTGGACGGGAACCGACTCCCAGCCACTGTCACGAAGCGCCCCCAGGGTCTCAGGTCTCAGTGTCTCTGATCTTGCGGTCTGTTGTCTCGCCATGCCCGAACCCTACACCGGCGTTCTGGCGGTGCCATGAGTCGGAAACCGACCCTCCGCACCGCCAGAACGGCCCACAGGTACGCTCGACGGGATGGAACTGACCGGCCCGTGGCGCGCCGCTATCGCCAGCGACGAGCTGCGCCGGACCTTCAACCAGCCCGAATTCGACGACCGCAACTGGTCGGAGATCGACGTTGCGGGGCACTGGTCGAGCCATCGGGAGTTCGCCGGGGCCCATTCTGTGCTGCACCGGACCAGGTTCGAGTTCGACGCGCCAGACATTGAGCGCCGCTGCTGGCTGTGGCTCGACGGGGTCTGTCAACAGGGCGACGTCTGGCTCGACGGCCGCTACGTCGGCACCACCGACGGCTACTTCATCCCCCACGGCTTCGACGTCACCGGGCAGCTCCACAACCGCGGTGATCACCTGTTGGCGGTGGACGTGACCTGTGCTCCCGACAACCCCGACTCGCCGCGCAAATCATTGATGGGCGCGCTCATCGACCTAGAGCTGTCCGGGGCCGCGAACGAGAACCCTGGCGGCATCTGGCGGCCGGTCCGCATCCGCGAGACCGGTCCCGCCGCGGTGCTTTACTGGCGCACGGTCTGCGTCGAGGCCGACCCCGACCGCGCGACTCTCGCCATGCGGTGCGTGTTCGACACCTCGGTCGCCGGGCCGGTGGTGCTGCGAACCCGGGTGGCGGGCCACGACCATGAACTCTCCCATCCCGCGGCCGCGGGCGAGAACCGGGTCGAGTGGAGAGTCGAGGTGCCCGAACCGGATCTGTGGTGGCCGTATTCGCTCGGCGAGCAGCCGCTGCACGACCTGCGCTGCGAGGTGGTCGTCGGCGGCGAGGTCTCCGACTCTTTCGAGACCCGTGTCGGTTTCCGTTCGGTGCGGATGCGCAACTGGATCCTGCGTGTCAACGGGGAGCGCCTCTTCGTCAAGGGCATCGGCATGCTTCCGACATCAGCGCGGCCCGGCGATGCCGGGGCCGCTGAGGTGGCCGCTGATGTGGCCGCGGCCAAACGGGCAGGTCTGGACCTGATCCGGGTGATTGCCCACATCGCCCGGCCTGAGGTCTATGAGACTGCCGATGAGACCGGGATGCTGTTGTGGCAGGACTTGCCGCTGCGCGCGCGGATGGCGCGCGGGGTTCGAAACCAGGCGACGCGCCAGGCCCGCGAGGCGGTCGACCTGTTGGGTCATCACCCGTCGGTGGCAGTGTGGTGCGCCCACGACGAACCGTTCAACAAGCCTGACACGCCTTCGGCCACGCCCCCGCTGCTCGGCCAGCAGTCCCCATCATGGAACCGGACCGTTCTGGACCGTTCGGTCCGCCGTGTGCTCAGCCGCACCGACGGTTCCCGCCCGGTCGTGGCGCACACCGCTGTGCCTCCCACGTTCCCTGACTTCGACGGCACGACTAGCCATCTCTGGTTCGGGTGGCATCATGGCAGGGCTGCCGACCTCGCCGCGGCGGTGGCCCGGGTCCCGCGGATGGCCCGGTTCGTCACGGCTTTTGGAGCGGCGACCGTTGAACCCGACAATCCGAATCTCCAAGACTCTCAGTGGCCGGTGCTGGACTGGGAACAGGTCGCCGTGTCGATCGGCGCGCCCGTTGAGTCGCTGTTGCACCTGGTGGCACCCGAAGATGCGACAGGTGCAGCCGACTGGGCCGAGCGAACCGGTTTCGCTCAAGCCGAGGTCGTCAAGACCTCGATCGAGTTGCTGCGTCGGCTGAAGTACCAGCCGACTGGCGGGTTCTCGCTGTTCTATCTCGCTGACGCCGCAGCCGCCGGAGGGTTCGGGGTGCTCAACCGCAGCCGGGGCACCAAGCCGGGTTGGCAGGCCCTCGTCGATGCCTGCCGTCCGGTCATCGTGGTCGCAGATCCAATGGGTGCCGTGCTCGACCCCGGTGAGGGGTTCGACTTGGCCGTGCATGTCGTGTCTGATCAGCGTACTGCCATTCCCGATGCTCAAGTGCGGGCAACGGTGCGGGCCAACATGGCTGGCGGCGGTTCTGCGATCGTCTCTGAGCGGCGCTGGGCCGGAACGATCCCCCAAGACTCATGCTCGCTGATCGGCAGAGTCAAGACCACAGTGCCGCGACAAGCACACGAACTCGTCGTCAGCCTCAAGCTGACAGCAGACCAGTTGACCGTCACCAACCAATACCGAACTCCAGTCCACAACCCGGCCGCATAAATCCTCCGCTCGGCCACAAAAGGTGTTAGGCAAGCCTTACACTCACCCTGTGAACTTCCGTGCCGCGAACTCGGGTGCCGCGAGATTCGGCTCCCGAACGTTGCAACGCCATGCCTTGGCGTTGCCCATGGCACTGGCCCTCCTGTTGGCAGTGCTGGTGCTGAGCCTGCGCTACGGTGCTCTGAGAATTGACGCGGGCACCGTCTGGAACGCTGTTTGGGACTACGACCGCAGTGACCACCGCCAGATCGTGGTTCGGGAACTTCGGCTCCCCCGAACCGTCATAGGAGTGCTCGCCGGCGCATGCTTCGCCGTCGCCGGAGCCCTCACCCAAGGCGTGACCCGAAATCCCCTGGGAGCACCCGGCATCCTCGGTGTCAACGCTGGAGCGGCATTCGCCGTGGTAACCGCCATATACACCGCCGGCATCACCAGCCCCGCCGGATACGTTTGGTTCGCGTTCATCGGGGCTTTGGGCGCCACCATCCTAGTCTACGCCGTGGCCGGCGCCGGCCACGGTGGTGCCACACCCGTGAAGTTGGCGTTGGTTGGCGCCATTGTCAGCGCGCTTCTCGGTTCATGGACGGCGGCCCTGTTGCTGCTCGACTTGGAGACCCTCGATCAAGCCCGGTTCTGGCTGGCCGGATCGATCTCCGGGCGAGGTACCGAGGAAGCCGCGCTGCTCTTGCCGATCATTGCTGTGGCGTTGCTCGCGGCGTTGTTCATGGGGCGCCAAGTCAACGCTCTGAGCCTCGGGGAGGACGTGGCTGCCGGTCTCGGCCAGCGGACCGCCAGCGTGCGCGCCGCGGCAGGCGCATGCGTGGTGGCCCTCGCCGGAGCTGCGGTGGCCCTGGCCGGTCCCGTGGCGTTCATCGGGCTGGCCGTACCACACATCGTGCGCTCCGTCGTCGGCCCCGACTACCGCTGGATCATCCCCTACTCGGCGCTTCTCGGTCCGTGCCTGCTCCTCGGCGCCGACATCATCGGCAGAGTGGTCGTCAGTCCCTCGGAGCTGCAGGTAGGCATTGTCAGCGCCGCGTTGGGAGCGCCGTTCCTGATCTGTCTGGTGCGCAGCACAAAACTGGCCGAGCTGTGAATCGCACGGCACGACTGTGTTCGGTAGCGGCAGCTGGGGTCTTGGGTCTGGCGATCGTCGGCTTGGTGGTCGGGGACTACCCCGTGCCCGCCCGCTCGGCCATAGCCACTGCGGTCTGGGACCGGGGCGGAGAGTTCGACTTCGTGATCAATTCCCTCAGGTTCCCCAGAGTGACGGTGGCGGTGCTGGCCGGAATCTGTCTGGCCGCGTCGGGACTGCTGTTCCAAACGTTGATCGACAATCCTCTGGTGTCGCCCGACATCATCGGGATCGACACCGGCGCCGCGGCGGCTGCTGTCGCCATTCTTGCCATCGGGTTGGATGCCCGGCTCCTGCCGTACGCGGCCTTTGCGGGAGCGCTTGCAACCGCTGTGGTGATCTTCGCACTGTCATGGCGGCGCGGTTTCAGCGGAGGCCGCCTGGTGCTTGTGGGGATCGGGATCAACGCGCTGTTGAGTGCCGTGATCACCTATATGCTCGTGCGCTTTCCCGTCGAGCGGGTCAGTGCGGCTGCGCGCTGGCAAGCGGGCACCCTCTCGGGGTCTTCCTGGGACGACGCCCGCACACTGGCCGTGGCTCTGGTTGTGCTGCTTCCGGTGGCGTTCCTGCTCGTGCGTCGACTGCGGATCATGCAACTCGGCAATGACGCAGCAATTGCTCTGGGTATGCGTTTGGAGCAGAACCGAATGGCTGTGATCGCCACCGGCTGCGGCCTGGCCGCCATCGTCGTGGCAGTGGTCGGCCCCTTGGGTTTCGTGGCCCTGCTCGTTCCCCATGTGGCGCGCTCACTGGCCGGAGCGCTGACCGTCGGCGTGCTGTTGCTCACCGCACTGCTCGGCTCGGTAATGCTCCTGTCAGCCGATCTGGTCGCCCAGCGGCTCTTCGCTCCGACTGTGCTACCGGCCGGCGTGGTCACCGCGGCGATGGGCGGCCCCTATCTGCTGGCGGTGTTGAGGAAGTTCAACCGTGCGGTCTGACCACAAGTTTGATCCCGTCTTGGCCGCCGACCGTGCGAGCCGCAACCCCGGCGATGCGTCTGGGCGGTCCAGACCGGTTCTGAGCACTGAGAACCTCGATGCAGGCTACGGCGGGNCCCTGGTGCTGCACGGCCTCACAGCCTCGATACCCAGCGGCGAGACGACTGCCATCGTCGGGGCTAACGCTTCGGGTAAGTCCACACTGTTGCGAGCGTTGGCACGCCTGTTGAAACCCGCGCGCGGCGTTGTCTGCCTCGACGGTGCAGACATCCACAGCCAGTCCACCCGTTCGGTGGCGGTTCAGCTCGGTCTGCTACCCCAGTCACCCCGTGCTCCGGAGGGTGTCGTGGTCGGCGACCTGGTGCGGCGGGGGCGCTACCCGCATCAGCGGTTGTTCGACCAGTGGTCCAAGGCCGATGAACGGGCAGTGGTGCGAGCGCTCGAGCTGACCGGTCTCAGCGACGTGGGAGATCGACCCATCGATGAGCTGTCGGGCGGTCAACGTCAGCGTGCTTGGATCGCCATGGCGCTGGCTCAGGACACACCGATGATGTTGTTGGATGAACCCACGACCTTCCTCGACATCGCCCATCAAGTGGAGATGCTCGATCTGCTTGCTCGACTGAACCGATCAGAGAATCGAACCATCGTGATGGTGCTGCATGACCTGAACCAGGCTTGCCGCTACGCCTCGCATCTGATTGCGCTGGCAGACGGCCGAATCGAGGCTGTGGGGCATCCCTCAGAGGTGGTTACCGCGGAGATGATCGAGCGCGTGTTCGGCTTGCGTGTGAGCGTCATCTCCTGCCCGGTCAGCGGCACGCCCCTCTGCGTGCCTCACACCCACTGCTATTAGCCGGGCCATTAGCCGGGCCATTAGCCGGGCCGAGCGAAAATCCACTGCCAGGTTGCAAACCGGAAAATGTTAGGTATACCTAACACATGATGATTGTGAACCCTCCCAGGAAAAACACCTTTCGGACACTGGCGGTGAGCGCGCTGTCGTTGGCAGCTCTGGTCTTGTTCTCGGCGGGTTGCGGCGACAGCGGTGCTTCCGTCGGTTCTGAACCTGTTGCAGCCGCCGACACCGCCACGACTGCTCCGACCACGACTGCTCCGACCACGACAGACGCACCGCAAGGATCCGCGTCGCAAGGATCCGAGCCGCAAGCATCCACGTCGCAAGCAGCCACGCCGGGCTCGACCCCGGTCGCCACTGACAGATCTGAAGCCTCAACCGGAGACGATCCAGTCCTGCCCGTCACGGTGACAGACGAAACCGGCGCCGAAGTGACCGTGAACTCCGTCAAGAGGATCATCCCGCTCGACGGCGACGTTGCAGAGGTCGTGTTCGCACTCGGCCTGGGCGACAACGTGGTTGCCACAGACCTGTCAGCCACCTACCCGCCCGAGGCCGACGCTCTGCCAGAGATCGGCTATCAGCGGGCACTGTCTGCGGAGACCGTGGCCGCTTTCGCCCCCACCGTACTGCTGGCCACCGACACTGCCGGTCCGCCCGGAGCCCTCGACGACCTGCGACGGCTCGGCTACCCGCTGATAATCCTGCCCAACGATGCCGCTCCCACCGGTGCCGGTCAGAAGATAAGGGCCGTTGCCGCCGCCCTGGGAGTCCCGCAGCGGGGAGCACTGCTCGCCGACGCCCTTGACGCTGCCATCGACGAAGCCGCCGCCGGGCCGCGCGAGCCAGAAGACCGTCCACGGGTGGTGGCTTTGTATGTTCGGGGCACTTCGGCACAGTTGGTCCTGGGGGAGTCGTTCAACACCCGCTGGCTGATCGATGCCGCTGGCGGAGTCGACATATCGGAGTCGATGGGCATCGACGACAGCGCCCCCATCTCCGCGGAGGCGATCCTGGCCGCCGCCCCCGACGTGATCCTGGTGCCTCGCGCGGGGCTCGAATCGGTCGGCGGCGTGGAGGGGTTGGTGGAGATCGGTGGGCTCGGCCAGACCCCGGCGGGGCTGAACCGGCAGGTTCTGGCCTACGACGACCAACTCCTGTTGGGCAACGGTCCCCGGACCGCACAGCTGCTCGCAGCGCTTCGCGACGATCTCGCTTCGGTGACCCCAGCAACAGCCGATCCGATCAAGCCGTGAACAGCCCCGATCAGGTCGTGAACAGCCCGATCAAACCAACAACAATCAAGGAGAACAAGAAATGAGTATTGTCCGCATCAACGCCATAACCGTCCCCGAAGATTCCGGTGACGAACTGCTGCGCCGCTTCGAGCACGGGTCGGCGAGGTAGAGACCATGGCTGGATTCGAGGGGTTCGAACTCCTTCGTCCGGCCGAGGGAAGCACCTGGTATGTCTACACGCGTTGGGCCGGCGAGGAGGACTTCCTGGCATGGGTCAAGTCGGCTGCTTTCACCAGGGGCCACGCCGAAGCCAACCGCCAGCCCGTGGCGCACGGCTCAGAAGTGCTGAGTTTCGACATTGTGCTGTCGGCAGGGCCGGTTGAAGTCGGAGAGGACGACTGACAGTCATGCACGGCAAACGATTGCAAGCTCTATCGGTGGTTGCGACAGAGTGTAGTGTAGGCGTGCTGTGTAGGTTTCCAGTTGTGGAGTTTGTGGGGCATGTGGTTGCGAGGTGTATGGGGTTTATGTTGAGGTTGATGCCTTTGGGTAGCCATCGTCGCCGGAGTTCGGGATCGGCCGACAGGCTGGACCGCCCGACGCAGATTGAACCACACGGCGCTGCGACGGACACAGCACTGCGACCGACACCGCACGCGCATCACGAGCCCGCCTTCTCGCCCAAAACGATGCTGGTGGTCTGCTCGGGTTAGCGGGGGACCCGATAGACAGATACCGTTTCACCTAAGCGAAGCGAACCGAAAGCGGCATTCATGGCGCAGACCTCCACGCGGCGAACCCACGGCCAACATGAGGTCGCGCCCGTCCGTCGACGACCGAGGCAGCTTCTGTGGCCGCTCAACATCTACCAGTCAGCGATCGGCAAGAAGTACGCGATGGCGATCTCGGGGATCGGTCTGCTCGGTTTCGTGGTCGTCCACATGATCGGCAACCTGCACCTCTACGAGGGCCCGGTGCAGGTGCATGAGTACAGCGAGGCCCTCCGCGACCTCGGCGGACACCTGGCCCCCCGCACCTTCCTGCTGTGGGTGATGCGCCTCGGCCTCATCGCCATGTTCGCGGTCCACATCCACAGCGCCTACTCGCTCAGCCGCATGAGCCTCAAGGCCGACAGTTCATACGCCGGCAGACGCAACTACATCGCCGCAAGTTTTGCTAGCCGCACGATGCGCTGGACCGGCCCGATCGTGCTGCTCTACCTGCTGTTCCACCTCGCTGACCTCACCTGGGGCTGGTGGCTCGGCGACGAGTACGTGCGCGGCGACGTCTACCACAATGTGGTCGAGTCGATGAGCTCGCTGCCGGTGGCGATCATCTATGTCGTCGCCAACGTTGCGCTTGCAGTCCACATATTCCACGGCGCCCGGTCGATGTTCCAGACCCTGGGAATCAACAACCCCAAGTTCAACGATCTGCGCCGCGGCATCGCCGGAGGTCTCGCCGCGGTGATCCTCATCGGGAACCTGAGCTTCCCGATCGCCGTTCAAGCGGGTCTGCTCAACGAAGACAACCGCTCCGTCCCCGTCGGGGAGTTCAATTCCCACCCACAAACCACCAACGCCACCACCCACGCCACCAACGCCACCACCCACGCCACCAACGCCACCACTAACGCCACCACCAACACTGCCGCCGCGGCTCCGGCTACGCCCGGCGACAACACCGCGCCCGGCGAAAGCAGAGCCGATGCTTGACGCAAAGATCCCCGAAGGGCCGATCGCCGAGAAGTGGGACAACCACAAGTTCTCGGTGAAGCTGGTCACTCCTGCCAACAAACGCAAGTTCGACGTCATCGTCGTGGGCACCGGTCTTGCCGGGGCTTCCGCTGCGGCCTCGCTCGCCGAGCTCGGCTACAACGTCAAGGCGTTCACCTTCCACGACTCGCCGCGGCGGGCCCACTCGATCGCCGCTCAAGGCGGGATCAACGCCGCCAAGAACTACCGCAACGACGGCGACTCGGTGTACCGCCTCTTCTATGACACCGTGAAGGGCGGCGACTACCGCTCGCGGGAGGCCAACGTCTACCGCCTGGCGCAGGTGTCGGTCGACATCATCGACCAGTGCGCCGCGCAGGGGGTGCCCTTCGCCCGTGAGTACGGGGGCCTGCTCGCCAACCGGTCCTTCGGCGGCGCTCAGGTCAGCCGCACCTTCTACGCCAGGGGGCAGACCGGTCAGCAGTTGCTGCTCGGCGCCTACCAGGCGCTGGCAGCTCAGATCAAGGCCGGCAAGGTCACGCTGTACAACCGTTCCGACATGCTCGATGTCGTCGTAAAGGACGGCCGAGCGTGCGGAATCATCACCCGCGACATGCTCACCGGCGAGGTCCGCTCACACAGCGCCCACGCGGTCGTCCTGGCCACCGGCGGCTACGGCAACGTCTATTACCTGTCGACCAATGCCATGGCCTGCAACGTGACCGCGGCGTGGCGGGCCCACCGCAAGGGCGCCCTGTTCGCCAACCCCTGCTACTCGCAGATCCACCCGACCTGCATCCCTGCAGGCGACGAATTCCAGTCGAAGCTCACCTTGATGTCGGAGTCGCTGCGCAACGACGGACGGATCTGGGTGCCGCGCCTGCACGACGACACCCGGTCCGCTGCGGACATCCCCGAGGCGGAGCGTTACTACTTCCTCGAAGAGAAGTATCCGTCGTTCGGCAACCTGGTGCCACGCGACGTTGCGAGCCGCAACGCCAAGACTGTGGTCGATGAGGGCCGCGGCGTCGGCCCCCTCAAGAACGGGGTCTACCTCGACTTCGCTGCGGCGATCGCCCGTGACGGGGCCGAAGCGGTAAGGGAACGCTACGGCAACCTCTTCGACATGTACGAGCGCATCACCGGCGAAGACCCATACACGCTGCCCATGCGCATCTACCCGGCCATCCACTACACGATGGGCGGACTCTGGGTGGACTACAACCTGATGACCACCGTGCCGGGGCTCTACTGCCTCGGCGAGGCGAACTTCTCTGACCACGGCGCCAACCGGCTCGGCGCCTCGGCGCTGATGCAGGGGCTCGCCGACGGCTATTTCGTGCTGCCCTGCACGATCGGCGACTATCTCGCCCCCAGGCTCGGTGACGCTCCAGTGCCCACGACAGATCCGGTCTTCGCAGAAGCACTGACGGAAGTCGACCGGCGGACCAGGGGCTGGACCGAGGTCAAGGGCACTCGTTCCGTTGAGCACTACCACCGTGAACTCGGCAAGATCGTCTGGGAGTATTGCGGGATGGCCCGCAACAAGACCGGCCTGACCAAGGCGCTGTCTGAGATTCCGGCGCTGCGTGAGGAGTTTCGCAAGAACGTCAAGGTGCTGGGCAGTCCCGACGGGGTGAACCAGCAATTGGAGAAGGTCAACCGGGTCGACGACTTCATGGAGTTCGCAGAGCTCAAGGTCCGTGATGCTCTGCACCGCACCGAGAGCTGCGGCGGCCACTTCCGCGAGGAGTCGCAGACCCCCGAGGGCGAGGCTCTGCGCAACGACGAGAACTTCGCCTACGTCGCTGCCTGGGAATGGCAGGGGCCCGATGCCGACCCGGTGCTGCACAAGGAGCATCTCAGCTTCGAGAACGTCCGACTGACCCAGCGCAGCTACAAGTAGGGGGACCCGAGATGAGCACGCAGGACCTCAGCAGCACCCCCGAGACCAGGATGCTGAACCTCAAGTTGAGGATCTGGCGCCAGGACGGACCGCACGCTGAGGGGTCGTTCCTCGACGTCGATGCCGACCAGATCCCCACCGACGCCTCGTTCCTAGAGATGCTCGACATTGTCAACGAGCGCTTGATCGAAGACGACGTCGAGCCCGTCACCTTCCCCCACGACTGCCGGGAGGGTATCTGCGGGACCTGTGGCGTCATGATCAACGGTCAGGCCCACGGGCCGGAGAAGGCCACCGCCACCTGCCAGCTGCACATGCGCAAGTTCAATGACGGCGACCAGATCGTCGTTGAACCGTGGCGCGCCGCCGCCTTCCCGGTGCTGAAGGACCTCATGGTCGACCGCCGCGCCTTCGACCGCATCATCGAGGCGGGAGGGTACATCACCGCCCCTACCGGCACGCCCCAGGACGCCAACGAGACCGCGGTCCCCAAAGAGGTTGCCGACACGGCGATGGACGCCGCAGCCTGCATCGGTTGCGGCGCCTGCGTGGCGGCTTGCCCCAACTCCGCGGCCCAGCTGTTCACCGCAGCCAAGCTTGCCCACCTCAACGTGTTGCCGCAGGGTCAGCCCGAGCGGTGGAAGCGCACCGAGGCGATGGTCGAGACGATGGAGGACTACTTCGGTTCCTGCACCAACCACGGTGAGTGCCACCAGGCATGCCCCAAAGAGATCTCCCTTGACTTCATAGCCTTCATGAACCGCGACTACATCAAGTCGAAGAGCAAGAATCGCAGCCTCGCCAGCCAATAGTTCGGGGGTGCCGGTCGTCGGCACCGGTCGTCGACACCGGCTGCCTGGCCGGGTCTGCTTGACGGTCCGCCCAATCTGTGCAACAGTGACCTTTGTCACACCCTCGCAGATCGGTTGACTCCGCCCGGTTGAGGTGTCTGCCTCGGCCCCTCGACTGGTCTGCGTGTGACAGAAGGGAGGAGGCGCACGACGAAAGCAGAGGTCCGGAATACCGGATGCCCTGCACTCTTCACGCCATACGAACCCACGTTGCACCGTGGACGGGACCGCTCCCACAAGCTTCTCGCGCCCGATGTGCCCGAGAGGCAACCGGAGAAGCGCTTAGAGAGACGATCCCAAAGGCCGCAGCAGCGTGACGAGGACCTCTCTCGAACAGGTGGGGTGTCCCTGACGGGGCACCCCACCTGTAGTTTTCTTTGCCAGCCTGGCAGAGTTCCCCCCTGCGGGTAGCTTTGCCGACGTGCTCGCAGTGGATCAGACATGATGTCCGGCGAAGACCAGAAGGCTGATGCGCCGGCAACCGCGGCGCGCCGCTACGGGCGCTTCGTCGGATGCGGGCTGTTGATGGGGGCAGCAGATGTCGTCCCGGGTGTCTCCGGCGGGACCATCGCTCTGGTGCTGGGGATCTACCGGCGCCTGATCCAAGGTGTCCGCAGCGCTGCACAGGCCCCGCTGCCGCTCATCAGAGGCGATTTGCGGGAAGCTCGGGCAGCGCTCGAGTCACTGGATCTCGGGTTCCTCGTCCCGTTGGGAATCGGCATCGTGGTGGCGGTCGGTTCGTTGGCCGGGGTGATCGAGACGCAGCTCCACGACAACCCCGAAGAGATGGCGGGGCTGTTCTTCGGTCTCGTCGCCGCCTCGATTGTCGTCTCGCTGCGACTCATCAGCCGACCAACCGCAGTCCATTACGGGCTGATGGCCGCAGTCGGGGCAGTCCTGTTCGTGGCGCTCGGCTTTCAGTCCGGGCCGGTGGCCGACCCCGCTGCGATCATCCTGGTCGGTTCGGGCGCGCTGGCGGTCTGCGCCATGATCCTCCCGGGCATCTCCGGTTCGTTCATTCTGCTGATGATCGGCATGTACAGCGCGGTCATCGGCGCGGTCAGTGACCGTGATCTCGCTAACATCGTCTTGGTCGGGTTGGGCGCCGCAATCGGCCTCGCCCTGTTCGCCTCGGCACTCGGCTGGGTCATGGACCGGCACGGGGAGGCGGTCACGGCGGCCATGATCGGGCTGATGCTCGGTTCGCTGAGGGTGTTGTGGCCCTGGCCCAACGGGGTGGGCGTGATCTCGCAGCGGCATACCGACGTCATCGACGGCACGGGGCTGGTTTGGCCTGCGTCGGGCGAGCTGCCGGCGCCGCTGATCCTTGCGGCGGTGGCCTTCGCTGTAGTGATCGGCTTGGCGAAGGCGAGTGAGAACCTGGCCGCGAGGGATCACGGTTGACCGTCGAGGCCGGTGGCAACTGATTCAGCTGGCGACACTCCATCGTCTGCTTCGAAGGCGAAGTCGAAGTCGAATCTGTCGGCAATGCCGCGTCGCGGCAATCGCAGTCAGCCGCCTCCTATGCTGGGCGTTGTGAACACCTGGCACGGCGACGGCTGACATGAGCGAGGTCGCGTCTGTGCAGTGGATTGAACAACGCTGCCGACAAGTCGCCGAAATTGAGGCCCCACCTGAGTTGTCGCTGACGATCGAGCATCGCATCAGCGGCAGCGACCAACGAACGTGGCATGTGGTGATCGAAAGGGGAAACGTCAGCGTAGCGCCCGGTCCGCACCCGGACGCGACGCTGACCCTGACGGGTTCACGATCCACGACCGACGCCATCAGCCGCGGTGAGAAGTCGGCGCAGCGGGCCTTCTTGGACGGTGAACTGCAGGTCGGGGGCAACGTTTCGGCGCTTCTGGACTGCCATGGGCTGCTTGAGAAGGTTGCCGCGTTGTCAGCGGCGACGGTTCGGCGGACTTGCCGCGGCCCCGAACCGCCGACGCAGGATTAAATCGGACGACGACGGCTCAGCGGGGCATGCAACACGGTTCGGGTCCCGTGTTTCGGCGCTGCTAGGGTCCGCGCCGGTATGGAACAGATCGAACTTGTTGGACTGGACAAATCTGTCAGCCGGTTGGTGCACGGCTCGACCGGTTTGATGGGTGCTGATGACGCAGCCGCGTTTGCGGTGCTCGAAGCGGCTGTCGACGCGGGCATCAACGCGTTCGACACCGCTGCGGTGTATGCCCTCGGCGACGACAGCATGGACGCGATGCTCGGCCGGTGGATCCGGGACCGTGGCGGATGCGACGACCTTGTCGTGATTGCCAAAGGCGCCCATCCGGCCCCGCCCGACTGGCATCTCCCGCGGGTGACTCCGGCCGCTGTGGCGCAAGACATTGATCTGACCCGCACCCGGATGGGGATCGACCGGCTGGACCTCTGGCTGTTTCACCGCGATGACCCGAGCGTGGAAGTCGGGTCGCTGGTCGAGGCCGTGACTGCGGCTGTTGATCGGGGCCACATCGGCGCTTGGGGGGTTTCGAACTGGTCGGTGGCACGGATCGGGGCCGCGACCGAATACGCCGCCGAGCATGGCCTGCGGGCACCGGTCTGCAACAGCGCCCACTACAGCCTCGCTGCTCAGCTTGACAGTCCTTGGGACGATGTGGTCACGCTCACCGGTGAAGCGCACGCCGATGACCGCGCCTGGCACCTCCACAACCCTGTGAGGGTCCTTGCCTGGTCGGCGCTGGCGGGTGGCTTCTTGAGCGAGCGGGTCAGCCAGCAGGACTTGGAGACCGGGACCGAACCGCATCTGGCCGACACCGCAAGGTGTTATTTCAACGAGGAGAACTGGCAGCGCCGCGAGCGGGCTGCTGAGGTGGGTCGGCGGATGGGTCTCAGCTTGAGCCAGGTGGCGCTGGCTTGGGTCTTCGCCGCCGACTTTCGACCGATGGCCATCGCCAGCAGCGTCACCCCAGAGGAGGTCCGCGAGAATGTGGCGGCTGCAGATGCGCGGCTGAGCAAAGCAGACCTCGCCCAGGTTGACGGACGTCGATCCGTTATCTGAGCCGTCATGGCGGCTTCGCCGGGTGCGCCTCTCCGGTCGGTTCAGCGTCGGCGGTTGTCGCGGTTGCCCTCCCGCGGTGTAGGCTGCCGTCTTGACGCGTCGGAGTGGTCGCATCTCCGACGGCGCAGTCACAAAGGAGTGATTTCATGAGTGTCCTCTCCCCAGATCGCCTTGTGAGCGATCCCTTGGCTTTGATGCCCCCCCCCCGCACGTATCGGGGAGCGGCGATGGGAGGTCTCCGCCGGTTCTGGTGGCGGTCGAGGCCGGTTTGGTTGGTGGCTGCGGTGGTGGCATCGGTCTTGGCCTTTGTGCCGGGTGTTGGCCAAGCGCAAAGTTCCACGCCCGCTGA
>JGIcombinedJ30088_10001393_pt1 | contig 24792 bp, 19 predicted proteins | sample PinacodermPK_FD_30088 | JGI IMG/M metagenome (IMG submission 30088)
GCGGAACACGCCGCCGTAGTCGCAGCGACTACGGCTGCCGCCACGAGACGGATAATCATCTCTGTGGATTTCGGAGACTCTTTACTCATGATCGTTTCCTTTCTTATTCTGCTACCAGGATGGTACCGTTCGATCCCACCGCAACGAGTCGCTGGCCACTCCAAGCAACGCCGTTCAGGTGATTGGAGGTAAGGCGATTCGCGACCGCTTGCCACGTGTCGCCATCGCTGCTGTACACGATGCTGCCTTCTTCGCCAACCGCAACGAAACGCTCGCCAGTCCAGGCGATGGCGCGCAAATCGTCGGAGGAGTTGCTATTCGCGGCCGTCTGCCAAGTGACGCCATCGCCGCTATGTACGACGACGCCTCGATCGCCGACGGCCACGACCTTCTCGCCGTTCCACGCAACGCCGAGAAGGTCGCGGTTAGTAGCGCTATCCGCCGCTGCCTGCCAGAAATCGCCGTCGCTGCTGTGCAGGATAGTGCCTTCTTCACCAACCGCGACGAAACGTGTGCCGCTCCAGGTTACGTCATGGAGGTCTTCCTCGCTAGCGCTTTCGCTCGCCGTAGTCAAGCCCCTTTCATCGCTGCCGTAAATGATCGTACCCTGTGCTCCAACAGCTACGAACAGCCCGCCGTCGAAGAAATCTGGCCCGCTGTATGCAATACCACGGAGTGGCTGCGACGAGGGGGTAACGTACGACCTCCAATAGTTGCCGTTACTGCTGATCGATACCAACAAATCGGATCCGACAGAAACGAAGTGGGTACCGGTCCAGGTGATGTCGCCGTTCTCGGCGGTTCGGACCGCCTTCGTCCACTTGGTTCCGTCACTGCTGAACAGGGTCTCTCCAATCGTAACGAACAGCGCTCCGCCCCACGCCACGCCACTCAAGTAGTCGAACGCCGCACCAGGGTTGCCACTCGCCAGCTGCCAATTGTCTCCGTCACCACTGTGCGCAATTCCACCGTACCCTGCTGCGACGAATCGGCTGGCTCCCCATGCAACGGCACCAAGCGATGATACCGTCGGGCCCGTGCTCGCCTCGTTCCATTGGTCGCCATCGGTGCTGTGCATGACGGCGCCCCCGAATCCGACCGCCACGAAGCGCGTGCCGTTCCACGTGACGCTAGCAAGCCAATCCGACGTAACGCTGCCGCTGGCCTGCGTCCAGCGGTCGCCATCGGCGCTGTACACGATGGTGCCCCTGTTTCCAACCGCCACGAAGCGAGTGCCGTTCCACGTGACACTCTGGAGCCACCCCGAGTTAGCGCTGCTGCGGGCCGTCATCCACTGGTGGCCATCGGTGCTGTACACCACCGTACCCTCGGCTCCGACCGCCACGAATCGGGTCCCACCCCACGCGACATCCACGAGCCGCTCCGAGGTAGCGGTAGCGCCGGCACTCGTCCAGTGGTCTCCGTCGTCGCTGTGCACGATCGCACCCTCGGCTCCGACCGCCACGAAACGCGTGTCTCCCCAGACGACACTGTGGAGCATCTTCGTGGTACCGGTGCTGGCGGCTGCCGTCCATTGATCGCCATCGGTACTGTGGACAATCACGCCGCCACTGCCCACCGCGACAAACCGGGGCTCTCCCATTGCCACGCCACGCAGCACCGCCGAGGTGCCGCTATTGCTGGCCGGTGTCCACAGATTGCCATCGGCACTGTGGACAATCGTGCCCCTGGGCCCGACTCCAACGAAACGCTCGTCGGCCCAAACCAAGTCGATGATATGACTGCCTGTCTGTCCGTCCGGCGACGTAAAGCCGCCACCCTGCCGCACCAGCCGCCAGACGCCCGGATCCCCGGACGGTAAAGACAGTGATGTTGACGGCTTGGCGACACCGCTGTCGCAGGCCGCAAGGGCCAGCGCCATGATCGTGATCAGCGCTGCCAGCGCGAGCCGTTTCGAACCATCGGTTACTCTATGCATCATGGGGCTCTCCCCTCCTATGCCGTTATTCCTATGCCGTTATCCGTCGTGGTTTGCGGGGATCTGCTTGCTATTTGCGCAGATCTTCTCAATGTCCTTATCGTCCTCAATTGCGTCCGCAGACCCGCTTTGCGGGATCACGTTCTAATTGATCATGTGCCCTTCAAGCACACCTAAAGCATCTAGAAAGGAAGTCACAAAGTGTGCAACGGTGGAACATGTTTTCTTCCGGTAGCGGCTTGCTTCAGCCCGGACTACCGAACTGGTAGACGTCCGGTCTAGTCAGATGGCGCCGGACGCGTCCCCGACGTGTCCTCGGCTGGCGGCAGGATTCCGCGTGCGCGGGCGCGATGCACGGCGTCGAGCCGGCCACGCGCACCGAGCTTGGCGAAGATGCTGCGCACGCGGTAACGCACGCCATCGTAGGACAGGTTCAAGTCCCACGCGATCTCCTTGTCCAGGTGCCGTTCGAGGCGCACGAGTACATCGAACTCGCGCTCACTGAGCGGCCGGTGCAGCGGGTCCGTGCGGCCGGCGTCCTCATGCATGGCCGTCCGCAGCACGGCCGCTGCCTTGGCGACGGCGGCGCCCGCCTTGGCACCCTTCTCGGCGCCGTCCACGATGTCGTCGAGCAATGCGCGGGCGACCGTACGCTCGCGGGCAAGCGGCCACCCGTAGTCCGCCACGGCGAACAGCCGCAGATACTCCACCAGGTGCGCCCGTGCGCGCGCTTCGTCGCCGGCCCGGTGCTCCAGCACCATCGACAGCGCCAGCCCCCGCATCCGCGCCCGCACCAGACCGCGCTTGGCTGCAAGCGCGTGCAGGGCGGCGGCGAGCTCGCGGCCAGCGTCATACTCGCCGCGTACAATGAACAGCCGCAGCCGCGCGCAGGCGAGCGCTTCGGCCTCCCGCCAGCTCTGCGTCCGCAGGTCAACGCACGCCGCCGCCTGCTCGGGCAGCCGATCGAACCGCCATGCGCTGCTCGCCGCTTCGACGTCACCGCCCGCGAGCAACACCGACACGCGCAACGCCGCCAGCCACCGCGCCAGCCCGGGTCGCTCGGTACGCCGCGCGTACTCGCGCGCGTCCTCGACCAGCCGCAGCGCCGCCTGCGTACTGCCGCGCACCAGCTCCAGCTCCACTTCCACCCCGATACTCGCCGCGTAGATGTCGAGCCAGGCACCGCATTCGCCGAGCAGTCGCGGCGACAGCCGAGCGGCAGTGACGCTCGGCGTACCCGCCGAGCGCTCCAGTTCCAACTCCGCCGCCAGCGCCTCGCCGATCATGATGGCGCCCGTGTCGCGAAGGTGGCTCGCCCGCGCGACCTTCAGCGCACGCTCGTAGCAAGTCGAGGCCTCGTGCGGATGGCCGGTCGCCATGGCCACAGACCCCGCCTGGAAATCGACGTGAGCCAAGTACGGCGAGCCGCGTCCGAGCGCCGCCCGTGCCCGCCCCGCCCACTCGACGGACTGGTCGAACGCGGTCATCTGGTTGAAAGAAATGCACATCCCAAGGCTCAAAACCCCGCGCAGCAACGGGTCTATGTCCGGGGACTCCGCGACCTCCTGCGCTACCGTTACCGGCAGAATCCCGTCCCCGAATGGCATGCACCTGCACATGTACTGCTGGCCCACGACAAAGAGGTGGTCGATCTGCAGGGCCCGATCGTCGCCGCCCTCGCGGTCGCGCGTGAAGCCGGCCGTCGCCGCGGCCGCGGCCTCGTACACCCGCTTGGTGCCGGCGACATCGCCGGACGCGGTCAGCACGATACAGCGTGCCAGCGCCAGGCGAGGATAGCTGGTCAGCACCTGCTCGCTCAGAAGCGCGTCGACCGCGCGCAACGCCTCCAGGCCCTGCTCCAGCCACAGCCTGATGCCACCGGCCCTCTCCACGATCGGGCCGAGCAGCTCCGCCTCGTTCGCCTCCACCGCGTGACGAAGCGCCTCGACCACCCGCTCGCGCCGCGCGAGCGCAAGCGCAATGCCGCGATGGATGCGCCGGTAGCGCTTCGGGTCTTCCTCGAACCGCCGTTTCTCGCAGTGATCCTTAACAAGAGGATGCAGCCGCGCCGCCGATCCTGCTCCGGACGTGGTGGACCACAACCCTGCCAACACCGGTAGCGACGCCAGCCGCCGTGTGGTGTTGCCCGTGCCGGTTACCTCGTCGATCAACTCCGGGGCAACTTCGTCGAACAGCGAAATATCGAGCACGAAGTCGCGGTCCTCGGTCGAAGTGCCGCGCCACATCCGCGTCTCGATCCATCCCGCCACGGTGTCGTCGTTCCCACTCACGGTCACGTTTCCGTGCAGTCCGGCGTTGCGGTACCTGCGCAGCGCGATCGGCCAGCCCGCCGAGTCGACGATCGCCGCCTTCTGCTCCCGCCGCGACAGCCTTCCGTCGAAGAAACGGACCGCGTCGCCTGCCGAGAACGTCAACTCTTCCGTCCCAACCCTGACACTTCGCCCTTCCAGCGCGAACATCGCGATCGCCAGGCCCGGCGGCCGCTCGCGGAACGCCATCCCCACATGCAGCGTGCGCGGCGCGCGGTGCAGCAGCGCGTTGATCACACCGACCGCTACCGGGCTTCGCAGCCGCTCAAGTTCGTCAAGCGCCAGCACGCACGGCCCACCATGGCGCTCCAGAGCGCGGATCAGAAGATTGAGCCGATACTCGGCCGCATCCGCGCCCGGCAACGTCTCCTCGGGGCCCAGCCGCACGGGCCGTTGTGGTGTCGCGTCGAAGGTACCCAGTCCTGCCCGCTCGAAAGCCAGGGCGAGATAGGCGGCGACCGACGCGCGCGTGTCCTTCTCGTCAAGCGTAAGCCAAGCCACCGTCACGCCCCGTTGACGCAGCGCGCGACAACACTCGCCAAGCAAAGCGGTCTTGCCAAAACCACCGGGAGCATGCAACACCGTCAACCGGCGGTCCAGCAGCACGCACCGTTTCTCCACCTCCAGGCGCCGCACGTAGCCCTCGATGGGGTCCGGCAGTTCCACCCGGTACCGCAGCAGCCAGGGCGCTTCCGGCATCGGCGCTTCCGGACCCGGCGCGGGGGCACGCGTCGCTTTGCCTTCCCGTCCGCCGCATTTGCCGTCGATCTTCATCACATCCGATCGGGCGGTCGCAGGGTCGAGTAAGTAGTCCTCACGGCGCTAGCGAAACCGGCAGCTTTTTCTCCGAAAGTTTCCCGGAGACATATCGTCCGAATCGCCATCATACGGATGCAATAGACCCGCTCTTTCGTGTGCATATTTGCTGCATATTGCGCTTGTGGATGGTCTCAGAAGTGGACATAATGGAGTTGAGATTATCGCCCAATACAGCAATTGCTATTTTGCCTTCGGTTCGCTCTTACTGACAGCATGACTGTGGTTCGCTTCATGGCAAAGCCTCCTGTACAGATGATGAACCTTATTCTATATTGACTGGTCAGCTAGTTCGATATGATAAGAATGAATAATACTTCAATAAGGGTATGGAAATGATGAATTTGTGCTGGCCGGTGTTTCGTCTTGGCCCAGATAGGACTGGCCAGGACTCTGAATGGGTCCTCGCTTGGGCCGGCGGTTCGGCCGCGATTGGGAACCTGGAATGACTCCCGGACCGGGCTCCGCGGCGGGCGAGGCGGACGAGTTGCGCCGCGAGAACGCCGCGCTCCGCGCACGCTCCGCGGCGCTCAGTGCGACGAGCACCCCGCGTACCGCACCAGGCACGCGCTCGGAACGGAACGACCACCGCCACACTCCGCGCCATCTATCCTGCAACCAACCTCGGGCCCAGGGCGCGCACCGCAACACCCGGTTGACGAGAGCGGGTGTTGGCATACCCTTGCGCCCTTGTTGTTTGCTTCCAGTGGAGGCCCTGCCCCGTGCATGGACGCTTCGTTCCATAGCGTGTTCAGAATAAACGGTGCCACGGGGAAACCAAGTCCTCAATCCCACCGAAACGGTTTTTTCCCGAACAGCACCATTTTTTCCCGAACGCTCAACAGACCCTTCCCGAACTGATTCGCACTTCCTGAGCAGCCAGGCAGCGAACGTCCAGGGTACGTCGCAAAGCCGGCGGAAGGTTCAGTTCGATCGCGTCTGCGCTCCGCGCGCCGGCGCCCGCCACAGGACCGTGACCATACTTTCGATTCGGCTTACGCGCCCGCCCAGCGCGTCCAGGCCGCCTCGCAGGTCGCCATCATCGGTGCTCACCTCCTGTTGCAAAGCCGTGAGCTCACTGCGCAGTTCCGCCACCTCGGTACCCAGCTCGCTCCGCGCGGCCGCCAGTTCCCCTCGCCACGCCTCCCGCGCCTCTACCGTCCGTTCGATCTGCTCCGCGAGCCGCTGCTCGATCTCGGTCACGCGCTGCTCGGCCATCAGGGCGATACTCACCGACAACCCCACGTTCACTCCAACCACCACCAGCACCCATACCCACGTCCACCGGCGTCGGGTCCTCGTTGCTTGCCTCAGCGCTTTCCGTGGTGTCTCGATCATCTCCATTCCGGATGGACGAAAGGGGGTACCCTCATTGGCAGATTATCGGCAGTTTCTGCGGGCACCTTGATGTTAACCGCAGCTATCCTGAACTGAACCGCAACGTCCTTCCTGAACGGCTAGGAGGTGGCCGTCCCGGACGGCATCGAACACGCATCCGATTGATTGCAATGGACTGATTCCGATAGGGTGGCGTAGCGTCGACAACGTTCGCTACTGCAGGCAACCGAGTATGAGCGAAAACCATGACACACGCGCGATGGATACCACGATGAGCGTTGCATATCGGCAGCTTGCCACGCGGGACATGGCGCTCGTGGTGGCCGGTATAGCGGCCGGATTGATGGCGATCGTCGCGGTATTGGGGCCAATGCGCACCGTGGATACGTTGACCCTCTTGCAGAGACTTGCGTACTTCGGAGTCATCACCATCACCGGCGTACCTGTCCTGTTCGCTTCGGGTTTCTTCATTCTCTACGTCCTGCGCAACGTCAGGGTGCGCTACGTAATGTTGGCGCTTGTCCTGATGTGCGCGTTTGTGGCCGTCCCCTGGGCGGCCCTGTCCATGGTTCTCTACGCGGCCTTTCATGGAGGCGCTTTTCCGACGGTCAGCTACCGCGCAGTGTACGCTTTTGGCATACTGATATCCGGGTTTGGAACGGGGTTCTCGTTCTACGTGCTCTACCAGAAAGCGAGCCGAACGACGCACCGGAACAGCGTATCGAAAGCCAACGGTACGGCAACAGAATCGCCTGGCTCCCCGGCAGGCACGGACGCCGCGGACCTCACGCAGACCAGGGCGGTGTCGACTTCAGGCGATGGCCCGAATGGCAGCGCGCCGGGCAAGGCTCCCGAACTCCGTCTACCGCCGGAGATCGGACGGGATATCGTCTACGCGCATGTCACCGGGCACTATGTGGAAGTGGTAACCACTTCAGGAAGGGCGGTCGTGTACTCGCGGCTAGCGGACGTGGCGGAAGCAATGCACGGCCAGGGAATGCAGACCCACCGCTCCTACTGGGCGGCATACCGGCACATCCGTCGGATTCGCAGCGATGGCCACCGCGTACTCCTGCATCTCACCGGCGGCCGCAAGGTGCCCGTCGGGCGCTCGTTTCGCAGCTCCGTGCGAGCCTACCTCAAGCGCCGGACCGCTCCTTGATTCTGCGCAACGCGCGCCCGACGCTTCGGAAACTACACCAAACAAACACGAATCCTCTCATTATGAACCCCGTTCGAGCACGCAGCCGGCGTTATCGTAATTCGCAGGCTGGGCGGACGGTACGCATTCATTGAGTTGTGCAGGTAGGGAGTCGCGGATGTCGAGGCACAGAATCGTCAGCGTCGATGAGGTACGGACCAGAGCCGAGCAGCAATTCCAACGCTACGGATACCACGCCACATCGATACAGACGCTTGTAGATTGCATCGGAGTCGGGCGCGGCAGCATATACGACACCTTCGACAGCAAGCGCGGCCTCTACGTCAGCGCCCTGCGCCGCTACGTCCGATCCCTCGAACAGCGCTTCCGGGCGCTGCACGACCAGCCATCGCCCCGGGCGGCCATCCTGAGCGTGTTCGAGAGCTGGATGAAGGAGTCGCGCGACGGCTGCTTTCTCGTGAACACCTCGGTCGAACTCGCGCCGCACGACGGGGAGATCGCGCAGATCGTGGCGAATTCCTTGCAAGAAATCGAAAACGTGTTCGTGCGGTTGATCGGCCAGGGCCAAGCCAGCGGCGAGATCCTTCCCGCCGTCGATCCGGTACTCACGGCTCGCGGGCTGCTGGCTCTCTACATCACCTTGTGTGTTCTGACACGCTCCGGCAGCGACGAGTCATCCCGGCGCGATTTCGCCGGGATGGCCGGCGCAATGCTGACCGATCACAACCGAAGGAAGTGAAATCAAGGACGTGTATGGTTGGTCTCTTTGTTCCTCTGAAGGGTAATGCGGACGGTGGTTCCCTGGTTCGGGCCGCCGCTGGAAGTGGTGATGGTCCCGGCGTGGGCGCGAACGATCGCGCGCGCGATTGACAGGCCCAGTCCCGAGCCGCCCGTCGCGCGCGTGCGAGATTCGTCGCTGCGATACAAGCGGTCGAACACGTGCGGCAGGTCGTCTGCCGCGATTCCCGCGCCGTCGTCCGTTACCGTGATCGTTATCCCACCGTTGGCCGTCCCGGCCGCGACGATCGTGATCCGCCCGCCGGGCCCGGTGTGCTGCAGCGCGTTCTGCACCACGTTGCCGAGCGCCTGGCTCATCCGCATCGGGTCCAGCTCCAGCGCCGGCAGCCCCGGCGCCGCCTGCAGCTTCAGGGCGACCTCCCCCATGCGCGCCCGCGGCTGCCACCGCTGTTGCTCGCTCTCCAGCAGTTGCTCCATCGCAACCGGCTCCCGGCTCAGCCTCAGGTCCCCGGAGTCCGTCTCCGCCAGCCAGTTCAGGTCCCGCACCAGGTTCGCGAGCAAGGTCACTTCTCCGATAATCAGCTCAGCCGCCTCGTCCGGCTCCTGCAACTCGTCGCGCAGCCCTTGCGCCTCAAGCCGGATTACCGCCAGCGGCGTGTTCAGTTCATGCGACAGATCGTGGATCAGCCGCCTCCTCACATCCTTTTGGGTGTTCAGGGCGTTGGTCATCCGGTTGAACGCATCACTCATCTGGCCCAGCTCGTCTTCCGACGTCACCGGCAGCAGCGTGCTGTCTTCTTCGCCCTGCTCGATCCTCTTGGCGGCGGCGGTCAGGAGCGTCACCGGCGCCGTGATGCGGCGTGCGATCCAGGCCGCCACCCCCAACGCCGCCGCGGCGATCAGTACCCCTCCGAGCGCCGTGGTGCTGAGCATGCCGCGCAGAAACCCGTGCAACTCGGTGGCAAGGAACTCGCGTTCCACGTCCACGTACACATAGCCCACCGTCCGACCGGTGCCCCGGTCGACCACGGTCGCGCGCTTGCCGCCCAGCGCCGGCGCCCGCGCCCCCGGCCGCAGCCGCGCCAGGTTGTCCCGGATCACGGCTCCACCGTCCGCGACCACCACGATCCTGATGCGGTCGATGTGGAACGCCGACTCCTCGGCCCCGTCGCCGCGCTCCCGCCGCTCGCCGCGCCCCTCCTCGTGCTCGCTCTCCGGCACATACAGGTAGCCTGCGTCCGCCAGCGCCCGGTCCACCGTCGCCCAGCCCGCCGAAGCGGTGTACTCGCGGCTCAGGTGGCGCGCAACGTGCTCAGCCTCCACCACCGCGAGTTGCGCCACGAACCCATCCAGTTGGCTCTGCGTCACGTAGTAGCCGATCGCTACGCTCAACACCACGGTCAACACCACGATGAGCACGAACGCCCGCAGAATGCGACCGTGCAGCGACCCCGCCCGCATGCTCACGCCTGCTCCGGCACGAACCGGTAACCGGCTCCATACACTGTCTGGATGGGCTGGCGTCCAGCCACGCCGAGCTGCTTGCGCAGCCGCAGGATGTGGTTGTCGACCGCACGTTCGTAGGCGTCGAAGTCCTCTCCGAACGCCAGTCCTATCAGCCGCTCGCGGCTCAGCACCTGGTGCGGATGCCGCATGAACGCGGCGAGCAGCGCGAACTGGGCGCTGCTCAGTTCGATTGTCCGTCCTTCCACCGTCACCCGACGGGTGGTTTCGTCGATCGTGATCCCGCCCAGGGTCAGCACCCGCTGCACGGTGTCCCCGACACGGCGCAACACCGCCTTGGCGCGCGCCACCACTTCGTCTGCATCGAACGGCTTCACCACGTAGTCGTCCGCGCCGCAGTCCAGTCCGGCGATGCGGTCGGCGTGGGTTCCGCGCGCGGTGAGCATGATAATCGGTACCGCCGATTCGCGCCGCAGGATGCGGCATACCTGCATCCCGTCGAGCCCCGGCAGCATCAGGTCAAGCACGATCAGGTCGGGCCGGCCGGCACGGGCCAGGGTAAGGCCGGTGCGCCCGTCGTGCGCCACTTCCGCGCGGTACCCCACCTGTTCGAAGCGGACCTTCAGCCAGCGCGCGATCCGCGGCTCGTCTTCGATGATCAGAACCGAATGCCGCATCGGGCCTCGTGATACTGCCGCGCCATCGGGGTCACGCCGGTTACTCCTCGGTCGAGCCTGCAGCACCCCGGTCGTAGCGGACCGCGGCTGTTCTGTCTGCGTGGATGATCGAAACGTACACCGTTGCATTTTCCCCGAGTCGGCACGTAGCGCCGATAGTATCGACCAAGTTGACCGTCCGGTACCGGCCAGACCCGTCGCGGACCAGCTCCACATGCAGACCCACCACGTATTCGGATGCGTCGGCAAGAAGCGTACCGGACGCGAATGGAAGGAGGACGAGGCACCGTTCGATGAGAACCCCGCCATGCTCCGTTCCCGGCTCCTGCGGGTAGAGTCTGCTGAGCAGAGCAGCGCCGCTGCGGGCAACAACGAGTTCGCCATTGCTGTCGAAACCATACTCGAATCCGCGGCCCTCCAGATTGGAGGATAGCAGGAAAAGAAGCCCTGTCGCCGCAGCGACCAGAAGCGTGGCGGTGGACAGGGCCAACAAGACAATATCCTTGGCGCCAACACGATGTGCGTGTCTGATTACCACGTCAGTGGCGCGAATCCGCATGTCCGATCCCATCAGCCGTAGACCGATTCCTCAAGGGCAAGAATTCGCTCGCCCAGGGTAACGCCGACGGTCAACGTCAGGGCGACACTGGCAAGAAACAGGAACGTTGCCAACAGCAGCAACATTTTCCGCGAAGGACCGGATCTACTGCGTAGTGGTTGCGTCCTGACTGCCGCCCGGCCGCGTCGCATCACGAGGTTGGCGGCGGACAGATTCGCCTGTCGTCCATGCTGAGCAGCACCACCCCAACCTTCCGGAACAGCATGCTCATCTGGCTACTCCTTCGCCCACGCCGCTGACCAACACGGTACGAATCGCATGTGGCGAAATAGCGTTCGTCTTGCTGGCGGCTGTGGTTATTCCGTGTATTTCTGTAGCGCACATGGCACAAGGCACAAGGGACGCGGCGCCCTTGTGAATGAGCGCCGCGTCCCCTTGTTGCGTGGCAGGACATCGCCCGGTGGACTCAGTTGCTGCCACCCTCGCCGCCTGAGCCTTCGCTGCCGCCTTCGCCGCCCTCGCCGCCGCTCTCGCCGCCGCCGGGCTGCTGGGGTCCGACTTCCGCGTGCGGTACCCATTCCGTGAACCGGGTACCCTCGTCAGGCAGCCACACCGGAATCCACTGGCCCGGCGCCAGGTCCATCGGCGTGGTCGGCCCAAGCTCGTTGTTGCGGTTGTACAGGTGCACCTCTACCCGGACCTGCTCCAGCGTCGCTCCCGAGATGTTGCCGACCGCGCCGACAAACGCGCGCGCTTCCGGAACGTAGCCGAGGATCAGCCGCGAGCCCTTGCGCTCTCCGTCGAACACGATGCCGGGCGCCATTCGCGTGCCGCCTTCCTCGCCGGCACCTTCGGCGCCTTCACTGCCGCTCTCGCCACTACCGCCCTCGCTGCCACCTGCGCCGCTGCTTTCGCTGGCGCTCTCACCGCCGGCGCCGTGCTCGGCGCCGCCTTCTCCTCCGCCGGAGGATTGCGGTCCCACTTCCGCGTGCGGGGTCCAGCCGGTGAAACTCTCTCCCGCGGCATCCAGCCTCACGGCCATGCTCTTTCGCGCCGCCAGGTCCTGCGGTGTCGTCGGCCCGAGCTCGGTGCCGTTCGACAGGTGAACCTCGACCCGGACCTGCTGGAGTGCCGCGCTGGTCGTGTTCTCCACCGTACCGATGAATGCGCCCGCTTCCTGATCGTAACTCATGATCAGGCGCGCGCCCTTGCGCACTTGGTCGAAGGTCTCATCTAGCGCCAGCGCGGCGCCGCCCTCTTCGCCAGCTCCGCCGCCTTCGCCCGTCTCCGGACCGCCGGCCTCGCCCGTCTCGGAACTCCCGCCGGCACTGCCGATGGTCGCCACCGCCATCAACACGCACAGCGCAGCCGCCAGCCACATCCTCCTGGTAGACATCATCGTGTCTCCTCCTCCTGCCGCGGGCCTCCCGCGGCTGTTTCGAGGCTGATTGCCTCGTTGTCAGCCAAACGGTAGCGGGGGAATGTCACGCAAATATCTCAGGCTCAAAAAAAGGACGCGGCCCCTGTGAGAGCCGCGCCCTTGCTGCAATCCCGTTCGGGCTTGGTGACCGGAGAGGCTCAGCTGCCCCCGCCTTCTCCGCCGGGGCCGGATTGCGGGCCCACTTCAGCGTGCGGCGTCCAGCCGGTGAAGCTCTCTCCCGCGGCGACCAACCTTACCGGCCTGCTCTTCCCAGCCGCCAAATCCTGCGGCGTCGTCGGTCCGAGTTCCGTGCCGTTCGACAGGTGTACTTCGACCCGGACCCGCGGCAACGTCGCGCTGGTAGTGTTCTTCACCATACCGACAAAGGCTTCCTGCCCCGCGTCGTACTTCATGACCAGGAGCACACCCTTGCGCACCTGGTCGAAGGTCTCGTCCGGGGTCAGGCTGGTGCCTCCCTCTTCGCCGCCTTCATTGCCGTTCTCGCTGCCGTTCTCGCCACCCGGCCCGTGTTCGCCGCCGCCCTCCTGGCCGGGCCGCTCATCGGGACGCTCCCCGCCCCCGGCCATTGCGGTACAACCGCCCATCATCGCTACCGCCAAGACCGCTGCCAGCACGGCCGTGAGCGCCTTCCTCGTTTTCATCGTCTTCCTCCTGGGGGTCGCGCCCCCGTGTAGTTCGAGGCAGCTCTGCCTCGTCTGTGCAAGACGGTAGCGGCAGATTGTCGCACCATTATCCCCGCCCCGGAGGAAATCGACGCGCCGGTCCGGGCCGAGGAAGCGGTTTTCCCACGGTTGAGATATTCGTGCGACATTCGGCCGCTACCGTCTCCCATACAACGAGGCGCAACCGCCTCGAAACCAACAACGGGGGAACAGAAACCCCGAGGAGGAGACGTGATGTCTACCAAGAAGAAGAGGTTGGTGACGGTCCTCGGCGCACTGGTCGCGACCGCCACCATCGCGTGTGTCGCCGTCATTGCCGACACCGGCGAGAGCGGACGTGAGAGTGGCGGCGAGGGCGCCGGCGAGGAAGGCGGGACGCGCATCGCTCCCGACCAGGTGTTTATCCAGGAACGCAAGGGCTCGCTCCTGATCCTCGGCTACGTCCCCGATGCGCGCGCATTCGTCGGCGTCGTCGGGAACATTTCGGATGCCACCCTGCAGCAGGTGAGGGTCGAAGTTCACCTGTTCAACCGCAACAACGAACTCGGCCCCACCGCTCCGGTCGATCTCGCCCCCGGCCAGTGGATCCCGGTATGGCTGCCGGACGAAGGCACCCGGTTTACCGAGTGGGTTCCCCATGCCGAAGTCGGCCCGCAATCCGGCTCAGGCGGAGAACGCGGCGGTGAACACGGCGCCGGCGGCGAAGGCGAAGGCAGTGGAGAGCACGGTTCAGGTGGCGAACACGGTGCCGGTGGCGAGAGCGGCGGCAGGTAGCCAAGCGGCTACCACCGACGGTGCAGCAGGCCACTCGGCTTCACGCGGGTGGCCTGCTTCTCGCCACATGGCAACTGACCCACTACGCGCGCCCCCGCTGCCCCGGCTGCCCCGGCTGCTATCCCGGTGGGTCTTTCAGCTCAAATGTGCCAAGGTGATGGGCTCCACACATGCCCGAGATTCCGCCAGTCAATTCATAGGTTCCTTCGGTCTTGGACGTGAAGTTCATCGTGGACTTGAGCGAGCCCCCCAGTCTCAATCCTATCTTGACGGTGCCCGTCTTGCTGTCCACTCGCTTGTACGACCAATCTGTCAGGTCCGGGAGGTCCACGACAATGTTATTCGGCCCAACCGCCTTGATGGTCGTCGAATTGACAAACCAAAGCGAAACTACGGTGCCGACCGGTTCGGAACATGCCGTCTTCGACTCTGTCACGACTGTGACCACGACCTTCCCCTCGATCATCTTGGGAGCGTACGAAACCTGGGTTGCTTTTGGACAGGCAACCAGACCAATCAGCAGCACCATTCCGCCGATTACTTTCAGTGTGCGCATACCACCTCCTGGCGCGCGTTCGCTACCGTCTTTGGCGCTCGCGCTTCCTGTCAATTCCGACATGCTGGCGAGCCTTCCGCCTGGCGTCGTGCCACCGATGGGCGGACAGCACGATGTGGCAGCTATCGATCAGTTGAATCACCCAGATCGAGGATCTGGGTGCGGTCCGCCACAGGTGCGCGATGCGCTTCCCGCGCCGGTAGTCCAGTACCAACGCGCCGCGACGCGCCACCGTGGCCACGAGCAGGCTCGCCCGCCACTTCCGCATCCGTAGCATCAGCGCGGTCAACCAACCTCGGCGCCATAGCATTGCTCGTGCAATGCCACATCGACGCGCGCCGCACCGCCGCGTACCCGGAGATACCGCTTGCCAACTGCGATCTCTCCACCACAGCGGTAGCAGATGTGTGCCTTTTGGGCGGTGGTCTCCTTGCTACGGCCGCGCTCGATCAGCCACCGTACCGAGTCGGCTTCCGCGTCTTCGACTGCGGCCATCTCCGGCGCGGCGTCCGTGTCCGGCAGGGCAGCGCGGCACGATGCGCAGTAGTCGTGGTAGGCGTCGATCTCCAGCACTTCGCTCGTGCTTCGCTCGTAGTTCCGTACCGCGCTCCAATTCCGGCGCCGTGCCCTCGGGCGCAGGTTGCAGAGCGGGCAAATCAGGTCGCCGCTCGACACGGGAACAAAGTTCACAACCGGGTGTGTACGAACTGTGGCTCTTGCGGTCGATTCAGTATTTCTTTCGGGGTTTTGCGACCAGCGATCCGCGTTCTCGGCGGCAAGCGCGTTCCCGGCGACCACCGAGGCAACGCACTACAGCGTAAACTTGGCGCATTTTTCTTGACAAAATGAGTGTCCATTCGGTAGCATCAGCCAACGTTCTTGCCCTCTTGGCTTCCTTGTTGGTACGGACGCGGGAGGGATCACCAGTGAACACCGGCGAACCCGCACAGGGTGTCGACCTACTGCGCAAGCACATCGCCGCACTGAGCGGCGCGATTCTGCGCGTTAGCGCGACCCTCGACGTCACCACTGTTCTGCAGGAAATCGTCGACAGCGCCCGCGCGCTCACCGGCGCCGGGCTCGGCGTGATCACCACCATCGACGACGCCGACCAGGTGGAGGAGTTCGTCAGCTCCGGCTTCACCGCCGAGCATCAAGAGGCGTTCATCGCCTGGCCGGACGGGCCCAGGCTCTGGGCGCACCTCCGCGACCTGCCGGGCCCGTTTCGCCTGACGGATCTACCTGCCTTCGTTTCGTCGCTTGGCTATGCCCCGGACCTGATGAATGCGAAGACCTTCCAGGGCATGCCGCTGCGCCACCTCGGCAAACAGGTCGGCAATCTGTTCCTGGCAGACAAGGAAGGCGCGCAGGAGTTCACCGACGAAGACGAGGAGGTGCTGGTGCTGTTCGCCTCGCTCGCAGCGACGGCAGTCGCCAATGCCCGCACCCACCGCGACGAGCAGCGCGCGCGGGCCGACCTGGAGGCGCTGGTCGAAACTTCGCCGGTCGGCGTGGTGGTGTTCGATGCCCGAAGCGGCCACATGGTCTCGTTCAATCGAGAGACGCGGCGCATCATGGAGAGTCTGCGCACCGCCGGCCGCCCGCTGGACGAGCTGCTGCGGGTGGTAACGTTCCGGCGCGCCGACGGGCGCGAGATCTCGCTCGCCGACTTCCCGCTGGCGCGGCACTTCAGCGGCGGCGAGACCGTGCGCGCGGAGGAGGTGGTGCTGTCGGTTCCCGACGGCCGCAGTGTCAGGATGTTGATCAACTCGACGCCGATCCGTTCCGAAGACGGCTCGGTCGCATCGGTGGTGGTCACCATGCAGGATCTGGCGCCGCTCGACGAGCTCGAGCGCCTGCGCGCAGAGTTCCTGGGCATGGTGAGCCACGAACTGCGCGCGCCGCTCACCTCGATCATGGGCTCGTCGGGTGTCCTGCTCGATGCCGCTCCGGAACTCGACCCGGCCGAGCGGCACGAATACTTCCGGATCATCCACGACCAGGCCCGGCACATGCGCGGACTCATCAGCGACCTGCTGGATGTGGGGCGCATCGACGCGGGGACGCTGTCGGTGGCGCCGGAGCCCTCGGAGGTGGCCGACCTGGTGGACCGGGCGCGGAACACGTTCCTGTCCGGCGGCGGACGGCACACCGTGCTCATCGACCTGCCGCCGGACCTGCCGCGGGTCATGGCCGATCGGCCGCGCATCGTGCAGGTGCTGAACAACCTGCTGTCCAACGCCGCCCGTCACTCGCCGGAGTCCTCGCCGCTGCGGGTCGCCGGCGAACGCAACGGCGTTCATGTGACGGTCGCGGTCTCGGATGAGGGCCAGGGCGTGGCGCCCGAGCGGCTGCCCCTCCTGTTCCGCAAGTACTACACCGGGCTCGCCGACGGCGGCGGCGAGCACATGAAGGACACCACCGGCCTGGGGCTGGTCATCTGCAAGGGGCTGGTGGAGGCGCACGGCGGCCGCATCCGCGCCGAGAGCGGCGGCGTCGGCCAGGGCGCGCGGTTCACCTTTACGCTGCCGGTTGCCGAGCAGACCCGCAACGTGGAGCCGCCGGCTGTCTCCGGCCGGTACAGCCCGCACACGTCCCCGGAGACTGGCGATCCTGTCCGCATCCTGGTGGTGGACGACGACCCGCAGACGCTGCGCTACGTGCGCGACGCGCTTACCGGTTCCGGGTACGCGCCGCTGGTAACCGGAGGCCATGAGAACCTGTCGCACATCATCCGGACCGAACAGCCGCAACTGGTGCTGCTCGACCTGATGCTGCCCGGGACCGACGGGATCGAGCTGATGAAGAGCGTGCCCGAACTCGCCGACCTGCCGGTGGTGTTCATTTCCGGTTACGGCCGCGACGAAACTATCGCGCGGGCCCTAGAGAGCGGGGCAGCCGACTACATCGTCAAGCCATTCTCCGCCACCGAGCTTACCGCCCGCGTGCGGGCGGCGCTGCGCCGGCGCGACGGGCCGGAGCCGTTCGCGTTGGGAGACCTGGCAATTCACTACGAACAGCGGCAGGTGACGGTGGCGGGACGGGAGGTCACGTTGACCGCCACCGAGTTCGACCTGCTGAGTCTGCTGTCCCGCAACGCGGGGCGGGTCATGACCTACGAAACCATCCTGCGCCAGGTGTGGAGCAGTCGTACCACCGGAGACGCAAACCTGGTCCGCAATTTCATGAAGAAGCTGCGCGCGAAGCTCGGCGAAGATGCGGCGAACCCGTCATGGATCCTGAACGTGCGCGGGGTCGGCTATCGTATGCCGGCGCCGGGGCAGCCGCTGTAAACCGACCGGGGCATACCGCCAAGAAGATCCTTACCGGTCTCCCGGCGCAACCATCCGGTAGCCTATGCCGCGCTCATTGAAAATGTACTTCGGGCTCGACGAGAAATCGCCCAGCTTGCCGCGCAGTTTCTTCACGAAGGTGCGCACCGGTTCCGAGCTTTCCGTTACCCGCTCGCCCCAGATTTGGCGCAGCAGCGACTCGTAGGTCAGCACCCGCCCCGCGTTCACCGACAAGATGCGCAACAACTCGTACTCGGTAACGGTCAGCCGTACCGCACGGCCGCCGACGGTCACGCGGCGCCGCTCGTAGTCGATAGCCAAGTCCGCTACCAGGAACGGATCGGGCCTGGTTCGCTTGCGCAGGGCTGCTCTGACCCTGGCCGTCAACTCGGTCGGCGAGAACGGCTTGACGATATAGTCGGCGGCACCCGCTTCCAACGCCCTCACGATCGTCTCGTCCCTGCCGTACCCGGAGATGAAGATTACCGGGAGATCGGCCAGCGCGGGGACGGATTCCATCAGTGCGATGCCGTCCAACCCGGGAAACATCAGGTCCAGCAATACCAGCTCGGGCTTCATCCTGCGGATCAGGCGCGGCACCTCGCGCGGGTCGCCGGTCACCGCCGGAGCGTAGCCGGCCCTGGTCAGAGCGTCGCGGACAATGCGCAGGGTCAACGGGTCGTCGTCGACCACCAGAATCCCCGTGCGCCGGCCATCGCGCAGCAGCTGCGACGGTCCCTCGGCACCGTCCCGACCGGGTTCTTCGACCGCCGGCAGCGTGAACGTGATCCGCGTCCCCTGCCCCGGCCCCAGGCTCTCGGCCCGGATGCGGCCTCCGTGCGCCTCCACCAACCCCTTGCAGATAGCCAAGCCGAGGCCGTCCCGGCCGCCGTCCGCGCCCTGGCCGCCGCCGGCGGAGTGCTTGCGGAACAGTTGCGGCAACTGCTCCGGCGGCACACCGCTGCCTTCGCCGAATACCGAGATCGCCAATTCAGCTCCTGCACGCGCTGCCGCAACCTGGATGGGGCAGGACACGAGCGAGTGCCGCGCCGCGTTGGCAAACAGATTGTTCAGGACCTGCACGATCCGCCGCTTGTCCGCGATTACCCGCGGCAGCCCCGGCGGCAGGTCGATGTGCAGGTGGTGCCGGGCACCACTACTCAGGAATGTGCTCCTGGCGTGGTCCACGAGCGCGGAAACCTCCTGTGGTTCGGAGTCCACCGAAAGGGTGCCGTTGTCGATGCGTCCGGCGTCGAGCAAGTCTCGTATCAAGCCGTCCATGTCGTCGGCTTGCTGCTCGATGATCCGGAAGAACTGGCGCACCTCCGCCGGGTCGACGACGCGCGGGTTGCCGAGCACGGTGGCGGCCAGGCCCTTGATGGCACTCAGCGGCGCGCGCAACTCGTGGCTCACCAACTCCAGGATCTCCGCCCGCTGCCGCTCCAACTCGTCGAGCGGCCCAAGGTCCTGCATCGCCACCACTACCGATTGGACCTCGCCGCCGTCGGACGTGACTGGCGCGGCGTTGACCAGAGCCCTGACGCTCCTGCCGCCGCGCACGGACAGCTCGATCTGTTCGCCGCGCACCGTGGCGGCGCCGTGCAGAATCGCCGGCAGCGGAAACTCATCGGACGCGGTCTCCCGCCGGTCGGAGAACCTGCAGGTAACGACCTGCAACAGCTCCTCCACGGTCTGCCCCGGATCGATCAGACTCGACACGATCCGCCGCGCCTCCCGGTTGTGCGAAACCGGGTGGCCAGTCGTGGCATCGAACACCGCGACACCCACCGGCGAGGTGTCGATCAGGTGCCGCAGGGCCTCGTTTTCCCTGCTGAGTTGTTCCACGCTCTTCACTTCTTCCGCACCGTTCATGCGGCCATCCCACCGCTCAGGGGTCGAACCATCTCCAGCCGGCAATTGCGCGGACAATCCACGAACACGGCACTCAGTTTAGCAGGAACTTCACGCGCTTGAGACAGCGCTTGCCGTACCCTATACTGCGGGCCGCTAAAAGAGGATGGCGAGATGATGCGATACCGGCAATGTCGCAGCTGCAGCTTCTGGGTGACCCGCGGAGAACGGTTCTGCGCCAACTGCGGCGGCAACCGGCCCTTTCAGTCCGGGCGCGGCCAGCGTTCCGCGTGGCTGGTGTTCACCACCATGCTCGGCGGCGTGCTCGGCGGCAGCGTGTTCTACCGCCCCGACTCCAGCCTGCTCCTGTACGGCTGCCTTGCCGGCGGCGCCACCGGCCTGGCCTGGGGGCTGGGCCTGTTCGCCGAGGTCTCGGCCATCCTGCAGGGGCGCCGCCGCTCTCCCTCCCTGCAAACCAGCGAACTGCGGCTCGCCGGCAGGCTGGCCGAGCTCCTGCACACCAGGCGCCAGGTGCGCGACCTGCTCGGCCGCCTGCGCGCGGAGGCGTCCACCGCCACCGCCGGCCAGCTCCTGGCCGTCCTGAAGAGGGCCGACGGCGCCGTCAACCGAGCGGTCCGCCGCTACACCGCCGAATTGGCCAAGCTGGAGTTGATCCGCTGGCGCAACGCGCTGGAGCCGCTGCTGGAGCCGCCGCACCCCGAGGGCGGCCCGTTCGCCAGCCAGCGCGAGCGCCTCGACGAGATCCACCGCCACCGGCAGCGCGGCCATCGCCTGCTAACCGCCTGGCGCGGCGCCGGCCTGGACGCCCCGGAACTAAGCGGCCCAACCGTGCAGCAGCTCGAGCGCTGGCTCGACACCTGCGACCGGATCATGGAGCGCGCCATCGCCGAGAACGCGCACGCCGCCCTGAGCAGCATCGCCGCCGCGGAACTGGTGCCCTGCGCCGACCCCCAGGTGGAGGCCGAACTGCACCGCCTGGACACCGCCGCCGGCGACCTTGAACCGGACGAGCTGGAACAGGTCCAGCACGCCCTCGACCGCCTGCAGGCCAAGGAACAACTCGACCGCGAGTTCCGCCCCCGGCGCTGACCAGCCAGCCCCCTACAGGAACGGGTTGTGGCGTTGCTCCGCGTGCAGGGTGGTGTGTTCCCCGTGCCCGGGCACCACGTAGGACTCATCCGGCAACTCGAACAGGCGCTGCTTGATCGACCTGATCAGCGCGTACGCATCGCCGCCGGGAAGATCGGTACGCCCCACCGACTGCCGAAACAGGGTATCGCCCGCGAACAGCAGCGGCTCGCCGGTCACCTCGGTATAGAAACAGCATGACCCCGGCGAGTGGCCGGGCGTGTGAATGGTGGTAAGCAGCTTGCGCCCGCCGAGGGCCACCTCGAAGCCTTCCTCGATGAACTGGTCCACCTCGCCCGGCGGCGGCACCGGAATCCCGAACATCAGCCCCTGCTCCTGCAGCCGCCGGTACAACTCCTCGTCGTCCCGGTGCAGCAGAATCGGCACGTCCAGCCGCCGCTTCACCGCGTCGGACCCGCCGATATGATCGAAGTGCGCATGCGTGTGCAGAAGCTGCGTCACCTTGAGCCCGCGTTCGCCCACCGCCTGCAGCAGCGCCTCCGGATCGTCCCCCGGATCGATCACCACCGCCCTGCGGCTGTCCCGCTCATACACCAGCGAGCAGTTGCAGCCTAAGCTGCCGATCGCGAACGTCTCCACCACCAGCGGCGTTGTTCCTCCGCCCGCGCCGCGTCCCTTCGGTTCAGACTCCGTCACACCGCATAGCATAGCAGACAACGGCCAAGAGCCGCCGCCCACCCCCGGCCCGAACCGCCCTACGCTGGGCCTTCGCCTGCGTGTCGCTCGTAACCCTCGCCGGAGGCGGCATAAAGCGTCTTGCCGGAGTTCACGATTTGCAATTTGTGCTGGCCGCAACGGCCGCATCGCCAGAATTGGATGCGCCCGCCAGCGTTGGTGTGAACGTACATCGAAAGAGCCCACACATGATGCAACCTCTCCACACACGCGCTCTCGGCGGCAGACCACGCGTGATCCGGCATCGCGGCCACTGCGCGCAGCGCTTGCAGGGTTGGGTTGTCAAATGCTTCCATGCCGGGTGCAGCTAAACCCGCCGCCGCCCGCGCCCGTACGAGGAGTCCCCGCCGAACACGGGAAGCACGCTCTGTCTCGGAATACGAAGCTGCCATGGACCCCCAGTCAAACGGCAGCCAACCGGCTGGACGCTCCGGCACATAGCCATTACGTTGAATGATAGCCTTTGCCGGAACTATGCATTGCTGTGGGGGCACCGTGGCGTAGCGGGCAGAAGGTTGCTGTAGTGTTACGCGTTCCTCGGACGCCACGAGTGCCTCCGCAATCTGCCGCATAAGGCCAATAGACAACAAAGTGGGACACCGCAGCGTGGTGAGGGGCAGAAGGTCTTACGTTCACGTTACCCTCACCACCGCTCCGGTGCCCCAACCAAATTCCTCAATTCCAATCATAATCGACGTACACGTGGAGAGCTGGTACGCCCCTGGCGCCGTTTCCTGATCCGGAAGTAGTAAACCTCAAACAGGATGGCGGGTACTCCCAACAACACGACAGCGCTCGCCAGCAAGCCGATCAGCGCCCCGGTGTCGAACATCCAGTTGCTATGGCCGATGAGACCGATCACCATTCCCCTCCCAGGAAACGAAAAAGGGGCTGACTCGGGGGTGTGACGGTCTCAACTGACCCTCCCCGAAGCAGTCCCCCCCAACAATGCTTGTCGAAATTGTTTGTGTGCGGGCTCTCTCTTCTCCTACCTGTTCGCCGCGATGCCCACACTCATGCTGCAAGCGGGATGGAGCACGATGCCAGTGCTCCGGTGGCGAAGAGAAAAAGAAGGGCCACCAGACGCGAGCGGGCAGGAGGTCTAGACCATACCGCACAAGCTCTGGTGGCCCCGTTTATCATTCTTTGTTCTATATCTCCTACGGCTCGTCTACTACGCTTACCCGAACGGACAGATCCTTGCTGTCTTCAAACAGGCCTGGCGGAGTTCTGTTGTTCCAAGCCTTGTATGTAACCGTGATGGTTACGCTACCGGACTTGAGAGCCTGGAAGTTGATCGTGTGGGTAGCGAATTCATCTCCACCTGTCCCGTCATTGTAATCCAAGTCTCCGATCTCGACGATAGTCGGATCGGATGATGTTACCTCGTAACAGGATCCATTATCCGTTTCCGGCCCAGTGTTAGGACTGGTAAATTCGTCAGCATCGCACATATCCATATGGGCAGCCGCCGTCGTACTCGCTGATTCCCCGGCTTCACCATCCTGAGCTGGATCAGTGCTGTCATTCGCGTCACCAGAAACATGCCCAGCGAACTTGAAGCCGGCCACGTTGTCGACGTCGCCACTAAAAACTAACTGATGCCATCCGTCCCGAGTGTCGTCGGTCTCATTGAAGTTGAGAGGGTTATTCCGGCGGTAATCCACGTCGTTGGGATTGTGGAAGTTGAAGAACTGCGGCGCGTCGTACTGACCGACCGAGTATTCCCACGAAAGCACCGGCTTCAACTCCACCCTCAGGAGTAGCGAGTTGTCGTCTGCGGACACCTTGGGGTCGTCCGAGTCGTCATCTGTAGCACTGAAGGTGAACGTAACCTCGTCGCCAGTGTTGTGGAGCACGTCAACCAATACTTCGGTAGTACCGTTAGCAACCTCAATATAGCCAACGACAATTGCCCGGTCGGGATGACTCGACTTGGCCGAGAACGTCACATCATCGCCGTCGGCGTCCGTGAAGAACTCGTCGAGGTTGAGCGCATCTGCGGTGGCAGTCTTGTCCACCACGATCTTGTATAGAGGCTTGGCGGGGCTGGCCGCGATGTCGTCATCGGGGTAGTCCGCCTCACCGCCACTGTCAAACATCAACTGAGCTAAGCCGTGCGTTTTGTCGGTGCGCGTTGGGGCTTGGTTGTTGATGTGCACGTCGATCGTTTCCACCAATGCGTTGGTGGCCGTGTTGCGCACTTCAACGGTCGTTGTGCCCTTCGCGATGGCAAGAACTTCCCAATAGCCGTCTTTCTTCGTAACCGTCAACAGGTTCGTGTTGCCGCTCTTTACCGAATTTTCGGCGGCGGCCGTCACCTTGCAGGTTCCGCCCACATCAAGTGTTGCGCAGTCACCGCTCTCGTCTACGACATCTCCCGCGCCGACCGTGACGCTGATCGTCTGCCTGGCCGACAGGCTGTCGGTATCGGTAGCGGTCACCGTTATGGTCGCAGTTCCGTCCGCTACCCCGGTCACGCTTACCACGCTTCCCGAGACAGACACGGTCGCCGCAGCGGTGTCGTCCGAATCGGCACTATAGGTAAGCGCCTCCCCTTCCGGCTCGCTGAAGTTGGCTGCCACGTCCACCATGTGGGTAGCGCCCACTGCCACCGTAACGGCAGCGATTGTTCCAACCGTCGCTGGCGGCTGCTCGGCGGGCGGCTCGGTAGGCTCAGGCGTCGGCGTCGTCGGTGTGGGTCCCGGAGGTCCCGGAGGTCCCGGCTCTCCCGGCGCACCCGCGGCGCCCTGACACGCGGCCAGCGCCACAACTACCATGAGCAATACGCCGACCTTCAGCCAGCGTCCTACAGCATTATTCATGCTTTATCCTCCAAACGCCCTGTCGGGCGGTGTATTTGGTCTGGGGTACAGCGCCCAGGCTGCCCCTGTGATCTCTGCAGGCCGTCACGCCTGCCCTCCGATGGCCATAGCCAACACAACCTCCGTTTCGCTTGTTAGTTCCTTGCCCCCGCGCCGGATTCGGTATAACCGAGTCTGGAAGCGGTGAGTTCAAGTGAGCCAACCTACGTCTTTGCCTCTCGATGCTGCTACAGCCATAGAACAGCCGCCGCCATAAAAGGAGGAGCGCCTGAATGACTGAAACCTTGCTGTCCGCACGGCCATACAAATCATCTCGTATTGATCAACCACTTTGTTTTCACTAACACCAACGAAACTGTTCAAGCCGCAGCGGGCCGATTAGCAACCGGCTTTCTGCTCTCGTGGCACTGACACTAACAAATAACCCAAATTAAGCGATAGCGATCCGGAGTGTAGAAAGAAATCCTCCTAAGTGCTTTACTGGGAAGTAAGTCAGACAACCCTGTTGGGCACGAAGGAGGA
>JGIcombinedJ30088_10001405_pt1 | contig 24698 bp, 16 predicted proteins | sample PinacodermPK_FD_30088 | JGI IMG/M metagenome (IMG submission 30088)
GCGGGCGGAGTCCGCTGACGGTCCTGTCCACGCGCCGCCACAAACAAGCGCTGCTCGTGCGGTTCGTCGAGGTTCGGGACAGAACGGCCGCCGAATCCCTGCGCGGCGCCTGGCTGTCCGTGCCGGAAGCGGACGTGCCGCCGCCGGAACCGGGAACCTGGTGGATTCACGACATTGTCGGTTCATCCGTCACCACCGACACCGGCCTGTACCTGGGGGTGGTGGCCGACGTGGCCGCGACCGGAGCCAACGATGTCTGGGAGGTGTGTCCGGCTCCGGAATTGGGACTCAGCCAACCAATTCTACTGCCTGCCATCCGCGAAGTGGTGTCCGAGGTGGACATCCCCGGACGATCGGTAATCGTGCACCTGCTGCCGGGCCTGCTGCCCAAGTAGGATAAGATACAGACCCAACCAAACAGGGGTCCGCCGCGCGGTAGCCGGTCGGGTGCCCTGCCACGCCTTGGAAGCAATCATCGATGATAGGCGTAATCCTAGCTGGTGGCAGCGGGAATCGCCTGTGGCCTCGCAGTCGGCAGCAGACTCCCAAGCAGTTCGACGATCTGCTGGCACAGGGGGAATCGCTGCTGCAAGCGACCTGCCGGCGGGTTGCCCCCTTGCTGACATCCGAGCGCACATGGGTGGTAACCGGCCGCAGCACCTCCCATTTGGTCGCCCAACAGCTTCCGCACCTTGACCGGACGCGGATCCTGACCGAGCCGGAAGGCCGCAATACAGCCCCCGCCTTCGCTTGGGTGCTGGCACATCTGCCGGCGGATGCGGACAGCGAGATTGCAATCTGGCTGCCATCGGACCACTGGATCCGGGACGAAGTCGTTTTCTGCCAAGCCCTGACGCGCGCGGCCGAACTCGCGGCCGACGGCTCCCTGGTGCTGCTTGGCGCCGTGCCCGACCATCCGCACACGGGATACGGGTACATCAGGCTGGGTGCTCCCCTGGTCCCGGCCAGCACCCCACCCGCGGCGCGCGTGCGCAGCTTCCGCGAGAAGCCGGACACTCCGACCGCGGCGCGCATGCTCGAGCGCGGCGACTGCCTTTGGAATTGCGGCATCCTGGTCAGCCGTGTCGACAGCCTGCGCCACCGCCTGGCGCAATGCGCTCCACACCTGCTGGAAGCGGCCCGCAACCCGGGCCCGAACAGCGAAACCTGGAAGGCTTTGGATCCATGCAGCATCGATCAGGTGGTCATTGAACAAGCCGCCGACTGCACAGTGGTCCATCTTGAGACGGGCTGGACCGACCTGGGCAGCTGGGACGCACTCGAGCGCATACTGGAAAAGGACGGGGATGCCAATGTCGTGGTCGGCGACCGGGTCGTCGCCGTCGACAGCCAACACAACATCGTCTTCGCCAATGGACGCCTGGTCGCCATGGTCGGCGTTCAGGACTTGGTCGTCGTGGACACCCCCGATGCCCTGCTGGTGGGACGCAAGAACCACATGCAGTCCGTCAAGTCCATCATCGCAGCAATCGAAGAATCAGGCCTCGGTGGAATGACATGATTCATGTTTCCGATTCGCGGGTGAGAGGTTTAATCCGGCCTCTCATCAAGTATATGGTCGTCATCGCCTTCAGCCTGGCTGCAGGCATCGCCCTGGCGTGGTACGCGTGGCCCGTCCAGTGGCAGGGAGCGCTGCCGTCCGATCTGCTCGGCGCCTACAAAATCCTGATCGTCAACAGCCTGGCCGAAGACCAGCAGATCAGCGGTTCGGACTCGCTGTCCCCCGGCGCGGCCAAAATTCTTGGCTACATGGCATCGGATCCCAGACTGGCGGTCAACGAGGCGCTGGGCCTCCTGCGCGCCGACGGAAGTTCCGGCCTGGTCCTGGACGACGGCGAGCGGGAGTTGCTCGAAGCCAATCTCCTGGCCCTGCAGGGGGTGCTCATCGATGGTCCGCAGACACCGGACGGGAGCGCCTTGCCCGTTTCGGAAGGAAGTCCCCCTCAGGAACTGGTCAGGGACAACCGGTTCATTCAGTTGTTCTCGCTGTTGAGCAGTTTGGTCCTGGTCGCGGGCCTGTTGTTTGTGGCCTGGCGCTTGATTGCCCAAGAGGCGGCTGCGGGAACGAAAGGCGAGGCAGTGGCCAGCCTCCACTCCGATGTCGATCTGGGTGCGGGCGGCGGTCTCCGGGACCAATTCGGGAAGTTCACCGGCATCCTGGAACGGGCCCGTACCCGATTGCGCGATGTAGGCCTGACCCGGTTTGGAACCGAGGACACGGTGTCGGAGGACGAGGCCGCGGAGTTGGAGGATCCCGAGTATCAGGAGTACCGGGAACCGCGTCCCCGACGCTGAATCCGGAGGGACAAAACGGATGGTCCCCCGCCTCAACCGAGCCGGCCGTCCATGTCCAGCAGAAAGCGGTCCGTCATGGTCGCGATGTAGGCACCGACCACGGCGCGCCGGTCCCGGCAATCCAGTTCGCCGCGCCAGGCCGGCGGCAACCGCGACGGCTCCGACACCAGAGCGGCAAACACACGGCGAATGGCATCCCCCCCCGCCATGGCACGGAGCCGCACCTTGCGGGTCCGGTAGAAGTTGACCGTCAGGAACCGCCGCAACTCGCCGTACATGGATTCCAACTCGGAATCCAGACGCACCAAGGGCCGATCACTACACCCCCGCACGTCGGCGAGACTGCGAATGTTGCGGCTCTGCAGGTTTCTGACGGTGGCCTCCACGCAGTCGCCGATGGCCTGGCCCACCATTTCAGTAATCAGCACCTTGCGCGAGGTCGAAGAGTCCAGGTCGGCCTCCTCCAGTTCACGGCTGGCAGCATGCGCCTGAATGCGCCGGTACACCTCCAATTCCCTAACAGCCCCGGCCAAACGTTGGCCATTCCCTTCGCCAAAGCGCATCAGGTCGTCCAAATCGCTTGAGTTGTAGGCGATCTCGTCGGCCAGGTTGCTGATCTGGGCTTCCAGCGACGCAGCTTCCCAAGGCCGCAGCCCTTCCACTGCCACCCGTTCGAGCTGGCGGGCCGACGGCGCGGCTCCGTGCTTCAGAACACCTTCCCGTACCTCGTACGTGAGGTTGAGGCCGGGCCTGTCCGGTCGACGCCGTTCCCGCACGTCCAGCAGTTCAAACGTGAACAGGTTGTGGTCGAAGCCACCGGCATCGGACAACAGTTCGTTCAGGATCTGTTCCCCTTCGTGTCCGAACGGGGGGTGTCCCAAATCGTGGGCCAGGCATATGGCCTCGACCAGATCCTCGTTGACGTTCAGCCGACGCGCAACGGAACGACCTATCTGCGCCACCTCCAGACTGTGCGTAAGCCGCGTCCGGACATGGTCGCTGCCAGGCAACGGCTGCACCTGGGTCTTGTGGGCCAGACGACGAAAGGCGCGCGAGTGGACAATCCTGTCCCGGTCACGCTGAAAGCACGTGCGCCACTCGTCGACCGCCTCCGGCTGGGCGCGACCACGGCTGTGCAGGCTGCACATGGAGTACGGCGCCAGTGTCGCGAGTTCCCTCTGTTCCAGGCACTCCCGATTCACCAGGGCCGGCCGGACCACGGCAGCCCTTCCCTGCGTCGGCATCAACGCGGCCTGCGGTGCATGGCAATACTCTCCCCGCCATCGATGAACAGCAGCGATCCGGTGACAAAGTCCGAATCAATCAGGAAGCGCACGCCGCGCACGACATCCTCGGGTGTTCCCCACCGGCCCAGAAGCGTCGCGTCCGCGACACGCCGACGGGCCTTCGGAGACAGGTCGGGCTGGGGCAGCATTGGCCCCGGCACAACGCCATTGACCCTGACCCTGGGCGCGAGTTCGAGCGCCAACTGCCGGGTGAGGGCCTCCAAGCCGGCCTTGCCCACGGCGTGGGCCGTCAATCCGGTTCTGGGCTGACGCACGATGGTGTCCAAAATATTGATGATGCAGGGCGAGCACGACTCCAGCAACAAGGGCAGCAGTTCGTTGCAGACGTACACGCACCCGTCGATGGATGCACGGGTCACGCGATGCCAGGATGCATAGTCCGCCAAGGGGAACGCATCGAACTCCCAGGGACTGGCGGAGTTGATGCAGATGTCCAGACCGTCGCCCCGGTGATGCAGATGGTCCCGCAGGCTGCGCACATCCCGCAGCCGGGTCACATCGCACCGCACCGCGGAGGCTCCCGCATCGATGGCCCGCAGCTCGGCCAGGGTTGTCCGGGCCTGACGTTCGGCGCTCAGCCAGGAAAAGGTCACGCTGGCCCCGGCATGAGCCAAATCCAGACAGATGCGACGCCCGATGCGGTGTGCACCGCCCGTCACCAGCACCCTCCGTCCGGCCAAGGACATTGTCGACGGTTCAGGTGAATCAGCCACGGTTGAAACCAGTTGGGACAGACGCATCCTCCGACTACGGGATTATCACACATGGATGCATGACCCACAGGAACGGGAGGGGGATCCTGAGGTCTCGCCCGGCCCGGCCCAGACCGTCCCGTTTGGGGAATGAATCGGCTGCGGCCTATAATTGTGCCCCGCCGCCCCATTCTCCGCGCCCTCGGCACCCACACCACCACCCGTACCCACAATGGACAACAATCCCTCGCCCTCCTCCGGGCAGGTCACCGCCACCGACGGCATCCAGGGCGCACAGGACCTTGCCGCCGCTGTATCCCGCCCCCCCCCGCCGGCCGCGGATTCCACAGAACAACAAGCCAACCCGGAGCCGGTTAAACGGCCCAAGCAAAAGAAGAAGATCGTAACGTTGGCCGTCGGAGACAGACGCGACGGGACCGTTACCCGCGTTACGGACCGGCAGGGCGCCTGGGTCAATATCGGAACGGGCAAGGAAGGGTTTCTCCACAAAAGCCAGTTCCTGCCGTATCTCCGGTACAACAAGGAGAAACTCGAGGCATTTCAACCTTCGAGGCACCTCAGGCGCGGCGACCGGATCCATGTCTGGATCCACAAGCTGAACCGAGAGACCAACAAGATTGACCTGACGCTGATCCGGCCGGACTACAAGTCCATCAAAAACCTGAAGGTTGGCGAACAGCGTCACGCCGTGGTCAAGGCTGTCATTGAAGTCGCTGCCTTTTGCGACATCGGTTCCGACAAGGACGGCTTCCTGCCGGTCAGCCGTCTGTCCCAGGAACGGGTGCAGGACATCCATGCGGTCGTCAAAGTCGGCGACGAATTTGATGTCTGGGTCACCGAAATCAGCATGCCCAAGGAAAAGGGCAGCAAATGGCAGATTGCCGTCAGCAAGCTGTCGCCCGATATCAAGCTCATCTCCGATCTGCGCCGAGGAGCCCGAATCAACGGCACGGTTAAGGGCTTCAACGACCGAGGCGTCCTGTTGGACGTCGGCGTCGGCGTCGACGCCTTCATGCCCCTGGACGAAATCGATCATCACCATGTCGCGGACCCCGCCGACGAACTGGAGGTCGGCCAGGAAATTGAAGTCATGACCCTCATGGTCAGTTCCCGGCGCAGGCGACTGGATGTAAGCCGCCGCCGCCTCCTGGATGCGCCGGACGACGAGGAGATCGGCGATCCCTTCGGCACCAACGACGCCCCGCCGATGAATGCCATGGAACTGGCCTTCATGAAGGCGCAGCAGGGACAGGGGTCGCGCAAGGGTCGCAAGGGCCGCAAGCGGAAAGACCAGGTGTCCGATTCCGAGCAGTTGGACATCATTACACGCACGCTGCAGTCGGGCGACTGAAGCCTTTCCCGCTCCGGGTTTCCGCACCTGCCACCGGCCGTGAACTTCATGTAGGCATCCACTTCAGTCAAGCACGTTGGGTGGCGTGCATCCATTCCATCCCTTGTTCCGGTCAGTTGACACAACAATGCCGTCCTACATCGCACCTGATGAACAAGACGAACCTTCCGTCCTTTTCGCCTCCCACCCCTCTGCACAAGAGTTTCCATCCGGGTCGTGCACCCGGGTAGTCCCCGCCAGCGAGAATCGAAGGCGCGGCGGAGCCACGTTTTGCGTGGTTTTGCATTTTCCGGTTCTCAGGGAACACCTGCCCCGCGCTCAGGTAGGGGACCTGATCGCCGCATTCAGCCTCAGGGTCTGTCGCAGCTATCTCCTGTCCTCCGCCCGGGGCATCAGCGCCTTGACCGATTCCCTGGTCGCGCTCCACGTGTACCTGGGATACATTCGCCGCGACTACCCCAACATCCCATTGGAGGGCATCGCCTCGGTGGCGGAGGTGCGGGACCGCGCTTTGAAAGTGGCCTGGACCGATGGAACCTGTCACGTGGTGACGGGGCAGGCGTCCGCAGACGTGTTCCCCACCGGTTCAGCGCCCACCAGCGGTCTGGTCGGCGGACCGAACCGGCTCCTCCCTGGAACCTACCAAGGCAGACTGGCCCCGGGCCAGGGATGCTTGCTGGCCACATCCGACTGGCTGGCCACAAACGAAACGCAGGGCACGGCGGAGGCTGCCAAGCAGACGCTGGCCACTGCGGTAACCGACCTGGCAGACGGAACGCGGCCGGAGCGATCGGACTGGTTTGCCGCCCAGTCCCGCCGGCAGGAGGCCCCCGGACTTCTGATCGCAATCCCGACACCGGTTTCCGATCACCAGGCCGACCAGGCCGACAAAATCCGGTTTGTGGCACCAGCGCGTCCGGACGCGATACGGGAACAAGCCCGCTCGGACGCAATACGGGAAGCCGGGATGTTGGAATCCGCTCCCAAGGCCAAAGAAGCCCCGGAGACAACCGATTTCGAGATGTCCGAACCGAAGGTCATCCTGGCCTCGGCCGAATTGGAGGCCCCGGCCGTACCCCGAAAACCTGCCGCGGAGGCGGACGCCGATCACGGTGAGGACAGGGAGCGGGAACCACAACCCGCGGCCGTCCTGCAGTCCGCGCTGGACACGCGCGGCCACGGTCCGCATGCGGAAGACGGCCGGTTTGGCGGAGGCAGCCGGTTCCTGCGATCCGCGGGCCAGAGACTCAAGGTTTGGTTCGGCGAGGCATTTCCCGACCCGAACGCCGAGACACCGGCCGGGACCCAAGCCGCAACGATTGCGCAGCCATCCGCAGAGAGTCCGCGCGAGGCGTTGGTCTCCCCCCACGCCGCGCCGGCAGCCGCACCGGGTCCCGACAAGTCGGTTGCCCTGCCCAACCTCCAGGAGATCCACCACGCGCTTCAGGAACGTCAGCCCAGACGAAGGATCCCGAAGTCGTGGTCGGCCATGTTGCTTTTGTGCCTGCTGATAATGGTGCCGGCTGCCACATACTTCGCGTATCGAATCAACGAACCCCTGGGCAGCGAGGACGACCCGGTGGCCCTGGCCCTGATCCAACAGCAGGTGGAGAAGGCGGATGCGCTGCTGGGACGCGAGCAGTACGAAGCGGCCCAGGAGCAACTGCAGCAGGCCCGCGAACTGGCCCAAAGCATTCAGGAGACCCAGGGGCCTTCACCTGGCCTGAATGCCCTCCAGTTGAAGATTCTGGAACTTTGGGACGACGCCTTCCAACGCATTCCCCTGCTGGGACTGACCGAGCCCCTGTTGACGTTTGGACGCGACCACCCTCCGGCGCGCATGGCGGTCAACTTCCAGGACCTGTATGTCTTGGCCAGCGACCACCGAACGGTTACCAAATACCGACTGGACTCCCTGCGCCGGAAGGAGGGGGGAGCTCCCCAGGAGATACTGAGCCAGGACACCGTCATCGACGGCGTAACGGTCGGCCGGATCGTGGACATGGCGTTCCAACCGACCAAGACCGCGCACAGCGACAAGCCCAGCCTGTATCTCATCGACGATGACCGCCATCTGTTCCAGTACAACGACACGGACCTCATCTCCCACGTGACCCTCGGCAGCAGGAATGCATGGATCAGTCCGGTCCAGATCGACTTCTACTCCAACCGGCTCTACGTGGCCGACAGCGGCCGCGGACAGATTTGGCGCTACAACCTCAACCAGGCCGTGGTACAAGAAGAACCTTGGCTACCGGAACCGATCGATCTCAACGGTGCGGTCGGCATGCATGTGGGCGACAACATCTGGTTGTTGTTCGACAACAACTCCGTAGTGTCGCTGGGCCGGTATGATTCCGGCAACCAAGCCAACATTCAGTTGCCCTTTGCGGTGCACGGGGCCGTGGGTTTCAACAGCCGGTTTGTCGACCTTGAGGCCGACACGGACCAGCACAACTACATGCTGCTGGTGGATTCGGGACGTGGCAGCATCCTGGTGCTTGACCCCAACACGGGGGCGTTTCGGCACCAACTCGTGCCCCCCAACGGCATGGAGGAAGCCTTCGACGGCCTCCTGGACGTATTCGTCCACAGGGACACCCTGTACATCCTGACTGCCCGCGCCCTCTTCGAGCATGCCTTCAACCCCTGAGCCAACCGGCACGCGATGCCGTCGAATCCGGTGATAACATTAGTGTGCAGCGCGTCCGCCTCCCACCTCCCGTCCCGTCCACTGTCCAACACCTCCCAGCTACCCTCAATCCGCCGACCCGGCCTTGCATGAACAGGTTACGGGCCGGTTCGTCCGCTTGTTGGTCAGTCCCTGCCCCCGCTGCTTCCCAGGATTGTTAGGCGGCGCTTGAACATCCGGGTTTCCACGCGCCCCAGACCGAATCCCACCGTTTGCCATGGACATCTCGACCGACGCCGTTACCGGGCCTCCTGCCCGGCTGGCCCAACCCCGACGCCTGGTCTGGAGCGGCGCCATCGCCGCCTTGGGTGCAGTCCTGGTCGTCTGCGTCTACATTGTCGGCAGGCCCGTGTTCAACTTGGCCTATGAGGAAGCCGTAAACACGACCACGGTCACGATTCACATTCCGGAACCGTCCAACAAGCTCCCTGCCGAAATCGCGCCTGCAACTGCGCCGGCAGCCGACAACCCGCCACAGCCGGAGGTTCCGGCATCGCCGCAACTCCCTGACCGGGAACCGTTCTTCGCCACCGTGCAACGGGAAGATCGCCTGAACATCCTGTTGTTCGGTTTCGACACCCGCGTGGAAGACCCGTCCGCGCCGCGTACGGACACGCTGATGCTCCTGAGTTGGAACCAGGAGACCAATGCGCTTGACATCCTTTCCATTCCCCGCGACTTGTGGGTTCCGGTACCCGGGTTTCCTCCGACCAAAGTCAACCTGGTCTACTCGCTCGGCGAAACCGTGCCTTCAACCGGTGGCGGCGAACGCCTCCTGGCCGACACGCTGTCCGCATTCCTGAATCAACCCATACACCACTATGCCTGGGTCAACTTCGACGGGTTTGTCCGTATTATCGACCTTCTGGGCGGCATCGACATTTATGTCCCATGGGCCATTTACGACGAGAAGTACCCGACGCCCGACTACGGGGTCGAAACCTTCGAACTGCCGGCCGGTCCCCAGCACCTTGACGGGGTTACCACCCTCAAGTACGCCCGCACGCGCACCCAGGACGGCGACTATGGCCGAATCGGCCGGCAACAGGCCGTCATCAGCGCAGTGCTCCGTCAAGTATCCGATCCCAACAACGCCACCGATCTGCTGGCGGCCGCGCCCAACATCATCCGCACGCTGCGGGGCAACTTCGGCACCGACATGAACGTCGCCCGTATGCTGCAGCTGGCCCAGAAGGGCACGGCCAACACCCCCCAAACGGGGCGCAGGCTCATCCTCGATCGACACCATGGCGAAGAAGCCATCTCCGAGGAGGGCATGTGGGTCCTGATCCCGGACCGAACGACCATCCGGGCCGCGTTGTCCGACTTCTTTGGCGTGTCCGTACAGCCGTTGCAGGCACCGTCGGTGTCCGCCGACGCCGGTTCCTAGACCGTGTCCGCCGTCGGGACCGCGGCGAACCGGATTCTGCCATGGCTGCGCTTGGTACGGCCCCAACAGTGGACCAAAAACCTGTTCGTACTGGCCGTCCCGTTTTTTGCCGGCACCCTGCTGGATCCCGGTGAACTGACCACCGGTGTTGTGGCGGCGATCTCGTTTTGCCTGGCCTCAAGTGCCGCCTACGCATTCAACGATGCACAGGATGTCGAACTGGATCGGCTGCACCCCCGCAAACGCCGGCGGCCGGTGGCGGCCGGCTCCGTATCGATTCGGGCGGCCCGCATCTTCGCCGTCCTGCTGGCAGTGGCCAGCCTCTCGGTGTCGGTTGCAGCCGGCGGGAGCGCCACCTTGTGGGTGGCAATCTTTCTGTTGTTCAACGCCCTGTACTCGGCAGGTCTGAGGCAATATCCGGGCCTTGACGTCATCATCATTGCCCTCGGTTTTCCGCTACGGGTTCTGGCCGGCGCCGGGAACGACATCGGCAACACCAGTCCCTGGCTCCTGGCGTGCACCGGCATCACCGCCCTGCTGCTGGCCGCGGGCAAGCGCCACTCGGAACTCGGTTCCCACGGCGAAGCCGCCGTCCGATTCAGGCCGGGACTGGACAAGGTGTCACTGCGCACGACGGGCGCGGCCGTTTGGGCTTCCGCCACCGTCCTGGCAGGAGCCTATACCCTGTATGCACTCGCAGCCTCTTCGCGCACGGCCCCCGGTTGGTCGATGGGGCTCACCATTCCCTTTGCAGGCCTGATCATAGGACTGTACCTGTGGCAGGTTCTGCGCCATCATGCCGGCGAACAACCCGAACTCCTGCCCTTTCGCTGCAAACCATTGCTGCTGTCCCTGCTGGGATATCTGGCAGCCACCATCACAGTCATTTATGAGGTGCCGATGTGGACAAGGTGAGACCGGCCAACCTGCTGTTCATCCTCTCAGACCAACACAATCCCAAGGCCATGGGCAACGCCGGGAGGCCGGAGGTCCACACGCCCAACCTGGACCGCTTGGCTGCGGCCGGAACGCGCTTCGGCGCAGCCTATACACCCTGTCCCATCTGCGTGCCGGCACGGGCCTCGCTGGCTACGGGCCGCCATGTCCACCAGCTTCGAACCTGGGACAATTCGATGCCGTATGCGGGATCGGTACCCAGTTGGCACCACCGGCTGCGCGAAGCAGGCCACAGAGTCGACTCCATCGGCAAACTTCATTTCAGGAGTGCGCAGGACGACAACGGCTTCAGCCGAGAAATCGAACCGCTGCACATCGTCGACGGGCAGGGGGACATTCTGGCCTCAGTACGACGGGATCCGCCGCGCCGCCAAGCCTGGCGCGGGGTACGCGAAGCCGGCCCGGGCAACTCGACGTATCTTGAGTACGACCGGCGCAACACCGCCAACGCCAAGGCATGGCTACAGGCGCGCGCAGGGTCGGACGAGCCCCCATGGGCCCTGTTTCTGTCCTATGTCTGTCCCCACCCGCCGTACATCGCCCCGCCCGAGTATTTCGAGTTGTACGATCCCGACCGCCTGACACTGCCCCCCGAGCCCGCGGGAAGCGCCCATCCGGCCCTGACCTGGATGAGGCGGTTCTTTTCCCTCGAGGACGTGACGGAAGGTGAGATGCGGCGCATGATGGCCGCCTACTACGGCGTGTGCACCTTCCTGGATGCCCAGATCGGCCAAGTGCTGGATACCCTGACCCATTTGGGCCTGGCCGCCAACACGCGGGTCCTGTACAGCAGCGACCATGGGGAAAGCCATGGTGCGCGCGGGCTGTTTGGCAAGTTCAGCCCTCATGACGAAACCTGCGCCGTACCTCTCATCATGGCGGGACCGGAGATTCCGGCCGGCCGCACCTGCGATGTACCCGTCAACCTGGTGGACTGTTTCCCAACCGTGCTGGAGGCCACAGGCGTCTCGGAACACCCGGAGGACCAGGAGCTGCCCGGCCAATCGTTGTTTGGCATCTTGGCGGACGAGGCCGAAGACCGCACCGTCTTCAGCGAATACCACACGGTCGGTACGGAGGATGCATGGTACCTGTTGCGAAACCGCAGGTACAAGTACGTGCACTTCACGGGTCGCGGCCCGTTGTTGTACGACATGCTTGAAGACCCTTGGGAACTGACCAACCTTGCCGGCCTCCCCGAACACGCGGCAAGGGTCCGAGGTTTCGCAGACGAGTTGTGCGCGCTGCTGGACCCGGACTCCGTCAACGCCGAAGCCCATTCCGACCAGGTTGCCCGCGTGGCCGCTGCCGGCGGTCGGGCGGCGGTATTGGCGCGCGGAGCGTTCACCAACTCCCCGGTCCCGGGCGAACAGCCGGCTTTCAGATCCTTCACCAAGTAATCCAGGAGTTCCGCGGCGCGCAGCAGCTCCCCCAGCACTGGCCGGGTCCACCGGTCCCTCGTCACCAGCAGGGACCGGCGGGCAACTCCCCTTCAATCCGACATGCACGCAGGACCATCGCCCGGCAAGCGGGATGTTCCCTGCTGTTTCCGGGAGAGCCAGCCAACGGGTGTCGACCATGGCGCGGCGGACCGGAGGAGTCGGTCGCTCAGAACCCCAACGAGACGGACAACCTCCCGATCTCACACCACCGCGGCGGTGGCTCGTTGATCGGGCCGCTGCCACCCAACAGCCATTGGGGCCGTTTCAACCGTGCCTCTCGAAAGGGCCCGGCCATGCTGACGGACAGGACCATCACTGGCTGATCCTGTGTTTGCGCACCACCGAGTCGGTGACGCCCGATTTGATCCGCGCCTGCAACGCAGCACGCGGTTGTCCTGGCCTACACCCGGGGCTGCGGATCCCTGGAAGTCACCTTGGGCAGCTTCAACGGCAGGTCCAGCGGCAGGGGCCGCGGCTCCGACTGCGGATCGCGCTTGGCCCTGCTCACCCAGACCGTGTCCACGTTGGGCTCCAGGGCCGCTTCGAGCACCTGGTCGACGTCGTCCACCAGGACAAACTGCAGCTTGCGGCGAATGGCGTCCGGTATGTCGGACAGGTCCGCCTCGTTGCGGCGGGGCAGCAGAATGGTGGTCAGGCCCAGTCGTTCGGCAGCCAGGACCTTTTCCTTAACGCCACCCACGGGCAACACCTTGCCGCGCAGGGTGATTTCCCCGGTCATGCCAACCTGCTTGCGTACCGGCCGCCGGGTCAAGAGCGATGCCAGAGACGTAGCCATCGTAATGCCGGCGCTCGGTCCGTCCTTGGGGATGGAACCGGCCGGAATGTGGACGTGAATGGAGTGGTTGGAGAACATGCCGGGTTCGATACCCAGATCGCGGGCACGTGAACGGATGAAACTCAGGGCGGCCTGGCCACTCTCCCGCATCACGTCCCCCAACTGGCCCGTAATCTGGAAGGCCTGCTCGCCGGGCATGATGATGGACTCAATGAACAGCACGTCGCCGCCGGTCATGGTCCAGGCCAGGCCGGTGGCCACGCCCGGCATGTCGGTGCGGTGGGAGAGCTGCTCACTGTGGTACTTGGGTTTGCCCAGGTGCTCCATCACCTGGTTCTTGCGGACCCGCGTATTGCTTGAGCCGGAACCGGTGGCAATGTCCGTGGCGGTCCTGCGACAGAGCTTGGCGATGTTGCGCTCCAATTCGCGGACTCCGGCTTCGTTGGTATAGCCGCGCACGATGGTTTGCAGGGCGCCTTTCGTAAAGCTGATTTCGTCCTCGTGCAGGCCGTTCTCCCGAATCTGGCGCGGCAGCAGGTAGTTCTGCGCGATCTTGACCTTCTCCTCCTCCGTGTAGCTGCTCAACTGGATGATTTCCATCCGATCAGCCAGGGCCGGCGGAATGGCCTCCACCATGTTGGCGGTCGTGATAAACATCACGTTGCTCAGGTCGAAGGGCACGTCGAGGTAGTGGTCGTTGAACTCCCGGTTCTGCTCGGGATCCAGCACTTCCAGCAGGGCGCTGCTGGGATCGCCGCGGAAGTCCGAACCCAGCTTGTCCACCTCGTCCAGCATGAAGACGGGGTTGTTGGTTCCGCACCGCCGCAGGTTCTGGATAATGCGGCCCGGCATGGCCCCCACATAGGTGCGCCGGAAGCCCCTGATTTCGGCCTCGTCGCGCACGCCGCCCAGCGCCAGGCGCACGAATTGCCGCTTCATGGCACGCGCAATGCTGATGCCCAGACTGGTTTTGCCCACGCCGGGCGGCCCCACAAAGCACAGGACCACCCCTTCGCGCTCCCTGCGGATCTTGTCCCACAGGTTCACTTCCTCGTGCTGTTCGGACCGCCGGGTCTGGCGCAGCTTGCGCACCGCCAGATACTCGAGGATACGGCTCTTGATGTCCGTCAGGCCGTAGTGGTCCTCGTTGAGAACACGGCGGGCCCTGCGCAGATCCAGACTGTCGGACGAGCTGTTGTTCCAAGGCAAGCCGACGAGTGTTTCGATGTACGACTTGATCACGGAGTATTCGGCCGCCTGAATCGGCACCCGCCGCAGCCGGTTCAACTCGCGCGTCGCCTCCTCCGTGGCCGTGGGCAGCATGTTCGCCTCGGCGATGCTGGCCTCCAGTTCCTTGATGTCCACCATCTGGTCATCTTCGTCGCCGAGTTCCTTGTTGATGACCTTCACTTGTTCGCGCAGGAAGAACTCCCTCTGGGAGCGTTCCATCTCTCCCTGGGCCTGGGACTGGATCTGCTGTCCCAGCTCCATGATCTTGATTTCCTGGTCCAGGATGCCCAGCACGATGCGCATCTTCGCCGCCGTGCTGTCCTCGCCGAGGATCTGCATGCTCTGCTCCACGTCCATGGGCAGGCTGCCGGCAATCAGATAGGTGAACTGCAAGGGGGAGCGGGTATCCAATGCCATCTCGGCCACTTCGCTGGGAGTCTGGCGGTCGAGTTCGGCATATTCCCGGTAGCGGTTGCGCAGCAGCCGCGCCAGCGCCGTCATTTCCTCCCCTTCCTCAACCGTTTCCGGCTGTGCTTCCACCTCCGCCCGCAGATACGGGTCCAACTGGCTCCAGGAAGTGACCCGAACCCGGTCCAATGCCCGTACCAGCACGCGCAGGACACCGTCCGGCGCCCTCATCACCTTGTGGATAACCGCGACCACGCCGACACCGGAAATTTCGTCCGGGCCGGGTTCCTGGTCGTCGGACTGGGAGGCCACCAACACGACATGGCGCTGGGTGGGCATGTTGTCGCGGATGATGCGCAGGCTGCGGGGCTGCCCCATAGTCAGAGGTATCCACATGTACGGATACACGACCAGGCCCTGCAGGGGAATGACCGGCAGATCCTTCAGGTGGTCCGCTTCCCCCTCCGACACCTCGGGATCGCCCAGATTCCTGATCTCGTCCGATTCGTACAGGACTTCTTCCTGTTCCGAGTGGTTGTCTACCCGTTCGTCATCCATCTGGGGACTGTCCACCTTCTGCGCCAAGCAGGCGGTTCCTGCCTTGTAGAAAGCGAGTCTAGCACAGGGATTCGCCGGAAATCCGGCCCACAGCGAACCTTAACGGAACACATACACAGGCCGCCGAACCGGTCCGCGAATCCGGCAGTCGGGAACACCGGATATGGAGCCGCAGCCTGGTTGACAGCCTATAATCGCGCGTTCCGCCGGCACCTGTCCGTGTCCTTGCATTCGTATCAGTCCATCCCCATCGCCGCGTTCCTGGACGCCCTCGCGTCCCGCGAACCCGTGCCGGGCGGCGGAACCGCCGCCGCCGTGACCGGCTCCCATGGAACGGCCCTGCTGTGCATGGTCCTGAATCTGACCGTGGGCCGCAGGCGGTTTCAGCGCCACGAAGGAATCCTGAGGCCGATCCAGCAGCGGCTGGAGGCCAGCCGGCTGGAGTTGCTGAACCTGGCCGACCAGGACGCGGCCGCGTATGCCGAAGTGGACCGCTGCCTGAAGCTGCCGGCACACGATCCATCCGCACGGGCAGTCCGACGCAGGGAGCTCGACCGGGCCCTGCACGCGGCGGCCGCCGTGCCCCTTCAGGTCGCGGACACCTGCCGGGGGGTACTCGGCGACACCTGGGAAGTGGCCAACCGCGGCAACAGGACGGTGCTGTCCGACGTGATGGTGGGCACCCATCTGCTGCTGGCAGCCGTTCACAGCAGCAACGTCAATGTGCAAGTCAACCTGCGACTGGCCACGCCTGGGGCGGAGGGGCAAACCCTGGCAGCCGACATCACGGCCTGCATCAAGGACGCGGCTGGATTCAGCAGTCGCATCCTGGACCGTTGCACGGAACGAATGGATCAATCCCGGTGACCGCCAAACTACTCAAGGGTCGCCGGCTGGCCCGACAACTGCGCCGCCGGATCGCGGCGGGCCTTCGGAGCCTTGAGGCTCGCACCGGCCAGACGGCCACCATCGCGGCCGTGCTGGTGGGGGATGATCAGGGTGCCCTGAACTATGCGCGCGCCCAAAGCAGGGCCAGCGGCAACACGGGCATCGGCTATCAACTCGTACGGCTGCCGGGAGACTGCCGGATGACCGACGCAATGGAGGCCATCGATCAGCTGAATCTCACTGCGGAGATCACCGGCATCATTTTGCTGACACCGGTGCCGCCCCATCTGAACCTGACTGCGCTGCAATGGAGGATTTCACCGGCGAAGGATCTGGAAGGCGTGTCGCCCGGCAACATGGGCCACCTCCTGGCCGATACCGGGGAGTTCTTCACCCCCCCCACCCCGGCCGCCGCCGTGGCGTTGCTGGACAGCCTGGATCTTGAGTTGAGCGGTCGGCAGGCCGTGGTGGTGGGCCACAGCGCGATTGTCGGCAAACCGCTGGCGATGCGCCTGCTCAACCGCCGCTGTACGGTAACCATTGCCCACAAGCACACCAGGAACCTGGCGTCCCTCACCACGGGAGCCGACATTCTGTGCGTGGCCGTAGGCAAGCCCGGCCTCATCGTTGGCGATTATGTAAAAAAAGGGGCAGTGGTCCTCGACATCGGGACCACATACGTTGGCAAGACCGTGCTGGGCGATTGCGATCCGAATTCAGTGGGTTCCAAGGCCGGCTGGCTGACTCCGGTACCAGGGGGCGTTGGGCCCCTCACCACCGTCATGCTGATGCGCAATGCCTGGCGGGCCCTGGCCCGCCAGCTTGGAGAGGCAATTTAGGCGGAAAAGGATTCGCCGTCCGCCGACGGGCAGCGTCGTTGAGCATCCTTTGTCCCCGGTACCCGTCGCACTGCAAGGAGCGGTACACGATGCCGCTTGCAATCGAGCCGTCAGCCTACCGAAACGGCGACGCCAGCTGGCCGGCCGTTGACTGTCGGCCCATCGACCTACCAATCTTCACGGCTACCTGCCTTTCTCCCAGCGCTCGACAAGGCTCCAGAGGCTGCCCGGTACGCGATCCGGGCTCTCTGCACCGCCCATCACGACCACTGCGGCGAAGCTGTTCCGTGCTCGACGTGTGCATTGGAAGCCAAGGAGCCAGCCGGACCTTGCCGGACATCAAACCATGATTTACCGAGAACGGGAGCGGGACCCGTTCTCGTTGCGGTAGGGACGAACCCACTGATGGTGCACCTCCGGCACAACCATCCATGCCAGGGTTTGATTGGTCTTGGAAGCAACCATTGCAAGGGCTCATTGCCGCATGCGGACCCAGCCCGATAACAAACCGCATTTGGAACAGGCCGGCTTGGCAACCTGCAACATTCTCCGGTTCGCGCGTGGGGTATACTGCGTGCATTGACTCAGCCAACGAGGTCCTGCACCAGCCGAGACCGTTCCTTTGGTTCGCGCCTACCCTGAACTGAATGGTGTGAACAGGCCAACTACGTACTCTTCTCTCCCTCCCACAGCCCTCAACCTCCTCCCCGAGGGTTGTCCGCCCGTTCCACTCCCCAGACGGCTCAGGCCAGCGCCACCTTGATCGGCAAGGGCCGGCACCGCGCAACAGGCGCGATTTGCAGAACCCGGCTAGCTCGGGAGCACGTCCATGCACGGGTACTTTATTCGCAACCTACCAGGGAAATCGGTGCGGGCCCTGGCCCTCGCCCTGCTCTTGTTGTTGACGGTAGGCGGATCCACCGTTTGGGCGCAGGCTCCTGTCGGGTCGGGCTACTACGTCCGGCAAGGCGACACCGTGTACAACATCGCCGTTCGCCACGGCATCACCGTGCAGCAACTGGCGAGCATCAATCCCGGCCTTCCGACCCATGGGTACGCGCAAGTCGGAACCACGCTGAATGTACCCATTCCGGGGTTGATCGGCCCCACTCCATCCCAGTGCCCGCAGATGCACACTGTCAATCCCAACGAGACGCTGGCATGGATTGGAGGCGCCTACGGAGTCAATCCAACCGCGCTGGCGCAACTCAACAACCTTCCAGCCGGCGCCACAGTCAACCCAGGCAACATTCTGTGCCTGCCGTCCTATGCGCGGCTGAACTACTCATGGCAGGGCACCGGGCCCGCTCCGGCACCCGCACCAGCCCCCGTAGCACCCGTCTACGTGCCGGCGCCACCGGCCATTCCGGCCGCACACGTCCCCGCCGGGCCGTGGAGTGCCAGCTACTACCACTACCAGCCTCCGGCCGCGTTGATCCTGACCCGATCGGATCAAGCGATCAACTTCAACTGGGGTCACGGCAGTCCGGGACGGGGCGTGTATGCCGACCTGTTCAGCGTGTCCTGGACCAACACATTCCACTTCAACGGCCGGAACTACCGGTTCGTGGCGTTGTCGGATGACGGCGTACGCGTGTGGGTAGGGAACACCCTGGTCATTGACGGCTGGGTTCCGCAAGCAGCCACGCTGTATTTCAAGGACTACGCCCCGCCGGCCGGAACCCACCTGGTCAGGGTCGAGTACTACGACTCGGGCGCTGCAGCCCAGATCATGGTGGACTGGGCTCCCAACTGAGGGACTGCTTCCAAACCCCCAAACGGCGTTCCCTTCTCCCCCTGACTGCACACAGGATTGACATCTCATGAAACCGACCCTCACAACCGCGAGATTGGCAGGCATCCTCGTCGCCTGCCTGTTGACGGTTCTTGTTCCCACCTCTCCGGTTCTGGCCGATCATGACGGCAGCCAGTTCGACATCATCGATGCCAGCAGCAATCGATCAAGCACATGGGAGACCCGCGGCTGCACGAACAGTGACGACCAGGAGGACGGCTGCTATGTCGAGATCAGCGCCCAGAGCGGTCTTCGTGAAGACCTGGACACAGAGAAGACTGCAGACAATACTTGGGAGCAGGCGTGGGAGGCAATCTTTGAAATGCATTGCCACAATGGCCGCGATGCCGTCGACGAAGACGACGACTATGACGAGCAGAACAAGGCGTTCAACGACTGCTGGGAGGGCAACGACGGCGAAGTTGAATGGCCCATCGTCAAACCCAGCGAGGACTTCGAGGCCACCGGGTTCTGCAAGTCCGGCGACCGCTACTGCGCCATCAACATTGAAATCTGCTACAACGCCGACGAGTGCGACGGTTCCCGGTCCTCTGACGACGAGTTCGACACGGACGACGGTGCCCAGGCCGAATTCTGGGACGACAATTCCAGCTGCCTCTATGACGTGAGCAACAGCCGATTCACCGAGTGCGTCAACCGCGGCCTCAAACGGGTCTATGACGAGCTGGCACGAAGCGGCCGGTACGGCTATTCCAACCTGCAATCCGAACTGGAAGACCAGGGCGTGCACATCGACGGGTATACAACCTCGCTCTCCGACGTCGAAGACCGGAACTACTTCAGGGACGAATACCTGAACCAGCCCTATGGTTACAGGCCGCAGCCCACGCCCGTGCCTCCGCCGGTGTACTACCCTCCGGCACAGCCGTCCTATCCTCCGGCACAGCCACGCTACAGCGGCACGCTGTACCTTGATGCCGTGTACGTCAACTACGGCGACTACCTGGACACGGCACTTGGATCCGGCGAATGCAACACAACGCAAGGCTGCATCAGAGTGATTGGTTCCGGCCAAGGCATATCCAGCCATTTGGGCCGGGTGTTCATCCAAATCACCGACCCGCAAACCAAGTCGTGCCTCTCGGCCCAAGGAATCCCGTACTCCGGCCCGACGGTAATGGAGTTCGATGATCCGGTACTCAAGGCGTGTGATTCGCGGATCGCCACCGCCAACGGCGCCTGCCCGACACGCGGCATCGGTGTCAAGGAAGAGCTGCTCCGCATGTACAACCTGGGCCTGCTCAGGGGTCTTCTGTCACCGGCCCACGCCCAGGTCATTCGCCAGGAAGTGAATTCCGCACGGAGCCAGGCGGCAGACTGCCTGTGCCGGTCCGGATTCAGCAATCGGGACTTTGTGTCGGTTGCCGCGGGCAACCCCTGGGACTACAACGCGGACGCCCGGCAACCGCTGCTCTGCCGAAGCTGATCCGTTGGCATTGAACGGGCGGGACGGGCATCGCTCCTGTCCTGCCCGTAGGCCATTCAGCCGCAGGAGACCCCCCTGCCCTTGGCTGCAGTTTCGGTTTGACCAAGGTTTGTGTTTGGACCCCTTTGGATTCGGTACCGGCGTCCAAAACGGCCAGCATCGTACACGGTGTCCAATTGGCTGGTCCAAGGCGGACTTGACTGCCCAATGGGATTTGTTCCGACGAACAGTCGCATTCCGGAGTGCGACCCAGGCCCGGCCACGCAGCACAGCTGCTGCAAACTCCAAGATCCGAATGGGGATGAGCGGGTTTGACTTTGCCTTCCGGAAGATTGCAGGTGTTTTCAATTCGGAGACGGTGAAACGAACGGTGTCCACTGCTCGGAATCGTCACCGGATCCCGGTGTCGAGAGGGACCCATTCCGCATCTACATCGCGCACCGGCCGTTGTGCTGCCTCGATGCGTACCCGACCATCATTGGTCTTGGTCACGTGTAGAGCGATACAGGTGGTGTCTTCCGCGTGTTCCAACTCCAGCAGCAGACTGCGTCCGTATTGCCGGCGGTCAGCCTGATCCTGGGCCTCCCGCAGACTGCGGTTGTACTTCAGCTCGAACACACAAGCCCGGCCCCGGAAGATGACCGCCAAGTCGTACCGTCCGGACAGTTCGCGCCGCTCCGCCCGGGGTACGACTCCCATGCCAAGGAAGATGCCGTGCAGGGCGGCATGGTAGGAATATTCGTCCGCCATGATGTTGTAGGGAAATGCATACAGGCAATCCAACAGAACATTCGGCAACTCCTTGTAGTCCCCCAATTCCAGGCATGTCCGGAGCCGGCCTATGCCTGGCAACTCATGGCCGACATGGGCACGTGCCAGGTCACGCAGTACTGTCCGCGCGACCTCTCGGTTGGGCCAGCCCAGCCGCGCCGGTTCCCCATCGCGGGCGGGATGGTGTGTCAGGTAGCCTCCCTGCAACATCAGTGACTTGAGGCCGGTCACGCGATTGCTGTAGAAGTCGGAATCCAGTTCATCTGGATCATGAAAAGGCATCGGATCCACCGCGGCAGGCTGTCGTCGCAGCGCATCCACCAGAACCTTGGACACACCGGAATCCGACCAATGGGCTGGAAAGCCCCTTCGTTGGACGCGAGCCCGTCCCTGCGGCGCCAACAGGTCGGTCAGCGCGTTGCACAGGGACCACGGGTTGTAGACCGCCGGTCCGAAACCGTCCGGGTCGAACCGATAGCCGTTGTAGTTCTCCCTCAAGCGTTCCCGCAGTTCATCGATTGAGATGCCCAGGCCTTCCGCCGCCGTTTCAATGCAGGTTGACAACGGTGTTTGGTCCAGATCGCCTTCCGTAAAGCCACAGACGGCACCGAACTCCTCCTTCCAGGTACAGTCCCGCAGGTTGTTGAGGGCCGAGAACATCTCACCGTATGCCCGGCGCGTGATGCCGGTGATCAGGACCTTGTGCACATCGGATTCGCGCTGCTTGAACGTCCGATAAAATTCTCGGAACAACTCGAAGATGGGCTCAACCTCGGCAGGATCGCGCCCCAGGAACTTCAACAGCGGGGTGTCGTACTCGTCCACCAACACTACCGGGTCCGCATCCTGTCGCTGCAGCGACGACAACAGGTCTCTCAAGAGTTTCTCAGGCGGATATGGATACAGCCGAGGATCGCGCAGCCATACCATGGACGTGCAAGGATCAAATCCTCTGCCGAACCAGAGAAGGCCCTGTTCGGCCAACTGAATTCGCAGTCCCAGGCCAACCTCCTCCACAGTTCTGCCCGTCACGGCACTCATGTCCAGGCGCACCACGGGATGACGAGGTTGGGAGACGAATTGTGTTTCCCAAGCCGTACCGGCAAACAGGTCCGCGTCCGGTATCTTCGGGTGTGGATTTGCCAAGTCACCGTCCGGGTGCCTGACTCCAGGAAGATGACCTTGGTACATGCACTCGATGGTGGACAGCATCAGCGTCTTGCCGAAGCGCCGTGGCCGGGCCAGAAACAGAAACTCGCCCGAGTCCAGCAGTTGCGCCAGTTCGCCGGTCTTGTCGACATAGGCGTAGTTCCCGCGCCGGAGACGTGCGTAGTCGGAAATACCCGGTCGCAGCACGGGCCAACCCTGATCCACAGGTTTGTCTACTTCGGATGGGGTCTTGCGCCCGGCCACATGAATCCCCGCCACTTCCAGCTCACCGCAGGTTTTTGCGATCACCTTGATTGTAGTCCGCAGTCAAGGCCGTCGCAGGAGCAGACCAGCTATCAACAATGGCAGGCAACACGCCCTACTCGCCGTGGCGGATCTGCGACTTCCTTCCCCGGCATCCCGGAGACAACAGGGCTCCGCCAATCACGGGTCCGCACCCCAATCCCGGTCGGGTCCGGTCCCTGGCCCAACTCGTGCCCATTCGTCCCGCCCAACGCTCCCGTTGGCAACAGCATCTCCGGATTGCTTCAACCGGGTGCTTGTTCGCCCCGGTCCCGAGACAAACCCGTTTCTGCCAGCCATCGGCATACAGCGCATATCCTCCTGGGGCCGGCTGTCCTCGGGCACGATCGGATCGTGTCGCAGAACCCGCGGATCGGCTACCGGCCGGGCGACGGACCGGAGTGGTGGAGCTGTTCCCGTCGCGGGAGAGAATCGGGGGCGGAGGCATCAATGATTCACAGGACCAAGCGGGAGCCACGCTGCCTTGATGTCGTGCACCGGTCGTTGCGCACCTTCAATGCGAACCTGCCCGTCCCCGGCCTTGGTCACGTGCAGGGCAATGCAAACCGCGGCCTCCACCCGGTCCAACTCCAACAACAGGCTGCGTCCGTACTGCCGGCGGTCGGCCTGCGCCTGGGCTTCCCGCAGACTGCGGTTGTACTTCAGTTCAAACACGCAGGCCCGGCCGCGGTAGATGGCCGCCAAGTCGTACGTCCCGGACAGCTCGCGTCGCTCCGAACGAGGCACCACCCCCATCCCCAGGAAGATGCCGTGCAGCGCGGCGTGGTGGGAGTATTCGTCGTCCATGATGTTGTAGGGAAACGCGTACAGGCAGTCCAACAGGATCTTCGGCAACCCCGTGTAGTCACCCAATTCGAGGCATGTGCGCAACCGCTCGATGCCCGGCAGTTCGTCGTCGACATGGGCACGCGCCAGGTCCCGTAGCACCGTCCGCGCGACTTCCCGGTTGGGCCAGCCCAACCTTGCGGGTTGACCGTCCCGGGCGGGATGATGGGTCAGATAGCCACTCTGCAACATCAGCGACTTGAGGCCCGTCGCACGGTTGCTGTAGAAGTCAGCCTCCAGTTCGTCCGGATCGTTAAACGGCATCGGATCCACAGCGGCCGGTTGCCGCTGCAACGCATCCACCAGGGACTTCGACACCCCTGAATCCGACCAGTGGGCCGGAAACCCGAGATGTTGAATCCGCTCCCGCCGTTGCGAAATGGTCAGATCGGTCAGGGTCCTGCACAGGGACCATGGGTTGTAGACGGCCGGACCTGCACCTTGCGGATCGAACCGGTAGCCGTTGTAGTTGATGCGGAGGGATTCACAAAGTTCATCGGGGGACTGGTCCATCTCCGCTGCAACCAGGGCAATGCAACCCGCCAACGGGGAGCGGTGCAGATCGGCATCCGTGAACCCGCAGACCGCTCCGCAATCCGCCTCCCAGGTACAGTCCTGCAGGTTGTTGAGGGCCGAGAACATCTCACCGTACGCCCGGCGCGTGATCCCGGTAATGAGAACCTTGTGCAGGTCCGCTTCGCACTGCTTGAACAGGCGATAGAACTCCCGGAACAACTCGAAGATCGGCTCCACCTCGGCCGGATCGCGGCCCAGCAGCTTCAAGAGCGGGGTGTCGTACTCGTCCACCAACACCACCGGGTCCGCATCCTGTTGCTGAAGCGACGCCAACAGGTCGCGCATCAGTTGTTCCGGCGGATACGGATACAGCCGCGGATCAACCAACCATTCCATGGCAGTGCAAGGATCAAACCCTCGACCGAACCAGAGAAGGCACTGCTCCGCCAACTGCAGTCGCAAGCGCAGCCCCACCTCCTCCACGGTACTGCCCGTCACGGTACTCATGTCCAGGCGCACAACCGGATGGCGAGGTTTGGAGGCAAACAGCGCTTCCCACGCCGTACCGGCGAACAGGTCCGGGTCCGGCACCTTCGGGTGTGGATTGGCCAAGTCACCGGCCGGGTGTCTGACTCTCGGCAAGTCGCCCTGGTACATGCACTCAATGGTGGACAGCATCAGAGTCTTGCCAAAGCGCCGCGGCCGGGCCAGAAACAAAAACTCGCCCGAGTCCAGCAGTTGCGCCAGTTCGCCGGTCTTGTCGACGTAGGCGTAGTTCCCCCGCCGGAGCCGTGCGTAGTTTGAGACACCAGGTCGCAGCACGGGCCAACCCTGGCCCACAGGTTGCTCCCTGTCTGCTTCGGATGGGGTCTCGCGCCCGGCCCAGTCCATGAATCCCCGCCACTCCCAGTTCACCGCAAGGGTTTGCGGTCACCTTGATTGTAGTCCGAAGTCAAGGCTGTCGCAGGAGCAGACCGGCTACCC
>JGIcombinedJ30088_10001420_pt1 | contig 24511 bp, 22 predicted proteins | sample PinacodermPK_FD_30088 | JGI IMG/M metagenome (IMG submission 30088)
ATCGCCGCGCGGCGCTCGGGTATCAGGCGGAACCCTCCGCCCTCGTGGCCCCCCGCCTCCCGGGCCCCCGCGGCCATGGCCTCGAGGATGGCTCCTACCGGCTCGCTGCGGCTGTCCTCTTCGGTAAAGAGGGCGAGATCGGCGCTGCGGGCGGCGACCAGGCCCAGCGGGGCCCGCTTGCCGGGGTCGCGCTCCCCGGCTGCGCCGATCACCACGATGAGCCGGCCCCGGGTCGTCTCCCGCAGGGTGGCGAGGGCTCGCTCCAGCGCCGGTGCGGTGTGGGCGAAGTCGACGACCACGCCGAACGGCTCGGCCTGCACCAGTTGCATCCGCCCGGGCACCCCACCGAACGAGGGGAGCAGGTCGAGGGCGTCACCGAAGGGGACGCCGGCTTCGACCGCCGCCGCGAGGGCGGCCAGGGCGTTGAGGAGGTTGTAGCGACCGATCAGCGGTAGCCGGGTAGCGCCGCGGCCCTGGGGCCCGACGACCTCGAAGCTGAAACCTCCGGGCTCAGGGGTAACGTTGAGCGCCCTCCAGTCGCTCGCCGGATCCTCCCCGTAGCTCCGGGAGCGGCGCGCGGCGGCGGCAAAGGCGGCGTAGCTGGGATCGTCGCGGTTCAGGATCATCACCTGGGTCCGGCGGGCCAGCTCCAGCTTGGCCTCCCGGTAGGCCGCCAGTGAGCCGTGAAAGTCGAGGTGTTCGGGGCTCAGATTGGTCCACACCCCGAGGTCGAAGGCGATCTCGTCGAGGCGCCTCTGGGCGAAGCCGTGGGAGCTCGCCTCTACCACCACGTGGCTGCACCCTTCGTCGCGGAAGGTGGCCAGCAGGCGCTGGATCTCGGGGGCCTCGGGGGTGGTGAAGTGCCCCTCGAGGTCGAGCTCGCGGCTGCAGCTCCGCACGGCCGCCGTGCTCAGCAGGCCGGTGGGCCGGCTGGGGGAGAGGAGGTGGTGGAGGAGGAAGGCGGTGGTGGTCTTGCCGTCGGTTCCGGTCACCCCCGCCACCATGAGCTGCCTTGAGGGCCGCCCGAAGAGGGTCGCGGCGAGCCGGGCCGTCGCCGCGCGGGCGTCGTCTACCCGGATATAGGGGAGACCCTCGAGCCGATCACGACCGCCAGCCTCGCCGATCAGGGCGACCGCACCGGCGGCGGCGGCGGCGCGGACGAAGCGGTGCCCGTCGGTGACGCTACCCCTTCGGGCCACAAACAGGGATCCGGGCTCGACCCTGCGGGAGTCCTGGGCGACGCCCGTGACTTCGACCTCGGGGAGACCTAGGTCGAGGTCGAGGGCGTTGCGGATCAGGGTGCGGAGTTTCAAGGTGGCACCGTCAGGCCGTGGCGGCCGAGCAAGTCGAGCAGGTGCGCGAGGTCGGCGGGATCTGAGAAGTCGGTCTCGTCGCTCTCGATCACCAGCCGCTCCGAGAGGTCGTAGCCTTCGATCCAGCGCTCGTAGAGGTCGTTGAGGCGTGCTAAGTAGTCGGTCGAGATGCTCGCTTCGTAGCTCCGGCCGCGCTCGGCGATGCGGGCTCTGAGGGTGGCTACCTCCGCTCGCAGGTAGATCAGGAGGTCGGGTGGGCGCAGCGCGGCGGCGATAGCCTGGTACAGCTGGCAGTAGCTCCGGTAGTCGCGCGCCTCCATCACCCCCTCCTCAAAGAGGTTGCGGGCGAAGATGGCGGCGTCCTCATAGATGGTTCGGTCCTGGATCACGCGCTCGTTGGCGTTGACCTCGGTCAGGTGCTGGCGCAGCCGCTTGGTGAGGAAGAAGATCTGCGAGTGGAAGGCGTAGCGGGGCATGTCGAGGTAGAAGTCTTCGAGGTAGGGGTTCTCGTCTACCGCCTCGAAGACCGGGTGGAGCCGGTAGCGCTCTGCGAGGATGCCGGTGAGCGTCGACTTGCCCACCCCGATATTCCCGGCGATGGCGAGATACATTCAGGCGGCCTTGGTGGCCCCGAGGACCCGGTTCACGATCGCTACCCGGTCGGCGGGGCTGACCACGTAGTCGTACGCTGCGGCGTCGAGGCTAAGGACGCGGCCGGGGTAGTGCTGGAAGTGGTCGTTGTAGGCGCGACTGAGGCGGCGGAGGTAGCTGGCGTCCAGGTCGCGCTCGAAGGGGCGGCCCCGGGCGGCGATCCGCTGTAAGAGCAGGTCCGGTTCGGCCCGCAGGTAGACCACGAGATCGGGGGGCGAGAGCTTGGGGCTCAGCTGCCGGTAGAGCTCCTGGTAGAGCTCCCACTCCGCCCCGGAGAGGTTGAGCGAGGCGAAGATGGCATCCTTGTCGAACAGGTAATCGGAGACCACATGCTCGACGAAGAGCGCCCCCTGATTGAGGTCGAGTAGCTGCCGGTAGCGCGACAGCAGGAAGAAGACCTGGACCTTGAAGGCGTAGTTCTCAGGATCGTGATAGAAGGGTGCCAGGAACGGGTTCTCCTCGACCACCTCGAGGACCAGTTGGGCGTCGAGTTCCTCTGCGAGGAGCCGACTGAGGGAGGTCTTGCCGACCCCGATCGGGCCTTCGATCACGATGTGCGCCACCACCACCCCCTACGGGCCGAAGTATACTCCCGACCGGGCTGGCGGGCCCACGGTCCGGCGGGGGGCCCCATGCCGGGTCGCTCGGAGCGCTCCCGCCGCTATGCTACAATCCCGTGAGCACATGGAAGACGTTCCTAGTCGATCTAGACTTCATCTGAAAGTCCTCCTCTTTCTCCTAGCCCTTCCCCTCCTGTTCACTGTGCTGGCCCAGGCGCCCGAGAGTGCTCGGGGGGTGAGCCTCGGCCAGCTCCTGCTGCTGGTCGGTCTGCTCCTGCTCTCGGGGCTGATGTCGGGCTCTGAGACCGCGCTGACCGCTATCGGCAGTTGGAAGGTCCGTCAACTCCGCGAGGATGGACACGACCCCTCGGGCGCGTTCGCCCTTTTGGAGAAGAACCCCACCCGCTTCATCACCACCCTGCTCATCGGCAACAACCTCGTCAACATCGCCGCCACCGCCCTGGTCACCCAGATCGTGCTGCAGCTCTCCCGCAGCTACGGCTTCGCCGAATCGCTGGCGGTCGGCTACGCCACCGGGATCATGACCCTGCTGATCCTGGTGTTCGGCGAGATCACCCCCAAGTCGATCGCGGTGCACAATGCCGAGCCCTTCTCCCGGCTGGTAATCCGTCCGGTCTATCTCCTTTCGGTCGTGCTCTATCCGATCGGCCTCTTCTTCACCTGGATCGCCTCCCGGGTGCTGAGACTGTTCAGACTCGAGCCCTCTATCGGCCCGCTGATCACCCAGGCCGAGCTCCGCCTGATGCTCCGCAGCGCCGAGGCGTCGGGCGTCCTCGAGCTGCAGGAGCAGGAGATGCTCCGCTCGGTCATCGATCTCGAGGAGCGGGTGGTACGGGAGGTGATGACTCCCCGGGTGGATATGGTCGCCGTCGACGAGGGGGCCAGCTTGGAGGAGCTGCTCCGCCTCACCACCGAGAACGGCTACAGCCGCCTCCCGGTCTATCGGGAGACTATCGACGACATCCGCGGCGTCGTCTACGCCCGGGACCTGCTCCCCTACCTGGGCAGGCCCGAGGCGCTCTCCGAGACCCGGGTGAGCGACCTCATGATCCAGCCACAGTATGTCCCCGAGACCCTCAGCGTGATGAACCTCCTGCGCGACATGCGTCTGCGCAAGAACCACCTGGCGGTGGTCGTCGACGAGTTCGGGGGCACCTCCGGTCTGGTCACCCTGGAAGATATTATCGAGGAGATCACCGGTGAGATCTACGACGAGACCGACACCGAGGAGGAGGAGGATATCAGGATCCTCGGCGAGGACGACTACCGGATTCAGGGGGCTGCCCACCTCGAGCAGGTGGCGGGCGAGCTCGACCTGGCCTTCCGGGACGACGGCGAGTACGACACCCTCGCTGGCTTCCTGATCAGCGAATTCGGCTATATCCCCAGCGTCGGCGAGTCCTTCGACTATCAGGGGGTCAGGTTCACTGTCGAGGAGGCCGACGAACGCCGCATCATCGGCGTGTTGGCCTCGCGCGACCCCAGGCGATCTGCCGCAGTATCCGACACCGACGGTGAGCCCGCCTGAGGCCCGTCCCGTCCTGTTCCTGACGAGGATCGGCGGGTTAGCTGCGGTAGGTGCGCTCGACCCGGCGGGAGACCGAGGTGAGCAGTTCGTAGGAGATGGTGCCGATCGAGGAGGCCAGTTCCTCGGCGTCGGGCCCGTCCGGTCCGAATAGCGTCACCCGGTCACCGACTCCCGCGCCGGCAGCGCCGACGTCGATCATGAGTTGGTCCATGCAGACCCGGCCGACGATGGGTAGTTCCCGGCCGCCGTAGCGTACGCAGGCCCCGTTCGACAGCAGGCGCGGGTAGCCGTCGGCGTAGCCGATCCGGACGGTGGCGACGACCGTGTCTCTTGGAGCGGTCCATAACCCCCCGTAGGAGATCGGCGTTCCGGCCCGAACCCGCTTTACAAAGGTCACCGGTGCCGTTAGGGTCATGACCGGCCTCAGTCTCGGCTCGAGGGCGGCGATCACCGGACTCGAGTGGTACCCGTAGAGGGCGATGCCGGGTCGGACCATGTCGAAGCCGCTCTCCGGGTAGGCCACGATGCCCGCCGAGTTGGCGACGTGGGCTAGGGGTGGCCTGAGCCCGTCCCGGTCGAGGCTGCCTAGCAGCGCGCTGAACCGTTCGAGCTGGATACTTGTGGGGGTCCGGTCCTCCTCGTCGGCGCGGGCGAGATGGGTCCAGATCCCCTCGAAGAGGAGGTCGGGAGTGCGGTCCAGGGTCCGGGCCAGCTCGAGCGCCTCGCGCCAGGGGAGTCCCAACCTCCCCATTCCCGTATCGACCTTGAGGTGAACGCGGGCCGATTCGGGTGGCTGGGACGCCATCACCACAGCGAGGCCAGCGGGATCGGTGATGGTCAGCGTCACACCCTGCTCGACCAGTTCGGGGATATGCTCGAAGACCGGCCCAAGGATCAGGATCCGGCCCGTCACGCCGGCGCGGCGGAGCTCGAGCGCCTCGCGACCGGTCGCCACTCCGAAACCGTCCACCCCGAGGTCGCTCAGGTGCCTGGCGACCTCTACCGCCCCGTGGCCGTAGCCGTCGGCCTTCACCGCGGCCAGCATGCGGGTGCCGGGTTCGAGGTGGCTCCGGAGGATATCAACATTCCCTCGGAGGGTAGCTAGGTCGATATCGGCGCGCGGCATGGCGTTAGCATACCTGTGGGGGCGGTGGCTCGCCGGGCCACAGCTCTCCCGCTAGCGGTCGAGGATCCGGCTTATAGCGCCACTCAGGTTGACTGGTGGGCCTGAGCGGTCGGCGAAGCCCCGGGTCCGGGAGTCATGCCGGTTCAGGGATTGCTGTCGATCACCGTCGCGCGGCCCTCTACAGGGAGTAACCTCCTGCAGGGTCGTCTCGTACCAGCTCCCCGTTGCGGAGGACGAGTGTGCGGCGTTTCAGCCGATCTACCAGGTCGCGCGAGTGGGTCGCTACGACGACAGTCGTGCCCTGCAGGTTGATATCGCTCAGCAACTCGAGGGTCTCCCAACCCGTGTCCAGGTCGAGATTACCTGTCGGCTCGTCTGCGAGGAGTAGCGGCGGAGTGGTCACCAGAGCTCGCGCAATGGCGACGCGTTGCTGCTCACCGAGGCTGAGCTCGATCGGGAAGGCCTTGCGCTTGTGAGCGAGACCTACCTGCCTGAGGGCGATGAAGCCCCGCTGCCTGAGATTGCCGCGCTCGCCGATTGCTCGGAGGACGAATACCAGATTCTCTAGGGTGCTCAGGCTGGGGATGAGCCGATGATCCTGGAAGACCATCCCGATCCGCCGCCGCAGGAATGGCAACCTTCTCGGGGCGACCCGACTAAGATCCTGACCCAGGATGCTTACGCTCCCTTCGGTCGGAAGGGTGCGCCGGAGGACCAGGGAGAGCAGGGTGCTCTTGCCCGCCCCCGAGTGGCCCGTGATGTAGACGAACTCACCCTGATGGATGCTGAAATCGATATTCCTGAGCGCGTGTGTGTGGGTCCTGGAATAGGTCTTGGTAACCTGGCGGAACTGGACTAGGGCCGCCGGGTCCTGCCGCTCCCTCCGGCGCCGGGTCATGATCCGCCCCGGTAGCTGTGTATGGCCGCTAGGAGCACCTCGAACGCGGCCTCGGCATCGATCCGCGTAAGCAGGTCGAGATTGGCCTCCTCTCCGCGGTGACTCCCCCGACTGTCCACCACCGTCATCCCACGGGTGTGGTCGCCGCGAAGCTCGATGACGGCGTGGCGCCGCTCGCGTTCGAATAGCTCCGGGTGGCTGAGGGCGAGGACCGCCGTCGGGTCATGGAGCGGTCCCTCGGCCCTGCCGGAATAGGCTCTGGCGTAGGCTGTGGAGTAGAAGGTAAGGAGGTCGGCGACGAACGTCGGAACGGGACCTCCCAGCCGGCGGATGCGGTCGATATGACTCTCGCCCAGGAGGAACTGATGGGTGAGGTTGAGATCGGCCAGCACCAGGTTCGCACCGGAGCGAAAGACCCGGTCCGCAGCCTCCGGGTCGGACAGGATATTGAACTCTGCAGCGGCGGTGACGTTCCCGAAGGTACTGCCCCCCCCCATGATGGCGATCCCCGCGAGTCGGTCGGCGAGTTTAGGGTCGCGCAGCAGCGCCGCAGCCACGTTGGTCAGGGGCCCAGTAGCTACCAGCCACAGGTCGCTATGGTCCGAAGCCGATTCTACGATGAACCCGGCGGCGTCACTCCCGGCAGGCTCGCGGGTGAGCGGGGGCAGCGCGGGACCGTCGAGGCCCGAAGCCCCGTGGATGAACTCGGCGTGGCGGGGCTCGGCGATCTGCGGGCGCGATGCGCCCGCATGGATAGCGACCTCGAGGCCGAGGAGTTGGCAGGTCAGGAGGGCGTTGCGAGTGGTCTTTTCGAGCGAGGCATTCCCGCTGACCGTGGTCACGCCGATCAGCCTGGTAAAGGCCCCTGCGACTACGAGTGCGATGGCATCATCATGACCGGGGTCGCAGTCGAGGAGGATTGTAGGGCGGTTCACCTGACCAGGATACCCCGGGCGGAGATCAGGCGACTTCGGCTGTCTCAACCTGCAGCTCCTGGAGTGCCAGTTCGAGCTTGTCGTCCGGCAGCAGGACCATGGTCGCCACGACCAGGTCGCTCTCATCGAGTCGCATGATCGTCACCCCCTGTGAGAGCCGGCCGTAGTTGCTCACCTCTCCGACGCGTGTCCGGATGAGGATGCCCCCCTCGGACAGGACGAACAGCTCCTCTTCGCCGGTGACCCTGTCGAGACTGATGAGGTCCCCTGTCTTCTCGGTCACCCGCATAGTGATGACACCCATGCCCCCACGGCCCTGGATAGGGTACTCCTGCAGCCGGGTGCGTTTGCCGAACCCGGCCTCCGAGACGGTGAGTAGCTCCGCCTCGGCCTTTGCGTCGGGGGGGACCACTACCAGGCTTACGACATAGTCGCCTTCCCGGAGGCGGATGCCGATCACGCCCTGGGTGGCGCGTCCGGTCTCCCGGACCTGCCTCTCCTCGAAACGGATCGCCTGCCCATCATGGGTGGCGAGGACGATATCTGCCTCTCCGTTGCTGATCTTTACCGAGACGAGTTCGTCGCTGTCGACCAGATTGATGGCGATCAGGCCGGAGACGTTGATGTTGGCGTATCCCCGGATAGCCGTCCGTTTGACGATGCCGTGCCGGGTTGCGAACACGAAGAACCCGTCGGTGTCGAAGGTGTTCAGCGCCAGGACCGTTTCGACCCTCTCTTCCCCTTCAAGCGGGAGGATATTGCGCAGGTGGTTGCCGCGGGCGTTGCGTTCGGCCTCAGGGAGGTCGTAGATCTTTTCCCGGTAGACCCGACCCCGGTCGGTGAAGAATAGCAGGTAGTCGTGGGTCGATCCGACCAGAAGCAGGGAGTTGATATCATCCTCCTTCTGCCTCTGACTGCTGACGCCCCGCCCCCCGCGATTCTGGGCCCGGTAGTTGGAGATGGCGGTCCTCTTGATGTAGCCACCCCGGGTCACCGTCACCACCATGTCCTCCTCGGCGATCAGGTCCTCCTTGGAGATGTCGTCGGAGAGGGTGGCGATCTGGGTTCGCCGCTCGTCGCCAAACCTCTCCTTGATCTCCCGCAGTTCGGCCTTGATGACCTTCCACAGCTCGACCTCGTCCCCGAGGATGATCTCGAGCCGGGCGATCTCCTCCTGCAGGTTGCGGTACTCCTGCTGGAGCCTCTCCCGCTCGAGCCCGGTCAGGCGCTGGAGCCTCATGTCGAGCACCCCCTGAGCCTGGGCCTCGCTGAGCGAGAACTCGGTCGCAAGCCCCTCGCGTGCGGTGGTGGCATTGGGCGAATTGCGGATAAGCTCAATGACCTCATCGATCCGGTCTAGGGCGATGAGGTAGCCCTCGAGCACGTGGGTCCGCTCTCGCGCCTTGTGCAGTTCGAAGCTGGTGCGTCGCCGCACCACATCGGCCCGGTGATCGAGGTAGAGCCTCAGGGTCTCGGGGAGGGAGAGGACCTTCGGGGACCTGTCCACGATGACGACGTTGTTCACCGAGAAGGTGCTCTGGAGCTGGGTGAATTTGTAGAGCTGATTCAGAACCAACTCGGGGTGGGTGCCCCGCTTAAGTTCGAAGACGATGCGCATCCCCTGGCGGTCGGACTCGTCACGGATGTTGGAGATGTCCTCGATCCGCTTGGTTCGGACTAGGCTGGCCGCCGTTTGGATCAGCGAGGTCTTGTTGACCTGGTACGGGATCTCGGTCACCACGATGGAGTGCCGGTTGTTGCGCTCCTCGATCCGGACCCTTCCGCGCACCCGGATGCCGCCCCTGCCGGTCTCGAACGCTTGGCGGATGCCCTCCCGGCTCATGACCCCTCCGGTGGGGAAGTCGGGGCCGCGGATATGGTCCATCAGGCTGTCGAGGTCGATGCTGGGCCGGTCGACCATCGCGATCAGGCCGTCTATCACCTCGGAGAGGTTGTGGGGGGCGATATTGGTCGCCATGCCCACGGCGATGCCCGAGGCACCGTTTATGAGCAAGTTGGGTATCGCCGAGGGCAGGACCTCCGGCTCGACCGTGGTGTCGTCATAATTGGCCTTCTCGTTGACGACCTCCTTGTCGATATCGGTAAGCATCGTCTCACCGACGGTGGACATGCGCGCCTCGGTGTAACGGTAGGCTGCGGGAGGGTCGCCGTCGATGGATCCGAAGTTGCCCTGACCATCTACCAGGGGATAGCGCAGGTTCCAGCCCTGGGCCAAGCGCACCATCGCGTCGTAGACGGCCGCATCGGAGTGCGGATGATACTTCTTGATGACCTCGCCGACCACCCCGGCGCTCTTCGAGTGTTTCCGATTGGAGAAGAGCCCCTCCTGCTGCATGGCGTAAAGGATGCGGCGCTGCACCGGCTTGAGGCCGTCACGCACGTCGGGCAGGGCCCGGTCCACGATGACCGACATCGCGTAGTTGATGAAGCTCGATTTGATCTCGTCTGTGATTTGGACAGGAACGACCTGACCCTCTCTCAAGGGGATACCTCCTCCTAGTCAGGTCCCACTCTGGAAATTGCAGCCCAAGTCATTGGTGCTAGAGGTGAGAAAAGGACCGTACTCAATGGTGCTAGTCTACCACCCTGCACCCGGGCTGAGCAAATCGGTTCGAGATCGAAAAGTGGTGTCTGAGAGGGGGAAAAGTAGAGGTCTGATACCAAAATGATATTTTTCGTAAGCCGCTTGAGCAGGTTCCGAAGCCGGAAGGTCCAAAGGGTCTGCCCACCCTTGTCACCGGCGGTAACCGGGACGGATACCTGCAGCCCGCGGGGCACATCCGACGACCCTTTGGGATATCCTCGTGGGATGCGGACCCTTACCGATGATGACGTACGCTCTGCCCTCCACTGGGCCGCTCTGTTCGACCGACTGCGCGGATCGTTCCTGCGCAAGGAGACCTATCGCGCTCCAGACCGGGTCATGATCGAGGCCCCGCAGGGGGGGAGTTTCCTGACGATGCCTTGCGCTGATGAGGACGGCTATTTCGGCGTGAAGCAGGTGGCGGTTCTGCCTAACAACCCGACCCGGGATCTGCCTACCGTCCAAGCCTGGTACACCCTGTTCGACTCGGCAGGAGTTCCTGTCCTCGCAGCCGCCGCCACGATGCTCACGCGCATGAGGACTGCTGCTGTGTCCGCCCTCGCTGCTAGAGAGCTGGCTGCCCCGGGAAGTTCCACGCTTCTTGTTGTGGGGACCGGTGCACTCGCGCCCTGGATGGCCGAAGCCCACGCCCGGCAGATCCCCTACCGCCGGGTCCTCGTCTGGGGGCGGGACAGGTCTAGGGCAGCGGCTACCGCGGCAGCCATCCGCGTCCGGCTGCCCGGTCTCGAGGTCGACGTAGCGGAGGAGTTGGGGGAGGCGGTCGGCGCCGCAGATGTGGTGAGCTGTGCAACCGCGGCGACCGAGCCCATCGTCCGGGGCCGGTGGTTGACCCCCGGACACCATCTCGACCTCGTGGGCGCATTCACGCCGACCATGATGGAGGCCGATGCTGACGCCGTGCAGGTGTGCGACGTGGTGGTGGATGATCGTGAGGCGGCCGCTAGCGAAGCGGGCGACCTCATCTCCGCGTGCCGGGGGGGGTGGTCGTTCGACAGGGTGCGTGCAGATCTAGCTGAACTCCTTGACGGGAGCCTCGTGCGAGGGACTAAGCCGACTCTGTTCAAGAGCGTCGGTCTGGCCTTGGAGGATCTCGCAGTGGCCCGCCTGCTTGCAGAGGTATAGGCCTGCCGCGGCCGACCCGGCTCTGTCAGGGTCCCGGTGACAGCTTCAATTCACCTGGGCGGTGTACGTACTCTCAAGCTTTGGTACGCCGGCGTCCAGGAGTTGCGCGGCTTTCGTCAGCCTCTTCCTCTCCCGGAGGAACCAGGCAGTAATTGCAAGCAGCTAGGCCGGACCCGGGCCGGTCGATGGAAGCGCAGTCCCTGTCCACCTCGACTTCAGACCTGCCGGATACCCATGGCCTCGGATGAGCACCCAATGCACGGCTCGCTGAGGAACCTGACTTGTCGTTTCCGGCTGAGCACCGATACGCGCTATCAGAGGGCTAGCGACCCGGTCGACGAACGCTGGGTCGGCGAGGATCCCAAGGCCCACTACGCCTGGATGAAGGGCGATCCGGTGCCGATGGAAGAGGCTCGGCGGCGGTGGTAGGTGTAGGGGTGGAAGAGAGTCAAGAAGGGGTTACGATGCAACTAACGGAAGCGCAGATCAGCGAGTTTCACGAACAGGGTTACCTGGTTCTGCCCAGGCAGTTCATGGTTGAAGAGATAACCCGCCGGGATTGCACACCCATAGAGCCCCTTGAGGGCGACCACCTGCCGGACCCGGCTGAGCAGGAGGGTGCCCCACCCGCCCTGAGACAGAGATGAGCCTGAACCATCTCTTGCAGCGGCGATTGCGGGATAAAGGCGCTGTCCGTGTCGGCCTGATTGGCGCCGGCAAGTTCGGCTCGATGTTCCTGTCGCAGGTGCCGACCAGCGAGGGACTGGAGGTCAGCATGATTGCCGACCTTGATCCGCAGCGGGCGCGGGATGTCTGCACCGCAGTCGGCTGGGAGCCGGAGCGCATGGCGTGTACCCGTTTCATCGACGATGGCGGGGCGCTGATTGCGTCGGACGGAGTTGACGTGGTGGTTGAGGCAACGGGGCATCCGGCTGCAGGCGTGACGCACGCCAGACGGGCCATAGGTGAGGGCAAGGACATCGTGATGGTGAATGTGGAGGCGGACGTGCTGGCGGGGCCGTTGTTGGCGCGCGAAGCCGCAGCCGCGGGCATCGTGTACTCGATGGCCTACGGTGATCAGCCGGCGCTGACCTGCGAGCTCGTCGATTGGGGTCGCCTGTGTGGTTTCGAGGTGGTGGCGGCAGGGAAGGGCACCCGGTATTTGCCGGTCTATCACACCTCGACGCCTGCCACGGTGTGGGATCACTACGGCCTGACAGCCGCGCAAGCCGAGGCGGCGCGGATGAGTTCGCAGATGTTCAACTCTTTCCTCGACGGCACCAAGTCGGCCATCGAAATGTCAGCCGTTGCCAACGCCACCGGCCTGATGCCGGCTCCCGGCGGCCTGACGTTTCCGCCGTGCGGCACCGACGACCTGCCCCAGGTTCTGCGGCCCGCCGAGGAGGGCGGGTTGCTGCACCACAAGGGACAGGTGGAAGTCGTGTCATCACTTGAACGGGATGGCCAGCCCGTATTTCGAGATCTGCGCTGGGGCGTATACGTCGTTTTTGAAGCCCCTAATGCCTATGCCGCAGGATGTTTCCGGCAGTATGGCCTCGTGACCGATGATACGGGGCGCTACGCAGCCATGTACAAGCCGTATCACCTGATCGGCCTGGAGTTGAACGTGTCCATCCTCTCGGTAGCCTTGCGCCGCGAGCCAACGGGCTGCATGACGGGCTTCCGCGGCGATGTCGTAGCGACGGCAAAACGGCAACTCTCGGCCGGGGAGGTGCTGGATGGTGAGGGTGGCTACACGGTGTGGGGCAGGCTGATGACGGCGCGCGACAGCCTAGCACTCGGCGGTCTGCCGATCGGCCTGGCCCACGGCGCCACCTTGAAACGCGACATCACGGCTGGCTCGCCGGTGTGCTGGCAGGACGTCACGCTGCCGGACACCTCTGAGGCCCTGGAAGCGCGGCAGTCCATGGAACGTGCCTTCAGGGAGGAATGGTGCCTTCCGGATGTCCCCGCCGAAGCGACCTGAGAGGGTGTTTATGCATGGACTGAGTTCGATTCGGAGTGGGGGGAATCCAAGAAAATCCTACCCGACCTCCCTGCTGCAGGCACTTCTCAGCGGAGTTTGGTGATATTATCCTGGCCTCCGGTGGATCTCTCGTAAGTAGCTTGTGCCGCCATAACCCGCCACTGTGGGTCTCTCGGTCAGGTAGATCATAAACGGCGGTCTCGTGCTACCTTATTTGCGGGACCCGGAGAGTCGGGTAAAGAGATGAGATACCTACTAGTTTGGAGCGTACTCTCGCTGGCAGTGCAGGCGTTGCCTTGGTTGGGGCGGAGGTGAATACTCGGAACCAGGGTGGATCCATCCCCCTGCACGGGGCCGCAGCTAACGACAACCTCGCGGCCATCGAAGCCTTGGTAGCAGCCGGGGCAGAGGTGAATGCCCGGGATGAGGGCGGTCTCACCCCCCTGCACCGTGCGGCTTGGCCCAACGACAATCCCGCCATCATCGAGGCCTTGGTAGCGGCTGGGGCGGAGGTGAATGCCCGGGATGAGGACGGCCTCACCCCCCTGCACCGTGCGGCTTGGCTCGACGCCAATCCCGCCATCATCGAAGCCTTGGTAGCGGTCGGGGCGGAGGTGAGTGCTCGAGGTGGGGACGGTCTCACCCCCCTGCACCGTGCGGCCGTGCTCAACGACAACCCCGCCATCATCGAAGCCTTGGTAGCGGCTGGGGCGGAGGTGAATGCCCGGGGTGGGGACGGTCTCACCCCCCTGCACCGTGCGGCTTGGTCTAATGACAACCCCGCCATCATTGAGGCTTTGGTAGCGGTCGGGGCGGAGGTGAACGCCCGAGGTGGGGACGGCTTCACCCCCCTGCACGTTGCAGCTACGGCCACCGCCAGCCCCGCCATCATCGAGGCCTTGGTAGCAGCCGGGGCGGAGGTGAATGCCCGGGACAGGGACGACCTGACCCCTCTACACGTTGCGGCAATGGTTCCCGCCAGCCCCACCATCATCGAAGCCTTATTGGACGCTGGCGCAGACGCGACTGCCCGAGATGCCGAGGGCAAGACCCCTTGGGACTACGCCGAGGGCCGAGCTGAGTTCAGAGGTACAGATGTCTGCTGGCGACTAAACGATGGACGCTTCAGGTAGATCTCTTTTCCCTGAATAGTCACCTTGCAGACAGGTCTTTCGAATTCTGCCACATCCGTCCATTCGTAGTTCCTGGCCCTACAGCGGGTTGCGAGCCCGTCTCGAGTTGAGTAGATCTTCAGCGAGATTGGGGAAGGGTCTTGGGCTTCGCTGGACTCAAATGAATCGCAGTTGTGTCGGGGAGGGTGGCTCTGCTCCGGAGCGCACCCCGAGCGGATATAGGCGCTATGACTTGAACGGGTCCCAAGCTATTTCATACGGCCCCAGACAGACGGCGCGCCGTGGCCTACGCCCGCACATGCCTGTCTGGAGCAGCAGAAGCGGGTCCTGGAACTCTGTTGCGCAGGGCTGGGTCTCCGACCTCGGTTCGGGTATGTCGCAAGAGAGGCTTGAAGCGTAGGTGAGGACGGTGTCGTGGAGGGCTGGCTGGTGATCTATAGATTGGGCGTCGGCCGGCCTAGACGGTCTGGACCCTTCTGCGGGCTACCTCTCCGCGACCTCCGGGGTGACAGCTCCGACTTGGTGCGCGGGTCTCCGGGAGTTCAGGGGACGGCGTGGACGGGTACCGTGTGAGGTGGGATGAGGGCTGGTCTCGCCTCGGCTCTGCTCCGCGATTCTGATCGTGTCCCGATGGGCCTCCAGGTTGTGATGAGTTCAGGGTTGCTGGTGGAAGCTGTCGCTCTCCTCCCAGTCGATCGTCTCGGGGTCGTCGGCCGCGGGGATGTCGAGGTTGACGACGATAGGCTCCTGGCCACTACGGACCAAGACACACTCGAGCGTCTCGTTAGGCAGGGCGTTGATCTCCTGGTGGGGAACGTAGGGGGGGACAAAGATGAAGTCGCCGGGTCCCGCCTCGGCGGTGTACTCGAGTCGGTCTCCCCAGCGCATTCGTGCCCGGCCTCTAAGCACGTAGATGATGCTCTCCAGCTCACCGTGGTGATGAGCTCCGGTCTTCACGTCCGGCTCCACCTTGACCGTGCCGGCCCAGAGCCTCTCCGCACCCGTGGCGGTATGGGTGATGGCCGCTGCGCGGGTCATGCCCAGGGTCTGGGGTGTATTGAGGTCCAGGTTGTTGCCGCGAACGATCCTGATACCCTCGTTTCGCCAGTCGCGAGCCTTGCGTTCCTCGGCCATACTGTTCTCCGCTCCGCCCCAACACTTCGGCCGGGCCTGCTGGCCACCGTTCTAGTCTAGCAGCGGTCCTTGTCCTGAATTGTGCCGTGGTACCGTCCCCCATGATCGACCGCTATTCCACACCCGAGATGACCACTCTGTGGAGCGAAGCCAACCGCTACCGGACCTGGCTCGAGGTAGAATTGGCCGCCACCGAGGTCTGGGAGGGGTTCGGCGAGGTACCGGCTGGCACCTCGGCCCGGCTCCGATCGGCGATCGAACAGGCTCCGCTCGACGAGGCCTTCGCGGTGAGGGTCGCCGAGATTGAGGCCGAGACGCACCACGATATGGTGGCTTTTACCCGGGCCTTGACAGAGCGCCTCGGTCCCGACGCCCGCTTCATCCACCTCGGGCTCACGAGCACGGATGTGGTCGACACCGCTCAGAACCTGCTCCTCCGGTCCGCCACGACGCTGGTAATCGAGGATCTCGAGGGGCTCATGGAGGTAATTCGGGAGAAGGCCGTCCGGTACCGGCACACGCCCTGCATCGGCCGCACTCATGGCGTCCACGCCGAGCCGACGACGTTCGGCCTGAAGTTCCTCCACTTCCTCGCGGCCCTGGGGCGCGACCTGCGCCGCCTCGAGGGGGCTCGGGAGGCGGTCTCCGTCGCGATGCTTTCAGGCTCAGTCGGCACCTACGCCCACGTGCCCCCTATGATCGAGAGGCGGGTCGCTGAGCTGCTGGGTCTCGAACGGGACCCGGCCTCCAGCCAGACGGTGGCACGCGACCGGCATGCGGAGCTTCTTGCGGCCCTCGCCATTCTCGGGACCACGATCGAAAGGATCGCTGTCGAGATCCGCCACCTTCAGCGGACCGAGGTGGGTGAGGTGGCGGAGGGATTCGCCCCCGGCCAGGCGGGCAGCTCGAGCATGCCCCATAAGAAGAACCCCATCGCTTCAGAGAACCTCACCGGGATCGCCCGGCTTCTGCGCAGCGCCCTCCATCCAGGTCTCGAGAATGTGGCGCTCTGGCACGAGCGCGATATCAGCCACAGCTCCGTAGAGCGGGTGATCTTGCCCGACAGCACCACCCTGGCGAGTTACGCCTTGCGGCGGCTGACCCGGGTCGTGCAGCGCTTAATGGTGTTCCCGGAGCGCATGGCCTCGAACCTGGATCTGCTCGGCGGGCTCCCCTTCTCCCAGCGGGTGCTCCACAAACTCATTGAGGCAGGATTGATGCGTGAGGAGGCTTACGAGGTGGTGCAGCGCAACAGCCTTGAGAGTTGGGATACGGGGGCTCCGCTCCGCGACCTCCTCGCGGTGGACAGCGACTGTCCCCTCGGCGAGGCGGAACTTGGCGAGGCTTTCGATGTCGGCTGGCACCTCCGTTTTGTCGACGAGGTCTTCGAGCGCTTCTCGCTCTGACCCCTTCGAGTCGCTGGGGCGGCCTGAGTAGGGTCCCCCGTGGGTACGGCTTGCGAGGCTCAAGCTTTGCTATGAGGACCAGGGATTTACGACCTCAGATACTGCATCGTGGAGTTTCAGGACGATGCTGCGGCTTATGACATCCAGGGGTGTGGTGTGAGGAAGGGCAAGGTCGCCGTCGCCGCGGCCTAGCCTTGGAGAGGACTCCGATCCACTTCGTGGTGAGGGTCCCTGTGAGTTCGGTCGGGCCGTCGAGATCTGGTAGGTGACGGTCGGTCGGCCCCTTCACGTGCTGCTAAGGGGTAGCGGAGTTCGCTATTTGTGAGATGCGTTCCAGGCCCCTCCGCGATCCCGGGCGGTCCTGCGGGCTACCCCCGACGGACCAGGGAAGACCCTATCTCGGGTCAGCCAGCGGCCCTGCTGTGTAGGACGCGCGCGAGGACGAACTTCAAGTACCGACCCTCAGGAAAGTGCAGGGGCACGGGGTGGTCGCAGGCGTGCCCCGCCTCGTGGAGGAGTTGGGCGGTCGCACCGGCGCTCCGCGCCGCCTCCGCCAGTGCCGCGCGAAAGTCGGTGGGGGAGACCTGCGCTGTGCAGCTCGATGTCGCCAGCATGCCGCCCTGCGCAACGCAGCGCATCGCGAGCGCGTTGAGCCGCCTGTAGGCCTTGAGGGCCTTATACCTCTGGGTTTTGCGGCGGGCCAGCGATGGCGGGTCGAGGATGACTAGATCGAAGGTCTCGCCCCGCTCGACCTGTGCCTTCAGGTAGTCGTAGGCGTCGGCCGTTATGCCCCGGTGGCGATCGAGATCGAAGCCATTGGCGGCGGCATTACGATGGGCGTCGTGGATCGCCCCCGCTGCGCTGTCGACACTGATGGCGTGGCGCGCCCCACCCTTCAGGGCGTAGATGGCGAAAGCTCCAGTGTAGCTGAACAGATTCAGTACCCGCCTCCCTGCGGCCCACCGGCTCAGCGTGAGCCGATTCTCGCGCTGGTCTAGGTAGAGCCCTGTCTTCTGTCCCTTCGCCAGGTTGGCGAGAAAGGGTAGGCCGTTCTCGCGGACGGTCAGCTCCGGCGGGGGCTCTGCCCCCCACAGGAGCCTCAGTCCACCTGCCTCGCGGGCGACCACCCCCTGCAGAGGGAGGGTGCGACCTAGGGCCCAGGCGATGTCGGGGGCGAGGCGAGCGACTCCGTCACCGTAGTAGCGGATCACAGCGAAGCGTCCGTAGCGATCCGCTACCAGTCCAGGAACGCCGTCCCCCTCCCCGGATAGGATCCGGTAGCTGTCGGAACCGGCGGCCTCCAGGTGCCGTCGCAGGTCGAGGGCGGCGCTAAGACGGGCTGTGATCCAGGCTCGATCCGGTACCCGGTCGCGGCTGAACAGGCGGACCGCCACCTCGCCCGCAGGTTCGTAGATGCCGATCGCGTAGCGCCTCCCGGCCTCGAGGCGGACCCACCCCGCCTCGAGCGGGCTGTGATCGGGCAAGCGGTTGCGGTAGATCCATGGGTGCCCGCTCCGAAGGAGACCCTCGTTGCGTCTCCCCAGGTCGAGCGTCGGCAGGCTCATAGGGGTGTGATCCCTGCCAGGTGGCAGGCGCTGGCGAGGGTCTCGTCGAACATCTCCGGGCTCAGGCGACCGGTGTTGGTGTTCTGGAAGCTCACGTGGTAGCTGTCGAGCAGCGGGAGGCCGCCGGGTGGCTGGTGGATCGCCCCATGCTCGAATGGGTGTCTCGCCTTGACGACTCGGTGCCCCTCAGCCCTTAACAGGTCGAGGTAGGCGTCGTGGGCGATCTTCCCGAGCGCGAGGATCGCCCGCGCCTCGGGGAGCGCAGTCAGGTCGGAGACCAGCCAGTCGCGACAGGCGGCGAGTTCATCCCGGCGTGGGCGGTTGCCTGGCGGTACGCAGCGGGCCGCCGAGGTGATCCACAGGCCACGGAGCTTGAGGCCGTCGCCCGGCGCGATGGAGATAGGCCTTGTCGCGAGGCCGGCGCGGTGCAGAGCCGGGTAGAGGAACTCGCCGCTCGCATCTCCCGTGAACATCCGACCGGTACGGTTGCTGCCGTGGGCTCCAGGTGCCAGGCCGAGCAGGATCAGCCTCGCCCGGGGGTCGCCGAAACCGGGGACGGGCCTTCCCCAGTAGGACTCACCCCGGAATGCCCTCCGCTTCTCCCGGGCGACCCGCTCCCGGTGCTCCACCAGCCGGGGGCAGCGCCGGCAGGTCTCGAGCTCCTCAGGGAGTAGCTTCACGCTTCACGGCTCGCCCCTTCAACAACTCCCTTCATCCGGGCCAGCGCCGCGTCGAGGATCGGCCTGGAGGTCCCGAAGTTGAGGCGTGCGAAACCGCGACCTTCGCCGTCGAGGCCGAAGCGCAGCCCCTTTTCGAGGACCAGCCCGGTCCCCCTTCTCAGCTCCTCGGCGGGATCGTCGAGGCCGAGCCTCCGGAAATCGAGCCAGGCCAGGTAGGTCCCCTCGGGTGGGTGCCAGGTCACGCCCTCGAGGGCGTCGATCACCTCCCCGAGCCGGTCGCGGTTGGCTCGAAGGTAGTCGAGCGTCCCCTCGAGCCACGGGTCACCCCACCTGTAGGCGGCCAGCGCCGCTGTCTGGGCGAGTGTGTTCGCCCCGGCGGCGGACCCGCGGGCCCTATGCTGCATGAGCTCACGGGCCTCGTCGTTGCGAGTGATGGCGAAGCTGATCTTGATCCCGGCGATGTTGAAGGCCTTGGTCGGCCCGTAGAGGGTCACCGTGCGCTCTGCGACCTCGGGCGCGAGACCTGCGATGGGGTGATGCTGACCCTCGAGAACGAGGTCGGCATGGAGTTCGTCGGAGATGATCCACAGGTCGTGGTCGAGGGCGAAGGTGGCCAGCGTCTCGACCTCCGAGCGCCTGTACACCCGGCCGGTCGGGTTGTGGGGGCTGCAGATCATGAGCGCCCTTACGTCGGGGGTTAGCGAGGCCTCGAGAACCGTGCGGTCGACCCGGTACTTGGGCGGCGCAAGGGGTGCTGAAACGATGTTTCGGCCCGTGTACCTGATAGCCTCATAGAACGGGGGGTAGACCGGCGGTTGCACCAGCACTCCCTCCCCCGGCCCGGTGAGGGCGGCGACCGACAGGAACAGGCCGGGTACGGTGGCGCTTAAGGGGAGGATATGGTTCGGCTCGACCTTCCAGCCGTAGCGGCTGCCGAGTCTGTCGCTGACCACCTCACTGAGCCCGGGTCTGCCCCCCCTGGCAGGGTACATCAGGGTGTCGGCCTCGAGGTGATCGATGAGCGCCTTGCGGATCTCCGGAGCAAACGGGAGATCCATGTCGGCGACATACAGGGGGATCTCGCCCGCCTCGACATCCCACCACTTGCCGTTGTAGGCGCGGCGCATATCGCCCTCAAGGATCTGGTCGAATGGATGGGACATGCTGCCGAGTGTACCAGACCCTATGATCGACCTGCCGGTGCACTCTGGCGCATGTCGGTAGCGTCGAGATCTCCGGTGACGATGATCGTGAGGGTGGTCAGCCGCCGGTTTGAGCGCTCTAGCACCGAAGTGCGAACGCCTGGTCGTTGCTAGGAGCAAGCAGGTCACGTGGGTCTGGACGCCTAGGTTGTCGCTAGAGATGGTGTAGCACTCGTGCAGTGACCTTCGAGGGGCTTGGGAGCTCGAGGATCGGCGGTCTGGATCGGCGGGGAGCGGCTGGCGCAGTTGCGAGGGGGTCGAACGTTCAGGGTGCCGCTCATCGGCGGTGAGAGTTTCGGCGTTCTGAACGGCATTTTGGAGACTGTCTTGCGTCAGAAGCGGCTTTCGAACAGCCTCTGACACCCTGCCTGGTGGGCTCTGAGTCGGCCGAGCGCTTGACGGTGTACTGGAGGTGGCCTAGACTACTCTTACTTCGGCAACCCGGGGAAGTCCGGTGAGATTCCGGCGCTGTCCCGCAACGGTAATACCTTGAGGGTAGGTTCCCTAAGGAGAGTCCGAACACCGGCCGCCGAAGCGACTGTACCCCTTGCGAGGACGAGGAAGGGCAGCCTAGGAGTTCCACCGTGGTGCTCCGGCGTCCATCCCTATGCGGTCGGGATGGATTTTTTCTTCGCAGGGGCCTTTGAGGAGGCAGCTGTGAGAAGCTTACTTTTCGTCTCGGCCCTCGCTGTCGCCCTGCTGGCGGCGTATGCGGGTGCCACCACCTACCCGCTCACCCTCACCGACGATCTGGGGAGATCTGTAACGATTGAGGCGGAACCCCAGCGGGTCGTGACCCTGATGCCCAGCCATACCGAGACGGTCTGCGCCGTGGGCGCTTGCGGGCGACTGGTGGGGCGGGACAGGTTCAGCAACTTCCCGGCTGAGGTCCTCGATTTGCCCGACCTCGGCTCCCCCTTCTCGGTCGATTTGGAGGCGATCGTGGCACTTGAGCCCGACCTCGTCCTGGTCGATGAATTCAGCGGGGTCGCCGCTTCCCTCGAAGTGCTCGGGCTCACCGTATACGCCGGCACTCCTCAGACGCTCGACGAGGTGCTCGTGAACTTCACCTTAGTCGGCAAGATGCTCAACCGGGAAACGGAGGCCGCCCTGCTCTCGGACCGGGTGCGTGGCGAGATCGCTGCTCTCGAGGACCTCGTCCTCGACCAGCCCTCCCCCCGCGTCTATCTCGAGCTCGACGCCAACCCCTATAGCGTGGGTCCAGACTCGTTTATCGGCGTCCTCATGGCCAAGGCGGGCGGGGCCAACATCGTGCCCCCCACAATGGGTGACTTCCCCCAGCTCGACCCGGAGTTCGTGGTCATCTCCGACCCGGAGGTAATTGTCTTGATGGACGCCCCCTTCGGCGAGTCCCTGGCGACGATTCGGGAGCGCCCCGGCTGGGCGAGCCTGACTGCAATCCGTCTGCAGCGTGTTGCCGAGCTCGAGTCCGCACAGGTGGATATCTTGAGTCGACCGGGACCCCGGGTCGCCGAGGCGGTCCGCCTCCTAGTGCAGCTGTTTCATCCCGACCTGCTCTGATGTGCCGAGGTGCCAGGGCCTCCGGCCGCCGCCGCGTGGTGCGCTGGGCCCCGTTGGGCCTAGCCCTCCTGGCGCTGCTAGCTACGGTCCTCGTGGCGACGGGTGTCGGCTCTGCTGATCTGTCGCTCGGCTCCGTCTCGCGGGGCGTGTGGCACGGACTCACCGGCCAAGTCTCCGGCACAGATGATGTCATCGTCTGGAGGATTAGGATTCCCCGGGTGATTCTTGCCGGGATGGTCGGGGGCACCTTAGCCATCTCCGGAGTCGTCTATCAGGCGGTATTCAGGAATCCCCTCGCCGAGCCCTACCTTCTCGGTGTTGCGAGCGGTGCCGGCTTCGGTGCGGCCCTGGTGATCGCTTTTGGAGCCGGGATCCCTCTCTTCATGAGGTTCGGCCTTCCCATCATCGCCTTCGCCTTCGGCCTGCTCACGGTCGCTGCGGTCGTCCTGCTGGCTCGGCAGGGGGGCCGGGTGCCGGTGCTATCGCTGATTCTGGCGGGAGCGGTTCTCGGATCGATCTTCACTGCGGCCACCTCCTTTGTGATGCTGGCTTCGAGGGAGCGTGCCTCAGGTATCCTCGCCTGGTTGCTGGGCAGCTTCTCGCTGGTGGGTTGGGGGAAGGTCGTTGCGATTCTTCCCCTGTTCCTGCTGGCGGCGGCCCTGATCACCCTGTCCGGGCGCGCTCTGAACCTCCTGCAGCTCGGGGATGAGCAGGCCGCCCAGCTCGGTCTTCCGGTGGAGCGGATCAAGCTCCTGCTCGTCACTGCTGCCACCCTTGCCACCGCTGCAGCTGTCAGTGTTAGCGGCATCATCGGCTTCATCGGCCTGATGGTTCCCCACGCCGTCAGATTGGCGTTCGGGCCCGACCATCGGGCCCTGATCCCGCTCTCGCTGATCCTGGGGGCGCTGTTCATGATCCTGGCAGACCTGGTGGCTCGGACGCTCATCGCGCCGGCCGAGATCCCGATCGGGGTGATCACCGCCCTGGTTGGGGGACCTTTCTTCCTCTACCTCCTGCGTAGACAGCGGGCCTCGCGGTGATCGAGGTCCGTCGGGTGTTCGCTGGCTACGGCAGCGAATCGATCCTGCGCAACCTCGATCTCTCCATTCGGAGGGGGGAGATCACGGTGCTGGTGGGCCCGAACGGTGCGGGTAAGAGCACCGTAATCCGCCTCCTGACCAGGCTCCTCGAGCCCTCGAGCGGGAAGGTTCTCCTCGACGGCCGGCCCCTGGCGGGGCTGCGCCGAAAGGAGTTGGCCCGGAGCATGGCGGTGGTACCCCAGGCCGAGACGCTGCCTGACGGGTTTAGCGCCTTCGAGGTTGTGTTGATGGGCCGCACTCCCCATCTTGGTTTCCTCGAACCTGAGCGGGAGGTCGATCTTCGTATGGTCGAGGAAGCGATGCGCCGGACCGATATCTGGCGCTTCAGAGACCGGCCGGTCGAGACCCTGTCGGGAGGGGAGCGCCAGCGAGTCGTTTTGGCCCGTGCGATCGTGCAGCAGCCGCGCTTCCTACTCCTCGACGAGCCGACCAACCACCTCGACCTGAGACACCAGGTCGAACTGCTCTGGTACGTACGTCAGGAGGTTGAGGGGGGGATCGGGGCACTCGTGATCCTTCACGACCTTGTCCTCGCAGCGAGGATCGCTGGGCGGCTGCTTCTCATGGACCGGGGTCGCATCGTGGCTGAGGGTTCGCCTGTCGAAGTCCTCCGCCAAGACCTGATCCGTGAGGTGTACCAGGTCGAGGTCGATCTGATGCCCGACCCCTCGGAAGGGGTGCCGCTGGTGTTGCCCCGCCTTGCTTGGAAGGGGAGGTAGCGTATGGGGATCTCAGTTCGAGACCGACTGGAGCCTTGGGGACGCAGCGGGTCGCCCGGGCCGTGCTCTCGATCCATAGTGGGATTAGAGTGCGATTTGGCTTGCTTAGGGCAGGGTTCACCTCTTCGGCCCTGTTGAACTGGAACTCGTGCCTCGCCACGCGGCGCCGACCGATCATCATCTTTATCATTTACGTATGGCGTAAAATTCGATCAAGGTGACGGTCGATGATTCGAAGCTTCAAAGATCGAAAGACTCGGCACTTCTTCGAGGGTCGTCACGTCGCAGCGTTCCAAGGGTTCGCCGACCAAGCTGTGCGCCGCCTCACCTATCTGGACAGCGCAGAATCCCTCAAGGACCTTGCGGGGTTGCCGGGCAATCGGCTGGAGGCGTTGCAGGGCGACCGTGCCGGACAGCACAGCATGCGGATCAATGAGCAGTGGCGGATATGCTTTCGATGGGAAGACGACGGACCACACGGTGTGGAGATTACAGATTATCACTAAGGAGGTGGAGGACATGGCTGCAAGGAACGGCATGAGGCCGGTGCATCCTGGAGAGATATTGCGCGAAGAGATCGACATGCTCGGCCTCTCGGCCAACGCACTGGCGAAAGCACTGGACGTGCCGACGAACCGCATCACGGCGATCCTGCATGGTCAGCGGGGTGTAACCGCCGATACCGCGCTGCGGCTAGCACACTATTTCGGGACGACACCGCAGGTCTGGTTGAACCTACAGAAGACCTACGAGCTTCGCCGGGCTGAAGTCGATGTGGGCCAGCGTATTGCCGAGCGCGTGAAACCTCGGTCAGCGGCGGCGTAGATGGAACGCAGGAGTTCGGGTTCGGCAGGGGCCTTCACTGGGTAGTGTTGGATTCCGGCAGTTGTTTCTCTCACGTGCTAGCGGAAGTGGCGGGTGAGCCGCTCCTAATTCAGGGGCTGAAGACCTTGTCCGTATCGATATCGAGCCAGCATAGGCGAACAGGAAAATGCGCGTAACCATGTTTAGCTGCGGCCCAGCCGCCAGCGAAAGTGAGAGCAAAGCCTTCGACTACTTAAAGCGTCGTCTGCAGTCGACAACAGGCGACGGCGAATTTATCCTTCTGACGAACCTCTCCTTTTCAGTTACACACCGGCTCCAATCTGATGAAAAATCGATAGGGTCTTGCCTAGCTGATCGGGTTTTGTCGGACCCAAAGAGTCCGACCTTGGCAACGTAGCAGGGTTTTGTACTTGTCGGCATGGCGATGGTTGTACCGCC
>JGIcombinedJ30088_10001441_pt1 | contig 24321 bp, 21 predicted proteins | sample PinacodermPK_FD_30088 | JGI IMG/M metagenome (IMG submission 30088)
TCTACCGGGCGGACGCGCGCGTCCGCCGCTGATGACGCGGCGCGAGCTCGCGGCGACGGTTCGGGAGGCAGCGGGGGGCGGCGGCGTTGCGGGGGACGATGCCTACCGGGCGCTGGCGGAGGTGCTCGATCGGGAGACGGCGCTGCGCCACCGCCGCGTGCGCGGCTGGTCGCTGTACTACCGCTACCGGCGCTGGATGAAGGGCATCGACGCGCTGGCCGCATCGCTGACGGCGGGCCGAGACTTCGACCTCCTGCTCGAGAAGGTATGATGGCCGGGTCCCGAAACGAGCGCGGTGCGTCGATGGCGGGGGCGTAGCGACAGCCGCCTCGAGCCGGTGCGGAGGAGGTACGAATCGCCATGGTCAGGTCGAAGCGAGACGCGGGTGGTGGGCGGCGGTCGGTGGGAGGGCGTGTCGCCGCGGCGGTGGCCGCCGCTGCGTTGTTCCTGCCGGTGGCGGGGGCGCTGGCCGGAGAACGGCAGGAGGGCCGGTCGGTGTCGGACGGCGTCTATTCGGCGGAACAGGCCGGCCGCGGGCGCCGGGAGTACATCCAGCACTGCGCGACCTGCCACTCGACCAACCTTCGCGGCGGCGAGATGGCCCCGGGGCTCGTCGGCGACACGTTCCTCGGCGGCTGGTCGGGCCAGACGCTCTGGTCGCTGTTCGACTTCAGCCTGGCGACGATGCCCCAGGACAACCCCGGGAGCACGAGCCCGGAAGCGATGAACGCCATCCTGGCCTACATGCTGAGGGAGAACGACTTCCCGGCCGGCTCCGAGCCGCTCGCGCTCGACCCCGCCGCAGACGGCGACCCGATCACCATCGACTGACGGCAGGGCCCCGCCCGGAGCTGTGCTCAGCGTGCGAGGACTCGCGCCGCGTCGCGGGCGTAGTAAGTAATCAGGATGTCGGCGCCGGCGCGCGCGATCGCCGTCAGCGCTTCCATCATCGCCCGCTCCTCGTCGATCCAGCCGTTCCGGGCCGCCGCCTTGAGCATCGCGTACTCCCCGCTGACGTGGTAGGCGGCGGTCGGGTAGCCGAACTCCTGCTTCACCCGCGAGATCACGTCGAGGTAGTGCAGGGCCGGCTTGACCATCACGACGTCGGCGCCTTCCTCGATGTCGAGCGCCACCTCGCGCAGCGCCTCCTCCACGTTGGCCGGGTCCATCTGGTGGGTCCGGCGGTCGCCGAACGCCGGCGTCGAAGCGGCCGCGTCCCGGAACGGGCCGTAGTAGGCGGAGCAGTACTTCGCGGCGTACGCCATGATGGCGACGTCCTCGAACCCGCCCTCGTCGAGCGCTTCGCGGATGGCGCCGACGCGCCCGTCCATCATGTCCGACGGCGCGACGACGTCCGCCCCCGCCTCCGCGTGCGAAACCGCGGCCCGCGCCAGGTGCTCCACCGTCTCGTCGTTCACGATGTCGTCGCCCGCGATGATGCCGCAGTGACCGTGGGAGGTGTACTCGCAGAGGCAGACGTCGGTGATCACCAGCACGTCGGGCGTCGCCCGCTTCAGCGCCCGGATCGCTCTCTGCACGGGCGCCTGCGGATCGGCCGCCGCGCTGCCCTCGGCGTCCTTCGCCTCGGGCAGCCCGAAGAGCAGGACCGCGCGCACGCCGTCGTCGCGCGCCGCCGTCGCCTCGTCGACCGCCTCGTCGACCGAGAGCTGGCAGACGCCGGGCATCGACGGCACCTCGCGCCGCACCCCCTCGCCGGCCTGCACGAACAGGGGCAGGACCAGCGAGTCGGCGGAGACGCGGGTCTCGCGGACGAGGCCGCGGATGGCCGGCGACCGGCGCAGGCGGCGCAGGCGCCGGGTGAGGTCCAGGCCGGGTGCCGAACGGTCCCGCCCGGGCGCGAAGCGGGTCTCCCCATGCTCGGTCGCTGTCGTCGTCACGATCGCCTCCCTCAAGCGCCGGGCGGCGCGGGCCACGCGGCCCCACCCCGGCGCGCTTCCAGTCTACGGTCTGGGCCGGCCCGGGCGGGGAGTAGAATCGAAACAGGCCGCCCGGCGACGTCCGAAACCCGCCGCCGGCCTGGACGCCCGCGTGAACGAGCCCCCGTACTACGCCCGCCTCGCCCGGATCCGGGAGGCCTTCCCGGTCCCCGTCTCGGACCGGATGCACGACGCGTACTTCGTCTTCTCCATCCTGCGGGCCCTCGATCAGGTCGACGACATGAAGTCGGAGGTCCCGCTGCTGGGGCAGCCGCAGGCGATCGACTACGCGGCCGCGGAACGGACGACGCTGCCCGAGGAGGGGCGGACCGTGGAGGAGGTCGCGGGCCTGCTGGTCGGCGCGCTCGAGGGGATGCCGATCTGGGGGCATCCGCGGACGCAGATCAACGTCGTCCCGCCGTCGTCCATTCCCAGCATCATCGGCTCGCTGCTGCCGGCCATCTACAACCCGAACCTCGTCTCCGACGACACGTCGTACGGGGTGGCGCTGAAGGAGGCCGCGGTCTCGGCGATGACGGCGCGCCTCGTCGGCTACGACCCCGCGCGGTCGGCCGGCGTGTTCACGTTCGGCGGCACGGGCACGACGCTCTACGGTGCCAAGCTGGGTATCGAGAAGGCGTTCCCGGACGCGATGGATACCGGCCTGCGAGGAGGCGGGGCCATCCTGGCCTCGGCGCAGAGCCACTACTGCCGCCTGAACGTGGCCGGCTGGCTGGGTCTCGGCGAGCGGAACGTCGTGCAGGTGCCGACGCACCTGCAGAACGACATCCGCATCGATCGGCTCGAGGACGCGGCGCGCGCCGCGATCGAGGAGGGCCGGCGCATCGTGGCGCTCGTGGCGACGATGGGAACGACCGACGCGTTCGGCGTCGACGACCTCGACGCGGTGGTGGACCTCCGCGATCGGCTGGTCGAGGAGCACCGGCTCGACTACCGCCCGCACGTCCACGCCGACGCGGTCATCGGATGGGCGTGGTCCGTGTTCAACGACTACGACTTCGAGACCAATCCGCTCGGCTTCCGCCCGCGCACCGTGCGCGCGCTGGCATCGGCGCGCCGGCGCATCGCCGGCCTCCACCGGGCGGACTCGATCGGGATCGACTTTCACAAGACCGGCTTCGCGCCCTACGTGTCGAGCCTGTTCCTCGTCCGCGAACGCTCCGATCTCGAGCTGCTCGTCCGCGGCCGGGACGAGATGCCGTACCTGTTCCAGAGCGGGGAGCGACACCCGGGCGTCTACACGCTGGAGACCTCGCGGAGCGGCGGGGGGGTGCTCGCCGCCTACGGCAGCCTGCTGCTCCTGGGGCGGGTCGGGCTGCAGGTGGTGCTCGGACACCTCGTGGAGAATGCCGAGTCGCTGCGCGAGCACCTCGAGGGGCACCAGTCGACGGTGGTGCTCAACGACGAGGGCGTCGGCACGGTGACCGTGTTCCGGGTCTACCCGGACGGCGTCGACACCTGGAGCATCAAGGAGCGGGAGCGCACCGACCCCGGGGCGCGCGAGGAGCTCCTGCGCCACAACGAGTACAACCGGCGCCTCTTCCGGTACCTGTACGATCGGGCGATGCGCGGCGAGGGCGTGCACATCTCGATGACCGACTGCTATCGGGAGACCGACTACGGCGAGCCGATGGTCGGCCTGAAGAGCTTCATTCTGTCTCCGTTCATCGACGAGCAGAACGTCCGCCACCTGGTCGACGACGTCCTGGCCGCCCGCGGCGCGATCCGCGACGACGGCGACTCCTGATAGAGTCCCGGGGACGGTCGTGCGTTCTTGCGGGAGGAGTTCGAGCATGCGCGTGAAGATGGGTGCGGGGGCGGTCGCGCTGCTGGTCCTGGGGTCCGCCGGGGCGGCGCTCGGCGCCGGGGCGGCGCAGGAGGCGGAGGTCGTCTTCACGAGGGACGTGGCGCCCATATTGCAGCGGTCGTGCCAGGTGTGCCACCGGCCGAACAACATGGCGCCGATGTCCCTCATGACCTACGAGGAGACGCGCCCCTGGGCCCGCTCGATCCGCAACAAGGTGGTCGCCCGCGAGATGCCGCCGTGGCACATCGACCGGAAGGTCGGCGTGCAGCGCTTCAAGGACGACCGCTCGCTGACCGACGCCGAGGTCGACACCATCGCCCGCTGGGTGGACGCCGGCGCGCCGCGCGGGAACCCGGCCGACCTGCCGCCGCCGGTGGCGTTCCAGGACTTCGGCGCCTGGACCATCGAGCCGGACGTCGTCGTCACGTCGCCGCCGCATGCCGTCCCGGCCGAGGCGGGGGACTGGTGGGGCGACTACATCGTTCCCTCGGGCGTCGGCGACGACCGCTACATCCAGGCGATCCAGACCCGCGCCGGCGACCTCCGCGTGGTGCACCACGCCCTGACGTACGCGGTCACGGACCCCGATCCGGCGCCCGACGACGCCTCGAACGACTTCTTCCTGAACGAGTACGCGGTGGGCAAGAACGCGGACTCGTATCCGGAGGGGACCGGGAAGCTCTTCCCGGCCAACGCGCAGGTCCGCTTCAGCTTCCACTACCACTCGGTGGGCGAGGAGGTGGTCGACCGGACCGAGCTGGGCCTCAAGTTCCACCCGCGGGGGGAGGAGCCGGAGCACGTCCTCTGGTCCCGGCAGCTCGGACTCGCCGGCGAGCTCGACATTCCCGCGGGCCAGATCACGCGCCACGACGGCTACCAGAAGATGTACCTGCCCGGGAAGCTGACCGCCTTCCAGCCGCACATGCACTTCCTGGGGACCCGGCAGTGCCTGGAGCTGATCTATCCCGACGCCAGCACCGAGATGGTGAGCTGCGCCAACTTCGACTTCAACTGGCACATCGTCTACAACTACGCGGACGACGCACAGCCGATATACCCGGCCGGCACCACGCTGCACGTGATCAGCTACCACGACAACACGGCGGCCAACCGCGGCAACCACGACCCGCGGAACTGGGCGGGAAGCGGCAACCGCACGATCGACGAGATGGCGTTCGGGTGGATCAGCTGGTACGACCTGACCGCAGCCGAGTACTCCGCGGAGCTCGACGCGCGCCGGAAGGCGCGCCGCGGCGCCAACTGACGGTGGGGAGCGTGCTGGGGGCGGCGCGGCGAGAGGTCCGGTGGGCGGTGGTCGTGGTCGCGGTCGCGGTGGCGGTCGCAAGCGGCCGGCCGGTCCGGGCGCAGGTGGATCGGCGGGACGTCCCGGTCGCGGCGCAGCCGCAGCAGCGCTTCGACACCGGGCAGGACGTGCAGCCGATCTACGAGGGGTGGCGGCGGCGCCCGGACGGCGGCATCACGCTGCACTTCGGCTACCTCAACCGGAACTACCGGGAGCGGCCGAGCGTGCCGGTCGGGCGGGACAACTTCTTCGCCCCGGGCGACCCGGACCGGGGACAGCCGGCGTACTTCCATCCCCGCACCCACCGCTTCGAGTTCTCGGTGGACGTGCCCGGCGACATGGGGAGGTCGTTCGAGGACGGGCTCGTCTGGACGGTGCGCCACAACGGCAGCGAGCAGCAGGCGATCGGCTGGCTGCAGCCGGAATGGGAGATCGACCAGGACACCATCATCCGCAACACCGGGCTCGGGTTCGGACGGCCGAAGGACGAGTGGTACGCCAACCGCCCGCCGCGGGTCGCGGTCGTCGCGTCGCACGATGCGGTGGCGGTCGGCGAGCCGCTCCTGCTGACCGCGAGTCTCGAGGACGATCCGCTCCCCACCGCGCTCCCGCTCCGTCCGCCATCCCGGGCCGCCTCGCGCCCCGGCGTGCCCGCGCTGACGCCGCCCGACGGGGCCCCGGAGGTTCCGGACAACATTCCGTGGTACGTCCGCCCGCGGCCGCCGCGGAACGGCCTCTCCGTGCACTGGATCGTCTACCGAGGGCCTGCCGGCGCCGCGATCGCGCCCCCGGACTACCAGCGCTCGGTGCCGGAACGGGAGGCGGAGCCGACCGGCACCCAGGCGCGGCGCTATCCCGCGGCCGGCCCGCGGAGCTCCGTCTCGACCGCGACCGCCGGGGACGGTTGGACGTCGGCGACGTTCGAGACCACGGTCACCTTCCGGCGGCCCGGCACCTACGTCCTGCGCGCCCACGGAAGCGACGGCATGCGCATCTCGTTCGCGGACGTCGCGGTCGCCGTCACCGAGCCGTGAGGCTGGCCCAACCCTCGTCGCCTGGCGGCTCCGCCCGGTGTCCAACCAACCTTCAGGAGTCGGCGCCGTTCTACGGCGCGGACTCCTAGCAGGTTCCGACCCCCTGGATCTCGTCGTGCAGCGTCTGCAGGGCGTCCCGGGGGCCGGACCGCAGGGTTAGCGCTCCCGATACCGCCTCCCAGCGGCGCACGGTTGCCGCGGAGACCCGCAGGAGCTCGGCGAACTCGGCCACCGAGAAGCCGCTGGTGCGCCGAAGCTGGCGGATCAGGTCTCCGGTGGGGCGAAATCCCGCCTCGTCCCGATTCACCGCAGGGCCATGATCGGGACGTGCTGCGGCCGAGTCCGGCGGCGCCGAGTCCGGCGGCGCCGAGTCCTCGGGGGCCGGATTCGCGGAGCCCTGGTCCGCGGATGCCGGATTCGCGGGGCCCTGGTCCGTGGATGCCGGATTCGCGGGAGGGCGGCCTGCCGCGGCGCCGGCCGGGGGCGCGCCGGCCGGCGCCGGACCGGCTGCGATCAGATCGGTCTCGTGCACAGCGTTGCGAAACCGCCCGCCGCCGGAACGACGTTGCTGTACGACCGGGACTTCTACGCCTGGACGCAGCAGCAGGCGGGGCTGCTGAAGGCCGGTCGACTTCGCGATGTCGATCTGGAACACCTCGTCGAGGAAGTCGAGGACCTGGGCGGCGAGCAGAAGCGCGCGGTACGGTCGCACATGCGCCACTTGATCGCGCATCTGCTGAAGCTGCACTGCTCGCCCGCCGAGGATCCGCGGCGGAGCTGGCGGGACGAGGTGCGCAACGCGCGCGGCGAAATCGAGGACCGGCTCGCGGGCAGTCCCAGCCTGAGGTCACATCTCGATGACCTGCTGGCCGATGTCTGGCCGCGGGCGCGGCGGCTGGCCGCGGGGCAGATGGCCGACTTCGGAGAACACCCCCACGTTCCGGCCGACTGCCCTTTCACGACGGCGCAGGTGCTCGACGACGACTACTGGCCCGACCGGGTGACGTAGCGTGCGGCAGTCCGAGGGCTCCATCGTCTGCGCCGAGTGCAGCCGGCTCGTCGGCATCAACGAGGAACGCTGCCCGTACTGCGGGGCGTGGCGGCCCGGCCTCTTCGGGTGGGCCCCGTTCCTGCGCTCGCTGGTCGGCGCCCGGCTCGATCTGATCGTCCTCATCACCGGCGCCTGCCTGACGCTCTACGCCCTTGCGCTGCTGCTGCAACCGGAGGCGATCTTCGCGTCGTCGGGCTTTCTCTCCATTCTTTCGCCCGGGGGCCGCGCGCTGTACCAGCTCGGCATGACGGGCGGCATTGCTTGGGAGCTCGGCTGGTGGTGGACGCTCCTGACCGCCACCTACCTGCACGGCGGCCTGCTGCACATCGCCTTCAACGTGATGTGGATCCGCAACCTCGGGCCGGCCGCCGCCGAGGTCTACGGACCCGCCCGGACTTTCGTCCTGTTCAACGTCGCCGGCGCGTCGGGGTTCCTGCTGTCGAACGAGATGTCCGGCGCTCCCACGATAGGCGCCTCGGGCGCCATCTTCGGGCTGCTCGCGGCGCTGATCGTCTACGGCCGCAAGCGGGGCAGCTCGGTGATGACGCAACAGCTCTGGCAGTGGGCCATCATCCTCGGCATCTTCGGCTTCATCGTGCCGAGCGTGAACAACTGGGCGCACGGCGGCGGCTTCGCCGGCGGCTGGGTGGCGGCGCACCTGATGGGATTCAGCGACGAGCACCGGGAGAGCACGCGGGTCCTGCTCGCGGCGCTCGCCCTGATTGCCGTCACCGCCGTGGGAATCGCGCTGTCGTTCTACAACGTGACGGGCATTCTGCTCGCCGAGTAGCCGCGAGGGCCCGAAGGCGGCAGAGTTCTGCGGCTCCGTGGAGATCGTCACTCCGCGGCCGGCGCGCGGCGGGAACGCCGCCGTCCCCGCCGGCGCCGCCGCCGGCGCGGCGCCTGCACGCCGTGGGCCGCCAGATCCTGCCAGCGCGCGAGCGTCTCGGGATCCTCTCCGTGGATCTCCAACCACGTCAGCGCGTCGGGCAGGCTGGCGCGTGCGAGGATGCCCCGTACCCTGCGCGGCGGCAGATCGGGATCCCTGAGCAGCGGCTGCAGCGACAGCACCTGCCGCAGGTGCTCGACGTCGCGCCGCGCCACCGGCAGATCGCCCAGCGCGACGCGCGACGAGGTTCCACCGGGGTCGCGCCGGGGCGGCGTCAGGTCGATCTCCTGGACCGGCGCCACCAGGCTGCCCAGGAGGATCGCGTTCGACAGCGTGTCGGGCGCCGCGTCGAATCGTCCCCGGTAGGCGTCGAGCGCTTCCAGCGAACGCCACAGCGCGGTCGACCGCGGGCGGTTGACCTCCGGGGCGATGTGGCGCAACAGCCCGGTCCGGGACAGGCGCTTGAAGATGCGCGCGGCGACGCCGCTGCGCAGGAGCTTGTACAGCTCCTCGACCAGCCGCGCGGGCGACGCGTTCTTGATCTCCGCGCGCTGCCGGGCGATGCCTTCCCGTACCGGCCCGTGGAGCCGGAAGTCGAGCCGTGCGGCGAACGCGACGGCCCGCAGCATCCGGACCGGGTCCTCGACGAAGCGCTCGTCCGGGTCGCCGATGCAGCGGATGAGCCGGCGGCGAAGATCCGCCATCCCGCCGACGTAGTCGATGACCGCGAACGTATCGATGTCGTAGAAGAGCCCGTTGATCGTGAAATCGCGGCGGAAGGCGTCCTCCTCGGGGGTCCCGAAGGTGTTGTCGCGCCGTAGCGGCGGCCGCGCGCGCCGGCCGCCGCGCGTGACGGAGGGTGGCGCGTCCCGCTCCGGCCCGCGGCTCGCGGCAGCGTGGGCCGGCGCCGCGTCCGGCGAAACCTGGCGGCGGAACGTCGCGACCTCGATCGTCTTGTTCCCGAACTTGACGTGCGCCAGCCGGAAGCGCCGGCCGATGATCCAGCAGTTCCGGAAGATGCGCTTGACCTCGTGCGGATGGGCCGACGTACCGATGTCGAAGTCCTTCGGGCGCCGGTCGAGCAGCAGGTCGCGCACCCCGCCGCCCACCAGGTAGGCGGTGTGATTGAACTTCCGCAGGCGGTACAGAACCTTCAGCGCGTCGGGATCGATCCGCTGCCGCGAGATCGCGTGGTCGGCGCGGGAGATGACGGTCGGAGCGACCACTACTTCCGTCGCCTCGACGCAGTGTCCTCCGGCGACCCGAATCGACCGACGCGCGGGCGGGACATGAGCCGGCATTGTAGCGGCTCGGAGCCCGCGTTGCAGCAGGCGCCTGCCGGGGCGCTAGAATAGCGCGGAAGGCTGATTCAGCCGTACGGCGTGACCGAGCGACCCTACCACGAGCGATTGGCCCGGATGCGGGACGCCTTCCCGGCGCCCGTTTCGGACCGGATGCACGACGCCTACTTCGTCTTCTCCATCCTCAGGGCGCTCGATCAGGTCGACGACCTCAAGTCCGAGGTCCCGCTGCTCGGCCGGCCGCGCGCGCTGGACTATGCGGCGGCGGAGCAGGCCGCCCTCGGCGAGGAGGGGCGCAGCGTCGAGGAGGTGGCGGACCTGCTGGTCGGCCAGCTCGAGGGCATGCCCATCTGGGGGCATCCGCGGACGCAGATCAACGTCGTCCCTCCGCCGTCGATCCCGAGCGTGATCGGATCGCTGCTGCCGGCCATCTACAACCCGAACCTGGTTTCCGACGACACGTCGTACGGCCTCATGCTGACCGAGGCGGCGGTCACCGCGATGGTGTCCCGGCTCGTCGGCTACGACGCGGCGCGGGCCGCCGGCGTCTTCACGTTCGGCGGAACCGGGACGGTGCTCTACGGCGCGAAGCTGGGGATCGAGAAGGCGTTTCCCGACGCGATGGACAACGGCGTCCCGGCCGGCGGCGTGATCCTCGCTTCGTCCCAGAGCCACTACTGCCGCCTGAACGTCGCCGGCTGGCTCGGTCTCGGCGAGAAGAGCGTCGTCGAGGTGCCGACCCACCTGCAGAACGACATCCGCCTCGACCGGCTGGAGGCCGCCGCCCGCGAGGCGCTCGACCAGGACCGGCGCATCGTGGCGCTGGTGGCGACGATGGGCACGACCGACGCGTTCGGCATCGACGACCTTGAGGCCATCGCCGACCTGCGCGACCGGCTGGTGGAAGACTACGGGCTCGGCTACACGCCGCACGTGCATGCCGACGCGGTCATCGGCTGGGCGTGGTCCGTGTTCAACGACTACGACTTCGAGCAGAATCCGCTCGGCTTCCGCCCCCGCACCGTGCGGGCGCTCGCCGCGGCGCGGAGGCGCATCTCGAAGCTGCACCGGGCCGACTCGATCGGCATCGACTTCCACAAGACCGGCTTCACGCCGTACGTCTCCAGCCTGTTTCTCGCCCGCGACCGGGCCGACATGCAGCTTCTGGTCCGCGGCCGGGAACAGATGCCCTACCTGTTCCAGAGCGGCGAGCGCCACCCCGGGGTGTTCACGCTGGAGACGTCGCGCGGCGGCTCGGGCGTGCTCGCCGCCTACGCCAACCTGCAGCTCTTCGGACAGGTCGGCCTCCGCGTCCTCCTCGGCCATCTGGTCGAGATGGCCGAAGCGTTGCGCGAGCATCTCGAAGGGCACGACTCGACCACCGTGCTCAACGACGACGGCGTCGGCACGGTGACCGTCTTCCGGGTCTATCCGGACGGCGTCGACACCTGGACCGTCAAGGATCGCGAGCGCACCGACCCCGGCGCGCGCGAGGAGCTGCTGCGGCACAACGACTACAACCGCAGGCTGTTCCGGTACCTCTACGACCGCGCGATGCGCGGCGAAGGCGTGCACATCTCGATGACCGACTGCTATCGGGAGACCGACTACGGCGAGCCGATGGTCGGCCTGAAGAGCTTCATTCTCTCCCCGTTCATCGATGAGAAGGACGTCGAGCAACTCGTCCGGGACATCCTCGACGCGCGGCACGCGATCCGCGACGCGTCCTGACTACGTCGTTTCCCGTTCTGCTCATGCGCGATATTCCCGTCGTGCTCCCGGTCTGGACGGCACGGGCGCCCGCGCACGTGCACGCACGGCCATGCGATTGCGTGCGTGCACGAACACTCGCAAAGAGCCGAAAACGGGCGTACAATGCACCCGATGTCGGGTCCTTGTCGACGCGGCATCCCGGGAGACGGCGCGACGGTCGGGGCGGCGCGATCCATGGCCTCCCCCCAACGTGGGAGCAACGATGAGAATCACACTGCTGGTGGCATCCTTGCTGGCGGCGCCGCTCGCCGCCGCGGCGCAGGACGGCGGCATCTCCGGTTCGGTGACCGACGACACCGGCGGCGTGCTTCCCGGCGTGACCGTCGAGGCGTCGGCCACCGCGCTGTCGGGCCCTCGCGTGGCGTTCACCGACGGCGACGGGGTCTACAGCCTGACGGCGCTGCCTCCCGGCAGCTACGTCGTCACGTTCACCCTGCCCGGCTTCGAGCGTGCGGAGCGGGAGGTGGAGCTGGCCGCGGGGCTCACGGCCACGATCGATGTCGACCTGGCCCTCGGCGGGCTCTTCGAGGAGGTCACCGTCTCGGTCACCGGCACCGCCATCGACGCGCCGGCCATCAACATGCCCCACGCGGTCACCGTGGTCAGCCGCGAGACGCTGGAGCAGACGGGGGCGACGCAGCTCGTCGATCTCTTCCGCAACCTGAACGTCAGCCACGGGGTCGTAGGCGAGCGGAACAGTTGGTACAACTCCAACCAGCCGTCGACGCTCACCGAGAACGTGGCCAACGTCAACCTGCGCGGCCTGGGCGCCTCGCGGACCCTGGTGCTGATCAACGGCCGGCGGCACGTCTCGGTGCCCGCGCGGCTCATCGGCGGGCGCTTCGTCGACGTGAACACGATTCCGGCCATCGCCGTGGGGCGGCTCGAAGTCCTGAAGGAGGGCGCGTCGGCCACCTACGGGTCGGACGCGGTCGGCGGCGTCGCCAACTTCGTCACTCGGAGCGACTTCCGGGGCTTCGAGATGAACGTCTCGCACGACTACTTCGACAGCGCGGGCGACACGACCGTCGCCGGCATCTGGGGCGGCCGGATCGGGAACTCCAGCGCCGTCCTCGCGGCGGAACGGGTCGGCCGGCAGGAGCTGCAGATGGCGGACCGGCCGTGGACGCTCGACCGCCTGAGCACGCATGTCGGCGGGAACCGCGCAGGATGGTCGAGCCTCGGCAACCCCGGCACGTTCGCGGTCGGGGCGCCGACGCCGTGGACCGCCGACGTCTTCGATCCCCGCTGCACGGATTTCGGCGGGCAGGACGAGGGCTGGACCTGCCGCTTCCGCTACGCGCCGTACGACAACCTGATCGACGAGCAGCAACAGACCCGTGTCTTCGCCGAGCTCAACGGCGCGCTGAACAATCGGACCAACTACCACATCGAGGGGCTGTGGTCGGACGCCGTGATTCCGAACTGGTACACCACGCCGTCGTACCCGCCGTTCCCGCTGACGAGCACCACCATCATGGAGGTGGCGGCCGACCATCCGGGCCGGCAGGCGTTCTGCGGCTCCTACGCCGGCGACGGGAAGGCCGACCCCATGGGCGCCTGCATGGGCAACGACCCCTGGTACCTGAACGGCCGGCCGTTCGGCAACTCGGGCCCCGGGCGCAGGCTGCGCCGCGAGTCCCGCACGCAACGGGTGGCCGCCTCCGTCGACGGCGATTTTCAGGCCGGCCGGCGCGACCTCAACTGGGACCTCGGCATGAGCTACTCGCGGGCGCGGGGCAACCTGAACCTGCCGGCGGTCTACACCGACCGCATCTTCCGCGCCTTCCGCGGCTACGGCGGTCCCGACTGCGGCGTCGGCGTGACGGCGGACCGGATGTCTCCGGCGGGCATGGCTCTCGGACCCCTCGGCGGCGCGGTGGCGGGCCAGGGACCGTGCATGTACTACAACCCGTTCAGCAACGGCATCCAGTTCTCCGATCAGCCGGGCGCACCGTTCCAGAACACCGCGAATCCGGACTACGTCGCCGGTCTGGCGAATTCCGACGCGCTGCGAACGTGGCTCAACCAGGAGGTGGACCTGGTCAGCACCACCGACCTGTTCGTGGCCGACGCCACGCTGAGCGGCAACCTCGTCGAGAACGTGGCCGACTTCGCGGTCGGATACCAGTACCGCGGAGTGAACGCCGACGGCGACCCCAACGATCCCGGCGACGTCACCCGCAACCCCTGTCCGGTGGCGGGCGACATGGACTGCCCGGCCGGCGTCCGGTTCGGACCCTACTTGTTCACCAACGTCCACCGGCCCTATGCCGCGGACCAGCAGGTGCAGCGCCTGTTCGGGGAGCTGGCGCTGGCCGCCGGCCCCCGCGTCGACACGCAGCTCGCGGCCAACTACGAGTTCTACAACGTGGCCGGCCGCCGCGTCAGCAGCTTCGATCCGAAGGTCGGCTGGCGCATCCAGGCGGCGGAGAACCTGCACTACTCGCTGGCGTTCCGCGGCTCGGTGCAGACCACCTTCCGGACGCCGTCGCTCGACGACCTGAACACCAGCCCGCTGACGACCCTGGAGTGGATCAACGAGACCGGCGCCTACCAGGCGGTCGACCGCTTCGGGCGCACGGACCTGCTGCCGGAGCGGGCCTTCACCTACAACGCCGGCACCGTGCTCTTCCTGGAGGGGGGCGTCGAGGCGACGGTCGACTACTGGCACTACAACTTCGAGAACGTGATCGGCTCGATGCCCTACGATGCAATCACCAGCCTGTACGCCAGCGACGATGCGGCCACCCGCGCCGCCGTGTCGCCGTTCATCATCTGCCCCGGCGGACGCGCCTCGGAGCTGGCGCCCGCGGACCAGTGCGTGGCCCAGAACCTGCAACGGATCCAGATTGATCTCGTGAACTGGCCGGGTCTGACGACCTCGGGCATCGACACGCACTTCGCGGCCCGGACCAACGCCGGACCGGGGCAGTTCTCGGCGACCTGGGACTCCACCTACACGCTCGGCTACACCACGAAGGAGCTGCTGCTGGAGGGCACGGACCTGACCCTCTACGCGGAGCGGGAGTCCGCCGGCTACCTGAACTTCGCCCACCCCATCGCGGTACCGCTGCCGCGCTGGAAGAGCCGCTGGTCGGCCTCCTACAACTGGAACGTCTACACGCTGGCCAGCTACCTGAGCTACATCTCCGCCTACGAGGACCGGGGCGACAGCACCACGGCGCCGCTCATCGACCCGTTCCTCACCCTGGACGTCAGCTTCCTGTGGCGCTTCCCCGGCAGCGGGATGGACCTGACCCTGTATGCGATGAACCTGACCGGGCAGATTCCGCCGTGGGCCAACGTCGAGCAGTCCTACGACGGCTTCACGCACGACCCGAAGGGGCGCCGGGTGAAGATGGCGCTGACCTGGCGCTTCGGGGGATAGAGCCCGGAGCCGGTCGCAGCACATCGGTCTCGACAACCTGCTTCGGCGGGCTACATACCCAGGATCGCATCGCGCGCATCGCCACCGAGTGCGGCGTGGACGTGCAACTCCGTCCAATCGTCGTCGGTGACGTGGAGTTGACCATCTGCGCCGTACCGGAGGTGCGCGGCCGGCTCGTCACGACACCCGACGGCCGGCTGCTACGGCGCGTGGGCGGCGACTCGCAACCGCTGCGCGGCGACGCGATGGGGCGGTTCGTCCGCGAACGCGAACATCGAGCCGGAGAGGACGAGCCGGTTGCCCGGGTCGATTTGGCGGCATTCGACCTGACCGCCCTGAATCAGGCGCTCACGGCCGATGGACGGCCGGCGGTGGCGCAGGCCGGCCTCGAGCGGGCGCTTACCGATCTCGGCGTCGCTGTCAATGCAGCACCGCCCCTGGGTCTGCGCGTGCTGCGGGCGGCACTCGTGCTCTTCGCGTCCGAACCACGGGAGTACGTACGCGGCGCCGCCGTGCAGCTCGTGCATCGCGAGAGCATCGGACCCGGCCCTGGACCCTCCTCCGCGCGCGAGGAGTGCGCCGGCCCGCTGGCAGCGACCGTCGACTGCGGTCTGCGTTTCGTGGCTGCGCACACACGGCGCTTCGAGACCGTCGTCGGGTCGCGCCGCCAACCGCTGCCCGAGTATCCCGACGCCGTGCTGCGGGAGGCAATCGTCAACGCGCTGGCGCATCGCGACTACGGCCTTACCGGCGCCACCGTCGACATCACCGTCTGGGACGACCGCATCGAGGTGCGCAGCCCGGGGCCCTGCCGGGCCACATCACGCTCGACAACATGCGCGTGGAGCACTACAGCCGCAACCCGCGCATCATGCGCGTCATGAAGACCATGGGGCTCGTCGAGGAGTACGGCGAAGGCATCGATCGCATGTATCGGGAGATGGAAGCCCGCCTGATGGAGCCGCCCGTCTTCGAAGCCACCGCGAGCTCGGTAACCGTGACCCTGCGCAACCGCATGCTCGTCGACGTCGAAGATCAGGTCTGGCTGAACCAGCTCGACCGGGACGACGTGACCGCCGACGAGCGCCGGGCGCTGGTCGCCGCAAGGCAGGCCGGCGCCGTCACGCCGCGCGACCTGCGGGCCATGGTGCCGGACGCCGACGTCGATGCGCTGCTCGGACGAATGGTTGCAAACGGACTGCTGACGCGCGTCGGCCGCCGCGGCGGGACTCGCTACGTGCTGTCGGACGCCATGGTGCAACGTGCCGGCAGCCCGTGGATGTCGTCGCAGAAGCGGCGCAGCCAGAAACTGCTCGATGAGATCCGCCGCCGCGGAAGCCTCTCCACCACCGAGGCCGCGACCCTGCTCGATGCGGCCCCCACGGTCGCCCGCGACCTGCTGAACGAGCTCGTGCAAGCCGGACTGGCGCGGGCCGCCGGCAGGACTCGCGCCCGACGATACCACCTGCGATGACCGTCGGCGAAGGCGGACCGCGGCGAACACCGCCGACGACCCATCGCCCGGCCGGACCGCACCACGCTCTACGCTGCCCGTACCAGGATCGCGCGCGTGTAGAGCGGCTCGAAACCCTGCCGCTGCACGTTCTGCTGCGACTTCGATCCCGGCTGCGTGGTGACCACGGCGATGTCGCAGCCCTGGCGGGCGGCGTCGGCCAGTCGCGCAGCGAGCAGAGCGGTCTGCACACCGCGGCGGCGATGGGCAGGCATCGTCGCGGCGCCGCAGAGTTGCGCGACGCCATCGCAGACGCGCAGGCTCGCGCCGCCCGCCACGGCGCCGTCTCGATACGCGAGGTAACGGGCGAATCCCGAGGCGGTGGCCATTTCGCCCACGGTCCGGTCCATCACCTCCCGCGAGAACTCCTCATGCGACGGGCCCCCTGCTCGTCCGGGCTCCCAAAGCCGGCGACGATGACGTCGAGCCAGGCTTCGTGGTGCTCCTCGGTCCCGACCGAGACGTCGATGGCGGCACCGGTATCCGGCAGGTTCGCGGCCGGCAGCCGAGACCCGAGCACGTTCTCGAAGTTCTCCAGCACGTAGCCGCGCCGGGTCAGGAATGCGCAGACTGACGGGTCACCGAGTATCGAAACCTCGGCTTGCACCGGCGTGCCGCGATCCGCGAACGCGCACTCGGCCTCGGCCAGACGCGCCTCGTCGAGCGCGTCCGCAAAGCCAAGTCCGGCGACCTTGTTGAACGGCGAGTCGGGCCCCGTGTAGGTGGCGACGCCTCCCGCGAGCTCCCGGACGAAGGCGCGGGAGTCTGGACGTCGCCTCGCCGCCGCGGCGCAGTCCGTCAGCAGGCGGCACTCCGCGCCTTCGATGCGCGCCGCAAGAGCCACGTCGGCGAAGAGCATGTCCTTGTCCGGTTACACATCGCGATGCGCCGCACGCGGTCTCGGCCGAATCGCCATCCACAGCGATCAGCGGCTCACATCCGTGCCCGCGCGTCGATTGATGGCCGCAAACGCTCTCACGAGTGTTGCTTGATCGGGGCCAGCCGCGCGGCCACTTCCCGCAGCCGGCAGGCCACGGGGTTCATCGCCCCATGATTCGTGCCGTCCGGCAATCGGCGGCCCGCATGGCGGTGGTCCCTGTCGCCACCGCCCTGAAGGTCTCCTCGAACCGCGGCGACATGTGTCTCAGAATCGCCGCCGGACCGTCCCGGGTGCAGGCCGCGGCCAGCGCCTCCGCCAGCAACAGCGCCGTACACCACCGGGCGCAGAGCGACTATGCTCGGGCCGCCCATCACCTCCTGGGGGGAATGTCCGCGCGCATCACGACGATACCGTCCATCCGGCGCACCTCGCCCTACGCCGTCCTCAGAGCACACGGAAATGTACCCTTGGAGACGATGCATCCACTGGCGCCGGCCACAGGTGGAGTTGGCCCATAGTCGGCAACTCGCATCCGTTTCCAAATGACGATTCTCGTGTCACCAGTCTGGCCAACTCGTACAACGTGCGGCTATCGATTCTGACATGGCCGTAGTGACCCGTCTGGACACGCTCAACGACCTCCTTGCTAATCGATGCCGCGACATTCCGAATATAACTGGCCAAACGAGGCCCGATCTTGAATTGCAGCTCACTGGCCATGATCAGCGCCCGAACAACCGTGAGTTCGGGAAAAGGATTGTCGGATCGGTTGAGTTCTATGGTCCTGTCAAGAATTCCCTCGAAGAACCGATCGTCACCGGAGAAAACAGCACGCGGTCTACCTCCATGTGTCCAGGCTTCAACGGCCACTGCTTCCAGGTTGAACGGTGTCGTTGAAGGCAGCGCCGAGAAGCTCGGCCGCTCGCTTCCGTCGCCGTGCTTGAATGCCCACGTATCCGCAACTGGCCATACGTCGAACTGCCACGCGCCGTGTTTCAATTGAAGACCGCCAAAGCGAGTGCGGCGCGTCACAATGTCGGCAAACTTCTTCTCGAGCCACGGAAGCGGAGCTCCAGAAACAACGACATCTATGTCTCTTGGCCTCCCCAATCTTCCCTCGAAGATTCGGGACACGAGGAGCGAACGAAGCGTACCGCCGAACAGCACGGCCTTCACCCTGGACTGTCGGAGTTCATGAACTACATCGAGGATAGGCTCTTTCCAAACAGAACCGTTTCTGCGGAAGAGAACTCCGACTTCCTGCACCAGTCGCCGCTTGAGATCCGCAATAGTCAGTTCAGCGCCCATTGAACAGCTCCGCGTGAAGCCTTTTCGCAAACGAGTCCGTCATTCCGCAGATGTAGTCTGTCACCAACTGAAATCGATGATACGCCTCCGGCAGCTTACCATTCTCAGCATCGACAGAATGCCGGAATACCTGGCGGTAGTTCCTGGAGATCAGTGCCGCCGCCTTGCCGGCAAACTCATTTGTTCTCAGCTCGCCTTCCCGTGGCAAGACCGCAGCCCCCTCCCAGAGAACATCCATAAGGTCTCCGATAACTCTGCGTCCCATCAACTCGAGCGTCAATGTTGAGCGCGTTGGGTAGACTCGTGTGCGTCCGATGTTCCGAAGGCAGTGGGCGAGTTCGCTCGCGTCACTCTCGTGTAGAAGCGTGCCCAGGTACTTCCCTTCCATTATGTCTGCATACTTCCCTTGAAAGGTCTGAAAGGCCCCCTCTGACATGATGCCGATTGCAGCGGTCCTGAATGCCGCCGCCTTGATGTCGTCGTCCAGATCCGCAGGGACTTCCGTGCGGCCGGCCCTCAGAATGGACGCCTGGGATGCCATGACTTCCTTCACCGAATCACTCGTGAACGCCTGCAATTCGTGCTCAACCTCTCTCCACGACAGCACGCCCTTCTTCACTGCATCTTCAACGTCGGCGGCAAGGTAGACGATGTCGTCCGCAGCTTCGACCAGGAAGCATATGGGATGCCGTGCCTCACCGGTGCCGGTCGCAGCTCGGATCTGTTGCACAACATCCTGCTCCGACGCAAAGTAACCAGGCTTGCGGCAAGCGTGATTGGCCGCCCCCTTTTCGGCTTCATCGGAACTGGCTGTGTACTTGCAGAGCGCGGAGAGCGTCCCGAATGTGAGGTTCAGGCCCTTGTCGTCTGCAAGTACTTGCAGTTTCGCGACAAGTCTGAGAGACTGAGCGTTGCCTTCGAACTGCAAGAAGTCCTGAATCTGTTGCTCGGTCTCCAGTGAGACCCGCAGGCACCTTTCGCGCTCGGGCCTTCGAAACCATGCCCTGATGGCATCCTCTCCGGCGTGACCGAACGGCGGATTGCCCAGGTCGTGAATGAGCCCGCAGGTCGCCGCGATAGCCTCGATGTATCGGTCCATCCCCGGCGATATCTTTCCCTGCTTCAGTAGGCATTCGGCGGTCCGAGTTGCCAAACCGCGCGCAACGCTCGATACTTCCAGCGAATGAGTCAAGCGCGTGCGCACTCCGTCGTGGGCTTCCAGTGGGAACACCTGAGCCTTGTCCTGCAAGCGTTTTACCGGCGTCGAGAAGACGGAGCGGTCGAAGTCCCGCTCGAACTCGACGCGAGGGTCGTTCGGGCAGGTCGTCGTTCGCCGGCGCCCAGCGTTCAGCAAGTCGGTCCACTTCATGGGCATCGTTCCATGCTCGCGATTCGCATCTCCTCACGACCGTAGTATGCCAGAGTGCCGTGACAGGGGAGGTCACAGCCTCTTGAATGTTCGCCGGACACCGAGTACTCGCAGCCCGCCGGAACCCGAACTACCGCCCTGCGCGCCCGGCCCGGGCGACGGCGTTGAGCGTGGATCGACGAGGATATCCCGGCCGAGCGCCCACATCGACGCCCCACGTCGAAGGCGAGGCGTCCAACACGTGCGTCACGCCTGCACTGCGCAGCCTCCGTCGCCGGGCCAGCGAAGCCGCACGACCTCCTCGCGCAACTGCTGCCGGCTCGCGGTGGCGATTCTCGTACGAAACAGGTCGATGGCGGTCAGCTCGTAGCCGAGGCGCTGGGCGAGCTCGCCGAGGATCTGGCCGGTCCGGATCATCACTCTCAGGTAGGAGGCCTGATCGCCGACGACGTACGCGAGTCTCGCGCCGGGACGCAGACGGCTCCGGAGGCCGGACAGGTGCCGGACCATCCCGCCGAAGTAGAGCTTCGTGACCCGCGCGTACTGGCGTTCGAAGCCGGACGTCTTGCCCAGCTCGATTCGGCGCTCCTCGATGCGCCGGGCGATGCGCTGAATGCCCTCGTGCTCGGCGACGAGGGCGTCGTCGGCGTCCGCCTTGTAGACGCTGCGCGTGTTCGACCGCACGAGATCCTGCTTCAGACCCCGCAACTCCTGCTTGCTCCGGATGAAGCCGAGCAGCACGCTCTCGAGCCGGGTCGTCCGCGTGTAGTCCTTCTCGTTGGGATACGGGGGCGAAGTGATGACCGCGTCGACGGACGACGGCTCCAGCAGCTCCTCCGCCTGGCGCGAGTCCGCCAGGTGCACCGTGGCCTCGGTCCCCGCCCGTGCCTTCAGCGCCGTGAGGTCATCGCTCATCTTGCGGACTCGCTCGAGCCACGGGCCGGTGACCGGGGCGTCCTCCTGCACCCTTCCGACGCCCACCTCCGGGCCGAAATGCAGGTTGCCGATGCCTGAGACCAGCGCCGTCGCGAGGGCCAGCCTCTCATGCCCCCACACGGCCTCGCCGCGATGCTGCTCCAACGTGTCCAGCAGCACGAGCGTCTTGTGCAGCGGCAACGGGCTGATCGAGTTGTTCAGCAGCAGGCCCAGCCGGTCGGGAGGCAACGTCCGGAGCTCCGCGGTTCGTCGCCGGCCCTCCTGAAACAGGGGAGCCACCCCCAGGTCGTCGATGCCCTCGTGCTGGAGGCTCTCCAGCGTGCGTTGGGCGACCTCCCTCGCGTGAACGACGAGCGCCTCGGGGTCAACGCTCCAGTCCACCTTGGTCCGGCTCGCGAAGCCGGCCATCGGATTGCGCTCTATCCCGACGCTCGGGATGCCGAGCTTCTTGCACTCGACCAGCGTCGTGCCGGTGCCGCAGAAGGGATCGAGAACCCGTTGCGTCGAATCCACCCCGAAGGTGTGGAGGTAGTCGCGCACCAGGTGCGACGGGAACGAGAGGACGAAGCGGTACCAGTCGTGGACGGCGCGGTCTTCAGGCCGCAGCCGGTTCCGCTCCGGAGCGCTGCTGCCGCGGGCCCGCGTTGCGGCGACGCCGGTCACGTGGACTGCTCCTCCGACAGGGGCGAGAGGTCCAGCAGCACCCAGCGGGCGCCCTCGACCACCGTCCGACCCGATCGTCCGGCCGCGGCGAGGTCCGCGAGAAGATCCCTGTCGCACAGCAGCAGGCGCGACGGATGATTCAGCGCGGCCGCCACCGCCGCGTCCGCATCCGGCGCCGGCGTTGCCAGCCTGCGCTCCGCGTAGTACAGCAGCGGGTTGGCATGCTCCCAGTAACGCCGGCCGAAATAGGGCAGCGGTTCTTCGTCCGCCACCCGCTCCCGGATCAGCTCCGCGTTCCGCTTGAACGGTCCGTTCAGGTCGCGCGTGAGGGCCGCCGGCGACACGACGAACGTCGCGGCCAAGGCCAGCGCCACGGCGGGGACGACCCAGAGGGCGAGGCGGCGTTCGACGGCGGGGAGCGCGCGCTGCAGCCAGAGGCTCGCGCACAGGGCCAGCGGCGGCAGGATGGGGTACAGGTAGCGCGGCGACCTCGCCGCCGACAGGCTGTACAGCAGGATCGGCAACAGCGCCCACGCGATCAGCAGGGCCTCCCCCGCCGTCCACCGGCGCCGATTCCGGACCAGCACGATGCAGCCGAGCAGCCCGGGGATGACGATCGGCTGGTAGTGCTGGAGCAGGATCAGCGGGTAGCCCAGCACCGCCGACAACGGATCGAACCGCGCGCTCGCGCGGGACCCGATCTCGCCCCAGTAGTGGGCGTAGACCGCATGCGGCCCGATGGTCAGACCCTGGTGAATCGTCCAGGACGCGCCGAGCCCCATCCCCAGGACGACGCCGGCGCAGAGCCATCCGGCGCGGCGCGGGCGCCAGTCCGGATGCAGGCACGCGGCGACCATGATGGGCACGGCGAGCAGTCCCAGCACGCTCTTGGTCAGGATGGCCCCGGCCAGCGGGAGGGCGATCGCCAGATGGAGCCACGGCCGCCGGCCGCCCTCGATGAACAGCAGCAGCGCGGACGAGGTCCAGAACGCCAGGGGCAGGTCCAGCATGCAGCCGCGCGCGCCGTTCACGAAGATCGGACTGATGACGAGGAGCGCCACGGCGGAGAGGGCGGTCCTGCCGTCGACCAGCCGTTGGCCGATCCGCAGCGTCAGCAGCAACGTGGCGACGGCCATGAGCAGCGACGGCAGGCGCGCCGCGAGGTCGCCCTCGCCGAGGAGACGGAACGAGACCGCGAGCAGCCAGAAGTGCAGCGGCGGGTTCTGAAACGCGGGCTGCCCCGCCCACGTCACCGTGAACGAGCCGCCGCCGCGAGCCATCTCCACGCCCTTGCGCGCGTAGAAGGCATCGTCGAGGGAAGGCAGGCTCAGGCCGGACATGCCGGCGGCGAAGAGGGCGGTTGCGCTCGCGAGCAGGACGATCACCGTCGCGGGCGAGCAGGGTCGCGTCGATGCGGGAGCGGCTGAAAGCGTAGCCGCCACCGGGTCGCCGTCTGCTGCGCCGGCCACGGACCGCAAGGGCCTGCGCGGCGCGGCGCGATCGCCGCTGCCGCTCGTCACTCGTCGGCGCCGAGCTCGCGCAGCCGCGCCGCGATCTCCGGCTGCGTCGACCGCAGGCCGTTGCTGCCGATGACCGGCAAGCTGGTCTCGGCCAGGACCAGCGGCGTCTGGCCGCGGTCGTTGAACGCGGCCAGGTCCGCGCCTTGCGCCGCGAGCAGATCGACGACCGATGCGAAGCCGGTCCGAACGGCGTCGTGGAGCGCCGTGTTGCCCCGATCGTCGGCCTGGTTCACGTCGACCCCGAGATCCAGAATGGTGCGGGCGAGGTCCAGGGTCAACTGCTCCTGGTCGATGCGGTCCATGTGGTCGTCGGGCGCGTCCACCCGGTTGCGCCGGTCCTCTTGGGAGATCTGCGGCACGCCCATGGCCGCCTTCAGCGCGGACCAACGGTTGGACGGCGACACGTGCGGGTCGGCGCCGCGTTCGGCCAGCATGCGGAGGATCTCCAGCTCGCCGTAGCGCGCGGCCAGCCAGAACGCGTTGGCGCCGACCGCCTGGTGGCGGATGCTGAAGTCGGCGCTGAACCGGCGGCCCGGCGTGCCGCGCTCGACGATTGCGTCCACCTCGGCGCCGTGCTCGAGGAGCGCCGCGGCCAGCTCGACCTGGCTGCGCAGGGTCGCGGCGTGCAGCGCCGTGTAGCCGGCGCCGGCCGCGTTCGGGTCGGCGCCCTGCTCGAGCAGGTAGATGCCGAGTGGTCCGTGGCCGCTGTGGGCGGCAACGACCAGGGCGCTGGTGCCCGCCGCCGCGACGTCGTCGACGTCCGCCCCGGCCTCGATCAGCGCGCGCGCCGTCTCGACGTCACCGTTGCGCGCCGCGAAGAGCAGCGCGGTCGAGCCGCCGTGGTTCTTGCGGAAGTTGCCGCTCGTGTTCGTGTTGCCGGCGGTGTTCTCGAGCTGCTCCCAGACCCGCGTGCGGGCGTGCACGTTCGCGCCGCGCGCGGCCAGCAGGCGCACGACGTCGGCGTGCTGCTGGGCCGCCGCCCACATCAGCGCCGTCTGGTGGCGCTCGTACTCCACCGCGTCCACGGCGGCCCCGCGGTCGAGGAGCATCTCCACGACCCGCAGGTTGCCGCTCCGGGCAGCGCTCATCAGCGGGGTCTCGCCCATCCGCAAGGTGACGTTGGGGTTGGCGCCGGCCTCGAGGAGCATCCCGACCAGCGGGACGCTGCCGTTCCCCGCGGCCAGCCACAGCGGGGTCGCGCCGAGCGTGTTCGCCGCGTTGACGTCGGCGCCCGCCTCCACCAGCAATGCCGCCGCCTCGACGTCGCCCCGGTGCGCGGCCCAGTGCAGCGCCGTCGCGCCGTCGCCCTGGGGATCGTCGGGGTCGGCATCCGCCGCGAGGAGATCGCGCGCCACGGCGAGGTCGCCCGTCCGGACCGCGGCAATCAGGTCCGGCTCGGCGAGCGCGTGCGCGAACGTCGCCGTCGCCAGCAGGAGAGCGGCCGCGACTGCCAACACGAAGCCTTGCGTCGAGAATCTGTGAGCCATGCGGGAATGCTACCGCAGTCGAAGCCTCATTGCATTCCGGGTGCACGTCAGGAAAGTGAGGGGATTCGTTCCGGGGTAAAGGACAAGGCTTGATCGGCCGATAGCTGGCAGTGGATGGACTGTCAGCACGAGGACCCG
>JGIcombinedJ30088_10001443_pt1 | contig 24307 bp, 20 predicted proteins | sample PinacodermPK_FD_30088 | JGI IMG/M metagenome (IMG submission 30088)
GATCCACACGCGGCCCCCGGGCGCGGTGCGGCGAGCCGCCTCCTCGGCAAAGCGCCGGTTGACCGCCACGTACGGGTTCCACCAGTGCCGGTGGTACTCGGGCGGCCGCACGGCATCGTGGTACAGGGGCCACAGGGTCGAGTTGCACATCCCCTGGTACGAGCCGGCGACTTCCGCCTCCGACACCGGCACCGCCACGTTCAGGATGCCCTCGTGGCGGAACGGCTCCGGCGCGTCGTCGGCGCCGCCGGTCCAGCCCACCCAGCACCCGCCCGCCTCGCGCACGATCGGCGACAGGGCGCTGACCAGACCGCCCGGGCTCTGCGCCCAGCCCAGTTCCCCATCCACCTCCTCGCGACGCACGGGGAGCGTGTTGGCGACGATCACCAGCTCCGACTGCTGTGCAGCCGGCAGTTCTTCAGGGGCCATCGGTTTCTGTATCGTAAGGGATCTCGGAGGCTGAGCCCTGTGAACCAGAAAGCGCATCCTCCGCAAGCCGCCTGGATCCTGCTGGAACCGGGTGCCGATATCCCGCCGCCCGACTCCTGGGCCCTGTTCCTGGATGTCGACGGCACCCTGATCGAGATCGCGGATGCACCCGACGCTGTCCACGTCGACGAACGGATCGGCGGCCTGCTCGAGAGGCTCCGCGACCGGCTCGGCGGCGCCGTGGCCCTCGCCAGCGGACGCTCGCTCGACGTACTCGACCGCTTCTTCTCGCCCCTCGAACTGCCGGCCGCCGGGCTGCACGGCCTGGAGCGCAGGTCCGCCGACGGATCGGTCAGCCGGACAGACAGAGCACCCGCGTTGGGGCCGGCCCGCCGTGAACTGGCGCGCTTCGCCGCCGCGCACCCCGGCACCCTGCTCGAGGACAAGTCGGCGACCCTGGCGCTCCACTACCGGCGCGCCGCCAGCGCCGAGAGCGCTGCGCGCGAAGTGATGGAGAAGATCCGCACCTCCCTGGGCGCCGCCTACCGGGTCCAGGAAGGCAAGATGGTGCTCGAGTTGAAACCCCATCGCCCGAACAAGCACACCGTGGTCGAGGACTTCATGGAAGAAGCGCCGTTTCGCGGGCGCGTCCCCGTCTTCATCGGCGACGACATCACGGACGAGGAAGGCTTCGCCGCCGCGCAGAGCGCCGGCGGCGCCGGGATCGTCGTCGGCCTGGAGCACGCCGGCGACCGCATGAGCAATGCCCGGCACGGCCTGGGCGGCGTGAGGGAGTTGCACCGTTGGCTGGAGGCCCTGTCCGATGGCCTGGCGGACAAGAACCCATGACGTCTCACGAAGTCCGACCGCTCGACGGCGGCGTAATCGGCAACTGCAGCTTCGGGGCGCTGATCGACCCGCGCGGCCGCATCTGCTGGGCCTGCCTGCCCCACTTCGACGGCGACCCCGTCTTCCACTCCCTGCTGGACGACGCCCATGAGGCGGATCCCGAGGCGGGCGGCTTCTTCGACGTCGTGCTCGAAGGGCTGCAGGACAGCGAACAGCACTACATCGAGAACACCGCAATCCTCGAGACGACCCTTCGCGACGGCAACGGCGCCGCCGTCCGCATCACCGACTTCGCGCCCCGGTTCGAGCAGTTCGGCCGTTCCTTCCGGCCGACGATGATCATCCGCACCATCGAACGGCTGAGCGGCGAACCCCGCATACGCATCCGCCTGCGACCACGATTCGACTACGGGGAGCGCCGCCCCGAACTGACCCGGGGCAGCAACCACGTCCGCTACGTCGGGCCGAAACTCGCCCTGCGACTGACGACCGACGCGCCCGTCTCCTTCGTCACGGACGAGATCGCCTTCGTCCTCGAACAGCCCCTCACCCTGCTGCTCGGGCCCGACGAGAGCCTGACGGATCCGGTGGACTCCGTGGCGCGCGAGTTCCTGAGCCGGACGGAGAACTACTGGCGCGAGTTCGTGCGCCACCTGGCCGTGCCGTTCGAGTGGCAGGAGGCCGTGATCCGGGCCGCGATCACGCTCCAACTGTGCAGCTTCGAGGAGACCGGGGCGGTGCTGGCCGCGATGACCACTTCGATCCCCGAAGGGCCGGACACCGGCCGCAACTGGGACTATCGCTTCTGCTGGCTCCGCGACTCCCACTTCGTCGTCCAGGCGCTGAACCGTCTCGGCGCGACCCGCACGATGGAGGGCTACCTCGGCTACATCACGAACCTGGCGGCCGCCGCCGAGGGCGGGGTGCTGCAACCCGTCTACGGGATCAAATTCGAGCGGGAGCTGATCGAGCGTGACGTGGATCATCTCTCCGGCTACCGCGGCATGGGGCCGGTCCGGGTGGGCAACGCCGCCTGGCGCCAGCTCCAGAACGACAACTACGGCAGCGCGATCCTCTCCGTCACCCAGAGCTTCTTCGACCGCCGGCTCGTCAAGCCGGGCAACGCGCGCGTATTCGGCTCGCTCGAGCAACTCGGCAGCCAGGCCGTTGCCCTGTTCGACCAGCCGGACGCGGGACTCTGGGAGTTCAGGCAGCGCAGCGCCGTTCACACCTTCTCGAGCGTGATGTGCTGGGCCGCCTGCGACCGCCTGGCACGCATTGCCCGGACGCTGGGCCTTGCCGAACGTCAAAGACACTGGACAAACCAGGCCGAGGCGATTCGCTCGCACATCCTCCAGAACGCGGAAACCGAGCGGGGCGGCCTGGCCGCCAGCCTGGACGGCGCCGGCATCGACGCCAGCCTGCTCCTGCTCCACGACCTGGGCTTCCTCGACGCCGACGATCCCTGCTTCGCCGCCACCGTCGAGTCGCTGGAGCCCCTCCGCGAAGGCAGCAACTTCTTCCGCTACCAGGAGGACGAGTTCGGCGCGCCCACGACCTCCTTCGCCGTCTGCAGCTTCTGGTACATCGACGCGATCAACGCCCTCGGCCGGCGCGACGAAGCCCGCGAGCTCTTCGAGCAGATGCTCGACCGCCGCAACCCGGTGGGTCTCCTCTCCGAGGACCTCGACCCCCAGACGGGGGAGCTCTGGGGCAACTTCCCCCAGACCTACTCCATGGTCGGCCTGATCAACTCCGCGCTACGGCTCAGCCGCCCCTGGAGCGAGGCGTTCTAGACTCCACATATGCGCCACGGCCAACTCCACCTCCACGAAGAGCTCATGCTCCTCGCCCTGCACGACACGAAGGGCACCGTCACCGGCACCCACACCAGCATCGGCCTCGGCGGCGCCATCGCGGCCGAACTCCTGCTCCAGGAACGCGTTCGCATCGACGAATCGCGCCGCTGGCGCAAGCTCGTCGAAGTCCGCGACATCAGTCGCACCGAGGACTCCATCCTCAACGAGAGCCTGAAGAGAATCCGTTCCGCCAAGCGGCGGGCCTCGATCCAGACATGGATCACCCGCTTCTCCTCCACGAGGAAGCTCCACCACCGGGTCGCCGAACAACTCTGCACACGGCACATCCTGCGGGCGGACGAGCAGGAGATCCTGCTCATCTTCAAGCGACGCGTCTTTCCGGAGATCGACCCGGGTCCCGAGCGGGAAATCATCGAACGCCTGCGCGCCGCGATCTTCAGCGATGACCGGGAAGTCGAGCCCCGCACCGTCGTCCTGGTCGCGCTGGCCCACGCGGTCGGCCTGCTCAACCCGATCTTCGGTCGCAGGGAGCTCCGACCCCGGAAGCAGCGCCTGAAGAGCCTTGCGAAGGGTGACGTGATCGGCCGCGCCACGACCGACGCGGTCCAGGCAGCGCAGGCGGCCATCGCCGCGGCTGCCGCCATGCCGGCCATTATTGCCGCATCCTCGACCGCCTCGAACTCCAGCTGAAGTTGCCCAAGCTCTACGCCGAAATCGCTCCCTGGTGGCCACTGATCTCGCCGCCCCACGAGTACGAAGAAGAAGCCGGCATCTACCTCCGGCACCTGCTCGAAGCCTCTGACGGCACCCCCCGGACCGCCCTCGAACTCGGCAGCGGCGGCGGCCACAACGCCTCTCACCTCAAGGCGCACTTCGAGATGACCCTCGTCGACCTGTCACCCGGGATGCTGGAGATGAGCCGGCAACTCAACCCCGTGTGCCGGCACGTCGAGGGCGACATGCGGACGGTCCGCCTCGACGGGACGTTCGACTGCGTCTTCGTCCACGACGCGATCGACTACATGACGACGCTCGAGGACCTGCGCGCCGCCGTCGAGACCGCCTACGTCCACTGCCGGCCCGGTGGCGCCGCCCTCTTCGCGCCCGACCACCTGCGCGAGAACTTCCAGCCAAGGACCGACTGCGGCGGCTGCGACGGAGACGACAGGAGCGCCCACTACCTCGAGAACTGCTGGGACCCCGACCCCGACGACACGACGATCACGACGGACTACGCCTTCGTGCTGCGCGAGGCCGACGGCAGCGTCGAGGTCGTGCACGACCGGCACGTCACGGGCCTGTTCCGACGTGCCGAGTGGCTCGGCCTGCTGGCCGACGTCGGTTTCGAGGCGGTGGTCGTGGACTGCGATCACTCGGAGATGGAGCCGGGGGAGTACGAGCTGTTCGTCTGCCGGCGGGTGTAGGAAGCCAGCCGCTCACGCTCCGACCTACCGCCCACCCTCGCCAAGCAACAAAACGACGCGCGTGAACCACTCCAGCTTGCCTTCCAACCACGGTCTGCTTCGAGTCTCTTTGCATCAAGCTCCAGTACCGTCCCATCGCCTACAGCTTCCTTCAGCCCAACCAGACCAGCCCCCGGAACCCCCCTCTCCCACTCGCCTTGCCACGAGCTACCGCTTGCTTGCTGACAGCCGTCGCTTTCCATCCACGAGAACGATCCGCGAACACGCGCCACCTCTCAACACCGTGCGGTTCCTAGTCGATAAAAGCTGCTCGTACTTCCCCCCCAACCCCCCTACATCGATCACCACATAGAAACCCGACGCGGTCTCCTCGGCTATCCTGTACGCCTCCATCTGCTTCGTGTATCCCCTAACGAGTTTCTTGTTCACTGAGAGCTTAATCTCAACTAGTGTCTTTCCGGAAAAGCCCCTAGACACCTTGAAGTCCACGGGACCGTTGCCAGTGTCCGCCTCAGGCGTTAAGTCCAGGTCGTTGGCTTGGCAATATGCGTCCGCTACAGCGAAGAACAGTCTCTGCGCCGACCTCTCACGCCTCGGCCTACCATCGCAATAGAGCAACTCGGAGAGCCTCCGCTCCTCCACTAAGAACTTGAATCGACCGATGATCTTCTCCACCACGCCAGCTACACTCGTCCCACTCCAAGTCGCAGGTGTCTGAAGTTCCCAAGGCTCCTCACGCGCGATCCTCTCGGAGACATCTAGCCAAAACACCTCTCCCTCTGGGTCCGATATCAGGTCGTAGTGCCTCGGCGTCACACTCTGCACTATCTCAAGAAACAACTCGAAGCCCTCCTTCGTCGCAAGCGCGCTCCTACGGAGCTGTCTCTTGTCCCTCTTGCTTATGGACTCCCAGATTCCGCTAATCTGCCTGTTCACGACCATCCTGATCTTTGCGTTTCTGGCAGCAGCATCCTGCACTTCCGACCAGTCCGTCGCTACGGGAAGAGCCCTTAGCACGTCCGACGGCACCAGGATAACCGGTTCTCCAGGTCCTAAGAGTGGATTCTCGGCCAGATCTACTGTCACCTCGCTGCCATCCAACAACGTGAACGTATGCGGTTTCCGAGAGACTCCCAAAGCGGGAAGAATCCGATCATTGAACTCAAGGAGATCCCTGAGAACCACGTTCGTCGTCATGTCACTAATGCGATCAGGACCGACTCCATCCTCAAACAGCGCCATCGCGACAAAGAGATCTGGATCGTCGATTCCCAAGCGGATAATCTGTGCGGCGGTATTGAGGTACTTCTCCGTCATCTGATGGCCTGACCCACTGCCTGATACAGATCGGGCGCCATACCCTAGACAGGTCCACTTCACCTCAGGAAACCTCAGCATCCGCTTTGCGCTCCTCCAGGCAACATCCGACACGTCTTCGGAGGCTCGTAGGAACCGAATGATCCTGCCGAAGTGCTCCTCGTAGGCCCTGCGGGCACCACTCGCCATTTCGGGATGCCGGCTTTGTCCCAAGAGAAGGGGATCGATGAAGAGTCTCGTGTCCGCGTTGAGCGTGGGATCAAGAGCGCCACATCTCGCTAGCTCGGATGCGGCGATGCCATAATGGTCGGAGAAACGACGGGGGTTCCGGATTCTGGCCATTCTCTGCTTTCCTGTTTCCGCGTGGTGGCGTTCGTGGCCAACGACCGGCCAGCCTGCTCTTCTTCTCTCTTCCAGAAGAGTTCGTCCAGGCCCTCGCCGTGGGAGTCGCCTGCTCCCTCTTGGGCCGATTCACGCCACTCTCGCGGCTCTAGGTCATTGTTCGTCGGCTTGGCGCACCATTCATGTTGCGCATAGTAGTCCACTCTCTCCCGCTGCCCTAGGTACTCGTTCGGTACAACGCCCCGGTTCAGGCGACACCTGGAGATGCGCTTGGTCGGGCTGCGCAGATGCTGGCGGCGGGCAGGCAGCTTCTCCTCGGACGCCGGCACATTGAGGGCAACATACGCTCCCTACGGTTGAGCGCCTGAAGGCAGAGTCTCTTTGCGTTTGCTGGCCAATCGCCTTTCTTCCTGCTGGTCTACGTGCCATTCACGGCCTCCTATCGGCGCGGCCTACGAGGGTGTCTGAGTTCACGAAGCTGCGGATTACATGGCGTCGCTCGAGGATCTGCGGACCGCCATCGAGACCGCCTACGTCCACTGTCGGCCCGGCGGTGCCGCCCTCTTTGGGCCCGACCACCTGCGCGAGAACTTCCACCCCAGGACCGACTGCAGCGGTTGCGACAGAGAGGACCGTAGCGCCCACTAACTCGAGAACTGCTGGGACCCTGACCCCGACGACACGACGATCACGACCGACGACGCCTTCGTGTTGCGCGAAGCCGACGGCAGCGTTGAGGTCGTGCACGACCGGCACGTCACGGGCCTCTTCCGGCGTGCCGAGTGGCTCGGCCTGCTCGCCGACGTCGGTTTCGAGGCGGTGGTCGTGGACTGCGATCACTCGGAGATGGAGCCGGGGGAGTACGAGCTGTTCGTCTGCCGGCGGGTGTAGGAGTTCCCTCCAGCCGGTATGCTCGCCTTCCCTTGCCGACTCGCCGCGGCGACGGCCTGACGGCGGCGGCGGTGCCGGCGTCGTGCCCCGCTTCGGACGCCTCCGAACTCCTGCCGCGAGAAGGAGACATGCGGAACATGACGACGCACGAGACAGCCCAGCCCAGTGAACCGCCGTCCTTTGCCGAGCTCTTCACGTCTCCGTGGGAAGAGCTCATGGAGTGCTTGGTCAAAGGCGACCTCGTTCCCCTGCTCAACGGCAGGGGAATCGCCGTCGAGAGCACTCACCAGCGTCACAGGGAATGCGAGACGGCGAGCACTTCGAGTTCGACATCGTGGCCGTGAACCGGCGGGACGTCGTGGTGGTCGAGGTCAAGACGACCCTGCGCTCGGAGGACGTGACCCGGTTCCTCTCCAACCTGTCGAGGTTCACCGACCTGGCCCGCGAGTACCGGGGCAAGCGGATCCTGGGCGCCGTGGCCTACCTGAAGAGCGACGGCGCCGTGACGACCTACGCGGAGCGAAGGGGACTGTTCGTCATCCGGGCCACCGGCAGCAGTGCCAGCATTCTGAACGCCGAGGACTTCAAGCCCAGGTCGTTCGGCTGACAGAGTGGCCCAATACGAAAGCGGCCCGGTCATGTTCGCGAAGCCCCAGTGTTCCTCCGTTCCGCAACTCGGTGCTGGCGCCGAGGCGGGGACTTCGGCGACAGCGCACCTCCACGGCGTAGCTCGTCGACGCGGCTACCCGAACGGTCGGCGTGGTCCGTTGTAACCCGCCGCGCGCTCTGAGCTCGCAGCCCGGAACAGGAGGCACCTCGGATCAGCCCCGACCAGATCATGCGGGAGGTTCTGGTCCGCATCGTCGCAAGCCCTAGCCCAGGGGTACCAGTGCTGTCGGTCCGCCTCTTACCCTCGCCGACCGCCCGCGGCGGCGCTTTGGCACGCCGAGTCTCTACGACCGCGAGTTCAACGACACGATCTTAGGTTGCCGGCACCTTGCCAGCCTTAACGCCGCCCTCCGGCCACAACGCCTCGTTTGCGGTCCAGGCCCACCGATCCAAGTTCGACGGTCTTGGCAGAACCACGCTGTGGACCGTACTCCACAGCCACGAAGCGATGCAGGCGGTCGGATCGACGCCGTTCGACAGCCGGTTGGACGTCGATGGGATCGAGCGCGAGGCGCGGTGGCGACGGTGTTGCGGTACTCGCTTCTGAGCCGGAACAAGGCGTCAGCCCAGGCGAACTCAACCTCTCGGCGTCAGGCGAACTTGTACGCTCGCTCGAATGCCAGCGAGGCGCTCCATCTACAGGCTCAGCCCACCAAGCTGCCCGACCTATCCACCCGGCCCGGCAGCGGGACGTCTAGACACGCACCCAGCGTGTCCTATGAACTTGCTTTGACGCCCCGTCCTAGGCCATGATCCGGTCTTCTCGCGGACAACGACAGCGACCGGCCGCCTAGGCACTCGATGAAGTGCTCTCCAGCTACTGGCTCTACATAGCGTCAAGCCCAGCGAGCCCCCTACCCTTGCCGCTCTATAGCCCCCCACTGAAGGCCAGTCCTCACTGACCATTCCAGGAACGTCGTGAACTCGCCTACAAACCGGCATCTTCAGAGTCTTGAGGACGTTCGGCCCCTGTACATCCTGCCCGCCGACCCACTCACCGACGAAGTCCTGATCCCCGCCTTTCAGTCGGCCGAGAAGGTCGACTGCATGGTCGGCTTCTTCTCAAGCGGCGTACTAGCCACTCTTGCGCCCGGACTTGCGACCTTCCTCTCACGGTCGCGAGAGAAACTGAGACTGATGATGTGTCCCCTCCTCCGCGCCGAAGACCGGGACGCAATCGAGAATGCCGTCGAGACACCCGATCATCTGGCGGACCGCCTTCTCCAAGAGCTAGTCCTGACCGAGGACTTGCTCCAACAACACACACTAAAGTGCCTCACGTGGCTGCTCCGCGCCGGCCGAATCGAGATTCGCCTAGCCTTGATGAAGGACGCGCTGTTCCACCCCAAAGTGTGGCTCTTCGAGGGCGAAGGTCACCTCCTCGCCGCTCACGGCTCTAGCAACATGACTCACTCGGGGCTCGCACGCAACATCGAGCAAGTCAGCATCTCCAGATCCTGGATAGACCCCCACCAGTCCTATACAGCCGACAAGTTCCGCTATGAGTTCGAGCGCCTCTGGAACAACAAAGACGCCACATGCATTCTGGTCCCCCTGCCTGAAGCCGTCCGCCGACGTCTACTGCGTACCTACGACTCGCAGCAGCCACCAACGGAACAAGAACTCCGGGATCTCTACGACCACGCAGACACAACACCGGACCTCGAGCATCGGCTAGTCCGCGAACGACAAGAAACCCACGTGTTCTCTATTCCCTCTTCCCTTCGGTACCTAGACGGTCCGTTTGCCCACCAAGGCGACGCCGTTGCCGCTTGGTGCGAGGCCAAGCACTGTGGCATCCTGGAAATGGCAACTGGCTCGGGAAAAACCATCGCGTCGATGATAGCCGCATACCGTCTCTACGAGTCTCGGAAACCGCTGCTGATCGTGGTCGCTGCTCCCTACGTCCCGCTCGTCCAACAATGGTGTGACGAGATCCGCGACTTCGGCCTAGCACCTGTCAACTTAGGCAGCGTAGGAGGACCACGGCTGCGGTCGAGGGCTCTTCAGAAGCTCCAACGGCGGCTCCGCCTCGGCCTTTCGGACGCCGAGGTCGCCGTTGTAAGTCACGACACGCTCTGCACGCCCGACTTCCACGCAGCAGTCGCCCGATTCGACTGCAAGACTCTGCTTATTGCCGACGAGGTCCACAACCTCGGCCGTGCCTCCTTCGTCGCGGATCCGCCCGAAGTCTTCGACTACCGACTCGGTCTCTCTGCGACACCGGTTAGACAGTACGATGACACCGGAACACAGGCTCTCCTCCGCTTCTTCGGCTCCGTCGTGTTCAAGTTCACTCTTGAGGAGGCGATCGGGAAGTGCTTAGTCGAATATGACTACTACGTGCATCCTGTCAGCCTGTCCGACACCGAAATGGACGCCTGGTACGAGCTGACTTCCAAAATCAAACAGAACGCCTGGCGTCAGGACGACGACGAATCGGACGAGTTCCTCCTCAAGCTGATGCGAGATCGTCGCGCTCTTCTCGAAAAGGCGGAGGGCAAGATCCCCAAGCTCGCCACCCTCCTCGACAACGAAGACATCCACGAGCTTCGTCATACTCTGATCTATGCCACTGACAAAGGTCCCGCTCAGTTGACAGAAGTGAATCGCATTCTACGGGAGCGGAATGTACTCTACCACCAGCTGACCGCCGCCGAGACCTGCAATCGGAAGGACACCAGCCGGATCATCCGTTCTTTCCAGGAAGGTGAGATCCAAGTACTGACCGCTAAGCGAGTCCTTGATGAGGGGGTCGACATTCCGCAGGTCTGCAGGGCCTTCATCCTGGCAAGCACTACCGTGGAACGTCAATGGGTTCAACGGCGCGGCCGTGTGCTGCGTACCTGTAGCGCTGTCGGGAAAACCCATGCCGTTATCCACGACCTACTGGCTTTACCCCCCGACATGAACCAAGGCCTAGACCCGGACGCCCGGAAGCTCGTCAGTTCCGAGTTGCGACGCGCCATGGAGTTTGCTCGCCTAGCAAGGAACGCGGGCCGCTCAGACGGCCCACTTGCCTTGATCGATCGAATGGTCGACGCCGCCTACCTGTGAGGAGAATCTGAGTGCCCCTTAACGACAGACGCATTATTCGGATAATCATGGAGGAGTGCAGCGAACTGGAAGAACGCTGCGAGGGATACACGAATGAGATCGTCGAGGTTGTTGCTGAAATTCTTGCAAGGGAACGGGAGCACCGTGTTTCGGCAACTTCTATACAGAAAAAGGTCAACGACCAGTGCGACGCCGCCGGCCAATTTCTAGCAAAGGAACGTTCGAAGGCCAAGCAAAGCGCGAGCGCATCGTCATGAGGCTTCTCAAGGCGCACTTCCAGAACTTCCGCTTGCTCCGCGACCTCACTCTCGACTTCGGGAGTGACGAGTCGCGCAGGCTCACTGTAATCCGAGCCGCGAACGAATCCGGGAAGACGACGGTTCTGCACGCACTCCAGTGGGCCCTATATGGAGATGATGCACTCCCGGGTCGCGGCGAAGCGTTTCGCCTGCACCCCATTGACTGGGACGCGAGCGAGTCAAGCCGCGTCAGGATCACAGCCACCGTCGACTTCCAACTCACGTCCCACCATCGGGTCGGTCGTCGCCAGCGGGAGACGCGACGGCTCTACCGCCTAGTCCGAACTGCACTGGAGTCCGCGGACGGCGAGTCCGGGCGCGCGACCTCTTCGGTACAGCTCTTTCACCTCTCTCAGACGGGCGCCACGCCAATCGATGCTCCCGACTCCCTGATCCGTGACGAGCTTCCGCCCGAACTCCGGGAGGTCTTCTTCACTGACGGCGACCGGGCCCTGAGCTTCATCGAGGCAGACGTGGCCCTTTCGACTAAGCGCGAGCGTGTACAGCGCGCGATCCGATCGCTCCTCGGACTTGGCGTGATCGGTGATGCTCTCAAGCACGTCCGTAAGGCTCGGGCAGCAATGAACAAGCGGGCCAGGAGCCTCGACGGCAAGGGGCGACTCAACGCGGTTGCCTCGCGACTCGAGCTAGTCGATCAGGAGGAAGCGCAACGCCAAGAACAACTCGGCGACGCGAAGGAACAGTTCCGCAACTTCGACGACTTGGTCTCTACAACCGATCGGAAGATCGCCACCGCCCTTCAAAAAGGCGATAAGCAGACGCTGGGCCGCGAGCTCGGCACCATAAAGGCTGACATGGCGAACTTGGACAAGCAAATCACGGCTGCTGCCCACGAGCACTCGCAACTGCTTGGTCGACAGTCTTTAGCTGTCGATCTCGTATCACCACTCATCACTACGGCACTGGAGAGCCTGGACGAGCTGCGCAGCAAAGGGAAGATCCCTAACACAACCGTGCCCGTCCTCGAAGACCGACTCGACGCAGGTCTCTGCATATGTGGCGAGAGTCTTCACGCCGGGGAACCCACAGCGCAAAACCGGCGGTCGCATATCGAGTCGCTGATTGAGGAGAGTCGGCGCGCAGACGAGATCCAAGAGATCATCACTGACCTCTACTACGGCGCGAAACAGCTCTTCCCCAGCGCCCGCGGGCCGTCAAGCTCATGGCGGACCGATTACACTCGGGTCGCAAAGCGTCGCGACGATCTTGAGACGCTCCGCGAAAACGCGGGTAGAAAGTACCGCGCCCTAGACAACGAACTCCAACAGATACCCGACACGAACATTCAAGGACTGCGCGACACGTTGATTCAGTACAGGCGTCAGCGTGACAACTGCCTGTCAAAGAGGGCGACGGCCGAAACGCAATTGACAGCGCTCCGACGGGAGCGGGAGACGTTGGAGCGAGAACGGGACAGCCTGCTCCGGGCCGAGAAGAAGGGCTCTCGCGTTCTTGCCGGTCTGGAGGTGACCCAAGACGTGGAGGGAGTCCTTCAGGGGGCCTACGACCGCATAACGAACGAAGAGCTTGCGAAAGTGAGTACTTTGATGAACGACATCTTTCTCGAGATGATCGGTGCCGACCCCGACCAAGGAGCCATAATCCGCAGAGCCGAGATCAGCCGCCAGTTTGACATCGTCGTCTACGGCCCGCAGGACCGAATGCTCAACCCGGACCGTGACCTCAACGGAGCTTCACGCAGAGCGCTCACACTAGCCTTCATCCTAGCGCTTACAAAAGTGAGTGAGGTTGAGGCGCCCAACGTCATCGATACGCCCCTCGGCATGACGAGTGGATTCGTGAAGAGATCTATTCTCAAGACAGCAACTAGGGAGAGCAGCCAACTCATTCTCTTCCTTACCCATGATGAGATTGCGGGCTGCGAGGACATCGTCGATGAGAGCGCGAGCCTCGTCTTTACCCTCACGAATCCCGCCCACTATCCAAAGATGCTTGTACACGACCCTGGAGTGGAAGAGCGCAAAGTGCTTCGGTGCGAGTGCGATCATCGCGGTTTCTGCAACCTCTGCGAACGTCGTCTAGACGTCTTCTCTGAGTCAGAGCCGCAAAGGGAGGACTCCGCCAATGCCTGATCGCCACTTCAACCCCTTTCAGACGATAGACATCAACGTGCCGGTCGAGTTCCACGAGCAGTTTCAGCGTTACTGCAGGAGCGGCGGCGGCGGCGTGGTCGATCAGAGCCCGTTCCCTCGGATGATTGATCTCTGGTTCCTGGCTCTTTGCGTAGCCGCGCGCAGCGGACTCCGTCCTGTGGACGTGTCCGGCGGCAAGACCTGGAAGATGATTGACGGCACGATCTTTAGCAGGGATCCGTGGAGGATTCACGCCCTGATACTGCTCGCGGTTGCCAAGACCGGCGATGTCAATATCGCTTCCGAGCCGCGAAAGGTCATGAGACTTGCCAACGGCCTGGCCGTCGCTGGGTTGCCTCGTGTGCTCGAGATGCTGAAAGACGGCGGTGGGGAGCCGCTATGGAACTTGTCGGACGGCATCGACGGGCTCTTGGAGGGCGCCAACGATCCTTAGGAGTCTTGATGGCAAGGCCTCTGCCACACGTATCTCTCGAGCTAGCGGCGGGCGAGCACTAGGGGTCCCACGCCCAAGGGCAGCAAGAGGGTAGTGCGACGAGGCACCAAGGGTGCCGGAACTGGGATCCATAGTGGCTGGCCGACCGTCGGCCGCCCCCCGCTGTAATGACAGCTAAGCCGATGTGGGCTCCTGTGTCGACTCGTCACACGCAAGCGAACGCACTCCTTGAAGGACGAGCCTTGCAGCTTCCTCAATCTCGTCATCCGCGGTGAAGCGGCCGAAACTGAACCGGACAGAGGCGTGTCCGCCCGCTGGGGAGCGCCGCAGAGCGGCAAGGACGTGGGACGGCTCAGGAATGCCAGACGTGCATGCTGCACCTGTCGACGCGGCGAGCCGGGGTTGCAGGACGCCTAGGAGATCATGTGCGTCGAGGCCTTCAAATTGGATGTTGGCATTGCCAGGATGCCGGCGGTGGCCGGTCGGCCCGTTGATTGCGATTGGGCAGGCAACAGAGCGCAAGCGGTCTACGAACCGGTCACGCTGCAGCCCAACCCGCTTCACTTCTTCAGCGGCCTCAGCCCCACTCAGGAGTTCGGCTGCTGCACCCATTCCCACGCAGAGTGGCAACGGAACTGTGCCAGACCGCAGGCCGTTCTGCTGCCCCCCGCCATGGAGGAGTGGTTCCACTCCTCGTTGGAGCTCGCGCCGAACGTATAGGACGCCGATGCCTGGCGGCCCATACATTTTGTGCGCGGAAAGGCTGGCCAAGTCCACATGCCCAGCAATACTGCTCATCTCCATTGCGCAAGGTGCCTGTGCGGCATCACAGTGAAGCGGTACTCCGCGAGCAGCGAGGAGCGCAGCAAGCCGCGCGGTATCCTGGATCGTTCCGATCTCGTTGTTCACCACCATCACCGAGACAAGGAGTACGTCATCGTCGAGCCGCTCCTCTAAGTCGGCCGGGGAAACGAAGCCCTCCCGATCAACGGGAATAGGCTCGACCACGAATCCTTCGCGTGCCGCAAGCGCCTTGGCCGCGGCGAGGACACATTTGTGCTCGATGGCACTCACCAGAATCCGATTCCGCCCCCGAGGAGCCCGGCGAGCCAAACCGAAGAGCGCCAGATTGTTGGCCTCAGTAGCACCGGAGGTGAAGACGATCTCATCCGCGTCGGCACCGATCAATGCGGCAACGGACTCCGCTGCTTCTTGAACCGCCTTCGCGGCGCGCCACCCGGCAACGTGGTCGCCTGAGTGCGGATTGCCGAAGCTCTCGTTCCAGTACGGCGCCATACGCTCCACTACGCGCGGGTCGACGGGTGTCGTCGCCTGATAGTCCGCGTAGATGAGCTTCCCGTCCTGCATGGCACGGTCTACTGGACATGGCATCCAGTTCCGGCCTTGACGGTAGCAAGCGGATGGCCTACTGTCGAACTGGACGCAGCGTCCAGCGCGTGAACCGATGCTCCGAGGCCCTATACACGAAGACGGATACCGGCCCAAGCTATCAGGCCACGAGACCTTCCCCCTTCGCTATGGGTGGCTGAAGAAGGCGGTCGATGCCGTCTCGAACGGCGGCGATGCGGGCAATGGGAAGTCCGTCTTCCTGTCCGAGGATGCGATCGCCCGCTTCGGCGTCGGGAGGAACATGGTGGCGTCGATGCGCCATTGGGCCGTCGTCACCGGCGTGATCGACGAAGAGAGCGGCACGCCCTCACCCACCGAACTCGGACAGCGCCTGTTCGCCGACGGCGGACTTGACCCCTACATGGAGGTCCCTGCGACGACATGGCTCGTCCATTGGCGGCTTTGCGGCAACGCTCAGAACACGACTTGGTTCTGGGCCTTCAGCCACTACCCGGCCGCGACCTTCGAGCGTGATGCGCTGGTTCGAGGAATCGCAAAGCTCAAGGAAGACCGGCAATGGCCCCGAGCCTCGGCCACCACGATCGGAAACGACGTCAAGTGCTTCGTACGCAGCTATGTCCGGCGACCTACGTCGGCCAAGGCAAGCTACGAGGATGCGCTCGAATCGCCGCTGACGGAGCTCGGCCTAATTCGGCCCGCCGGTCGCCGCGACGGATTCCGCTTCGTCCGCGGTCAGAAGCCGACGCTTGGAGCCGGCGTGTTTGCCCTGGCAGTGAGCGAGTTCTGGGATAGCTACTCCACAGCCGGCACCCTCTCCTTCGAAGCCCTCGCCCATGAACCGGGGTCGCCTGGCCGGGTCTTCCTGCTGGACGAGGACGCGCTCGCGGATCGGCTCCTCCGCATCGAGGAAGACACCGGCGGGGTCTACCGGTGGTCCGAAACGGCCGGACTGAAGCAGTTGTTCCGAACACACGCGGTGGGTGGGGCGGAAGCGCTCGACTTCATCGCGCAGGACTACATGTGGTCCGATCGTGAGGAGGTGGCCTAGTGCCGTTGGCGGAACGGGTCCATGTCGCGCGGCGGTACCAACGCGCCATCAACATCGACTCGGACATGAGCGACCCGTCTGCGCTCGAAGGCTTCATCTGCCCGCGGTCCTCGGCCGATGTCTTGGAGACCATGGCCCACCACGTCCTCGCGACCGGGCAGGGCGCCTTCACCTGGACGGGGCCCTATGGCACCGGCAAGTCGAGCCTGGCGGTGGTCTTGGGTGCAGCGCTCAACGGCACCAAACGTCTCCGAAGCGAGGCCGAAGCCCTCTTGGGCCAACAAACCTTCGAAGTGCTGACGAAGGCCCTGCCACCACGGACCCGAGGTTGGCGCGTTTTGCCCGTCGCCGGCCGCCGCGATGCACCCGCGCGGGTTATCGGCGAGGCCATCGAAGCGGCAGGATGGCTACCCGCGGACTCCTGGACGGAGCCTCGTGTCCTCGAAGCACTCGACGAGATTGCAGCCCGAAACCCCCGCGCGGGCGGCGGCCTGTTCGTGTTCATCGATGAGATGGGCAAGTTCCTCGAAGCGGCGGCGCACGACGGTTCCGATGTCCACCTCTTTCAACAGTTGGCGGAACGTGCCTCGCGAAGCCGGGGGCGACTCATCGTTGTCGGCATCCTCCATCAGGCCTTTGCCGAGTACGCGCACCGTCTCTCTCGGGAGGCACGTGACGAATGGGCGAAGATCCAGGGCCGTTTCGTTGACCTGCCAATCAACACAGCCGCCGGGGAGCAGATTGAGCTGCTTGGGCGAGCGATCGAAAGCGGGCATCGGCCACAGCAGCCGAGCCAACTGGCCGAGCAAGTGGCCGCACTCTCCAAGCAGCAAGCATCAGGCGCACTCGCCGAGAGGCTGGAAGACTGCTGGCCGCTCCACCCCATCGTGGCGTGCCTGCTAGGCCCGCTTTCTCGCCGGCGTTTCGGGCAGAACCAGAGGAGCTTGTTCGCGTTCCTCAACTCCGCCGAGCCTCTCGGCTTCCAGGACTTCCTCCGCGCCGCTGACGAAGACGAGCTCTTCGCACCCGAACGGCTCTGGGACTACTTGCGCGCCAACCTGGAACCGTCGATCCTGGTGTCACCGGACGGCCATCGGTGGGCTCTAGCCGCCTATGCTCTGGGGCGCAGCGACGCGATGGGCTGTGATGAGCTGGAGCAGCGACTGCTGAAGGTGGTCGCGCTCCTGGATTTGCTCAAGGAAAGCTCTGGTCTGACAGCGAGCAAGGCCTTGCTGGCCCTCGCTCTTTCAGAGCAAGAGCCTGAGGAAATCGACACAGCCCTGGAGCGCCTGCGCGAGCGCCGGCTCATCGTCTTCAGGAGGTTCTCGGATGCCTGGGCAATCTTCGAGGGTAGCGACTTCGACATCGACAAGGCTCTTGAAGAGCACTCCTTGGAAGCGGGCGAACTGGACTTCCGGACGCTCCGCACGTCGACTGAACTGGATCATGTCGTGGCAAAGCGCCACTACCACCAGACAGGCGCGCTCCGGTGGTTCGATGTCACCGTAGTGCCTCTTGAAGAGCTAAGGCAGACCGCCGCTGACTTCTCGCCGCAACAGGGAGCAATCGGGCTCTTCCTTCTCGGCGTTCCGACACAGGGAGAATCGGAGCAGGAAGCGAGAGACCTCTGTCGCGATGCAGCTGAGACTTCCGCGGACTGGAACATCGTCGCGGGATTCTCACCCAGTGCCTGGGGGATTCCTGCCCTGGCGGCAGAACTGTCCGCCTTGCAGCGGGTACGAGATGAGACTCCGGAGTTACAAGGGGACCGAGTAGCCCGCACGGAGGTCTTGGCTCGCATCTCGGCCGTTGAGGAACGCGTCGAAACCGAACTCGCGCGTGCCTTCGACAACGCGTCCTGGTATCGCACGACAGCAAGGAGCGAACAGCTATCGCGCGCCGGACTTAGCTCCCTGGCCTCCGACTTGGCCAACTCGCGGTTCTGTGACGCACCCCGCCTCCACAATGAACTACTCGGCCGGGCCAAACCCTCCAGCAACGCGGTAGCGGCGCAGAACGCGCTTCTCCGCCGCATGGTGCTGAACGAGGGAGAGATGCGGCTTGGCATCAAGGGGTTCCCGGCGGAAGGCGGCCTCTTCGTCTCTCTCTTGGCGGCGACTGGCTTGTACTGCAACGCGGAGGATGGCTGGCGGTTCACGACTCCCAAGCCAGGTCCGCTAGATCGCCACAATCTGGCACCAGCGTGGGAGGCAGCCCAGGACTTCTTGACGAGCAACGCCCATCGCGCAGTCCCGCTAACCGAGCTCTACAGCGTTTGGCGTAGGCCACCGTTCGGTATCAAAGACGGACTACTGCCTGTCCTCTCGGTGGCCTTCCTGCTCTCCCAGCAGAACGTCCTGGCCTTCTACCGGGAAGGCGTCTTCCAGACCCGTATCACTGACCTGGACATCGATTTTCTAGTGAGAGACCCGTCTGACGTTCAGTTCCGATGGATGGACCTGGGCAGCGTCTCGCGCCAACTGTTAGGCGAGTTAGCCGCCGTAGTACGCGACTTGGACACGAGCAACGCTCTTTCGTGCCTTGAGCCAATCGACGTGGCCAGAGGTCTGGTGACGATCCATGACCGGTTGCCGGCCTGGACCGGACGCACCCAGCGCCTGTCGCAGAACGCCCGCGACGTGCGACACCTCTTCCGGCAAGCCAAGGACCCGAACCGCCTTCTCTTTGATGACATCCCGGAGCTCCTGAAGGAGCCGCTGGCCGATGCCGAAGAAGACGCAGCGAGGCGCATCGCAGACCGAGTACGACTGGGCCTGACAGAACTCGTCGAGGCATGGCCCGCGATGCTCGGACGGCTGCGCGAGATACTGCTCTCAGAACTTCAAGTGCCGAACTCCTCCCCGGCGATGCTCTCCGAGCTACGGGACCGGGCCGACAACATCAGGGAGTTAGGCGGTGACCACCGCCTCGAGGCCTTCATCGTCCGCTTGTCCCGCTTCGAGGGGACCGATGGCGACATCGAAGGACTTGCGAGCTTGGCGGTCAACAAGCCGCCGCAGGCCTGGGTCGATCCCGACATCGATAGTGCCACCGTTGAGATCGCCGCAATGGCCCAACGCTTCCTTCGAGCCGAAGCCTTCGCGCGCGTCAAAGGTAGACCCGACAAGCGCCACTCGATGGCTGTTGTGGTCGGCTTGGGAGGCGCCCCCGCCACGCTTCATGACGAGTTCGCCGTCGGGGATATGGATCGCCCGGACGTCGAATCGCTGGCCTCGCGGCTGGAGGCCGTTCTAAACGCGACTCGAGAAGACCAGCGCCACGTGGTCCTGGCAGCGCTCGCCGAGGTGAGCGCTCGCTATCTCAGCGCCAGTGCGCCGCCGGCCACAGACGTCGACGACCAGGAGCGCGCCGCCTCATGACCACCGCGAAAGCCGAGTGGCACGTACTGGGCCTCTCAGGGGGCCGAGACAGCGCCGCACTAGCTGTGCACATGCGACAGAACCACCCAGACCTCGAAATCGACTACTTCTTCACCGACACCGGCAAGGAACTTCCCGAGGTCTACGAGTTCCTCAACCGCCTGGAAGGCTTCCTCGGGAAGCCAATTCTGCGGCTCAACCCGGACCGCGACTTCGACTTCTGGCTCAAGCGCTACAACGACTTCCTACCGTCCGCCCAGAGCCGCTGGTGCACCCGCATGCTCAAGCTGCGCCCGTTCGAAGACTGGGTCCGGCCTGCCCTTGACGCGGGAACCAGGGTCTTCAGCTACGTCGCCATCCGGGCCGACGAGGAGTATCGCGAGGGCTACTCGTCCCGGCACGAGAGCCTGAAGATACGCCTGCCCTTGAAGGACGCCGGAATCAATAAAGAAGGCGTCTTGGAACTCCTCTACGGCGCCGGCCTGGGTCTACCCAGATACTACGAGTGGCGCACCCGGAGCGGCTGCACCTTCTGCTTCTTCCAGCAGAAGATTGAGTGGGTCCGACTCAAGGAGCGCCACCCCGAGGCCTTCGAAGAAGCCAAGGCCTACGAGAAAACCGCCGTCGAACATGGCTCTCCGTTCACCTGGAGCCAGGGTGAGTCCCTAGTAGAGCTAGAACGACCGGAGCGAGTCGAACAGATTCGCGAGGACCACCAGCGGCGGTTGGCGCGGATGCGCGCCAAACTACAGCCCAATCCACTCCGGCCCGATGCCGAGGTTCTCGACATCGACGATCTCTACGGGCAGGCGAAGGTCTGTCTGGCATGTCACAAATGACAGAAAGTACCGCTCGGCTCGACTTGACAGCACTCAACGCTTTTGTCGATGCGGCCACCCAAACGATCGCAAAGCACAGCCTGACCTTCGTCCTAGCACCCGACCAACTCCTCGCCAACAACTCGGTCGTGCCAAGCCTCAACTGGCAGGCCGTACCATTCGCAGACGACGGAGCCCTTATCCGAATCCCGGACAACAAACGCGGCGTCTACGCCTTCGCCATTCGCCGGGGCACCGACGTCCTGCCGCCCCATGGCTACATCCTCTACATCGGCATAGCCGGTCGCCGCTCCCAGCGCTCTCTCCGAGACCGCTACAAGGACTACCTTAGCGCGAGCCACTTGATCCGACGCTCTCGAATCGCACGAATGATCGCCACGTGGCATGAGGTGCTCACCTTCTACTTCGCTCCCGTCGAAGCAGCTGTCACCTCAACCCAGCTCGAAACCCTCGAACGAGAACTCAATTCGGCCCTAATCCCTCCCTTCTCCGAAGGGGATCTTGAGGCCGACCTCAAACAGAAAAGGCGGGCTTTCCGGTGAACGATTCGTCTGCAGGGACACTGACTCTTCCGGCGTTGCGTGGCGTTATGGGTGACTGGGTCTACTACTCGTGCCTAATCGACATCCGGGAACTCGGCTTTCGCGTCCACTACGCGGAAGAACTGCATCCCCACAAAGCACTTTCCCGTATGATCCAGCGTCGACTAGACGCGAGTCGCAGTCGCCACATCGCCGAGTACCTGAAGACCCAAAGAGAACGCCTGTTCAACTCGCTCATCGTCGCCACCTATGACGGCGAGCCGAGTTGGTCACCGTTGGCAAGTGTGCGCGCCGGGAACCCGACCGCGGAGCTTCCACGACTGAACTCCGACACGATTGAATCTGTCGGGTTCTTGACGCTCAGCGGAGACGAACGACTCTTTGCCCTCGACGGCCAGCATCGTCTTGCAGGAATCCGAAGGGCAGTGAATGAGGGCCTTGATGGCCCACCGTACGACCAGGTGCCCGTGATTTTCGTCGCACACGATGAAACAGGGCCCGGCCGTGAGCGGTCACGGCGTCTCTTCACTACGCTGAACAAACGGGCAACGCCCGTGTCTAAGAGCGACATCATTGCCCTTGATGAGGACGACGCTATGGCGATCTGTGTACGACGCCTGATTGAGGAGACTCCGTTGTTCGGTGGCGATCGTATAGCTCTCGTCGCCACCAACAACATGCCAGCGGCCAACAGGGTGGCGTTGACCACGATCGGCAACCTCTACGATCTCCTAGCGATTCTGTTTACCAAGTCCGACTTTCCTCTGCGCAGGACCAAGGTGGCCGATCTACAGAGAGCCCGGCCCATTGATGACGATCTTGAGCACTATTTCTTGTACTGCAGACAGTTCTTCGAGCACCTTGGGTTCTTCTTTGACGAACTCCGGCAGTTCTTTGACGCTAGCGACACCCAGCCAGTCGTCGAGGAGTACCGCGGGAGCCACGGAGGGAGCGTGCTGTTCCGACCCGCGGGCCTTGAGATCTTCACTCTCGTAGTCTCGAGAATGACAAGGGAGATGGATCTCGATGAAGCGGTCGAGCTTGCGGCGCGCCTTCCACGAACGCTTGACCGCGACCCGTACCCGAGATTGATGTGGGATCAGGACAACAAGACGATCATGGGCGGGCACAAGGTTACGTTGCGCGAGATACTCCTGTACATGGTGGAAATGAACGGTCCAAGATACCCGGCCCCCATTCTCCTCGACAGGTTTCGGCAGGCGACTGGCCGACCGAGCGCCAGGCTACCGGAGAAAGTGACCTAGGGGCACGGTTCGAGGAGGGATACTCTCTACGGGGCAGGAAGGTGTAGTCACAGGACCGACTTGGTGCCCCTTGCTGCGTTCAAGGAGCACAGCTAGGGTGCACTCAGGCAACCACACCTTTCCCCATGGCATCGGCTGCCTAACTCCCAGCTTAGGCCTTAGCTTTCCGGCCACGTCCTGACCTCAAGGACCGGTTGGCGGGCTCTGGCCAGTGTCTGCCGTCGCCAACCCGGCTCTGACGTCGAAGCAGCAAGGTGGAGTCGAACAGCAGGCGACGCAAGATCAGCTCTAGGACGGCCGGTCGCCCCGCCGCTGGCGTCGCACCCACTCCGCAGGGTCGTCATCCCAGTCATGGCCTGTGTCGGAGATGCCGCCGAGCGCTGCTTCGATGTCGTCCCAACGCCGCTCGTAGTCGAGCCCGCGCCTGATCAGTCGAGCGATGAAGGCGCTGCGCTCTCTCGGGCCGGCGCGCCGGTCGAGTTCAGCCACGAGTTCGTCGTTCAGAGCGATGTGCAACCGCATGGACCGAACTTAGCTCACACGTGAACGTCGCCACCGGCGGCAGAGCGATCTCGGCCGAGCCGAACCGCGCAGCCGCAAGAGGAAGTGCCGGGGGCTCGGAAGCTAGGATTGCCACGGAGGCCGAATCGGGCGTCAGGACGCCGCACGATCGTCGGGTCACGGAACATGTCGAAAGGCGCAGCAGCCACTGCCACCCTCTCCCCGCTCCGCTGGCCGATCCTCGTCGTGGCCCTCTTCATTGCGTTCGAGAGCGCGCACAGGACGATCACGGACTTTCTCTTGGCCCCAGCCGCCAGGATCGGCTTCTTCCTCGGCATCGGCGTCGCGGCCATCGCCTCGGTAATTGTCCTGCGCCTCGAGGAGACGTACCTGCGGAGGGCCCGTGCGGCGCTTCCCTACGGCGAACTCCGGCGCCATCCGGCACCCGCGGCGGGAAGACTCTTCCGCAGCCTCCTGTTCCGGTGGTCGGTCGTGTTCTGCATCTCCGTCGCCTCCGTGGAGTACGTCCTGACGATCGCCGAGCTGAATCCGGGCGCCGGGGCGCTGGGAAGCTTCATAGCCCTGGCGCTCGTGGCGACCGTTCTCGCAGTGCGCAGGGGTGTGCTCGGAAGTCGCGGCGAGTTGGTCGAAACGCCGGACCTTTCGCCGGTGCGGGGCATCGCCCTTTCGCAGCCCGTCCGCGCCTTCGGCAGCATCGTCCTCGTGTGGACGCTTTGGTCCTTCGCCCTGCTCGTGTTCACCGCGGGCTGGCTCAAACTGCTCGAGTAAGGGGCTGCCGAGACACGATGTCCTCCCTCGCCAAGAAACACGACGACTCGCGGCTTTCCGCCCGCTTGGCGGTGCTCATGGGGCTTGTCATGTCCGGCTTCGCGGATGGACTCCTGTCCCCGGAGAGCCTGCGGACGTCGCCGCTCGCCCTGTCCTACGCCGTCGGTCTGGGCGCAATGGGCGTGAGCACGCTCACGTTCATGCTCCGCGGAGTGCGGCAGTACCTGAACCCGGAGGAAACAGCACCGGAGCCGGAGCCCCGGACCGGTCCGGTCTGGCACGAGGCGCGGTTCTTCACCGATCCCTGGTACCAGGTTCCCGCGATCTACTGCGTGCTCGTCCTGGTCGTCCAACTCATCGTGGACCTGGAAGCCGGACCCCCGCTGTCCGATCGAACCTTGTGGTTCCTGGTCTTCGTCGCCTTCGCGACGGTCACCATCCCGGCCAGCATCAGCAGGCGCGTGCGTCTGGAAAGCGCCGGCAACAAGGACAGCTCAGCCGACGGAAACGAAGCGAGGCGGACCTTCGCTCCGGGCTTTCGTGACCCGTGGTTCACCGTTCCGGCTGCGGCTTTGGGCGCCGTTCATCTCGCCAAGTTCGGAGTGGAGGCGATCGAGGAGGATCCCACTTCATCCGAAGCAACATGGTGGCTCCTCTCGCCGCTGCTTTCGGTGGCCCTCGCCGTGGCCATGCCGTCGATCGACCGGTTTCGACGGCGGCGCAAGCTGCGGAACGCCGCGGAGTCCGAGTCGCCGAAAGTCCCGGTTGACGCGGTCCCTTCGGAGTCGGAGTCGCCGTGACGGCGGCCGAAGAGCAGTACGACCATTCCAAGCCGTCGGCGCGGTTCATCGTGCTGATGGGGCTCTTCAGCGCAGGCGCGGACGCCGGGCTGCTGAGCATCGAAGCG